>WNGB01002474.1_pt1 | contig 29771 bp, 25 predicted proteins | sample 5400681 | NCBI WGS metagenome assembly WNGB01 (sample SAMN13153367, study PRJNA577476) | soil metagenome | isolation source: 115 cm soil or saprolite under grassland replicate 2 | place: USA:California | collected 2016-06-15
GTCAGCTCCGGGCTGTGTCACTCCGAGCGGCTTGCGACGCGCAGGTCTGAGGGCTCGGGCTTAGAACGGCTTGAAGGCGGGTGAGCCGAAGCGCTGGTGCGCGAGCAGTTGCATGAGCGGGTACGCGTAGGCGGCGGCCACGAGCAGGATCGCGACGATCGTCCACAAGCCGAATCGGTCCCAGACGCCGACGGTGGTGGGCTCGACCAACGGCACGGCGAACTCGAACGCAGGCGGCTGGATCCGCTTGCCGGTGATCCAGGTGGCGAGCACGACGGTGACGAAGGCGAGCGCGCTCAGAAAGAGGATCACGCCGCCAACGGCGGCCACCTGCGTCAACACGTGCCACGGCGCGCCGTACTCACCCGTCAAGGCCGCGCTGTAGACCCGGCGTGGCAGCCCGCGCAGCCCGGCGATGTGATAGCTGGTGCTGAAGAGCGTCATGCCGGCGAACCACAGGTAGGGTTGCACCCGCGCCACGGCCATGAAGCGCAGCTCGCGTCCGAGCAGCCGCGGCAGCAGCCAATAGGTCGCCCCCATGAAGGTCAGCGCGACGGTGGTCCCGAGCGTGACGTGGAAATGGCCCATGATCCACGCCGTGTTGTGCACCATCGCGTTCATCGCGTACGCCGCGTTAATCGCGCCGCCGAAGCCGCCGAAGACAAAGGCGATCATCGCCAGGGCCACCGACGAAAAGAAGGGATCCGACCAGGGTAGCCGCCCAATCCAGTTGAAGAGGCCCTTTGCGCCTTTCATCCGTCCGGCCACTTCCAGCGAGGCGATCACCGTGAAGGCCGTCACCAGGCTCGGATAGATGACGGCATAGGTCGTGACGGTGTGGGCGAGCTTCCAGCCGGCGCTGATGCCCGGATCGGCGAACTGGTGATGAAATCCCACCGGCGTGGACAGCAGCACGAACAGGATGAAGGCCATGCGCGCCAGCGGATCGCTGAAGAGCCGCCCGCCGGCGACACGTGGGAGCACGTAGTACCAGAGCACATACGCCGGCAACAGCCAGAAGTACACCAGCGGATGGCCGAACCACCAGAAGTACGTCCGCGCGACCAGTGGATCGATCGTGTCGGTCAGGCCGAGCGACCACGGGATCAGCATCCCGACCACTTCGGCCGCCAGCCCCACCGTGGCGAGATACCAGAGGATGATCGTCGCCAGCATGCCGTGAATCGAGAGGGGAGCCGGAACGCCCGGGTGCTCTCGCCGCCATGACCGATAGCTCGCGATGATCACGCCGCCCCAGATCCACGATCCGACGACCAGCAGCGTCGCGCCGATGTAGAACAGCGGATGCGCCTGCAGCGGCGGGTAGAACGTATAGAGAACGGTGCTCTGCCCTCGCAGGATCGTCACCGCCGCCATCACGGATCCGAGTGCGGCGATCCAGAAAGCGATCCACCCGAACCACCGGCCGGTGGTTCGGCCGAGGCTTTCCTCGGCAAATACGTACCCGAGCCCCATGATGAAGAAGGTCGTGAAGACGAGCGCCATGAGGACGCCGTGCGCCGTCATCGACACGTAGTAGAGCGACTCGCTCCGCTGCGGAAAGTTGACGTCCGCCACCGACAACCCCTGAAGCACGCCCATGGCCGACGCGAGGCCGAAGGCCGCGACGGCGACGCCGATGTGCGTGAGCGCAAGCGTATGGCGGTTGGTCATCGGGTCGGTCCTCACTTGACGATGAGCTTGCCCACCATGGCGTGGTGCATCAGGCCGCAGTACTCGTTGCAGGCGATCGGGTACTCGCCGGGTCGGGCGAAGGTCACCGTGAACTGGCTGACGTAGCCGGGGATGGCCATCGCGTTGGCGTTGGTGCCCACGACTTCGAAGCCGTGGATGACATCCATGCTGGTGAGCCGGAACGTCACGGGGACGTTCGCGGGGACTTCGATCGGGTCCGGGGTAAACGCGAACATCCCTGCGACGACGGGGACGACGACGCTGCCATCCAGGCGGGTCGTGGCCACCGGGTTCCCAAACTCCGGGTGCGTCGCGATCGTCGTGGGGTCGACGGTCTCGATATGACTCGGCGGCTGAACGGCTTGCGTGGCCGCCGTCAGAAAGATGGCGCCGAGGAACAGCACGATGAGGACCCCGGCGGTCCACATCCAGATCCGCTCGTAGCGCTCGACCTGCATGGACGTGCTCCTGGTCGATCAGTGATGAGGCGCGCCGCGCTCGAGGAACACCAGAACATACGTGGCGAGCCACGCCAGCCCGAAGAGCACGCCAAAGACGATGACGATCGCGAGTGTGCCCCTAGGATGGCCGATCTCCTCCGGGACACGGTCGGAGTTTCCGGGACGTTCGCGGGTCGAGCCTTCAGCGGACATCGCTACTTGTGCTCCCTGCCCTCGATCTGTTGCGACAGATAGCGTTCGTATCCGAGCTCTTTGATTTGGTGCTGTTGCGCTTCCAGGAAGTCCACGTGTCCCACTTCGTCCTTCAGCAGGCGCTCGAACAACTCGCGTGACGCGTTGTCGCCCGCTTCCCGGGCAACTTTGATGGCCTCGTTGTACGCCGCGACGGCTTTCACCTCGAGATCGCAATCGTTCTTCAACTGCGCACGCACATCTTCGCCGATCGTGAGCGGCAACGGCTGCATCGTCGGCGTCGGGTCGAGGAACAGGAGGCGCTCAAGCAGCTCCTCGGCGTGTTTCATCTCCCCGATCGACTGCTGCTTGATGAGGTTCCCGAGCCGATGGTACGCCAGTATGGCACATTTCGGCGTGCACGAAGTACTGGTTGATGGCCGTCAGCTCCTCGCGGGCCAATTTCGCAACGGCAGCGCACGAAGTCTGGGCACACTCGCGACCAGACCTCGAAAATCCGGCACGGTTCACGGTCGATACCTGCGGGATCCTTGTCCGTACTGAGTGCGACCAGACCGTCGCGGGTGTTGATCCTGAGTGCCAGCAGCTGCGTCAGCGGACCTACGGGACGTCTGATCGCACGCGCCTAAGCCCACGCAGCACTGCACCGAGACCGCCGCGAAATTCCTCGTCAGGCGCGACACGCCGCGCGACGCGAGCCGTCTCGGCCAAGAGGGGGTACTCACTCTCAGGCAGCTTCGTCATGGCCACCGTGCCCGTCCCACCGAGCGGCCCAAGGTGTTGCGCTTGAAGCGCGCCGTTCACATAACTCACCAGCGTGCGCAAGGCAATGACCCGCTGCTTCCCCACGAAGCCGCCAGCAGTGAGCGCGGCCAGGAACGCCTCGGCGCAGCGCATGACACCCGGCGACGAATGACGATGGGCCATCAGGAGCGGGACGATTGCTGGGTGGGCACCGACCGCATCGCGAATGCGCTCGGCGAGGATTATCACCCGGTTCATCCACAGTGCCCGCGCCGGTAACGCTGTATCAACCGTGCCGAGCACCAGATCAACGACCAGCCGCTCGAGTTCCTCGCGGTCCGCGACGTAGCGATACAACGACATGGTTCCCATCCCGAGCTCACCGGCGACTGTCCGCATGGAAAGTGCGGCGAGACCATCGCGGTCGATGACGGCGAGTCCGGCGGTCGCGATGCTGGCGAGTGTGAGCGAACGTGGGCGCGGCACAGCTTGACAGCGTACACCATACGCGCATACGGTTGTAAGCGTACGTTGTACTCCTACCAGGAAGATTCGTTATGGCGAAGCACACGAGGCCAGTCAGACTGCAGGTGGGTCACGCGATCGCTGCCCGCGAGCTTGTCACCATTTCCGGCCTGCAGGTCAGTGTGCCGGATGCTGAGCGGCTCGTGCACTTGCAGTTCCGGCGATTCGCGGGCTGCCCCGTGTGCAACCTGCATCTCCACTCGATCGAGCAGCGGTACGAGGACATCGCAGCGGCGTCCATTCGAGAAGTGGTCGTGTTCCACTCGACCGCGGACGCGCTGTTGCCGTTTGCCGGTGATTTGCCATTTGCCGTCGTCGCGGATCCTGAGAAGCGGCTCTATCTGGAGTTCGGGGTCGAATCGGCTCCGCGCGCCTTGCTGGACCCGCGCGCGTGGGTACCGGTGCTGCGAGGGGTTTTTCAGAGCCTCCGCGCGATTGTTCGTAGACAGCAACCGGTGCCGACCGTCAACCCGAAGGGCGGTCGCCTCGGCTTACCGGCGGACTTCCTGATCGCAAGCGACGGCCGAGTCCTCTCCTGCAAATACGGTGAGCACGTCTACGACCAGTGGTCGGTCGAAGAGATTCTCGCGCTCGCCCGCACGAGTCAGCAGCCGCACGTGTCTTCAGCGTTCGACCGGCCGAGCGGCGATGCCCATGCAATCACCTGATGCACGCCCGTCGCGGATCTCCGATACGGCGACGCATCGGAGGTTTGTCCATGAACCGCAGCCAATCAATCGGAGGGATCTATGACGCTTCGCTCTCTGTTCCTGTTCATCCATGTGGTGTCGGCGATGGTCCTGGGTGGCACGCTCGCGATTGAGGGCGCCTTGCTCGTGCGTCTTCGTCGTGCCACCGGCACGACTCAGATGCGCGAGGCACTGGCCGGCTTCCGGCTGCTCCGAGTCCTGGCGCCGCTCAGTCTGGCGCCAACAGTGATGTCGGGAATGTACCTGGTGCGAACCGTATGGGGCTGGCGCGCCGCGTGGATCAACGTTGGTCTTGCCAGCCTGGTTCTCGCGGCAGTGGCCGGCGTCACGACAACGGTCCTGAGAGTCGCGCGTCTCCGGAAGGCAGATCGCGGCCCAATCGGCGAGTCGCGCGGCAACCGCGGCGATTACCGACGCGATCCGATCCTATGGGCGTCGTTCGTGATGAGGACGGCCATTTTCACGGGCATCGTCTTTCTCATGACTGTGAAGCCGGGATTGGAAGAATCTCTGATCGCAATCGGCGCGGCGACCGCAGGAGGGGTCCTTGTGAGTCTGGCCGCCCTGCGTGCAGCGACTGTCGACGGCGTGAACAGCGAGGAGCGCCACGTCGCTGGAAGTGGATGGTCCCCGGAGGAGTCAAGATGAAAGCCTTCCAGGAATTCCAACCGGCTGCACAAGTGAGCTCTGAAACACGCCTGGCATTGATTCGGCGCTGTTGGTTGGATTGCCGCGTGCGCTCACCGTGTGTCGTCGGAACTCGTCGCTCGCAAAGCACAATACCGTGGAAAGATTCGTCACTGAATCCCCTCCGCGCGGGCGGATTATCCCTCAAGCAGCGATCGATATTTCACATTGTGACAGCTAGGCTGTAGCGCCGGCCAGCCTGCCGACCTGCGCTCTCACGAGCCGGCCAACCCGTTCGATTTCCTGGTCTGACAGCGACTCGTACACAGGCACTTGCACCGCCGTCGCCGCCGTCTCTGCGCCCGGCATCGCCGGCCCGTTCCAGGCGAACAATTCCATCTTCGTGCAAACGTCTACGTGCATCGGCGCCACGTCAACGCCGCGGCGGATGCATCGCTTCACGATGGTCGCGCTGTTTGGAACGTAGGCACAGTACTGGTAATACACATGCGTGCGGTCCGGCGGGATCTGCGGGATGGTGACACCGGGCACATTGCCGAGCAGGTCGTCCAGCATCCGTGCGTGCCGCCTCGTGCGCTCGATGAAGTCGGGCAGGTGCTTGAGACCTGCGAGCCCGATGGCCGCCTGCACATTCGAGAACCGGCCTCGGTAGTGCTGCGGCAGCGGGTCGAGAGGACGGACGCTCTCCCACAGGCGCTCCTCGGGCTTCGCGTTCACCCACGAAGCGGCATACCAGATCGGGAACAGGGAATACGTGAATACCCTGGGCCGGATGAAGGTGTGCTGCCACTTCCCGCTCCGCAGGATTTTGTCGACGCGCTTTTCGGTCGGCCACTGTTCACCGTCCGCGAATTCGCCCACGCGCCGCGCCAGGTCGGCATCGCGCATCCACGCGAGCCCGCCGCCGTAGGTGTTGAGTGGCTTGAACGCCTGAAAGCTGAAGAAGCTCGCCTCTCCCAATGTGCCGACCATCTGACCCTTGTACGTGGCGCCGAATGAGTGCGCGCAGTCCTCGATGACTTTCAGGTTGTGGCGCCGCGCAAGCTCGAGAATCGGACTCATGTCGCAGGCCACGCCGTAAAGATGGGTCGGGAGCAGGGCGCGGGTGTTCGGCGTGATCGCGCGCTCGACCGCCTTGGGGCAGAGCGTGAACGTGGCCGGGTCGATATCGGCGAACACCGGCTTGAGGCCGGCGACGCGGGCGATTTCCGGTACGACCCAGAACGTGAATGCCGGGACGATGATCTCGGAACCCGGCTGGAAATCCATCGCCTTGAGGATGAAATAGAGTGCCATCCTCCCGTACTCCGTCGAGCACGTTCGCACGTGTCCCGATCCGAGTAACCGCGCGAACTCCTCCTCGAACGCATCGATGTGCGGCCCGTGGACAAGTTGCTTTCGTTCACGGCACTCCTGGACGATTCGCTGCATGTCGGGAACGATCCGAGTGCCAAACCTTGCGATAGCAGCCATGGTTATTTCCTTTGCGGACGTTTCATCGCGCGGCGCTCGTACGAGCCGAGCACCTTCAACACGACGAATGCCGCAAGGCCGACGACCAACGCGCCCTTCCAGCCGCCGAGCCCGTACTGCGCGAGGTAGGTGGGGCCGAACCAGCCAACCAGCGCGAGCAGTGCGACCGCCCAGACAAACGACGACAGCAGGTTCAGCACAGAGAACTTCCACGCCGACACTTCGACCCATGCACAAGCCGCGGCGATCGCGATGCGCAGGCCCGGCGCAAACCGGATCAGCAGCACCATGAGCGAGTCGTGGCGCCGCACGCGGCCGAGAAGCGGCGCCGCTTTCTGTTGCAGCGACGGATATCGCGACAGCCACCGCGGGAGCCGTCCACGAAACGCGTAGAAGAACGCCTGGTCGCCGATCGCCGCACCAACCGTGCCCGCCATCAGCACGCCCGTGGCATTCAACTGTCCCTGGGCGACCAGCGTCGCCGCGCCGATGTACGCGATTTCTCCCTCCACGATGGCCGCGATCATGACGCCGTAGTACGGCAGCAGATGCGAGAGCCCCGACAGATGCCTCAGGTCCAAACGGCCTCCATCACGCCCGGCGTCAGCATGGCAGCGACCGTTCCATCAGCGCCACCTCGCGCGCGTGCCGACGGCGGACGCGCGCGTCCAGCGATTCCGTCAGCGAGCGCACGCGTGGCGCGCCGATTCGCAGGTAGTTCGTGAGGAACGACGGGCGGACGTAGAACTGCGTGTATGCGCTCCCGAGAAGGAACGTCAGTTCGGCGTGTGTCAGTGACGGGTGGGTGAACGTCGGCGTGAAGCCGTCGAACCGCTCCCAGTCTGTCTCAGTGATCGTCGGCTGTATGCGCGTGTATAGCGGCGTGCCCGGGTAGGGCGTGAGGATCTTGAACTGCGCCACCGTCGACCCGAGCTCGATCGCGTACTCGATCGTTGCGCGGATCGATTCCCACGTGTCATCAGCAAACCCGAGCACGTAGAACGCGGCGGTGACGATGCCGAGCTCGCGGCAGCGCCCCAGGATCTCTCTCTGGTGCCGCTCCGGAATCGGACGCCGCCCCACCTTCTTGAGTGTCGTCGGCGCTACCGATTCGACGCCGAAGCTCATGGCGCGCAGGCCCGCACGGTTCATCGTGCTCAGCAGCTCGCCGTCGAGACGATCGAGCCGCGTCTCGCACTCCAACGTGTGCGACAGCTCGCGCGACCTGATGCCGTCGCAGAGTTCGAGGACGCGATCACGTTCCTGCGAAAACAGCGGATCGCGGAACACGATGTGTAGCGGTCCGCGCGTGTCCTCGAGGTACGACAGCTCGTCGAGGATGTTCGCCACCGAGCGCGTCCGATATGTCGACTGGATCCGGTGTGGGCAGTATGTGCAGAACTCAGGGCAGCTCCGGGAGGCGAGCACCGGCAGGGATCCGCCGTACGGCCGACCCGCGAATGGCACGCGGACCCGCCGCCGCGGCGGCACGAACGCGTCCCACAACGGAAATGGCAGCGAGTCGAGGTCTTCGATCTGCGGGCTTGCCGCCATCCCGCGCAGCGTCTCGCCGCCGACCAGCCGCACCAGTGCGGACTCGGGCTCACCGTCGACGATGAAATCCGCGGCGTCCTCGAACAGGTGCGGCAATTTCTGCGATGTCAGACCGATGAATCCGACCCGCGCGCCGCGGGCCCGCATCGCTCGCGCCCAGGCCGTTTCGCGGCGGTAATCGACCAGCGATGACAGCACGATCGCCACGTCGCCGTCCACGACTTCGCCGGAAGACGCGGCGACTTCGTGGCCCGCCCGCGCCGCCAGTGCCGCGGCATACGCGAGATGCACACTCGGAATCTCGTGGAACCCGCTCTTCAGCCGCGCCACGACCCGCGTCACTTTCGAAAACGGCTTCAGCCTCGAGCCGTAGCCGCCGACGACGGTGTCCTTGCTGATGAAACCGTCGCTCCCCTTGATGTCTGCCAGCACAATTCGCATGGATCGCACGCCACCACAACGCGACGGGCGTTCCGCCGGCGCGGGCGAGACGGTGCACGGTCGCGTTGAAAAAGTTAGTAGGGACCCATCCCTGTCGCGAAGACGCTGGACGTGGCCGGCGCCATCGGACGACTGGAACAGGCCGACTAAGGCAGGACGTGCGCTGGAGGAGGACGAGGGGCGAAAGGGGCGGCCGCCGCTGACGATTCGTACGCGCGTGCGGTGTGAGGAGCGCCGGACGAGGACGCCTCGAGTCCGGGCGCGCGCGGTGACGCGCACAGCGTCAGTGCGAACGGCGCGAGCGGCGTGCTCGTGATCGCGCCGGGCCTTTCCTCGTCGTTGTCGTCGAGACTACGGCCGGTCCGCTGGTTGATCGTGCCGGGGACAACGTCGCGTGGGCGATAGGAGTGGAACCGCTCGCGCGTGCGCGTCCATACGTGAATCCGGGATTCGCTGTCGCACGCGATCAGCTCCGGCCGGTGATCGCCGTCGAGATCGGCGGCGACGACGTGCAGCAACTGGACGCGGGTCCGAATCACCTGCGTCGTATCTGATCCAGACAGCCAGACCTGAAGGACCGACGGCTCGCGGCGATCCAGCATGAACCGGTCGCGCCGGCCATCACCGTCGAAGTCGATCGCGGCAGATGGTTCAGCGGCGGCGAAACGCGGCAGCAGGAGGACACACGCGCATACCATCCAGAAAGCGTGGCGGCACGTGAGTGCGGGATGACGCATGCGGTGTTGCCGCGAGTATATCGCGCCGCCGACGCGTTCCCTGGCGATCTGACTCAGCAGTTGCACGTTGCGACCGGTGGCACAGTTGCTCCGGCTATGCTAGCCTCCGATTCCTCGCTCCCGCCCCAAGCCATAGCGCGACCCTGAGGTCCGGCGCGGAGCTCCAACCGATCGCGACTCCAGAAGTCGAGGAGAGCGCCATGATTCCATCCAGGGACGAGCAAGTCACAGTGGCCGGCGACGCGCGGCGCACGGACGACGCGGCGAGCGCCGCGACGATCGATCCAACCGGCGGCGCCAATCTCGACAAAGTGCGGGACATCCTCTTCGGCAGTCAGCTCCGCGACATCGAGCGCCGCCTGGCGCGTCTTGACGAGCGGCTGATCAAGGAAACGAACGACATCAAAGGCGATGTGAAACAGCGCCTCGACGCGTTCGACTCGTACATGCGGCACGAAACCGAATCGCTTGCCGGCCAGATCGAGACAGAGCATCACGATCGTCAAGGTGTTGACGAGCAGTTATCGAAGGGACAACGCGAGCTTCGACAGCAGCTGCTCGAGCAGCACCAGCGCCTGAGCGACGATATCCGCCAGAAGATCGACGAGGTGCTCGCGGCGCTCGCCCGCGAGACCGGCGAGTTGCGGTCGGACAAGGTGGATCGCGCGATGCTGGCGTCCCTGTTGACCGAGATGGCCATGAGATTGACGAACGAGTTCAGCCTGCCGGACGGCAAGGCAGCGGCAAATGGCTGAACCGCGGAGCTCGCGTACGGCTGTCGATGACGGCTTCGCAGAGCTGCGCACGTTGCTGGTCGGCCCCGAGCAGCGCGAACTGCTCGAATTGCAGGCGCACTTTCAGGATCCAGCGGTCCACACAGACGATGTCAGCCGTGTGCTGCCTGATGCGATTGCGCTCCGCGCACGCGACCCGCAGCTGAGTCGCGCCCTCGCCCCGCTGATCGAAGACAGCATCACGTCGTCGGTCCGCAAAGATCCACAGCCTCTGGCGGACGCGCTGTTTCCCGTCATGGGCCCGGCTATTCGCAGGGCCATCGGGCACACGCTCGCGGCCATGATGGACTCGTTCAGCCGCAGCATCGAGGAGAGGCTGTCCTGGCGCGCGCTGCAATGGCGCTGGACGGCGTGGAAGACGGGCAGACCATTCGCCGAGATCGTTCTGCTGCACTCGCTGCAGTACCGCGTCGAGCAGGTGTTCCTGATTCACGCTGAAACAGGGCTGCTGCTCCAGCACGTCGAGCGCGAGCACGGCACCGGCCAGGACCCCGATCAGGTCTCGGCGATGCTGACGGCGATCCAGGACTTCGTTCGCGATTCGTTCCGCGTCGGCACTGCCGAGTCGCTCGACGCGCTGCGGGTCGGCGATCTCACCGTATTCGTCGAACGCGGGCCGTATGCCGTCGTGGCGGGTGTCGTGAGAGGCACCGCCCCTCCCGCCATCCGCCAGATATTCGAAGATGCGGTGGAGGCCATGCACCGCCAGCTGGGGCCCGAACTCCGATTGTTCCGCGGCGATGCGGCCCCTTTCGAAAAGGCGAGGGGGATTCTCGAAGCATGCCTCGTCGCCCAATTCCGCGAATCGCCGGGACCACGATCGTACCGGCGCTGGCTCATTGCTGCCGCCATCGTCCTCCTCGCGGCGGGTGGATGGCTGTTGTTGAGCGTACGTGAACGACAACGCTGGAATGCGTACGTCGAACGTCTCGGCGCGGAACCGGGCATCGTCGTTCTTTCCACCGGCCGCCACGATGGCCGGTTCTTCGTCGCCGGTTTACGGGATCCACTCGCGGCCGATCCTCTGGCGCTCGTCTCCTCGTTCGCACTTCGGCCCGATCGCGTCGAGAGCCGATGGGAGCCTTACCAGGCTCTCCAGGTACCCTTCATTACCTCGCGAGCCATGGATTTGCTCCGGCCGCCACACGGAGTCACGCTCAGTTATCGTGACGGGCTGCTGACGGCGAGCGGCGAGGCGCCGGCGCGGTGGATCACCGACAGCGAACGAATGGCACCGGCGCTCGCTGGTGTCCGCCGATTCGCGTATGCGGGGCGCGATCCCGAGGCGGCGCTCGAGGCGCAGCTCGCGGCCCTCACGCCATTGTTCGTGAAAGGGACGTCATCCCTTGCGTCCGGACAGGCCGACGTGGTGCGGACGGTCCGGGGTCTGCTGGGCGAGCTGAACGAGACGGCGCGCGCGCGGGGGAAGCGGATTCGGGTTGAGGTTCGCGGGCATACGGACTCGGACGGCTCCGACGTGCTGAACGGACCATTGAGCGACGCGCGCGCGAGGACCCTTCTCGGCGCGATCGCAACGGATCGTCTCGAGGCATTGGAATTCTCCAGACGTGGCGTTGCCAGCACCGAGCCGCTCACTCTCGGTATCACGGAGCAGGAGAAGCAGCGCAACCGCCGCGCGTCTCTGCGGGTGCTGCCGCCGGCCGGCGATGCCAGACAACCGGCCCGCCGATGATGCAGAAGAAGATCTGTCTCCTCGGCGCGTTCGCGGTCGGGAAGACGAGCCTCGTGTCGCGTTTCGTCCACAGCATGTTCTCGGACAAGTACCTGACGACCGTGGGCGTCAAAATCGAGAAGAAACCCGTTGATGTGGACGGCCGGCACGTCGATCTCGTCATCTGGGACATCTACGGTGAGGATGATTTTCAAAAGCTGCGCGCGTCGTATCTCCGCGGCGCCGCAGGGTATCTGCTCGTCGTCGACGGGACCCGGCAATCGACGCTGGAGACCGCGGTGGGGTTGCAGGCGACCGCCGAGCAGTCGATCGGACGCGTTCCTTTCATCATGGTCGTCAACAAGGCGGACCTGGCCGGCAGTTGGGAGATCAACGATGGGCGGCTTCACCGCTACTCGCAACGGGGGTGGTCGATCATGAGGGCCAGCGCAAAAACGGGCGACCACGTCGAGAACGCGTTTGTGGATCTCGCACGGGCAATGCTCGCATGACCGACGATCTATTGACGACGCTCCTGCCTGCGATGGATATCGCGGTGTTCAGCCGACGGACCGACGGATCCTTCTCGCCGATCACTCCGACGCCGGAGTGGTTCCGGCGGCTCGCCGACGTCACGTTCCCCTTTCTCGGTCACATTCTCGAAGAGGCCTCTGAATTCTGGGGCTCGGGCGTATCCGGATCGCGCGAGTATGGTCCCTGTGCAGAGCTCGACGAAACGGGGCGGGAATTCCACTACCGGGTCAGAGCGCTGACAACCGGAGAGCAGGGAAGCCAGTTCCTGGTATTCGAGCTCGATCCCGGAAGCGATCACCTCCGCGATGCGCTGCAGAAAGCCCGCGAACAGGCGCTCGTCGCGGAAAGGGACCACGCCGCGCAGCGCGAGGCGGTGGCGGACATCAGAAAAGCTGTGCTCGAGCTGATGCAGCTCCTGAAACAGTTGCCGACGACGGGACCGCAGGGAGAACTGACGCGTACTCTCGCCGCAAAGTGCACAGTGGTGTTGCGAAGCACCGATCCGATGGCGGGCTGACGGCTATCTGACGAAGACGTTCGCGCCGCCGACCTTCGGAGGGACCCTGTCCAGCTTTAGCAGCTCCAGTTCGTACGCCGCGATCTCCGAGTTTTCCCAGTAACTTGCCGTACATACCCGGGCGGATTAGCTTCCAGCCATCGGGTCGACGAAACCCAGCTGAGCGGTAGAAAAGGGAACAAACCTCTTGTATCCCGCGTCCGGATGAGCATAATCGGGTCTCCGTCAAAGGAGGTAATCGCCCTAACTACCCATCCCGGCCGCACCACGACCTGCGACGTGACGCGGCGCTCGCTCTCGCCTTGACCGGAGGAGGTTCCCATGAAGAGAGCCGTTGCCGTCGTACGTGTCATCGCCTCGTGTCTTCGCGCTGTCGCGCGCCCGCAGCAGAAGATCCTCGTCGTCGCTCTCGCGTTGGCCTGCAGCGCGCTCGCGATCCACGCACAGCAAGGAGCGCCGCCGCTCTCAGTCACACCGAACGTCAATGTCATGTCTGGCGTCACGGATCAATTTGTCGGCGACAAGTTTCTCCAGCGCCAGAATGAGCCGGTCGTCGGTGTCTCGACAGTGAATCCGGATCACCTTTTTGCGGCAGGCAATGACTATCGCTCGGTCGATTTCGCGTTGGATACGGGCACCGGTGAATCGGGCCAGCAGAGTAGCGATTCAGGTGAAGGCAGTTGGGCGAGAGGCTCCGGCAAGACGCCGATCGTGGCAAGGAGCGGGCGGACGCGAGCGAAGTTCCCGCCCGAAGGAGCGACGGCCGCGGAAGCATGGATGGGCGTGTACTTCTCGTACGACCGCGGCCACCATTGGACCACGGGGCTTGTGCCCGGATCCCCGCAGGACACGTCGATCGCCGGCCTGAGCTCGCCGATCCACGGATACGACGCCGCCACCGATCCCGTCATCGCGGTCATGACGGCCGGACGATTCGCGCTCGCCGGCGTCGCGTTCACACGCGGCGGGCAGAGCGCCATGTTCGTGTCGAACTGGCGGGATATCCCCGTTGTGGAGGGGAGGCACAGCATCGTCGCGGAGGGAACGCACATCGTCGTTCAACTCGGGTCGGCATCGTCGAACGGCGTCTTCACAGACAAGCCGGCGTTCATCTCGGACGTCAACCGCACGTCATCAGATCCGGAAGCGTGTGGTCCGCTGTACCTGGCCTTTTCCATTTTCGACGGCGTCACCTCGAACGGCAATTTTCGAACGAAGCTGATGTTTTCGCGGTCGACTGATTGCGGGACTAGCTGGGTGAACCCGTTCAAGATCAACGGGAACTACATCTACAACCAGGGGCTGGCGCTGACCGTAGACCCGAACAACGGCCACCTGTACGCGGTCTGGCGCGCGCTGTATCCGAACCAGATCCTGATGGCGAAGTCCACCGACGGCGGTCTCCACTTCACCAGTCCGGTCGTGATCTCCGGCCCGACGGCCATTCCCACGTTCGATCAACCGACACAAGGGTCGCCGTCGTATTCCTTCCGCACGAACTCGTTCCCTGCGATGGTGGCGGACGCCGCGGGCGCGCTTCACGTTGCGTGGCAGGCACGTCGCGTGGTCAACGACGTCGCGAGCGGCGCGCCGTTGATCTACGGCACCATGTCGAGTAATGGCGGCCGGACCTGGTCAACGCCGCACCCGCTGCAATCCTCGTGGAGCGACACACCGCCGCGAGGATCCGCCTGGGCGCTCGACGGCGTACCGGCTGGAACTACGCGCATCGCCGGGCCTCAGGTGATGCCCAGCTATGTGTTCAGCCGGGGCAGGCTGATGCTGCTCTATTACGAAGCGTACGGCGACATCTCGCCGACCTACGTCAGCGGGATCACGCGCGAAATGGCCACGCGTGTGGTGCAGCTGGATCCCGCGGACGAGCATGTCATCAGCTCCGCGTTCATGAGCCGTTACGCCCTCGATTCGTCGACGCACGATGTTGCGCCCGTTCCCGGGAGCAGTCCGCCGGCTCGGGCGATCAACCGTCCGAACCTGCCGATGTACAAGGCCGGCTGCTGTCCATTTATCGGCGATTACATGGCACTCGCGTCATCGGCGCCTTTCATCAGGAATGCGGCGGCGACGATTCCGGCGTGGGTCTGGGCCACGACGCCCGCCGACCCGCCCTCGGCGACCTTCCACGCGGTCTGGACCGACAACCGCGATGTCATCTTCCCCGGCGGCAACATCAACGGCGACTGGACGGCATACAGTCCGCCGGGCTCCGGCGCCGTTTCATGTCTGAACGCCGGCTCGCGCAACGCCAACATCTACACGGCGGAACTCGCGTCTCGATTGATTGCCGGCTCGCCGACGACATCCAAGGCGCTCAACGGGACGCGCGCGTTCGTGACATACATGCAGAACCGGTCGTCGTTCCAGCGGTACTTCCGCTTTTCGCTGCCGGCGTCCGCCCCCGCGTCCTTCTCGCAGGACGCGAGCGTCAAGGCGCGCGACGTGGCGATCGTTCCGTTCGGAAGCTTTACGCAGACCGTTTTCATCACGTCGATGCAGAACCAGTCTGTGGTGGTCAGCGTGGCGGAGATCACAGGCATCGGCGGCTCGGTGGTGTCGGGCGGGGACACGGCGAGCATCGTTCTGAATCCCGACCCGAGTAATCCCGAGCTCGGGAATCCGGAGTTGGGCAACACCGAGCTTCACAACCCGGAGTTGGGCAATCCCGAGCTCGGCAATCCGGAGCTGGGGAATCCTGAACTGGGCAACCCTGAATTGGGGAACCCGGAACTTGGCAACACGACGCTCGGCGAACCACAGGTCACGAATACCGGCACGGGAGCGATCAACCCGAACATCACGGATGTGACCTTTACGACAACGACCAGCGCCACGACGGCCTCCGCGTACCAAGGCATCGTGAACGTGACGAATGCGGCGGCGCTCGTGGCGGCGGGGCACCGCACGAGACTGCTGGTTTATCGGACGTATCGCGTACCGGCGTGCCGCACGCTGCCCGACGGCAGCAGCACGGTCGTGGAAGTTCCAGTCGATCAGCTGATCTCTGCCATCAACAATCCGACCCTGAACGATCCGAATCAGCCGCTTGACAATACGACTGCATTGCAGCTCGTGACGACGACGACGGATCCGACCTTTCCGAGCTCGACGTTCTACGTCGTGCCGCCGCCTCCGCCGGGGATGATACCTGACGGCTATCGCGCGGAAGTGGCGTCGGACAGCGTCAGAGTGACGCTGCGTGTCTACCACGATCACGGACCGGATGTTCCTGAAACGTTCAATCAGACCTTCGTGAGCCACGGGGTGACCGCGCACGCCAGGAATGTCGTGAACGGTCTGGCCGCCGCGAAAGCAAGCGCGAAGTTCTGGGCGCCGGATCTCGCTATAACGACGCCGAGCCTGAACGCCACTCCGAGTCCTGTCTACACTGGAGAGACGGTCAGCATTCCGGCGGTGTCGTTCGTCAACCAGGGAAATGCGCAGACCAATTCGGCGCGGCTCTATTTCTCCGCCCGTGCCTATCTGACGACCCACAACGATCCGATCGTCAGAGTCACGGATATCCCGCTGGGAGACAGCCAGCAGTTCGGCATCATCTACCCCAATGGTGGAGGCACGTTCGGACCCGTCACGGTGAAGATTCCAGTGACGACGAAAGCGTCAACGCTCATTGCCCCGGGCTCGTATTACCTTCGCGTCGTCATCGATGATGGCAACGGCGTGGTGTCGAAGAATGCCGAAGTGGTGGAGAGCGAGGAGGCGAACAACTTCCTGAGCATGCCGATCACGATCCTGCCGGGCGCTGACCTCAAACTCGCGTCGAATCCGACGGTATCGGCGCCGATTAAGCTCGCCCCTGGTGAGACGTTCGGCGTGAGTGGTTTCACGGTCCTCAATCAGGGGACGGCGAATTCGCTGACCCCCTTCCGCAACCGGTTCGAGCTGTTCCCGGGCACGCAAGCGTGTCCGCCGTCTCTCGGCAGCCCGATCGTGCTCACCGATCTCGACAACAACGAACTGTTCGCGGGAGCCCAGACGGCATGGGGACAATCGATCATCCCCGTGCCGCGTACGACGCCGCCGGGTACCTACACATTGCGCCTCGGCATCGACGGAATGCCGACGACTAATCCGTGGAACGAGGTGTTCGAGAGAGATGAGATTACCTTCACCGGGAGCGGTATCAACAACCAGGCGTGCTACCCGATCGCGGTCTCAGGAAGCCCGGCGGCGGACATCATCACCTTCGTTCAGCAGCCAACGAGTGCGCAGGTCGGCGTGATCATGTCGCCGGTGACCGTCAAAGTGACGACGAGCAACGGCGCGCCGGTGAAGAGCGGGCAGGTCTCGATTGCGATTTCGAGCGGACCGCTCGGAGGCTCTTTGGCCGGGACCCTCAAGGTGGCGCTCGATAATTCCGGGACGGTGTCGTTCACCGACCTGAAGGTGAGCGTGGCGGGAACATACAGGCTGATCGCGACGATGTCCGGCGCGTCGGCCGGATTGAGCGACTCTGTCGTCGTGGTGCAGTAACGGCTACTTCGCGCGGCGGCGGGCGTCGGTCACAAGATTGTCCGTCGTATCCGGCGCCGGCCGCCGCGTGAGGAATTCGTTGTAGGTCTTCTTCGCTTCCGCCGACGACCCCACGGCCTCCTGCGCGCGTGCCAGCCAGTAATACATCGGCGGAAGATAGCGCACGGATGGCGTGTTCGCCAGAAACACATCGGTCACTTCGCCGCGGCGATTGACGCACTGGGTCAACTCTTTCAGCGCTTCGGCTGCGTGTGTCGGGCCGGCGTCGAGGTAGGCGCGGCCGAGCAGGAACCGCGAGAACCACGAGTCATAGCGTTTCTGCGCCTCGCGAATCGCCTCGATGGCATAGCCGAAGCGCCCGTGCGTGAGGGCGATTTTCGCGTCGATTAGCCTGGCATAGGACGCGGTCTGTGCCTGCAGCTGACTTTCGAGCGTTCCCGCGATTTCCTGTGCTGCTCCCTCGTGTCCGGTTTCGATCAGCACCAGCGCAGCCGGAAACAATACCGCCTCGTCTTTCCCGAGCGCGCGCGCCTTGCTGGCGTAATCGGCAGCCTGCACCTTCAGGCCCAATCCGAGGCTCGCCTCGGCAGCCGCGATGTACTTCTGCGCGAGGTCGCCCGTCGCGTTCGTGTGTCGCACGGCCTCGATGCCCGGCGCCAGCACGCGCACGGCATCGCGATACCGGCCTTCGGAGAGCGCCAGATCCGCTTCCGCGGTGTTCTGGAGCGCAGCGCCCCGCGCGCCGGTTTCGCCGAGTTTCGCGTAATCCTGGAGCGCCGCGGCGCTCTCGCCGCTCGCCAGGTGCGACAATCCGCGCGTCAGCCATGCGAGGTCGTACTTCGGATTCGCCTTCAACACCTTGTCCGCTTCCGCAATCGCTGTCGCGAAATCGCCCGCGTACATCGCATAGGACGCCAGATTCGAATGCTGCATCACGTTGTCGGGCGATAACTCGATCCCCTTCATGGCTATTTCCTTCGCTTCGGCGAACTGATGCAGATAGAAGTGCGCCAGCGCGAGATTGGAGTATCCGATGTTGTCGGTCGGATATTTCTTCACGAGCTCCCTGAAGGTCTCGACGGCCTGCACGTAGTTGCGCGGCACACTGATGAGATACCCGCCCAGCGTGCGCAGCCTCTCGCGCTCCGTCATGCGATCAAGGTGTTTCAATGCCTTCTGATAGGCTTCCTCCGATTTGTCGAACTGCTTGAGGTTGAAGTAAACGACTCCCATCCCGGCGTAGGCGCGGCCAAAGTTCGGATCGGCAGAGATCGCGTCCTCGTACGCTTTGAGCGCTTCCTCGCGTCTGCCTATCGCGGCCAGCTGCTGGCCGCGGGCATACGCCTGCATCGCCGCAAGCGAGCCCGCGGTGAAAGTTTCACCCTGCGCGACTTTGGCGGACTCGCTCGCGGTTTCGCCGAGCAGTGCGCGCAGTTTGGCCGCTAGCGTTTCGATTGCGGGCAGCGCTTGATCGCGGGTGGTGATGGTCTGATCGAGCGATCGCATCGCCTTGCCGGTGGACGCGTCGAGAAGGCTCGCATGCAGACGATAGCCGCGTGTCAACGGCTGGATCGATCCGGATACCACGATTTTCGTACCTTGCCGGCGTGCGATGACGAGCGATAACTCGTTGGTGACGTGACCCTGGCTGCCCGGCGACAGCTGCAGGGCGAGTGCCTGCGCATCCTTGCGCGGCACCACGCTGACGAACGAGGCTTTTTCCAGCCCGATCCCGAGCGCCTGCTCGACGGCCCCATTGAACGTCGTATCGCCCGTCTTGTTGTCGAAATCGGCAACGAGCACCGACACGGGTTCGTGTTCGATGGGGGCGCGCCAGCTGCGGCCGAAGTACCACGTGGTGGCGAGCAGCACGATCGCGAGCGCGATCACTGCCGCCACAACGGGGACGCCGAACACGCGCTTTATGGGAATGGGAACGCCGTTGTCGTCGAGGCGGTTCAGTGCTGCCGCGAGTTCGCCGGCGTTCTTGAATCTCTTCTCGCGATCCGGCTCGATGCAGCGTGAGATGATGCGATCGAGCGCTTCAGGAATCTCAGGAACGAGCGACTTTGCGGCCGGCGGCTGCTCTTCCATTCGCGCCTGGAGCTCGGCGACCGCGCTGCCCGCCTGCTCAGCGCGGTGACGGCCGACGAGCAGGTCGTACAGAATCAGGCCAAACGCGTAAACGTCCGCGCGCTGATCGACGGGAACGCCCCGCGCCTGTTCCGGCGCCATGTATTCGATGGTCCCCATGATCGCGCCGGCAACCGTCTGCGCTGCCGCCACCGTTCCGGCAGCCCCTCCCGGATATGACGGCAGGCTGCGTCCGCTGGTCGATCGCGCAACCCCGAAATCCATGATCATGGCCGCGCCTTCGCTGGTGATCATGATGTTTGCGGGCTTGAGGTCCCGATGAACCACGCCTGCCGCGTGCGCGGCTGCGAGTCCCGCGATCATCGTGCGGGCAATCTTCATCGTCCGCCCGACTGTCAGCACGCGTTCGCGTGCGACAATCGACGCGAGATCCTCTCCTTCGATGTACGGCATCGTGATGTAGAGAATGCCGTCGACATGTCCGAGGTCGTGGATGCGGACGACATTCTCGTGGGTCACCTGCCGGCCGATCCGCAGTTCCTCCTTGAACCGCCGTTCGAGTACGCGGGCCATCGCGGGATCGGCGACGAGTTCCGCGCGGATCACTTTCAGGGCGACCGACATCCCGAGCTCTTCGTCCCACGCTTCATAGACGGCGCCCATGCCGCCGAGGCCGAGGAGGCGGAGGACTCGATAGCGCGAGCCGATTTCCTGGCCGGCGTGAAGCGGGCCCTCCTGCACGACGGTGCTGCCGGAAGTACCGCATGCGGCAGACGAGGCGGGAGAGAGGTACGTGACGTCGGGGTCCACCGTGCGGAGGACGGGCGTTCCGCACGAAGGACAGCGCGCGACGCCGGGCGCGACGGCGCTGCCGCAGTGCTGGCAGACCACTTGGGGTTCCCCCTTCCGCTCGCAGGTGCGGAAGGACTGCATTATCACGCAGATACGTATTGCGGCAGAACTATTCCGCGCAAGCTCAGCTGCAACGGCCCAACCATCAGGGTTCCATCAAAACCTCGGAAATCCGTCAAGAAGCGGTAGCGGCAGCCGCTCCGCCTCGCGCGCGGACCGTCCTCCTCTTTTATGCGATCGACATTGAACCTCGTCCCGCGGCGCTTCATAGGATCCAGCACGTCACTTCGACAGATCTCGCAGCGCTTTCTGCTCTTAGGTGGGGAGCCGGGCCTTCAGTGCGGCGAGATGATCGCGCTCGAGTGGAGAGACGTCGATCTCGGCAAGCGGCAGATCTGCGTCCAGCGGTCCGATTGGAACGGCCAGGTGACGACACCGAAGGGCGGCCGACTGCGGTATGTGCCGCTCACGATCCGACTCGCGGCCGCGTCCCGCGATCATCGGACTGATCGTCGCGACGACTATCGTGGGCCTGGCGCTATACGTGTCGGGCTGCCGACGGCTTCAGGCCTGCACGTTCGGCGTTCAGGATTTTTCAAAGCGTCCGCTAGGCGCGGACGTTGGCTGCCGACGTAGAACGGAACCACCTGGACAGCCGTCCGCCACGGTTATCAGTCGCATTGCCGGCCGGGGGCTTCGGGAGGTGAATCTTCGCCACCATGTTCCCCGCCGGTTGCGCTTCCAACCACAAGTGGCCGCCGCAGGAGGCGATGAGGTCGACAAGGACGCCAAGGTCGACTCCGGGTTTGTCGGAGGATCGTGAACTCCGTTCGCTGTCGCCGCGGAACTCACCGACTGCTGGCAGCTCGGTCACCGTGATGAGAACGTGATCCCCGGGACGGACGTTGGAATATCTGGCGACGAATCTGCGGCCGACGGCCGTCGTGGCGAGATCAATCCTGACCTGTCCGCCCGAAGGCATCCGCTCGCGTGCATAGCCTGCCACGTTGATGAGCACCCGCTCGAGGCGCTCCGCATCGACGTCGACGTTGAACGAGCCGCCCGACTTCGGCAAGACCAGCTCGATCTGGTCGCCGACGAGACGCTTCAGCACGGGCGCGAGATCCCGCAAGACGCGTTGTGCGCTGACGGGCTCGAGCGCACGCACCTGCTCGTTTCCATACGTCCCGAGCTGCCGGAGAAAACTCGCCGCCCGCGTCACGTCGGTCAACAGGCGTTCAGCGTGCCGCCGCAAGGCGTCGTCGCTGCCGATTCTGGCCAGCCATTCGTGTGCACCCCGGGCGACGTCGCTGAGCAGCGCGTCACACGTGAGGGCGACCTCCGAAGCCAGGCGCCCGACGGCCTCCATTCGCTGGGCCTGGCGGAGCCGTTCTTCGAGCGCACGAACGCCCGTGATGTCTTCTGCGACGATGTCGATCGATCCCGTCGTGGTGGCGAGCGCCTGCAGCCGAACGACGAGACGGCGGCCATCCCGGGTCTTCCAGTGGGTCTCGACTGTCTCTGTCTTGCGCGTCGTCCGCGCTCGTTCGAGCAGCCAGTCCAGATCGCCAGCACTGTCGAGCGCGGCCGCCACGAAATCCGTGTTCCGCAACTCATCGACGCGCCGGCAACCGAGTAGTGTGACGAACGAATGATTCGCGTCGGTGATCGCGCCGCTCTGCGAACACCGGCACAATGCGTATGGTGCGCGTTCGAATTGCCGGCGCCCCTCGTTCTGGCTCCGTTCGAGTTCCGTCTGGAGATCCGGCACGCGCTCGGCGACACCGCGCAACGCTTCGGCGTGGGTCCGGGTGGCGTCGAGCTCCCGGCGCAGGGCGTCGATCTCTTGCTGAAGCCGCGCAATCTCGGAACCGCCCGCGTCGAGTGCCTGCCGGAGCCTCTCCTGGAGTTCCGCGAGCGCATTTTGCGCGTCCTGTTGTGCGACCCAATGGCGCTCCGCCTGTGCGCTCAGCTGGCTGTCGCGATCGCCGACGACGGCCTCGAGCCTCGCGCGCTCCGCCGCGTGCTCTCCCGCGATTTGTTCGAGTGCCTGAAAGGCGGACTGCAGCCGATCGAACGACTGACGGATCTGACCATATTCGGCGGAGACCCGCTGAAGCTCCGACTCGCTCGTCAACCGCGCGAGTTCGTGGGCCTGTCGCTCGTCCTCGACAGTGCTGTGCAGACGCTGCAATTGATCCTGCGTCGTGCCGAGCAGGACTCGAAGCGTCTCATGTTCCAGCTGAATCTGCCGGATTTCTTCGTCCTTTGCGCGAAGCTCGCGGTCCGCATCGGTCCGCTCGTCGGTGAGCTGCGCCTCGAACCGCGCCTTCTGCTCGCGGGCCCGCCGACGATAGGTGGAGGTGACGTACAGGAACCGATCCCGCCCGCGCGCGGATTCCATGCGGGCCCCGGTGAGATCCTGTTCGAGTGCCGCCCGCGCGTCGGATTGCCTCGTGAGCCGCTCGACGAGTTCCGCCTCACGCGTCGACGCGGCAGCGAGGGCGGCGGCGGTGCGGTCCTCCGCTTGCTGATGCGCCGTCGCGGCATCGGTCAACCGTTGCTCCAACGCAGCGTGCACGGCAGCATGTTCCGTTACGGCCGTGTCGTACCTTGTCTGAAGCGAGACGAGGTGCGCCCCGGCGGCCGCCAGTTCTGAGGCGTGCCGCCGGTCGGTATCCTGCCGCGCAGTTTCGGCGGCGGACAGCTGCCGTTCAAGGCCCATGCCCCTGTCCGTTTCCTGACCGAGCCGGTCTTCGAGCGCCGCCTGACGCGCCGCGGCAGAGGCCAGATCCTCTGCTGCACGCCGCATTGCGTGCTGCTGCGCAGACTGCGCTTCGGTCAGCGTGCGTTCGAGCGCGGTCCTTACCGCAGCCCCTTCTGCCAGTCGAGCGCCCAGCTCCGCTTCCATGCTGGCGAGCTGCCCGGCGGCCGCGGCCGCTTCCGCTGTGCGCTCCCGACTGGCTCGCTCGAGAGCGGACGCGGCTTCGGCCGTCTGCCGCTCGAATGCGGCGTGGGCGGCGGCATTTTCCTCCAGCGCGGCGTCGTATCGCGCCTGAAGTTCCGCGAGCCCCGCCGCGGCCCTTGTCAGCTCCGCCGCGTGCCGCCGGTCCGCCTCCTGATGCGCGGCCTCGGCGGCAGTAAGTTTCCGGTCGAGACTCGTGCGGCTGTCAGTTTCCTGAGTGAGCAGATCTTCGAGCGCTGCCTGGCGCTCGTTCATGGCGGCAAGATCGATCGCGGCGCGTTGTCGGGTGTCCTGATGCGCAGCTTCCGCTTCTGCGAGCGCGTTGTCGAGCGCAGTTCTTACGGCGACGGCTTCAGCCAGGTCGGCACGGAGTTCCGCTTCGCGCTGGCGGAGATGCTCGGCCGCCGCGGCCGCGTCCGCCCTGCGACCCTGTCGCGCTTCGTCGAGCGCAGCCGTTGCGACACTCGATGCAGCGGCGAGCGCGTCACGTGACTGAGCGGCCTGCGCCAGGCTCGTCGTGAATTCCGCGTGTCGCTTCGCGAGCTGGTCGGCGAAAGAGACTGCCTCTGACGCTCGCCGCTCGTCAGCCTTCCGGAGCTCGCTCTCGAGCTCCAAGAGTCTCTGCTGCAGCGCCATGCAGATCCTGGTCTCGCGCGCCAGCGAGACCGAGTGCCGGGCCTCAACGTCGGCGAACCGCGCCGCGGCTGCGGCGAGTGCGGATGCGCTTCTTTCGTCCGTCTGCCGGCGTGCCTCTTCGACGTGAGCGAGCTGCTGCTCGACCCGTTCGCGCTCAGCCCGGAGCTCGGTCAGTGTCTGCGTGAGGAGTTGCCGGCGGCTGCGCTCGCGTTCGACGGCCACGGCCACGGTTCGAGGCAGGTCGGCCTCGAGCGACGGGCCGGCCACCACGTATCCGTCGGCGCCAGAATTGAGCGCGGCGAGGGCCGCTTCGAGTCGCGCGGATCCCGCGACGACCACGACTGGCGTCGTCAGACCGAGTCCGCGAACCTGATCGACGAACGAGGCGCAGCTCTGCGCCTGCACCTCGACGATGACAGCCGCGGTGTCGCGGTTGCCTTGCAGCCATTCAAGGGCGGAGGCGGGTGTCTGGGCCCATGCCAGCGCGACATTCTGTGCAATTCCGTGAATGACACGCGCAGCCACCAAAGCGGCTTCGCGCTCCTGTGCGATGTGGAGAATCTTCATGGAGGCGGATGTCTCCGTTTTGCGATCTATCGGTCGATCGTCACCAGAAGTGCAGCCGCCACGATCAATGACTAGAACAACTTAACTGGCGGTGAGGCAGGGATTCGAATTCTACGAGCGCACATCTTTAACTGGTTGATGGCGCGCCACTTCTGGCTCTAAGCGTTTGAATCCCAACGTCTTGCCGCAGTCCGTCAGTTCTCACGATTCTACCGCAGTCCTCCGGATTCCACCGGAGTTTTGGAGACCTGGTGGAGACGGCTTCAGTATCGCTGCCAGCAGCAGCCAGGTTGTACCGCGCTCCACAAAGCAATCGCGCTCGCGACGACAACAGGGGAATCTTCGGATCGCAATCGCAAATTACTACGAGGTCCGCTTCCTACCTGGCGGCGGACAGCCGGTTGATAGCGAGGCCGAGTAATCGACCGTCGAAAAGCTTGAGCTTACGCCGTGCCGCCGTTTTTCCGCCCGGCCAATGTTGAAGCGCTTCCTTGGCCTCATCGACGGTCTCCACGGGGCGCCCCGTCGCCATCATCCAATCGATCGTAGCGAGCAGTTCCATTCCGAGAGGTGATTCGAATCCATCGATCACAGCGGCAGTGCGTTCCAATGCCGGTCGAAATGGTTTTCCTTCGTCGCTTCCCAAATACCGATCGACGTCGTCGCGTTTCGAGTCTTCGAACCAGATCCTGTCAAGCGGGCCTGCATCGCTAAGCCGCTTCTCGCAATGCAGATAGCTGCCGTCAAGTCCATCAAGAAGATGCCGGAGTTTGTCTGCATACGGACCGTATCGATTGGCCGAAAAGTCGAGCTTGAGCGGATCTGGAAGATGCTGCGCATCGATCGCGCGGTGAAGAAACCACGCTAGTTTTTGTACTTCTAGATTTGTGCATTCGAGCCCGAGGACTTCGTAACGTCGGACGAGTTCTGCGATCAATGCGCGCGCTGGAGTTAACGCCTCCAATCCAGACCGCTTCGCCGCGTTCTGATAGACGGTCGTTGGCTCGTATACGACAACGTCGACGCCGGGCAGGTCCGTCATGGCCGCTTCAATCTCTCGTTTCACCTGCGACCACTCGAGACCCCCATTCCCGCACCCGAGTGGGGGCAAAGCCACCGACTGGATGTGCTTCTCGCGGAGGACACGGGTCAAATCCTTGAGGCCTTCTCGGATCCATTCAAGTTTCGACGGATTACGCCAGTGCTTCTTTGTCGGAAAATGGACGATCCACTTCGGGCCGATCAAGTCGCGATTGGGGACCACAAGCATGCGGCCTACACGAACCTGGCCCTTCTTGGCTGCTTGCTCGTAAACACGTGCATTGTCTGGAAACGCCTCACTGAACATCAGGGCAATTCCCTTGCCCATCACGCCGACCTCGTTGACGGTGTTCACTAGCGCGTCCGTCTGAGCATCCAGCAAATTGCCGCGCGTGTAATGAATCATTAGACGTACCACCCTCGTCGAGCAATTACCTTCAGGTTGACGTTTGCGGCCTGTACTAGCTCGTTCAAATGAGCCTCCTGCTCTGGGCCATGGCAAACCAAACCAAGGAGAACATCGAGCTGCGCCTGCTGGTACACGAGCGCCTCTGCCTGGTACCGCTCCATCTTCCCGGGATCGTTCGGGTCTCTCTTGAAGTCGCGTGCCTGGAGAATCTTCCAATCGATATTAACCAGGTCTGCGAGATTGTCGGCGAACACAGCCGCCGCCAGATACGCGTGGCGATCCGTAAACACGAACTGCAATCCGAGTTCCTGCAAGCGATGAAGCGACGACACAAGGATTACGATGTCCCTCATCGCCGTTTGCTTCATGCCGTTGTAACCAGTTTTGATGTTCAACAACATTGGAGTGAACGGCGTGAAGTAGAACGGCACGTAATCGGCCAACGTCCCACCGGGCGCAATCGGAACAACTCTATGTGCTCGTTTGCTGATGAGATCGGGATTGCCGATTTCGATGAAGTTTGGGTCGCACACGTGGCTTTTCCTGCAATGCAGACCATTCGCGAGCATCCACGGCACATTTCCTATGTGCGCAATGCGGAAGACGAGGGCCTTCTCTGGCGTCAGTTCTTTCATCGTGCGAGCTCAGCATAGCGAACCGAAACATGAGTTTGTGCTTGGGCGGCACCAGATCCTTCGAAACAACTCAGCTGTTCTTACCGTCAATTTGGTTAACGCCTTGAGGCCACTATCCAACGCGTATATGCCTCGCGCATCGCAGCAGGACGGATAACGACAAAGTCGGTCACAAGAGTCGTAGTGACGAAAGCCGAATCGTCATTGCTTGCTCGCTCACCTTGAAAAGAGCCGCTAACATTGTGACGTCGGAGTCCAAAAGCGCTCGGCCGAGCTTGTGGACTTCTCCGCGAACATGTGTTGAAGGCATCAAGAGAGCGGCAGCGAATTGGTTCGCTTCGACCTCTTTAGGATCCACGCCCTTCGACGACTTTGGGCCTCTCTGGCTTATGTAGTTGCCTTTGTCCACATGGACGTGAGCTCCGGATTCGAACTGATGACCGAGCATGTGATGACCGATTTCATGAGCGATCGTGAAGTTGCGACGATTCGGGGGATCTGATCGCTCGACAGCGATCAACACCTGCTCACCTTTGCGTATTAACAAACCAGACACATCGGGCCCCAGATCGTCCGAGATCACGTGTAGCCCCACCAGTTTTGCAACCTTATGCGGGTCAACCGGAGGGCAATCGAGTTTTCGTGAAGTGACGAGCTCCTGTACCAGTCGCTCGGCCTGAAGCCGGGCCCAATGGACTCTCATTATTTTCCCTTCTTCATCGGAATCATTAGCTGCCGACTAATACGCGTCCGCGCGTGGTGAGGGATTCTGAAGCCCTGTAGTTCTCCGGCCACGGCGGTCTCAAGATCTCCAGCCCGCCCCTCGTCGGTTAAGGGAACTAGATCGCGCAGTTCGCATTTAAGGATGGCCGCGAGTTGAACGACCGTGTGGAGCAGCACCCGTTGACGGCCGCTCTCCAGGTTCGCAACTGATGAGCGTGTGACGGGAGGGTCTAAGCGGAGACCAAGCTCCGCTTGAGTAAGGCCTTTGGTGCTGCGAAGACCTTGAATGCGTCGCCCCACGTCAACGTAGAAGCGTTCGGGCCACACCGGCATTCGCCTGTAGCTTGTACCAATAGTGTACACGGGTTGTCAAGTATTACTGACGATCCGACATCGGGTACGACAGTATTACTGTCTCGATTCACTCGTGTGTTGACTTTTCCAGTAACTATGGGCAGGATCGATCCAGAGCGAGTCGGCTGCGGCAGGTCTGCGACGACAGCGCCAAGATTTTGGAGGCAGTACCGAAATGGCAACGTTCAACTACACGGTCGACGACGAGCCACAGTCAACCGGCGCGCACGTGCTCACGCCAGTCCAGATCTTGGGGGCGGCGAACATCGACTCGTCGTCGCATTACCTCGTCCAGCTTGAGGGTCAACATCAAGTCTCATATCAAGAAAAGCCGAACGAAGAGATCCACATGCATGACCACATGAAGTTCATCTCGATCTCGACAGGGCCGACGCCGGTTTCATAGGCCATGGCGCAGGCCGATTTTCTCGCGGGTCTGAAGGCGCTCGGATACGACGCAGCGGAGATCGCGCCGGGCCGAGTGGCTTTCCCGTACAAGATCGAATCGGGAAAGTTTGCCGGCCGCGAAATCCGTCTGGGCTTCGACAGTCCGGGCGATTTCAACTTGACGTCGCCCTCTGGACCACATCTGTCGCCGCGCCTTCTGCCCAATCAGTCTAGCGGCACGCACCCGAGTGGAGGCGTCCATGACAGCCCGTTTGGTCCAGAGTGGCAGTACTGGAGTCGGCCACTCTCTCACTGGAATCAGACAGACAGAACCGTCAAGACTGTGATGGCGCACGTCCGCCACCTATTCGATACGCAATGACTGCTCCGTCGTATAGCGCGTCGATGTCCTCCGCCGTGCATCGCGAAGCTGCGCGGCACCTCCTACGCAAGGATCGGCAAGAAGACCTGTGCTTCGCGCTGTGGTATCCGAGTCTGGGGCGCTCCCGCACCTCCGCACTCGTTTCGGAGCTTATCCTGCCGCGGGACGGCGATCGGCTCGTTCACGGTAACGCGAGTTTTCTACCGCAGTATTTCGAGAGAGGTCTCCAGAAGGCGGCGGCAGCGGGTGCAGGACTGGCGCTCCTTCACAGCCATCCTGGCAGCCATGGCTGGCAAGGGATGAGTGATGACGATGTCCGCGCCGAGCAAGGAAATGCCGCGGCCGTGCGCGCCACGACATCGCTCCCGTTCCTCGGCCTAACGCTCGCAGGTGACCAGTCCTGGAGCGCTCGGCTTTGGGACAAGATCCAGCCACGCACATACGTCCGCCGCGAGTGCACTCATCTTCGCGTAGTCGGCGAACAGCTGCTTCCGAGCTTCAATGACGTGCTCAGCCCAATGCCGCGATTCCGGGAGCATCTACGGCGAACTCTGTCTGCGTGGGGCGAAATGGCTCAAGCCGATCTGGCGAGGCTGCACCTCGGAATCGTTGGTGCCGGCAGTGTTGGCGCCCTGATTGCCGAAGCACTTGCGAGGACGGGAATCGGCCGTATTACGTTGATCGATTTTGACCGAGTCGAAATTGTTAATCTCGACAGACTTCTGCACGCCACAGCGGCCGATGTGGGCAGATCGAAGGTAGACGTCCTTGCTGCCGCCCTTCGGCGCAGCGCCACTGCCGAGGCGTTCACAGTAAGCCCACTCGCGTACAGTGTCGGCGAAGAAGAAGGCTTTCGCGCGGCGCTCGATTGCGACGTCCTCTTCAGCTGCGTGGATCGACCGTGGGCGCGCAGCGTTCTGAACTTCATCGCCTATGCGCATTTAATTCCCGTCGTTGACGGTGGGATTGCTGTCAAGGTGACTCGCCAAGGGCGACTGCGCGCGGCGGACTGGCGAGCACACATTGCCGGGCCAACCCGGCGGTGCCTTGCGTGCCTCGAACAATACGATCCTGCTCTCGTCGCCGCAGAACGGGAAGGCCATTTTGATGATCCGCGGTACATAGAGGGTTTGCCAGACGATCACCCAATTCGTCGTAACGAGAATGTATTCGCCTTCAGCATGGCAACCGCGAGCCTCCAAGTGCTTCAAGCCCTCTCGATGATCGTGGCCCCGCTTGGCATCTGGAACCCTGGCGAACAGATGCACCACTTCACTACGGGTCGACTCGACGTCGTCCCACCTCGCGGATGTGAGTCGACCTGCCCGTACCCGCCGATGACCGGCCACGGTGACCGGACCGGATTTGTCGTGACGGGTATACACAGGCGCGCGGCGGAGGCTCGCAAACACCGTCCGGAGGGCCGACGTGATGGCGGACCGATCAACTTCCTCCGCCGTCTCCAGCGACGTTGGCGACGTCACCAGAGCGAATAGAGGAAGGAGGTCCCGATGGCA
>WNGB01003663.1_pt1 | contig 29755 bp, 31 predicted proteins | sample 5400681 | NCBI WGS metagenome assembly WNGB01 (sample SAMN13153367, study PRJNA577476) | soil metagenome | isolation source: 115 cm soil or saprolite under grassland replicate 2 | place: USA:California | collected 2016-06-15
ACGCCGCCCTGCTCGCCGGCTGGCTGCTCGTCCGAAGCACTTTCAGACGTGTGCTCCGGACATGGCGCGCAGGCGGTTCGACTTGATTAGGTAGGAAACCCGCGACACAGGGCGCCGGCCTGGGCCAGCGTCGTCTCACTTGGCCCACGCCTGGGGCCACACCGCCTCAAGTGGCTGTTCACGCCGATGGACTGCTCGCTGCTCTGGACGAGTCGTCCGGAGGACCTGCGCCGCGCCTTCAGCCTCGTCCCGGAATACCTGCGCACGAGCGAGGAGGTCGAGAGCCTCTCCGAGTACGGCCCGGCCCTCGGGCGCCGCTTCCGCTCGCTGAAGCTCTGGGCCGTGCTGCGCTGCTACGGCCGCGAGGGGCTGCAGGCGCGCATCCGCGAAGCCGTTCGCCTCGCCGAGCTGTTCGAGGGCTGGGTGCGCGAGGAACCGGGCTGGGAACTCTGCGTGCCGCGCCACTTCTCCCTCGTCTGCTTCAGGCGCGAGGGCTCCGACGAGGAGAACGAGGCGATCGTCGAGCGCGTCAACCGGAGCGGCGAGCTCTTCCTCTCGCACACGCGACTGAACGGCCGCTACGTCCTTCGGCTCGCGATCGGCAACGAGCGGACGACCGAGGCGGACGTGCGCCGGGCCTGGGAGGCGCTTCGAGCTCTGTAGAGGACCGTACGGAGGGTAGATTTGCGGCGGTATGGGGGATGGAGTCACCAGGGTGAAATGGGTGGTTCCGGGGTCGGCTCTGGCGCAGCCCAGGGCCTAAGACGAGGAGGAAGGGATGAAGAGATTCGCACCGCTCGTGCTCGCCGCGGTGGTGGGCATCGTGCTGATCGCCGGTGCGCAAGCACGGGTCGCCGGGCCTGAGAAGGGCTCGGCGGTCAAGAAGACGACGGTCACCCTGACGGGCTGGGCGTCGTCCCCGGCGGAGACGGAGGCGCTGCGGACCACGATCCGCGGGTTTGAGCGCAGCCATCCCAGCTACACGGTGAACTACGCGCCGATCAACGGCGACTATCCGGCGGCGATGCTCGCGAAGTTCTCGGCGCGTCGTCCGCCGGACGTCTTCTACGTCGACTCGAACGTCGCACCGGATTGGATGTCTCAGGGGGTGCTCGAGCCGCTCGACAGCTACATCAAGAAGACGCACTACAACATCAAGCCGTTCTTCCCGCGGCTGCTGTCCGCGTTCAAGTACAAGGGCCACATCTACGGCCTGCCGAAGGACTGGTCGCCGCTCGCGATGGAGACGAACAACGCGATGATGGCGAAGGCAGGCGTGAAGCCCCCGAAGACGTGGGCGCAGCTGCGGACGGTTGCCCAGAAGCTGAAGGACGCCAACGCTGTCCCCGGCGGCGCACCGCTGTGCGTCGATCCGGACTGGGCGCGTCTGCTGGCGTTCGTCTACCAGAACAAGGGCTCCTTCCTGAACGCGAAGAAGACCGCGCCGACCGTGAAGTCGGCGGCTGTCCGCCAGGCGGTCCAGTACTACGCCGGGTTCCAGGCGGCCGGCCTCGCCGGGACGCACGACAAGCTCGGCGTCGGCTGGTGCGGTGAGGCGCTCGGCAAGGAGAAGGCCGCGATCGCGTTCGAAGGCAACTGGATCGTCGGCTACATGTCGGACACGTTCCCGGGCGTGAAGTACACGATCAGCCCGCTGCCGAAGGGGAAGGTCAACGGCAACCTCGGGTTCACGGTCTCGTACTCGATCGGGAAGAACACCGGCAACAAGAAGGCCGCGTGGACGCTGCTGTCGTATCTCGTGGGCAAGCAGGGGATGCACCTGTGGACGCAGCAGGGAATCGCGCTGCCGTCGCGGAAGGACGTTGCGGTGCCGAAGGGCCGCAGCGCGTTCCTGAAGCAGGCGGCCTACGCGCATCCGTGGCAGTTCGCGCCGCGCTTCTCGAAGGTGATCGACACGGCGAACAACGAGCTGCAGTCGTACTTCCAGGGCAAGGAATCACTGGACGACATGCTCAACAAGATCGACTCAGCGGCACGAGACGCGCTGGGGTAGGCAGCTGAGACGCTCCCCCGCGCGGCGCTGACGCGCGGGGGAGCGCTCTCCCAAGGGAGGGCGCAGTGGCAATCGCGGTTCCGAAGCGGCGGTTGTTCGGCAGGACCAAGCGTCCTGGCGCGGCGCAGGAGGCGCTCGTCGGCTACGCGTTCGTGTTCGTGCCAATGGCCGTCTTTCTCCTGTTCTTCATCTATCCGATCGGCTACGCCGTCTACATCAGCCGCTTCGACTGGGGGATCCTCGGGCCCCTCGAGACCCTCGGGTGGAAGAACTACAGCCATCTCTGGCACGACTCGCTGTTCAGGCGTGCGATCAAGAACACGGTCGAGTACACCGTGTGGGTCGTTCCGGCGCAGATGGCCCTTGGCCTGCTGCTCGCGGTCGTCGTCAACCAGCGAATCAGGTTCCGCACGTTCTTCCGCGGCGCCTTCTACTTCCCATCACTCGCGTCGTCGGCGGCGATCACGTCCATTGCCCTCTACCTGCTGAACGTCAACGGCCTCTTCAACAAGATCTTCGGGCTCCACCAGCCGTGGTTCTACGACACGAAGACGGCGCTCCCCTCGATCACAGCGCTCAACGCCTGGACGACGTCCGGGACGATGATGCTCTTCTATCTCGCCGCACTGCAGGCGATCCCAACGGATGTCTACGAGGCGGCCGCGCTCGACGGGGCGGGCCCGTGGCGAACGTTCTGGAAGGTCACCTTCCCGCTCTTGAAGCCGGGGCACTTCTTCGTCGCCGTCGTCTCCATTATCGGTGCAATGAAGGTGTTCGACCAGAACTACATCGTGTCGAGAGGGACCGGGGGGCCTGCGTACTCGACCTATTCGGCCGTGCTCTACATCTACAACACGGCGATCAAGGATTCCGCGCTCGGGCTTGCCGCAGCAGCGGGGGTCGTCCTGTTCGTCATCATCTTCGCGTTCACGATCGTGCAGTGGGCGATTTTCGGACGTCAGGAAGCCGGCTGATGTCGGAGCCCGCCGCCCCGCCGCTCGCGGCCGTCGAGGAGCTCGCCGCCGGACACCCGGTGGCCGTGGGGGCAGCGGGGCCGGCAGGGATTCCCGGACGCGCGCGATCGGAGCGAATCCAGCGCTTGATCGCCTACACGGCGATGTTCGCGCTGGCGCTGCTCTTCTTCGTGCCGTTCCTCTGGAGCGTTTCGACATCGCTGAAGCCGCTGCCGGAAACGGCGAATTTCTCCCTCTTGCCGCATACCTGGACGGTCGCTGCCTACAGAGAGGCCTGGACGCAATACGACTTCGCGCGCTACATGGCGAACAGCGCGGTCATCTCGGCAGCGGTCACCCTCACGTCCGTCTTCCTCGCGGCGCTCGGAGGATATGCGTTTGCGCGCTTGCGCTTTCCCGGACGCAACATTCTCTTCTTCGTCGTCCTCGGCACGCTCATGATTCCGGATCAGCTCCGGCTCGTTCCGATCTACCGGATGCTGACGATCTTCCCCGTCACGCACTGGAACCTCGTCGATACCTACCAGGGCTACTGGGCGATCAAGATGGTGAGCGCGACGGCGCTCTTCCTGATGAGGCAGTATTTTCTGACGATTCCGCGCGATCTCGAGGAGGCGGCGAAACTCGACGGAGCGGGGTACTTCAAGACTTTCTGGCGGGTGATGTTGCCCCTCGCCGGCCCGGCACTTGCTGCGATTGCGATCCTGGAGTTCCAAGGGACGTGGAACGACTTCTTCTGGGCGAACCTCCTGCTGCAGTCCCCGGACCACTGGACTATGCAGGTCGGCCTGGCCCAGTTCTTCTGGTCGTACGGCACGCTCTGGAACGATCTGATGGCGGCGAGCGTGATCGCGCTGCTGCCCGTCGTGATCGTCTATCTGTTCTTCCAGCGCTACTTCGTCGCGGGCGTCGCCTCGGCAGGGGTGAAGGGATGACTGTCCGGGCTGCACTTGGCTCCGCCCTCGCCGACACGTACCGCAACTCGTGGCGGTTGCTCGTCCTGAACACCGCACTGAGCGCGGTGATCGCCGCAGTCGTTCTGTTCGTCAGCGCCTTCCCCCTCGTCCTGCTCGTCGCCCCGTTCGTGGCCGGGCCTATCGTGGCGGCTCTCGTCCACTGCGTGGTGACGTTGATTCGCGAGGAAGAGCTCGAGCTGGGCGCTGCGGTCGACGGGCTACGCCGTTTCTGGAAGCGCGGGTTCGTCCTCGGCGGCCTGTCCGGGCTGGTGCTGCTGCTCGGCGCGCTCGCCGTCAGCTTCTACGCCTCGGAGCACCACCGGGTGCTGCCGCTCGCGGTGCTTTCTGCTTACGTCATCGGCCTCGCGTTCCTCGTCGTGCTGGTCGCCTGGCTGCTCGCGATCGCCGATCCCGAGGACGGCGTCGGCGGCGCCTTGCGCCGGGCGTGGCTCCTCGCGCTGCAGTCCCCATTGCGGCTGCTCCTGCTGGGAGCGGCGCTGCTCGTCGTCAACGTGCTCGGTGCGGTGACCGTTCTGCCCATCTTGACGCTGACGATTGCCTATTCGTTCCTCGCTACGGCGCGCCTCGTCCTGCCGCCGGCGCCGACCCTGGAGGAGGTGACCGCCTGATGGCGACCGTGACCTTCGAGCACGTGACGAAGAGCTACGACGGCACCGTCGCGGTGAAGGATTTCAACCTGACTGTCGGCGACGGCGAGTTTCTCGTTCTCGTCGGCCCGTCCGGTTGCGGAAAGACGACCGCTCTACGAATGATCGCCGGGCTCGAGCAGATCACCGACGGCCGCCTGCTGATCGGCGACCGCGTGGTGAACAACGTGGCGCCCGTCGCGCGCGACATCGCGATGGTCTTCCAGTCCTACGCCCTCTATCCGCACATGACCGTCTACAACAACCTCGCGTTCGGCCTGCGCAACAAGAAGGTTCCGCGGAAGGAGATCGACGAGCGCGTCAAGCAGGCGGCCGACATTCTCGACCTCGGCGCGCTGCTCAAGCGCAAGCCAAAGCAGCTCTCGGGCGGACAGCGGCAGCGTGTGGCGCTCGGGCGCGCGATCGTCCGCGAGCCGGCTGCTTTCCTGATGGACGAGCCGCTGTCGAATCTCGACGCAAAGCTTCGCGTCGCCACGCGGGCGGAGATCCTGAAGCTGCAGGACCGCCTCGACGTCACCACGATCTACGTCACACACGATCAGGTCGAGGCGATGACCATGGGCGACCGGATCGCGGTGATGAACCTCGGCGTTCTGCAACAGGTCGGGACGCCCGAGGAGCTCTACGAGAACCCGACGAACACCTTCGTCGCCGGCTTCATCGGCTCCCCGGCGATGAACCTCGTACCCGCCGCAGCCGTCGGGGCCGGCGGTGAGAGCAGGATCGTCGGCTTCCGTCCCGAGCACATCGAGACCGCGGCACAGGGAGAGGGCATCCAGTTCAATGCGGACGTCGAGGTCGTCGAATATCTCGGCGACGAGCAGATCGCGCACTTGCGCGTCAGGGACACACCGCTGGTGGCGAAGCTTCCCGTCGAACAGCGCCTGTCGATGGGCGACAGTCGGGACTTCTACGTCACGCGGGACAAGCTGCGGTTCTTCGACGCCGAGACCCAAGAACGCGTGGCGAGCTAGAGCCGGCGAAGAATCTCGAGCACCTCGGGCGGGCTTCCGACCACGATGTCCGCGCCCTCTCGCAACTCCGCCGGCCCTTCGGGTGAAGCGACCGCAACGCGGACGGCCAGCTCGAGCTGCTCGAGCGAACGAAAGCCATCGAGATCGGTTGTGTCGTCGCCTGCGTAGAGCGCGCGGCGCAATGCGTGTTCCTCGAGGAGCTGCCGCACCGCTGTCCCCTTGTTCGCCTCGAGTGGGGGCAGCAGCTCCAGCACCTTGCGGCCGAAGCGAGCGACGAAGCCTTCAGCACGCGCGCGACCGGCGATTGCCTCGAGCTCGGCACGGGCCGCCGACGGGTCTGCCGCGTTGCGATAGTGCAGCGCGGCGCTCAGCTGCTTGTCCTCGAGCCCGTCCCAGTCGACGCCCGCCAGGAATGCGCGCAGCCGCTCGCCCCACTCCTGCGCCGCCGGCTCGAGCTCGAGCCCGTGGTTGCCGACGTACGTCAGCTCTGGGACGCCGACGATCTGTGCGGCAGTCTCCCCGGCGCGTCCCGAGATGCACGCGACAAGCGCGTATCGCGCATCCAGGCGTCGTAGCTCGACACGAGTTTCTTCCGGGACGCGCGCATCCTCCGGCCGCGGGACGATCGGTGCGAGCACGCCGTCGACGTCGAGGAACAGGCCCGTGTGCGCCGGATCCTCGGCGAGGCTTCCCAGCAGATCCACCCACCTAGGATACGAGCGTGCGGCTCGTCCTCATCGGTCTCGTCGCCGGGTTCTTCAGTGCGTTGTTCGGGGTCGGAGGCGGGGTCGTCATCGTGCCGCTCCTGTTGCTGCTCTGCGCCTGGGAGGCGCGTCCGGCGACCGGGACCTCGCTGGCGGCGATCGGGATCACGGCAGTCTCCGGCGTTGTCGCGTATGCGCTTCACGGCGACGTACGCGTCGGCTACGCGGCGCTGGTCGGGATTCCCGCCGCGGTGTCCGTCGCCGGCGCGACTGCGCTGCAACAGCGAGTGCAGACGCGTCTGCTCGAGTTGCTGTTTGCCGCGTTCCTCCTCGGCGTCGCGGTCTGGCTGTTCGTCAAGTGACGTACGTGCTCGCAGTCGTGCTGGGCCTCGCAGCCGGCGTGCTGGCGGGGATGTTCGGCGTCGGCGGCGGCATCCTCTTCGTGCCGACGCTCGTTGCGCTGGGGCTCGACCACCACGACGCGACGGGAACGTCGTTGCTGGCGATCATCCCGACGGTGCTCGTCGGGACCTGGCGGCAGTCCCGCTACGGCAACGTGCGCTGGCGCGCGGCGGTTCTGATCGGAATCGCCGCGGCCGCAGCCGCTCAGGGAGGTGTCGCGCTGGCGGAGGCCCTGTCCGACGCAACGCTACGACGCTTGTTCGCAGGGCTTCTCGTCGTTGTGGCGGTCCAGATTGCCTGGCGCGCACGCCGCGCCGAGTCCTGACCCTAGGCGTCGACTTGTCGACGCCGCATAGAGGACGCGCGGGGTTTCCCCGCGCGTCCGTCTAATCCCGAGGGCTCGGAAACGATCCGATCGAACCTCTTCCTCACGCCCGACTATCCTGTGTTCGTGGCAGGCCCCGAAGAGATCTCGCTTCCACTCGTCGACGAGCCCGTCGGCAACATCGTCGCGCAGATCCAGGCCGAGGATCCCGAGATCGACAAGCTGGTGAGATCGCCGCATCGCATCCTCGCCTTCCGGACGTTCGCATACATCCGCGTCGGGATCCTGCTCGGCGAGCTGCTCTTCGAGCAGGAGCGCACGACGGAGGACGCGGACGAGACCTGGGTCGATGCACTGATGCGCAACCCCAAGCACCACGAGGCGTTGCACCGCGAGGTGCGGACGGTGGCGGAAGAGATCGCGGCCGATCCGAAGTACGCCGACGACGAGCCGCTCGGCCCGGACGAGGGGGCGCGTGAGCGCTTCCGCGAGTTCGCCCGTAAGCAGCTTGCAAGCGAGTAACGCGTTCGCCAGCGCGGGTGCCGCTGCGCCCGACGAGTTCTACGACCTCTACACGATGGACCTCGAGGCCGAAGGCCAGTGGGCTCGTGCGCGCCGTCGTTTCATGCGGCACCGGCTTGCCGTTGCCAGCCTGCTGATCCTCACAGTCGTTTTCGCCGCGGGCTTCCTCGCGAGCCATCTGGCGCCGTACGGCTACGAACAGGTCAACATCAAGGCCCTGAGCTCGGGCCCCTCGTGGGCGCACCCCTTCGGCACCGACCAGGTCGGGCGCGACTACTTCAGTCGCACGCTCTACGGCGTGCGCACGGAGGCCGAGATCGCGCTGCTGATCGGCTTCTTCGGGACCGTGATCGGAACGTTGGTCGGTGCCGTATCGGGTTATCTTGGCGGTCTCGCGGACATGGTCGTGATGCGTCTCGCGGACCTACTTCTGACGGTTCCGCCGCTCGTCACCATCCTCGTCGCGGCGGCGTTCTTCCAGACCGACACGCTGTTCGAGGTCGGCTTGTTATTTGCGTGCGTTCTGTGGATGCCGGTTGCTCGCGTTGTCCGCGGCACGGCTCTCGGTCTCCGCGAGCAGGAGTACGTCCAGGCCGCTCGGGCGATGGGAGCGAGCGACCTCCGCATCGTTCGCCGGCACATTCTCCCGAACGCGATCAGCTCGGTAGCAGTGGCATCCTCAGTGATGACTGCAAGTGCGGTCATCCTCGAGACGACGCTGTCGTATCTTGGTCTTGGGACTCTAAGTCGATCCGCCGTCTTCGGCGGCCGGACGGATACAAGGCTGCCGAGCGTTGGCGACGTGCTCGCCGCAGCCTCGAACGAGGGGCTTGTCAACTGGTGGGGGATCGTCTTCCCCGGCCTGATGGTGATTCTGATCGTCGCGCCGATCTACTTCGTCGGCGACGGAATCCGCGACGCGTTCGATCCGAGCCAGCGCCGGTACGTCACCGAGCGTGAGCTCGCGCGCAGACGACGCGGACCGTCGCGCGTCACGAGGCTGATCAGGGCGGTGCCCCGCCCGGAGGTGTCGCTGCGCGTCCGTATGCCACGGCACGTGCTGCGCGTGGTCGATGCGCTCCCCCGTCGCCGGGCACGGGAGCGCAGTCGCCTACGGCTGTTGCTCGAGGCCATTGCTGTCCTGGCGCTGACCGCGGCCGGCGCGGCGGCCGTCTACGTCTGGAAGGTAAACCCGGTCAGGAGTACGTGGTCGCTCGCCGGAGCCGACGTCGAGAACGTCTCGCGCGCGGACGGCGCCCAGACACAGATCGCCGAGGTCGCCGATCCGACGCACAGAGGCGTTCTCTTCGCCGTGTCGAACGACACCTCCCTGCGCACCATCCGGGTCTACCGGTCCACCGATGACGGGCGGACCTGGTCGTCGAGCGCGGGGCCGTCGCTCGGTGTTGACGCGTGCGCACGCGGAGAGCCGACTGCCGCCGTCGACATGGCAGGACGCGAATATGTCGCCTTCAGCGTCAGCGGCACGTGCACGGCCTACGATCCCTCGCCGTACGTCGTCGTGGCCGTCCACTCGCGGCCGGGGGGCGACTGGAAGGTGCACCGGCTGGGTGCGCGGCGCCCGGCGGACTTCTGGGACGACTATCCCAGCGTCGTTTCCGGCCCGGGCGGTCGCGTCTACGTCGTCTGGTCGCGACTTCTGAGCTGGCACTACACAGGGATCGTCGTCAGCTCGAGCTCGGACGGCGGCGCCACCTGGTCCGAGCCGCGCCCGATCGACCGCCGCCTTTCCCTCCCGCGCCTGCCAAGAGCGACAGTCGGACCTGACGGCACTCTGTATGCCGTCGGCGAGGATGCGCGCCTTGGTATCTGGGTGGCGCGCTCCCGCGACGGCGGCAAGAGTTTTCACGTCGTTCGGGTCGCGCGCCTGCCGGGAAACCGGTCCGCGGACTGCGCGATCGCGTCCAGGCATCCGACGCCGTTCCAGGGGATTCGCTGCATCGGTCCGAACCCGACCGTCGCGGCGGCCGGCGACCGGGTGTTCGTGACCTACGGTGTCGGCTGGGTCGGCGAGCCGCAGAGCGTGCGCATCGGCGTCCTCGACTCCTCTCTGCGGCTCGTCTCGAACGGCTCGGTCGCCCCGGCCGCTCCCAGCGCCGACCGGTTCTGGCCCACGTCCGCCCTCGATCGCACGAGCGGTCGCCTGTGGGTCTGCTTCTACGACACGAGCGGCGACAAGAGCCGGAAGCAGGCATGGTTCTCCTGCACCCACTCGAGCGATGGGCGCACCTGGGCGCAGCCGCTGCGCGCGGCCCGTGACTCGTCGAGCCCGGAGGTCCTCTGGGAAGACGCGCGCGTCTACGCCTTCGGAGACGTCATCGGGTTCGGCGGCTATACCGCGGTCGCCGCCGCGGGCGGGGTCGCGCACCCCATGTGGATCGACACTCGCAACCTGCGCGGGAAAGAGCAGGAGGTCTTCGGCGCTGTCTTAACAGCGAATTAACGGTGCTCAACGTCTAACTCATCAATGTCGACCGCCGAAGCGCTCGAGCGCCGATATCGCCGGCGGGCCCGCCGGAAGCTGCTGCTGGAGGCAATCGCCGTCCTCGGCGCGACTGCGCTCGGGGCCGCGATCATCTATTTCGTCTATCGCCATCAAATCGGCAGCCCGTGGAAGGTCGCCGGGACAAACATCCAGAACGTCTCGCGCGAGAGCGGCATCCAGACCGAGGTCGCGGTTGCCGCCGACCCCTCCAACCCGCGCATCGCCTTCGGAGCGGCCAACGAGTCGCTCGAACCTGAGATCCGCGTCTTCAGCACGACCAACGGTGGCCGCACCTGGTCGTCCGCAGCCGGTCCGGCGTACGACCCGAACACCTGCGCGTGGGGCGATCCCGCGGTCGCCGTCGGTCACGACGGGCGGCAGTACGTCGCATTCACCGAGAAGTCGATTTGCGCGCCCGGGCCGGACCTGACTCGCTACCTCGTCGTGGGCAGCCGAGCCGGTCCAACCGGGAAGTGGACGGTCCGCCGCGTCACGCGCCCTGCGGTCAACTTCGGCTTCGACGACAAACCGGCGATCACCGTGGGCAGCGACGGTCGCGCCTACGTCGCCTGGTCACGGCTGCTCGGCCGCGCCTACCAGACGACCGTCGTCAGCTCGAGCGCGGACGAGGGGCACACGTGGTCGCAGCCGTGGGTCGTCTCCCGCAAGCTCTCCCAGCCGCAGCTCGTCACGGCCGCCGCCGGCGGCCGCGGCACGGTCTACCTCGCCGGCGTCGACGCCCATGGGCTCTGGGTGGCGCGCTCCACCGACGGCGGGAAGCAGTTCACGACGCACACGGCGGCCGAACCGCTGCCCGGCAACCAGGCCGCGACGTGTCTCGTCTTCGGGAAGTTCGTCCTACCGCAGCAAGCGGTCCGCTGTCTCGGCCCCGATCCGACGATCACGCTCGCGCCGAACCGCGTATATGTGACGTACGGCGTCAACGGCTCCGACCTCACGCAGAACGTCGCAGTCGCAGTGTTCGATCGTGCGCTTAGTCCGCTGTGGCGGGGACCGATCGGGCCGGCCAAGAAGAAGGCCGACCAGTTCTGGCCTGCGTCGGCGGTCGACGCGCGCACCGGCAAGCTCTGGGCCTGCTTCTACGACACGACGGGGGATTCCGACCGCCGGCACGCGTGGTTTGCGTGCACGTCGTCCCGCGACGGCCGGCACTGGGCGAAGCCGGTCCGGGCGACGTCACCCTCCGCGAACCAGGGCGTCCTCTGGGAGGACGCGCGCATCTTCGGCTACGGCGACAGCGGCGGCTACGGCGGCTACGTCGGGGTCGCGGCGGCGGGCGGGCACGTGTATCCGCTGTGGATCGATACCCGCGACGTCGGCGGCAACCAGGAAGAGGTCTTCGGGGCAACGCTGCACTAGTCAGACCGGGGCTACGGTTTGCCGCTCCGCAAGACGCTGCATAATGGAGAGCCGGTGCTGAAGCGAGCGTCTGTCGCCCCTCTCGCCGCCCTGCTCCTGCTGACTGCGACGTCGGCCGACGCCGGGTGGCAACACAGCCAGGCCGCGGGTGCGACGGCACGCGCCCAAGCGATCCGAATCGTCGTCCCCGGCCAGAACGGCGCGGCAACCCCTACGGTCTCGGCGCCCACCGACCAAGTGCTCTTCAGCGGCGGCTTCTCCTACGGCGAAGACCCGGCGACGCACGCACCGATCATCAGCACCGGCTCCGCCAACGCGAGCGCGTCGGCCTCGACCGGCCTCGAAGCAAGTGCGACCGCAGCGGCGGAGGTGAACAATCTCAACGTCTTCGGCGGTGAGATCACGGCGACGACCGTGATCGCCCAGGCGCACGCGAGCGCACGAGCCGGCGCGGCGAAGGGCGACAGCTCAGGCTCATCCGTGACCGGCCTCGTCGCGCTCGGCCAGCCGGTTACGAGCGGAACGGTGGCGCTCGGTGACTGGGGCTCGCTCAGCGCGCTCGCCGGCGGTGGGAGCGGCTCGCCCGCGACGGGCTATCACGGCAGCATCACCGCGCTGGAGATCCGCCTCACAGCGGATCACGGCGGACTGCCCGCGGGCACGACGATCCTCGTCGGCTACGCGGAGGTCGCGGCGCAGGCGGGGGCGGCAGCGCCGCCGCCCGAGAAGCCGCGCAAGCCCAAGACGACGTCCGGACCGAAGACGGCCGCGCCGGAGCCGGGGTTGGACCTGCCCGTGCGCCAGCCGCCGCAGGTGACGCCGAAGCTAACCGCCGGCGGCTACGTCTTTCCGGTGTACGGGCCGTCGTCGTTCGTCGACACCTTCGGCGGACCGCGCAGCGACGTCGCAGGCGGCTGGCATCACGGCGACGACCTCTTCGCCCCCCTCGGCGCTCCCGTCCTCGCCGTCGCCTCCGGGACCGTCTTCTCGGTCGGGTGGAACAAGATCGGCGGCAACCGCCTTTGGCTGCGTGACGGACAGGGCAACCTCTTCTATTACGCACACTTGTCCGCGTTCACACCGCTCGCCGTCAACGGCAGCCTCGTCAACGCCGGGGACGTGCTCGGCTTCGTGGGCAACACGGGGGACGCACAGGGCACGCCGACTCATCTCCACTTCGAGATCCATCCGGTCGGCCTGATCGGTCTCGGCTACGACGGCGCTGTGAACCCGACGACCTACCTGCTCGCCTGGAAGCACCTCCAGGACGTCAGCTTCGCGGGCGGCGATGCGTGGGCGCCGCTGCACTCACTCGGGAACGCGCCGAAGCCGGGCGCGATCCTGCTCACCGTCTCCGACATCTCCAACGCGGACGGGCTTGTGCCCGGTTCGCTGGAGCGTGCGGTCCGGCCTCTGATCGTGAGGCCCTCGAAACTGCCCTAACTCGAACCTGCCCCGGAGTTCCCTCCATCACCTTGGTAGGTGAACTCGTCGCTCGGGCCGAAGAGCTTGTCGGACAGCCACTTCCGGGTCTGCGCGCCTGAGATCGGGTTGAAGAGGATCCCGAGCGCGATGCCCGTGAGCAGCAGCGTCGTGTTGCGCGCGCTGTGGTCCTTCCGGCCCTGCACCCGGTCAGCCGCCTCGCGCAGCTCGTCGATCGCTTCCTTGAGCCGCTCCTGGATGTCCTTGTCGGTCGCGACGCGGGTCGCGACCGGAATTGCCCCGCGGCCGCCGATCAGCTCGTTGTAGACCTCGCGGGCAGACTCGAAGGCATTGCGGACGTTGTCCCGCAAGTCTTCGTCCTTGAGCGCACGCTCGATGTAGGGCCGGGCGCTGCCCGTCCGGTCCAATACCTTGTCTCTCGTCTTGGCCATGCCTCGAATGTCCTTTCGCCGGTGTCCAGTCGCCTCGTACCCTGCGTGAATCCTCGCAAACGAGCGGCTTTCTGCGTCGTTCTACTGTTCCTGGCCGGCTGTGGGGGCGGGGGTGGTGGTCCGACCCCCGAGCGAATCCTGCGGGGGCTGGGCTACCGGTTCTCGGCCCCGGCGGACTGGGCCGTCGTCCGGAGCGGCCGCGAGATACGCGTCTCGAGCGGCGTCAGCCTCGTCTCCGTCACCCGTTTTCCGCTGCTGCGGGCGTTTCGGCCCGCGCTCTGGGAGCACGTCCTCCCGGAGCTCGACCGTGCCGCCGACGGATTGGCGCAGCAGCAGAACGGCACGGTGGGCCAAGCGCGCACGGTCACGATCTCCGGGCACCGCGCCCGCAGCTACGACATCGACTACGAGCGCGACGGGCAGGCGCTCGTCGAACGGATCGCATTCGTACTGCGCGGGAAGATGGAGTACCTGTTGCTCTGTCGCTACGAGCGCGGCGGCGACACCGACGCCTGCGACCGGCTGCTGGCGACGTTCACGCTCGCTTGACCCGCCTGAGGCGCGCTTGCGGCGCCGGTTAGAGGCCGGCCGGGCTTTGCCCGGACGGCCGTCCAACGCCGGCTTTGGGATCGAGACCGACGGAACCAAGCTGTTGACCCGCCTGAGCCGCGGCTTTCTCCTTGACCGGCACGGGCTTGGTGCGACCTTCGGCCGTGCCGTCGAACGCGGCGTCGAAGACCTGGTCGATCGAGTCCACCAGGATGAACTCGAGCTCGCGCTTCGTCTCGGGCGGGAGCTCCGCGAGGTCGGGCTCGTTCTCGCGGGGCATGATCACGCGCTTCAGGCCCGCGCGCTGCGCGGCGAGGGACTTCTCGCGGATCCCGCCGATCGGCAGCACCTGACCAGTGAGCGTGATCTCACCCGTCATTCCGACGTCGTCGGAGACCGGCTGGCTGCGCACGAGTGACGCGATCGCGGTCGCCATCGTGATCCCGGCCGAGGGGCCGTCCTTCGGCACCGCGCCGGCGGGCACGTGCAGGTGCACGTCGTGCTCGCGGAACCATTCCGGATCCAGGCCGAGCTGCTTCGCATGCGCGCGCACCCACGACAGCGCCGCCTGCGCGGACTCCTGCATCACGTCACCGAGCTGGCCGGTGATCGTGAGCCGTCCCTTGCCCGGGTAGGCGGTCGCCTCGAAGAAGAGGACGTCGCCGCCCACCGCGGTGAACGCGAGTCCGGTCGCAACCCCCGGATCGGACGTGCGCTTGCGCACTTCGCCCTCGAACCGCCGCGGGCCCAGCCAGCGGCGCACGCGGCGCTCGTCGATGCGGAGCGTCTTCGCCCGCGTCTTTCCCTCGGCGATCTGGCGCGCGGCCTTCCGCAGCACGTCGGCCAGCCGCCGCTCCAGATTCCGCACACCGGCCTCGCGCGTGTACTCGCGGATGATCAGTCGTAGCGCGCGGTCGGAGACGGCCACGCGGCCCGCGCCGAGCCCGTGGGCCTCGAATTGCTTCGGAACGAGGTAGCGCTTGGCGATGCCGAACTTCTCGTCCTCCGTGTAGCCGGACAGCGGGATCACGTCCATGCGGTCGAGCAATGGGCCCGGAATCGTGTCGAGTGTGTTCGCGGTGCAGATGAACAGCACCTTCGACAGGTCGAAGGGCAGGTCGAGGTAGTGATCGCGGAAATGCTTGTTCTGTTCGGGGTCGAGCACCTCGAGCATCGCGCTCGCCGGATCGCCGCGGTAGTCGGTGCCCATCTTGTCGATCTCGTCGATCAGCAGCACCGGGTTGATGGACTCCGCGTCTCGCAGCGTGCGGATGATCGCGCCGGGCATGGCGCCGATGTAGGTCCGGCGGTGCCCGCGGATCTCCGCCTCGTCCCGCACGCCGCCCACCGAGAGACGGGCGAACTTCCGGCCGAGCGCCCGTGCGATCGACTGCCCCAGAGACGTCTTGCCGACGCCCGGCGGGCCGACGAAGCAAAGGATCGGGCCGGAGAGATCGTTCTTCAGCTTCGAGACGGCGAGGTGCTCGAGGATCCGTTCCTTTACCTTCTCGAGGTCGTAGTGGTCCTCGTCGAGGACGGCGCGAGCGTTGTCGAGGTCGAGGTTGTCCTCCGTGACCTTGTTCCACGGGAGGGACACGAGCCAGTCGAGGTACGTCCGGATGACGCCGTGCTCCGCAGCCGCGGAGGGAATCTTCTCCAGCCGCGACAGCTCGCGGTCGACCGACTTCCGGACCTCCTCCGGGAGCTCCATCTCCGCGAAGCGGTTGCGCAGCTCGTTCAGCTCCGCCTGGTCGGCGTCCCCTTCGCCGAGCTCGTCCTGGATCGCCTTCAGCTGCTGGCGCAGGAAGAACTCGCGCTGCCCCTTCTCCATCTCCTCCTGTACCTGCGACTGGATCTTCGAGCCCAGCTCGAACACCTCGAGCTCACGGTTGAGGATGGTCGAGATCTCTCGCAGCCGCACCTCGACGTCCGGCTGCTCGAGCAGCGCCTGCTTCTCCTCGGTCTTCAGGCGCAGCGTCGACGCAACGAGGTTGCAGAGCGCGCTCGGCTCCTCGACGTTCGCCGCGGCGATCTGCAGCTCTTCGGGGAGATAGGGAACGAGACCGATCACGCGCCCGAACAGGTTCTGCACGTTGCGTGTGAGCGCTTCGACCTCTTTCGACTCCTCGAGCTCGTCGGGCAGCTCGGCGAACTCGCCGACGAGGTAAGGGTCTTCCTGGACGACATGGTCGAGCCCGACCCGGCGCGTGCCCTCGACGAGTATGCGCAGCGTCCCGTCGGGAACCTTGATCATCTTGTGGATGACCGCCGCGGTGCCGACGCGGTAGAGGTCGTCGGAGCCGGGCTGCTCGGCCTCCTCGTTCTTGACTGTCACGAGGGCGAGCACGCGGTCGCCGGAGACGACGTCCTCGACAAGCTTGATCGAGCGTTCCTGGCCGATCGCGAGCGGCGTCGGGAAACCCGGGAAGACGACCGTGTCCTTCAGCGGCAGAACGGGCAGGGTCGCCGGGAAGGTCAGCTCGTCGGCGCGCTCTTCAGTGATCAGTTCCGTCATCGGGCAGTCCTCACCGAGATCGAGACGCTCTCGCGCGGAGCGGGTTGCGGGGCGATCGGGAGGCGCACCGTGAGTACGCCGCGCTCATACGTTGCGGCAGCGCCCTCGGGGTCGATGTCCTCGGCGAGCGTGATCTGCCGCTGGAAGGGCCCGTAGTCGATCTCCATCTGCTGGTAGTGGCCGCAATCCTTGGGGCGCCCGCGCTCGCCGACGATCAGGAGGGCCTGCGGCGACGCGATCAGCTGCACCTGGTCGGGGTCGACGCCGGGCAGCTCGATCTGCACGGTCAGCGTCGGCGGGTCCTCGCTGCGGAAGACGTCCACCTGCGGACGGAAGCCCCGGCGCAGTCCGCGCGAGAACGGAAAGACCTGCCAGAGGTCGGCAAAGAGCTGCTCGATCTCCTCGGCTGCGTGCTCGAGGTCGCGTCGTTTTTCCACGTTTTCAGGGTACCCGGGGTGGCTAGGGTTGAGGCATGGCTCGCTGGACACGCTTTGTCTTGCGCTTCCGCTGGCCCGTTCTCGCTTTCTGGCTCGTTGTCCTGCTCGCGGGTGGTTTCGCGACGTCGAAGCTGACGCCGCTCCTGTCGAACACGTTCACGGTTCCCGGGACCGACTCCGAGCGCGCACGGACGATCCTGCAGGAGCATTTCGGCGATCGCAGCGACGGGGAGTTCCTGATCATCTACAAGGTCCGTAACGGCACTGCCGGCGTCCATCTCAAGCTCGAACGGAGCATTCGCCGGGCAGCAACCGCCGTCCCGAGTGGCAAGGCGACCGGATTGCGCGAGGCGCCGGGAGGCGTCGTCTACGGGAGCATCCTGACGACCCTGAACCTTGCCCAGGCCAAGGGCTACACGGACGACATTCGCCGCAGGCTGAGGACGCCGCCCGGCGTCGAGGGCTACGTCTCGGGCCAGCCGGCGATCGAGGGCGACCTCGATCCGATCTTCAGCCACGACCTTGCGCGGGGGGAGTCGATTGCCGTGCCAATCGCCCTCGCCGTTCTGCTCGCCGTGTTCGGTCTGTCGTTCGCGGCGACGATCCCGTTCCTGTTCGCCGCGGCGACGATCACGGGGACGCTCGGAATCGTCTTCATCTTCGCGCACTACATGACGATGGCGACCTACGTCACGAATCTCGTGCAGCTGATCGGACTCGGAATCGCGATCGACTATTCGCTCCTGATCGTCTATCGGTTCCGCGAGGAGCTCGAGCGCGGCGACACGAAGGACGACGCGATCGTGCGCACGATGGCGACGGCGGGACGCGCGGTGATCTTCTCCGGCGCGACCGTTGCGATCGGGCTGGCGCTGCTGCTCTTCATGCCGTTGCCCTTCATGCGCTCGATGGGCGTCGGCGGCTTCCTGATCCCGCTCGTCTCGATCGCCGCGGCCGCAACGCTGCAGCCGGCACTGCTGTCTGTGTACGGGCGGCGCGGGACGAGACGCGTGCACGTCGCCGACTCGCTGCGGCGCAGAGGGCTGTCGCTGCCGCACTTCGCCGGGCCGGACGTCGAGCATGGCTTCTGGGCTCGGCTGGCACGCTCGATCATGCGTCGGCCGATCGCTTTCTTCGCGGCTGGTACGGCCGTTCTGATCGCCGCCGCTGTGCCCGTGTTCGGTCTCCAGCTGACGCCGGGATCAGCCCAGGGGATTCCGCAATCGCCACAGTCGGTGCGTGGCCTGAACGTGCTCCGGGAGGCGGTCGGGCCCGGCGCACTCTCGCCGACGCAGATCGTGATCGACTCCGGACGGCGCGGCGGCATGCTGCCCATTCCCGGAGCCGGTCTGCGGTTTGCCGCGCTCGACCGGCTGCTCGTGCACCTGAGGCGTGACCCTGAGGTTGCGCTTGTGCAGAGCGGTACAGGCCCACGCTACGTCGACAGGAGCGGGCGCTACGAGCAGATCATCGTCGCCGGCAAGCACGAATACGGCGACGAGCCGTCGCAACAGTTCGTCCACCGCCTGCGCGACAAGATCATCCCCACGGCGGGCTTTCCCCCGGACGTGCACGTCTACGCGGGCGGGGGCCCGCCGCAGGGCGTCGACTTCCTGACGCGGTCGTACGACACCTTCCCGTGGCTCGTCGGTGCCGTGCTGGTGCTGACGTATCTGCTGCTGATGCGCGCGTTCCGGTCGGTGATCCTGCCGCTCAAGGCGGTGCTGCTGAACCTCCTCTCGGTCGGCGCCAGCTACGGAATGCTCGTCGTCTTCTTCCGGTGGGGTTTCGGCGACGCCCTAGCGGGGCTGTACCAGTTTCCGCAGATCGAAGGCTGGATCCCGATCTTCCTGTTCGCGATGCTGTTCGGGCTCTCGATGGACTACGAGGTGTTCCTGGTGTCGCGCATGCGTGAGACGTGGGACGAGGAGCACGACAACGTGCGCGCCGTCTCCTACGGCCTCGAGCGGACGGGGACGATCATCACAGCCGCCGCGATCGTCATGGTGGCCGCCTTCTCGGGCTTCGTCGCCGGACGCGTCGTCGGCCTGCAGCAGTTCGGGATCGGCCTCGCGGTTGCGATCTTCGTCGACGCGACGATCGTCCGAGCGCTGCTCGTGCCTGCCTTGATGGCCTGGTTCGGACGCTGGAACTGGTGGCTGCCGGCTCGTGTCGCACGCATCGTGCGTGTCAAGCCCTCACCGCTGGCGGAACCCGCCGGCTAGCGGACAGCGGCCCAGATGATCAGCCCGATCGCCACCAGGATCGGGATCCAGGCGAAGCGCATCGTCGCCCAGGCGCGTCCTTCGCCGGGACGCGCGTGCGTCTCCGGCGTGTAGGCGTCGACGGGGGAGGCGGGCTGGCGGAGGAAATCGTCGTCGCCTTCGAGCACCGGCGGCTCGTGCTCCACTTCTCTCGGCTCGTCGGCCATACCCGTAGCATCGCAGAGCATGAGGGGAGTCGTGCTCGCGGGTGGGACGGGTTCGCGTCTCGACCCGCTGACCCGAGTGACGAACAAGCATCTGCTTCCGGTCGGCGACAGGCCGATGGTTCAGTGGGCGGTCGACTTCCTCGAGGAGGCGGGTGTGCGCGACCTGATACTGGTGACCGGGAGCGACCACGTCGACGACTTCCGGCGCTATTTCGGCGATAGGCTCGCCTACGCGCAACAGGAACGCGCCGGCGGCATCGCCGAGGCGCTCGGCCTGGCGCGCGAGTTCGCCGACGGCGACCGGGTCGTCGTCCTGCTCGCCGACAACATCTTCGGCAGCTCGGTTGCGAAGACGGTTCGGAACTTCGACGCGCAGGCGAGCGGCGCGCGCGTGCTGCTCGCGCACGTCCGCGAGACGGAGCATCTTCGTCACCTAGGCGTCCCGCGCATCGAGGACGGCCGGATCGTCGAGATCGTCGAGAAGCCGAAGGAGCCGCCGACCCGCCTGGCCGTGACGGGGCTGTACTGCTACGACGCCGACGTCTTCGACGTCGTCGAGCAGCTCGACCCCTCCGCGCGCGGCGAGCTCGAGATCACCGACGTCAACAATCACTACGTCCGGGCCGGCGTGCTCGAGCACGACGTCTTCGAGGGCTACTGGGGCGACGCCGGCGAGTCGATCGACGCGTACTACGAGGTAATCGAGCGAGCCCGGCGACCGCACTTCGGCTCCGACCGGATCAAGCCGGCGAGGCTCACGCGCTACGACGACACGCGAGGCTGGCTCGTGGAGATCGCGCGCACGAGCAAGCTGCCGAAGCCCATCCGGCAGACGAACGTGTCGTTCTCGCGCCGGGGAACGATCCGCGGCCTCCACTACCACGAGCGCGGCCAGGACGATCTGTTCGTGTGCCTGCAAGGCCGCGCCCGCGTCGTCGCGCTCGATCGCGACACCGGCGAGACCTACTGCGAGGACATCGGCGACGACAACTTCGCCGCGGTGTACGTCCCCGGCAATCTCGCACACGGATTCGAGGCGCTGACGGACGTCCTGATGCTGTACCACGTCACCGAGGAGTACGACCCGTCCGATCCCGACGAGCACGGCCTGCCGTGGGACGATCCCCGCGTCGTCGACCTGTGGAGCACGAAATCGCCGATCCTGTCGGAACGGGACGCCGCCGGATCCTGATCACCGGCGCGGGCGGGCAGCTCGGCCGCGCGCTGCAGGAGACCTTCGCGCGCGACGACGTCGTCGCGCTCACCCATGCCGACTGGGACGTGTCCCTGCCTGCGCCGCTGCTCGACCCGCCGCCGTCGTTGGTCCTGCACGCTGCCGCCTGGACGGACGTCGACGGGGCCGAGGCGGATCCGCAGGCAGCTGCCGCGGTGAATGTGGGCGGCACGCGACATGTTGCGGAGCTCGGCGCACCGCTCGTCTACTACTCGACCGACTACGTCTTCGACGGCCGCAAGAGCGAGCCGTACGTCGAGTCGGATGCGCCGAATCCGCTCTCGGCTTACGGCCGCACCAAGGCGCACGGCGAGGCGGCCGCAGGCGAGGGAGCCTGGATCGTCCGCTCGTCCGGCTTGTTCAGCGCATCCGGCAGGAACTTCGTCACGACGATGCTCAGGCTCGGACGCGAGCGCGACGAGGTCGCGGTCGTCGACGACCAGCGCACCGCTCCGACGTACGTCGGACATCTGGCTGCGGTGACTCCCGAGCTGCTCGAGCGCCCAGCCGGCATCTGGCACGTCGCCGCGAGCGGCGACTGCACGTGGGCCGAGTTGGCGCAGGCGATCTTCGAGGAGGCCGGGCTCGCTGCACGGGCACGGGGGATCTCGACGGCCGAGCTCGGACGTCCCGCTCCGCGGCCCGCGTACTCCGTGCTGCGCAGCGAGAAGGACGCACCCGTTCTCCCACACTGGCGCGAGGGGCTACGCGCCTGTCTCGACCGGCTGGGGTAGCTCCGCGAGCTCCGGCTCGCGCCCGTGATGCCGCGCAGCTCGGCCGTAGAGGCCGAGCACCGGCGTGAGGAAGAGCGCGCTCGTGACGAGCGCGGCCGGCAGCGACACCAGCTTGCCGATCGCGCCGACGAGCGGCCCCCCGGCCGTCTGACCGATCGCGTCGGCCTGATTCGCGATCGAGTTGACGGTTGCGCGCACCCTCGAGTCCGTGATGCTGCGGTTGAGCCACGTCGCGTAGACGGGGTAGACGAGCGAACGCCCGAGGCCGAGCAGCCACAGCGCTGCGATTGCGAGCGTGAACGAACCGGCGAGGGCGAAACCCAGTGCGGCCACGACCTCGACCGCGCTGAGCGCGAACAGCATCCGCGACAGTGCGCCTTCGTCGGCCGTCGTCATCCGGGCGGCGAGCGTGTTGGCCGCCCCGAGCGCGAGCAGCGTCCCGCCGATCGAGAGCACGGCGAACCACCAGAGCGGGTCGAGCCCCACGAGGCCGGGCACGCCGATGTCGCGGAGGAGGTGGGCTTCGCGCAGCCGGTCGAAGCCCTCGCTCGCCGCTCCGGCGAAGACGGTCGCCGTCACGAGCAGGACGAGTGCCGGTGCGCGCCGGATCAGTCGGAGCCCGCCGCCCGCGGTGTCGAGCATCGCGCGGCGTCTCGTGCGGTCGCCCCGCGGAGCCGGCGTGAAGCCGGTCTCCGGCAGGACCGTGAGCGCGACGACGCCCATTGCGGCAGTTACCGTGCCGGCGCCGTAGATCGCCGCGCGGATGTTCACCGTCGCGACGGCGAAGCCTGCGAGCACGCCGACGATTCCCCCCACGAACGAAGCCTGCGAGCCGCGGACGAAGACGGGCCCGACGTTCGCGGGGCCGACCTCGTCCGTGATCCACGCCTGAAAGGCGCCGCTCTCGAAGGTCGCGCCGATCCCCCAGAGCACCCAGGCGACGAGGACGACCCACACGTTCGTCGTCGCGGCGACGAGCGCCCAGGCGCCTCCTTGCACCAGCCAGCCGATGCCGAGCGAGAGCCGGCGGCTGACGAGGTCCGCGACGACGCCGGTCGGGATTTCGCAGAGGAAGACGGTAGCCTCCATCACCGTCCCGACCAGGACGAGCTGGAGCGGGTCGAGCTTCGCGACACGTACGAGGTACACCGCGACGACAACCCACGCCGGTAGCGCGAGGAAGAACCTCAGCGCGAAGTACAGCCTCTTAGCCTGAGCGCTTGAGCTTTCCATGCTTCTTCGCGTAGATCTCGCCGCGCCGGAAGACCCAGAGGCCGAGGGGCATCGCGAAGGCACCGATGATCAAGAGCGGCCAGATGTCGCCCCAGACGGTGCCGAAGCCCGCGCCGTCGAGGAGTGCGCCTCGTATGCCACGGAGCGCGTACGTTGCGGGAGAGATCGTGGAGAGCCACTGCATCCACTCCGGTAGCACCGAGACGGGGTAGTAGACGCCGGAGATCACGAGCAACATGCCCTGCGCGACGAACCCGAGCTGTGCACCCTTCTCGGGCGAGATCAACGGGAGCACCGACGTCATCGTCCCGACGCCCATGAACGACACGGATGCCACGGCCAGGACGAGCAGGGCAGCCAAGAAGTTCGCATCCGGCATGTCCAGGTTGAAGAACAGTGCGACGACGGCGAACAGAATGGCACTGCGCAGCACGCCGTAGAGGACGGCGAACACACCGACGCCGAACAAGTGCACCGAGCGGCGTAGCGGCGCCATGAACGTGTATTCGATCGTTCCCTCCCAGCGCTCCCAGGCGACGGTCTCGGTCATGAACTCGAAGACGATTCCGAGGTAGGACCAGATGACGGCACCAATGAGCAGCGTCGTCGTCGCACGGTTGACGTCGATCTGCCCGCCGGCAGCGTCGATGCCTTTCGCGATGAAGACGATCGTCAGCGTGTTCGCCAGCGACCAGACGAAGAAGGCGAGCTCCCACCAGAAGTAACGCTTGATCAGGTACCAGTTGCGCTCGACGACTCCCCCGAACGACACGACCTCATGGCGGAGTGACGATGTGGGTCCCGGAATCGTGCTCATGCGAACACTCCTCTCTCTGCGTCCTCGTCCTGTTCCTCTTCGAATGTGCGCCCCGTCGCGGCGAAGAACGCGTCCTCGAGGGTCTCGGCGTCGTACTGATCCTTCAGCTCATCTGCGGCGTCAAGGGCAATCAGTTGCCCTCGGTCGAGGATGCCGACGCGGTCGGCCAGGATCTCCGCTTCGCGCAAGTCGTGCGTGCAGAGCAGGATCGTCGCGTCGTGGGACATCCTGATCTCGCGGACAAAGTCCTGCACCTCGAGCTTCGAGCGCGGGTCGAGCCCGGTCGTGGGCTCGTCGAGAAGGAGTAGAACCGGCGCCGTTAGCAGCGCCCGCGCGAGCGCGACCTTCTGCTGCATTCCCCGCGAGAGGTGCTCCATGCCCTCGTGCCGGCGGCCGACAGGGAAGCCGACGCGCTCGAGGATCTCGGGAATGGCCGTCTGTGTCACACTCCGCGGCAGGCCGTAGAACCGCGCCGCATACGCGAGGTTCTCCTCGGACGACATCTTTTTGAAGAACGACGCCTCGACCGAGACACGGTTCACGAGCCGCTGCACGGCACGCGATTCCTTGACGACGTCGTGGCCGAAGATCGTGGCGCTACCGCCGTCGGGCAGCAGCAGCGTGGAGAGCAGCCGGACCAGCGTCGACTTGCCGGAACCGTTCTGGCCGAGGATCGCCACGCACTCGCCGCGCGCGATCGTGAACGTCACGCCCTCGAGCGCCGCTACCCGGCGTCGCCGCTTGCGACCGCGCGTGCGTTCATGCCGCAAAGACCGTAGCAGCCGTGTCAAGCGTCGAGCTCGAACACTTTGACCAGACCTTGGTCGACGTCCTCCGGCAGATCCTCGAACGGGTGTCGCGTCATCACGAAGGCTTTGCCGAGCTCTGGATAGAGCACGACGTCCGGAAAGTTCCTCGTCGAGACGGCCAGCAGTCGCACGGGGAGCTCGGACCGGTTGGCAAAGGTGTGCGTCCCTTCGCGTCCGCGTGGGCACGCGACGACGTCTCCGCGCGTGAGGTCATGCTCGCCCTCGTGGGTGCGGAGCGTCGGTGTGCCTTCGAGCACGACGAAGAGCTCCTCGAGGCCGTAGTGCGCGTGGAGGTGGAAGCCGGATGCGCCGGGGTCGAGCTCGTACACGGTTGCGTCCAGCTCTTTGGTGCCGGCCGGCTCCGCGACCGAGCGGCCGCGTAGGCCCATCTGCTCGCGCTCCATATCCCAGTCGCCGTCGGAGAAGACGTTCGGTCGGGTCACGTTCTCGGTCCTCGTTCCACCTCCATCACGGCGCGGGAGAGCTCGGCAGGTCGTGAATCAGCCAGAGACGCTCTCCTGTCTGCGAGGCGGTTCTCGCTTGGGCGGTGATCTGCTTCGTGTCGGGGTATTCGGCCACCTCGGGCGACACGCGGATGCCGGCGACCACGAAGCGGGCCAGGTCGTCGGTGTCGTTGCGCAGGCCGTGCGCGCCTTCCGGCCCGACGGGGAAGTGGACGACCTCGCCCTCGGCGAGTTGGCGTTCGCCCTCCGGCGTGCGCAAGGTGGGCCGCCCGCGGAGGACGATCAGCAGCTCCTCGGAGCCGTGGTGGAAGTGGTACACGGTCGAGTTGCCGGGGCCGAGCTCGTACACGCTTGCCCCGAGCAGGACCCCGGGACCGACGAGGGGCGTGGACTTCGCGCCGCCGCCGGACCAGTCGTCGAGCTCGTCCCACTCGTCGCCGAAGACGTTCGGCGTCGTGCTCACGCCGCGGTCTGCGGCGGGTCGTCGTCCTCGAAGTGCTCCTGCGGCGGCCAGGCGGTGACGACGAGCCTCAGCCGTTCGAGACGCCGCTCCTCGCGCTCGAGCTCCGACGCTTGCTGCTGTGTTGTCTCTTCCTCGCTCATGTGAAGAGCCTACGACACATACATGCCAGCTTCTGTCATGTATATTCTCGCTCGATGCGGGCGACGCGGCTCGTCTCACTGCTGCTCCTGCTGCAGATGCGCGGCCAGCTCACTGCGCAGGAGCTCGCCGGCCACTTCGAGGTGTCGGTGCGGACGATCCATCGCGACGTCGAGTCGCTCGTCGCGGCTGGGGTTCCGGTCGAAGCGGTGCGCGGGCCCGCCGGCGGCTACCGGCTCGCCGGCGGCTACCGGACGAAGCTCACCGGGCTCACGGCGGACGAGGCAGAGGCGCTCTTTGTCGCCCCGGCACCGGCGGCGGAGCTCGGCCTCGGCGGCGTCCTCGCGAACGCGCGGCTGAAGGTGCTCGCCGCCCTTCCGGTCGAGCTACAGGAGCGCGCGAGCCGGGCCGAGCGCTACTTCCATCTCGACACGCGGCGGTGGTTCCGCGCCGAGGACACCGTTCCGCACCTCCCGACGATCGCCTCCGCAACCTGGCAGGAGCGGCGGCTCGCCGCGCGCTACCGCGAGGGCAAGCGCATCGTCCGCCGCACGCTCGACCCGCTCGGGCTCGTGCTCAAAGGCGGTGCGTGGTATGTGGTCGCGCGGCGCTCCGCCGGAATGCGCGTCTACCGCGTCTCACGGTTCGTCTCGGTGCGCATCCGCGACGACGGCTTCGAGCGTCCCGAGGACTTCGACCTGGCCGCCTACTGGCAGGAGTGGTCGCAGTCGTTCGAGGCTTCCCGCCCGCGGGTGGAGGTCAAGCTGCGCGCGAACGAGCTCGCGCTGCGCCATCTGCCGCGCGACCTGCAGGGCGGCGACGGCGTCTTCACGGTCGGCTTCGAGAGCATCGAGGAGGCATTCCGCGAGTTGCTCAAGTTCGGTCCGGATGCAGAGGTCCTCGAGCCGCCGGCGTTGCGGGAGCGGATCGCGGAGACCGCCGGCGAGGTTGCGGAGATGTACGCCGTCCGCGAGGTCCGCTAGGGTCTCGCCAGGTCGCCCGCCGGCGGAGGTGGGCGCCGAGGCAATGGAGCCTCAGGACTCGCGGAGTCTTGGGCTCTTTTTTTGTGGTCCCGAGTCGGAAGGAGCGGCATGGCAGCGGAAGAGATGAAGCACTACCTCGCGAACGGCGCGGCAACTGCACCTGATGCACGCGAGGCGCTCGAATGGGCGCGCGAGACGACGGCCAAGATGGTCGACCTCAAGTTCTGCGACCTGCTCGGTACGTGGCAGCACATGACGCTGCCGATCTCCGCTTTCGACGAGTCCGCCTTCGACGACGGGCTCGGTTTCGACGGCTCGTCGATCCGCGGCTGGCAGGGCATCTCCGAGTCGGACATGCTGCTGATGCCCGACGCTTCCTCCGCGATCCTCGATCCGTTCACCGAGGCGCCGACGCTCTCGCTGATCTGCGAGATCGCCGATCCCGTCACGCACGAGGGCTACGCCAAGGACCCGCGCCGGATCGCGAAGCGCGCGGAGGAGTACCTCCGCTCGACCGGGATCGCCGACACCGCGTACATGGGCCCGGAGTGTGAGTTCTTCGTCTTCGACGAGGTCTCGTACGAGCTCGGCCCGAATACCGCGCGCTACCTCGTCGACTCGGGTGAGGGGCACTGGAACTCGGGCAAGCCGGGTCTCGGGTACACGGTGCGCGAGAAGGAGGGCTACTTCCCGCCCGCCCCACACGACACGCTCAGCGACCTGCGCACCCAGATGGTGCTGACGCTCGAACGGCTCGGGATCCCGTGCGAGTTCCACCACCACGAGGTCGCGTCCGGCGGGCAGTGCGAGATCGACCTGCGCTACCAGACCCTGACCCGTATGGCCGACCAGGTCATGACCTACAAGTACGTCGTCAAGAACGCCGCGCGTGCGGCCGGCAAGAGCGTCACGTTCATGCCGAAGCCCATCTTCGGCGACAACGGCTCGGGCATGCACACGCACCAGTCGTTGTGGAAGGAAGGGACGCCGCTGATGGCGGACAAGTCCGGCTACGCCGGGCTGTCGCAGCTGGCGCGCGCGTACGTCGGCGGCCTGCTCTCGCATGCGCCGGCGCTGCTCGCGTTCTGCGCGCCGACGACGAACTCGTACCGGCGGCTGGTGCCGGGCTACGAGGCGCCGGTCAACCTCGTCTACTCGATGCGCAACCGCAGCGCGTGCATCCGCATCCCGATGTACTCGGAGTCGCCGAAGGCGAAGCGGATCGAGTTCCGCTGCCCGGACGCGGCCGCGAACCCGTACCTCGCCTTCGCGGCGATGCTGATGGCCGGCATCGACGGGATCCAGAAGGGCCTGGACGCCGGCGAGCCGGCCGACTGGGACCTCTTCGAAGAGGACCGCGGCGTTGCGCAGGTGCCGGGCTCGCTCGACGAGGCGCTCGACGCCCTCGAGTCGGATCACGAGTTCCTCACCGTCGGAGGTGTGTTCAGCGAGGAGCTGATCCGCACCTGGATCGCGTACAAGCGGGAGAACGAGACCGACGTCGTGCGGCTGCGGCCGCATCCGGCGGAGTTCGCCCTCTACTACGATTGCTAGCCACCGCGACAGCTGTCGAGATCCGCGACGTGCGCCCGGACGACTGGGCGCGCCTCGCGGAGATCTACTGGGACGGCATGCGCGACGGTCTTGCGACGTTCGAGACCGAGGTTCCATCGTGGGAGGCCTGGGAGGCGGCGCACTTCCTGCGGCTCGTCGCCGAGCTCGACGCTGAGGTCGTCGGTTTCGCAGCGCTGTCGCCTGCTTCCAGCCGGCGCTGCTACGCGGGCGTCGCGGAGAACAGCGTCTACGTCGCGCGCGAGGCGCAGGGGAAGGGCATCGGACACGTGCTGCTCGAGGCCCTGATCAAAGGGGCGCGCAAGGCGGGGATCTGGACGATCCAGACCTCGATCTTCCCGGAGAACCGCGCGTCGCTCGCCCTGCACGAGCGCTGCGGCTTCCGCGTCGTCGGCACGCGCGAGCGGATCGGGAAGCGCGACGGCCTGTGGAGGGACACGGTTTTTCTGGAGAAGCGCCTGTGATCAAGGTCGAAGCCGTTGTGATCCGCGAACGCGTCGAGACGGTGATCGACGCCGTGGAGCACGAGACCGGGCACGTCGGCGTCACCGTCGTCGAGGCGATCGGGCACGGACGCCAGCGGGGAGTCACGCATGAATATCGCGGCCGCGTTTTCGAGTCCCGCTTCCTGCCGAAGGCGCTGTTGACGTTCGTCGTCGAGGACGGGATCGCACCGTCCGTCGTGGCGGCGATCTCCGACGCGGCCCGCAGCGGCAACGAGTCCGGCGACGGGCTCGTCTGGACGAGCCGCGTCGACAACGTCACGCACAACCGAACCGGTATTCGACTCGAGGAGCTGGAGGTCCCATGAAGACGAGCGACCTGCTGATCGCCGCCAACACCGTCTGGGTCGTTGTCGCGGCCGTTCTGGTCATGTTCATGCAGGCCGGATTCGCCTTCCTCGAGGCGGGGCTGACGCGGATGAAGAACGCCGCCCACATTGCGGGCAAGAACGTGTTGATCTTCGGAATCGCGTCGCTCGTCTACTGGGCGGTCGGGTTCGGAATCGCGTTCGGCGACGGCAATGCCGTGATCGGGACGCACGGCTTCTTCCCGTCGACCGATGCGCTTCTCTCCGTCGGCGCGGCCCCTTTCTCGTTCTTCACGACGATCCCGGGCGCCGGCGCGTATCTGTTCGAGGTCGTGTTCGCGGGCGTGTCGCTCGCGATCGTCTGGGGCGCGATGGCCGAGCGTGCAAAGCTCTGGGTCTACTTCGCGTTCGGCGTCTGCTTCACGCTCATCTACTCCGTCACGTCGCACTGGATCTGGCACGCAGGCGGCTGGCTCTTCGGGCTCGGCATGCAGGACTTCGCCGGGTCGACGGTCGTGCACTACCAGGGTGCGCTCGCAGCTCTGGCCGGGGCGCTCCTGCTCGGCCCGCGCATCGGCAAGTTCGGCAAGGACGGCCGCGCGAATCCGATTCCCGGCCACAACATGCCGTACGCGGTCCTCGGGACGCTCATCCTCTGGTTCGGTTGGTTCGGCTTCAACCCCGGCTCGACCCTCGCGGTCGTCACCGGTGACAAGCTCGGCTACTTCGGCTACGTCGCGCTGACGACGAACCTCGCGGCAGCCGCGGGCGCGGTGGGCGGGATCGTCAGCGCCTGGGTCATCCTGCGCAAGCCCGACATCTCGATGATGCTCAACGGCGTCCTGGCGGCACTCGTCGCAATCACTGCGGCGTCCGGTTTCGTCGCACCGTGGGCCGCCGTCGTGATCGGAATGGTCTCCGGTCTGATCGCCGTCGCCGGCGTTCTATGGGTGGAGCGGATCGGCATCGACGACCCGATCGGCGCGGTCGCTGTGCACGGCATGTCGGGCGTGTGGGGCACGCTCGCGACCGGCCTCTTCGCGGTGCCGGCGCTTGCGTCGAACCTCGCCACCGGCTCGGGCGGGCTCGTCTACACCGGCTCGTTCCACCAGCTCGGCGTGCAGGCGCTCGGTCTCGTCGCGGTGGGGGCGTTCACCTTCTCCGCCTCGTTCGGCTGCCTCTGGACGATGAAGAGCCTCTGGGGCATCCGCGTCGAGGAAGAGGTCGAGACGGCCGGCCTCGACGTCTCCGAGCACGGCATGTGGG
>WNGB01009914.1_pt1 | contig 29752 bp, 25 predicted proteins | sample 5400681 | NCBI WGS metagenome assembly WNGB01 (sample SAMN13153367, study PRJNA577476) | soil metagenome | isolation source: 115 cm soil or saprolite under grassland replicate 2 | place: USA:California | collected 2016-06-15
CGGTTGTGGGACTGCTCAATATGGCGGTCAGTGCAGTTCGCGCGCAGCCTGAGCCCGTTACGCCGGAGCCGATCAATCGCGAGCTCTCGTGGCTGGACTTCAACGAGCGCGTGCTCGAGCTTGCTGCGGACGAGCGGCTTCCGTTGCTCGAGCGCGTGAAGTTCTGTTCGATCTTCTCCTCGAACCTCGACGAGTTCTTCGCGGTGCGGGTTGCGGGGCTGCTCGGTCAGGTTGCGGCCGGCGTTTCCCTGCGTTCACCGGACGGGCGCTCCCCGGAGGAGACGCTGGCGGCGATACGTCCCCGCGTCCTGCAGCTCCAGGCAAACCAGAGCCGTCTGTGGCGGACCGAGCTGCAGCCGGCACTCGCGCGCGAGCAGCTCACCGTCGCCGGCCCTGACGAAGCGGCGCCGCGCGAGCTCCGCGAACTGGCGAAGCGCTTTGAACGCGAGGTCTCGCCGATTCTGACGCCGATGGCCGTTGGGTCGGCCTCACCGTTTCCCCACGTCCCTTCGCTCGCGCTGAGCCTCGGCGTGCTCGCTCGCGATCCCGCCAGCGGCGAGCGCCGTTTCGCGCGCGTGAACGTTCCCGATTCGCTCCCACGCTTTCTCGCGGTGGGAAAACGCGGCCTGCACGTTCCTCTCGAGGATCTGATCATCCACTTTCTGCCGCGCCTCTTCGAAGGGGTCGACGTCCTCGAGCACGCTGCATTTCGCATCACGAGAGACGCCGATTTCTCGGTCTCAGACGACGCCGACGATCTGCTCGAGGCCGTGGAGGCGGAGCTGCGACGGCGACGCTTCGGCGATGTCGTTCGCGTCGAGGTGGAGACCTCGGCCTCGCGTGAGCTCGTCGCTGCCCTCCGCGTGGGATTGCGGATCGGGGAGGAGCAGATTTACCGGACCGATGCGCCGCTCGGGCTGGGCTCCTTGCTCCAGCTTGCGAAGCTTGACCGCTCGGAGTTGCGGGACGTACCGTGGCGCCCGGTGACGCAGCGGCGGCTCGTAAGCCGCACGAGCGCCGAGTTGTTCGAGCGAATCGCGCAGCGTGACATCCTGGCGCATCATCCGTACGACGCGTTCACAAGCAGCGTCGAGGCGTTCGTGCGCGCCGCGAAGGATCCGAATGTCGCTTCACTGAAAACGACTGTCTACCGTACGAGCGACCGATCGCCAATCGTCGGTGCGCTCGTCGAGGCGGCGGAAGATGGCAAGCAAGCGCTGTGCTTGGTGGAGCTGAAGGCACGCTTCGACGAGCGGAAAAACATCGAGTGGTCACGCGCGCTCGAAAGCGCTGGCGTCCACGTGGTTTACGGCGTGCCGGGCCTGAAGGTGCACGCGAAACTGACGCTGCTCGTGCGGCACGAACAGGGTGAGCTTCGGCGCTACGCCCACATCGGAACTGGCAACTACCACGCGACCAACGCCTGCAGCTATGAGGATCTGAGCCTGTTCACGGCCGACGACGAGATCGCGGCGGACGTCGCCGACGTCTTCAACTACGTGACGGGATTCAGTCGGCCGCCCGTCTTCCGCAAGCTACTCGTCGGGCCGACGTTCCTTCGTGACGGTCTCGTGCGGGAGATTCAGGCGGTAGCGCGCGCTGCCGCAGCCGGGGAACGGGCACTGATCCGGATCAAGGTCAACTCGCTCGTCGACGACGCCATCATCGATGAGCTGTACGCAGCAGCACGTGCAGGAGCGACCATAGAGATCATCACACGGGGAATCTGCGCGCTTCGACCCGGAGTCGTCGGGCTGAGCGAGGGGATCACGGTGCGCAGTGTCCTCGGGCGCTTCCTCGAGCACAGCCGGATGTACGTTTTCCATGCAGGCGAGCGCGCGTCCTACTGGATCGGCAGTGCCGATCTGATGCCGAGAAACCTCGACCGCAGAATCGAGGTTCTCGCACCGGTCGAGAACGCGCGGCTGCGGGCGCAACTCGACGACATCTTCGACGCCTTGCTCGCGGACGACCGGCAATCATGGACGCTCCAGCCAGATGGCCGCTGGACGCGGAATGCGCCGGGTCAGGCTGGCACAGGCGGTGCCGCCCAGGACGCCCTGATGGCGCGCGCCAGGAAGCGCGCATACAAGAAGAAGCCGCGTTAGCTCGCGTGCGTGCCGCGATCGTCGACGTCGGCTCGAACACGATCCGGCTGCTCGTCGTCCGACGCCAGGGAGGTATGACGACGGCAGTTCGCGAGGCACGCGCGTATGTCGGCTTGGGCGAGCAACTGGCGGGCGGCATCTCCGACGAGAAGATCGCTGAGGCGGCCCATGTCGTCGCCGCGCACTCTGCATTAGCGCGTGAAGCGGTGCGACTGCGATCGAGGTTGTTGTCACCGCCCCGGGACGAGAGCACGATTCCGGCCGTCGTCTGTTGCGCGAGCTGCGGCGGGCGGCCGCCGTCCCGGTTCGTGTGCGCGCCCTCTCATCCGGCGAGGAGGCCGCACTCGCCTTCGCCGGAGCAGTAGCGTCGACCGCGTCTGCGGCGAGCACGTTCATTGTCTGCGATGTTGGCGGCGGCTCGACGGAGCTCGCCGCGGGCACGAGAGCCGTGGGCGCCGGTTGGAACTGGTCGTTCGCGCTGGGTTCCCTGCGCCTGACGGCGACCGCATTGAAGAACGATCCGCCCGAAGGAAGCGACATTGCCGTTGGGCGTCTTCAGGCTGCGATCGCGCTTCGTGGTGTCGACGTGCCTTCGGCGGAGGTCGCTCTTGCAGCCGGCGGGACTGCTCGGGCGCTCTCCAAGCTCGTCGGTGCGCAACTTGCGCATGCGCAGCTGAACGAGGCATTAACTCTGCTCGCGAGCGAGCCTTCGCATGTGCTCGCCGCTCGATTCGGCTTCGCCGTGTGGCGGGCGCGAACGCTTGCGGCTGGTGCGGCGATTCTGGCTGAAGTCGAGCGCGCGCTCGGGCTTCCGCTCGAGGTGGTGAGTGGCGGTCTCCGCGACGGCGCCGCGTTCGCGCTCCTCGATCAGATGTAACGCCTGAGGCATGTCCCGCACTAGACGGGAAGGGGCCACGCGGTTCGAGGGAGGAGAACGATGGCAGTCGTAGCGGAGCGAAGCGTCGAGATCGATGAGCTGTGCGTGAACACCATCAGGACACTCGCGATGGACGCCGTCCAGATGGCGAACTCCGGACACCCCGGGACGCCGATGGCGATGGCGCCCGTTGCCTACACGCTGTGGCAGCAGTTTCTGCGCTTCGACCCGGACGATCCGATCTGGCCGAACCGCGACCGGTTCGTGCTCTCGGCCGGGCATGCGTCGACGCTTCTGTATTCCCTCTTGCACCTCGCCGGCGTGAAGGCGGTCAACCCGGAGTACGAGCGGCTGGGCGAGCCGTCGGTCCCGCTCGACGATCTGCAGCGCTTCCGTCAACTCGACTCGCGCTGTCCGGGGCACCCGGAGTACCGCTGGACGTCCGGGATCGAGACGACAACCGGTCCGCTCGGGAACGGGTTCGCCACCTCGGTCGGTATGGCGATCGCCGCGAACTGGCAGGCCCAGTACTTCAACCGTGACGGCTTCGACCTGTTCGATTACGACGTCTACGCCCTCGGCGGTGACGGCTGCATGATGGAGGGCATCTCCGGAGAGGCCGCCTCCCTGGCCGGCCACCTGAAGCTCTCGAATCTGTGCTGGATCTACGACAACAACCACATCACGATCGAGGGCAACACCGCGCTGGCGTTCAGCGAAGACGTCGCCACCCGCTTCATCGGCTACGGCTGGAACGTCACACGCGTCGGCGACGCAAACGATCGCGAACGGCTCGCGCACGCGTTCGAGGTCTTCAAGCAGGAGAGCGAACGGCCGACGCTCGTCATCGTCGACAGCCACATCGGCTGGGGCGCACCGCACAAGCAGGACACGAGTGGCGCCCACGGCGAGCCGCTCGGCGAGGACGAGATCAAGGCGACCAAGCGCAACTACGGCTGGCCCGAGGAGGCGAAGTTCCTCGTCCCCGACGGCGTCTACGAGCACTTCGCGGACGGTGTCGGAGCACGCGGCAAGGAGAGGCGCGACGCTTGGATCGAGCGCTTCGATCGCTACCGCGCCGAGCACCCCGAACTTGCCGACCAGCTGCTGAGGATGCAGCGGCGCGAGCTCCCCGAGGGCTGGGATGCTGACATCCCGATCTTCGAGCCCGACGAGAAGGGTTTCGGCGGGCGCGAGTCGTCCGGGAAGGTGCTGAACGCGATCGCGCAGAACGTGCCGTGGCTGGTCGGCGGTTCCGCCGACCTCAGCCCTTCAACGAAGACGCGGCTGACGTTCGAGGGCGCCGGCGACTTCGGCGCCGAGAATTACGGCGGCCGCAACCTCCATTTCGGCATCCGCGAGCACTCGATGCACGCGATCCTGAATGGTCTCTCGCTGTCGAAGCTGCGCTCGTTTGGGTCGCAGTTCCTGATCTTTTCCGACTACGCACGGACGCCGATCCGGCTGTCGGCGATCATGGAGATCCCCGTCATCCACGTCTTCACGCATGACTCGATCGGCGTGGGCGAGGACGGGCCGACGCACCAGCCGATCGAGCACCTGGCCTCCTTCCGCGCGGTGCCGGGCCTGGTCGACATGCGTCCCGGCGACGCGAACGAGGTCGTCGAGGCGTGGCGGTGGATCATGCAGTCCCAGCACGACCCGGTGGCGCTGATCCTCTCGCGCCAGAACATGCCGACGCTCGACCGCTCGAAATACGCATCGGCTGAGGGGCTCGCGCAGGGCGCGTACGTCCTCGGCGACGCGCCCAACGGCGACGTCGACGTGATTCTGATCGCGACCGGCAGCGAGATCGGCCTCGCGGTCGAGGCGTACGAGGCGCTGACCGCGGAGGGCGTGAAGGCGCGGGTCGTCTCGATGCCGTCTTGGGAGCTGTTCGAGCGCCAACCGCAGGAGTACCGCGACTCCGTCTTGCCACCGCAGGTGATCGCTCGCGTCGCGATCGAGCAGGCCTCGACCTTCGGTTGGGAACGCTACGTCGGCCTGACCGGCGCGATCGTCGCGATGAGCACCTTCGGCGCCTCGGCACCGCTCAAAGAGCTGCAGACGAAATTCGGCTTCACGCCCGACAAGGTCGTCGAGGCCGCAAAGGCGCAGCTCCAGTCCCTGGCAATCGCCTAACGAGACGCGGGAGACGAACATGAAGCCGACGCAGAAACTGCACCACGACGGCCAGAGCCTCTGGCTGGACAACATCACGCGTGACCTGCTCACGAGCGGGAAGCTGAAGGACTACATCGACGGGCTCGGCATCACCGGGCTGACGTCGAACCCGACGATCTTCGACCAGGCCTTCATGACCACGGCCGCCTACGACGACGCGATCGTGGACGCCGCCGGGCAGGGCCTCGCCGAGGAAGAAATCTTCTTCGATCTGGCAATCGATGATCTTCGGGCCGCCGCAGACCTCTTCAAGTCGATCTGGGAGCGCACGAACGGGATCGACGGCTGGGTGTCGCTCGAAGTCTCGCCGCGGATCGCCTACGACCCGCAGAGCACGATCAAGGCCGCCGTCGAGCTGCACATGAAGGCGGACCGGCCGAACCTGTTCATCAAGATCCCGGCCACGGCGGAGGGTCTACCCGCGATCGAAGAGGCGGTCTTCGTCGGCGTGCCGATCAACGTCACGCTGCTGTTCTCCCGCGAGCACTACCTCGCCACCGCGGAGGCCTACATGCGTGGCATAGAGCGGCGCGTCGACGCCGGGCTCGACCCGGCGGTCGGCTCGGTCGCCTCGGTCTTCGTCAGCCGTTGGGACACCGCGCACGAGTCGACGGAGCGGCCGGACGAGCTCCACAACATGCTCGGGATCGCGATGGCGAAGCGGACGTACAAGGCGTACCGCGACGTGCTCGACTCCGACCGCTGGAAGCGCCTCGCGAACGAAGGCGCACAACCCCAGCGGCTGCTCTTTGCGAGTACGGGCACCAAGGATCCGAGCGCCTCGGACGTGCTCTACGTCCGCGCGCTCGCCGCGCCGTTCACCGTCAACACGATGCCCGAGAAGACGCTGCTCGCCTTCGGCGACCACGGCATGGTGAGCGAGTTCCTGCCCGCCCACGGCGGCAATGCGGAAGAGGTCGTCGCACGATTCGTGGACGCCGGGGTGGACGTCGACGCGCTCGCGGCGCGCCTACAGACCGAAGCCGCGGAATCGTTCGTGAAGTCGTGGGACGAGCTGCTCGAGAACATCGGCCAGAAGTCGAACGCGCTCATGGCAGCGCGCTGAGAGGAGAGAAAGCATGGCTACGACCACAATCGCCCCCCTCCGCGAGCGCACCGCCTGGAAAGGGCTCGAGGCGCACGCAGAGGACATGCGCCAGACGCATCTGCGCGAGCTATTCGCGGACGACCCGAAGCGGGGCGAGCGGTTGACGGTGGAGGCGCTCGGCCTCTACCTCGACTACTCGAAGAACCGGATCACGGACGAGACGATCGAGCTGCTGCTCGACCTCGCGGCGGAGTCCGGTCTGCGCGCGCGCATCGAAGCGATGTTCGCGGGCGAAAAGATCAACCTCACGGAGGCTCGTGCGGTGCTGCACGTCGCGCTCCGAGCCCCCAGGGGCGAGAGCATCGAGGTGGACGGCGAGGACATCGTGCCGAAGGTGCACGAGGTGCTCGACCGGATGGCGGACTTCGCCGAGCGAGTGCGCAGCGGCGCGTGGAAGGGCCACACGGGCAAGCGGATTCGCAACGTCGTCAACATCGGCATCGGCGGCTCCGACCTGGGGCCCGTGATGGCCTACGAGGCGCTGCGCGCCTACAGCGATCGAACGATGACGTTCCGCTTCGTCTCGAACGTCGACGGCACAGACATCGCCGAGGCAACGCGCGATCTCGACGCCGAGGAGACGCTATTCATCGTCTCCTCGAAGACGTTCACGACGCTCGAGACACTCACCAACGCGCGCACCGCGCGCGAGTGGGCGCTCGCCCGGCTCGACGACGAAGCTGCGGTGGCGAAGCACTTCGTCGCAGTCTCCACGAACGAGCAGGAGGTGGCGAAGTTCGGAATCGACATCGCCAACATGTTCGGCTTCTGGGACTGGGTTGGCGGCCGCTACTCGATGGACTCGGCGATCGGGCTCTCGACGATGCTCGCGATCGGCCCGGACAACTTCCGGTCACTGCTCGCCGGCTTCCACGCGATCGACAAGCACCTCCGAACGGCTCCGTTCGAGGAGAACCTGCCCGTCCTGCTCGGCCTGCTGACGCTCTGGTACGCCGACTTCTTCGGCGCACAGACCGTCGCAGTGCTCCCCTACGACCAATACCTGAAGCGCTTCCCCGCCTACCTGCAGCAGCTGACGATGGAGTCGAACGGGAAATCGGTGACGCTCGATGGGAGCCGGGTCGACTACGAGACCGGGCCGGTCTTCTGGGGCGAGCCGGGGACGAACGGCCAGCACTCGTTCTACCAGCTGATCCACCAGGGGACGAAGCTTATCCCCTGCGACTTCATCGGCTTCACGAAGACGCTCAACCCGCTCGGTGAGCACCACGACCTGTTGATGGCGAACGTGTTCGCTCAGACCGAGGCGCTCGCGTTCGGAAAGACACCCGAACAGGTACGCGGGGAGGGCACGGACGAGTGGCTCGTGCCGCATCGCGTCTTCGAGGGCAACCGCCCCTCCAACACGATCCTCGCTGAGCGGCTCGACCCCGAGACACTGGGCAAGCTGATCGCGCTCTACGAGCACAGCGTCTTCGTTCAGGGCGTGATCTGGGATGTGAACTCGTTCGACCAGTGGGGGGTCGAGCTCGGCAAGGTGCTCGCGAAGAGAATCGGAAACGAGCTGCAGAGCACGGCGGAACCCAACCTCGAGCACGACTCGTCGACGAATGCACTAATCCGGCGCTACCGCGCCCGCAAGGGGTGAGCATCGAACTCCACGGCGGAGAATGGGAGGCGACCTTCCTCCCCGAGTTGGGCATGCTTGGTAGCTCGCTCACCTTTCGCGGCATCGAGCTGCTCTCCCTGCGCAGCGGTCTCGACTCTTACCGGCAGGGACACACGGTCGGGCTGCCGCTGCTCGCGCCCTGGGCAAACAGACTGTCTGCGTTCCACTTCGACATCGCCGGTGCGAAAGTCGATCTCCAGGATGTCGAAGGCCTGCACTTCGACGAGCACGGCTTGCCGATTCACGGGACGATGACCGCGCAGCCGGGGTGGGAGATCACCCGACGCGAGCGGTCGCGACTGACGGCACGGTACGCGTACGAGAGCGAGCAGCTGCTCGCGGCATTCCCATTCCCGCACGAGCTTGTGATCGACGTCGAGCTCGACGGCGGCGTTCGCGTCGGCACCACCGTCACCCCGCTCGGCGATCACGCCGTGCCCGTCTCGTTCGGCTGGCACCCTTACTTCAAGCTGCCGGGGAACCGCGAGACGTGGATGATCGGCCTCCCCTCTCTCCGTCGGCTCGAGCTCGACGCACGCGGCATCCCGACCGGGCGCGAAGAAGCGCAGCCGCCCCGCCGGGGGCAGCTCGGTCGCGGCATACACGACGACCACTACGCGCTGGACGGCAACCGGAGCTTCATGCTCGGCGAGTTCGACCTCACCTTCGGACCCGGGTATCGCTACGCGCAGATCTTCGCCCCTACCAGCAGCGACTTTGTCGCGATCGAGCCGATGACGGCACCTACGGATGCGCTGCGTTCGGGCCGCTGCCCGCTCGTTCGACCGGGCGGGCAGTTCGAGGCCACCTTCACGCTGAGGGCGAACGGCTGAAACGTTTGCCGTCTCGCGCGCACTAAGCAGAAGCCAGCTAGCGAACGGAGGAGAAGAGATGCAACTCGGAATGGTGGGACTGGGACGGATGGGGGCCAACCTCGTCCGCCGGCTGATGCGCGACGGCCACGAGTGCGTCGTCTACGACGTGAACGCCGAAACGGTCGCGCAACTCGTGAGCGAGGGTGCGATCGGATCGGACTCGCTCGAAGACTTCGTCGCCAAACTCTCGAAGCCGCGCGCAGCCTGGGTGATGGTGCCGGCCGCGATCACCGGCAAGATCGTCGACCAGCTGGTCGCGGCAGGACTTGAGTCCGGCGACATCGTCATCGACGGAGGCAACAGCTACTACCGCGACGACGTCGACCGCGCACGCGCGCTGAAGAAAAAGCGCATTCACTTCGTCGACGTCGGAACCAGCGGCGGCGTTTTCGGGCTCGAGCGCGGCTTCTGCCTGATGATCGGCGGCGAGAAAGGGATCGTCCGTCACCTCGACCCGATCTTCAAGACGATCGCCCCCGGTGTGGCCGGCGCGCCGCGCACGAACGGCGGCAACGGCAAGCCCTCGACGGCTGAGAACGGCTACCTGCACTGCGGGCCCTCCGGCGCCGGCCACTTCGTCAAGATGGTCCACAACGGCATCGAGTACGGGATCATGGCCGCGTACGCCGAGGGGCTGAACGTGCTCCACAAGGCGAACGTCGGCAAGCAGGAAATGGAGGTCAACGCCGAGACCTCGCCGCTCCAAGATCCCGAGTACTACCAGTACGACATCGACGTTGGCGACGTCGCCGAGGTGTGGCGGCGCGGCAGCGTCGTCGCCTCCTGGCTACTCGACCTGACGGCCGCGGCGCTGAAGGCGTCGCCCGACTTGTCAGACCTGGGCGGCCGCGTCTCCGACTCCGGCGAGGGGCGCTGGACGATCCGGGCCGCGATCGACGAGGGCGTGCCGACACCAGTCCTGAGCGCATCGCTCTACGAGCGCTTCAGCTCACGCGGCGAGGCCCACTATGCCGACCAGCTGCTGTCGGCGATGCGCCAACAATTCGGCGGTCACCTCGAGCAGCCCGCCGCGAAGGCCTGAGATGGCGACGACGCTCGCAGCGACCGACTCGAACGCGAAGAGGCGGCGCGATCCCGAGCTGCGCAGCCAGGTGATCGTGCTCTTCGGAGCGACCGGCGACCTTGCACGGCGCAAGCTCCTGCCCGGCCTCTTCCACCTCTCGCAGGCGGGCCTACTGCCGGACGGCTACCGGGTCGTCGGTGCGTCGGTCGAGGAGCTCTCCGACCACGAGTTCCGTGAGTTCGCGCGCGCGGCGGTCGAGGAGTTCGGCCGGCTAAAGCCGTCCGCGAGCGAAGGCTGGGATGCCTTCATCGAGCGGGTGTCCTACGTCGGCGGCGGCTTCGGGCCCGGCAAGACCGACCCCCTGGCCGAAGCCGTCGCCGCATCCGCAAACGAGCTGGGAGAGGGTGCTGCCCGCCTGTTCTTCATGGCGGTGCCACCGGTCGCGTTTGCGCCGATCGCCGAAGGACTCGGCAGCTCGGGACTCGCCGAGGACGCGCGCGTGATCATGGAAAAGCCGTTCGGCACCGACCACGCGTCCGCGCGTGCGCTCAACGCGACCGTCCACTCGGTGCTCGACGAGGAGCAGGTCTTCCGGATCGACCACTTCCTCGGCAAGGAGACCGTGCAGAACATCCTCGCGCTGCGGTTCGCGAACGGCATGTTCGAGCCGATCTGGAATCGCAACCACATCGACCACGTGCAGATCGACGTGCCGGAGACGCTCGGCGTCGGCCAGCGCGCCGGCTTCTACGAGGCGACCGGAGCGTTTCGCGACATGATCGTCACGCATCTGCTGCAGGTGCTCGGCTTCGTCGCGATGGAACCGCCGGCGTCATTGGCCGCGAAGGCGCTCGTGGACGAAAAGGTGAAGGTGTTCCAGGCGATGCGGCCGATCCAGCCCGAAGACATCGTCCGGGGCCAGTACGAGGGCTACCGCGACCACGACGGCGTCGCCGCCGACTCGCAGACCGACACGCTCGTCGCCGGTCGCGTCTACATCGACAACTGGCGCTGGGCCGGCGTGCCCTTCTACTTCCGCACCGGCAAACGCATGGCCGAGGGCAAACGCGTGATCACGATCGCCTTTAAGGATCCGCCGCGGCAGATGTTCGAGATCTCCAACGTCGCAATGGAACCGTTCGAGCAGAACCACTTCACCTTCGACCTCGGCGACAACGGCGGCATCACCTCGAGCTTCCTCGCGAAGATCCCCGGCCCGACGATCGCGCTCGCCCCGGCGCACATGGACTTCTCCTACGGGGCACGCGGCGACGGCCTGGAGGCATACGAGCGTCTGATTCACGACGCGATGACCGGCGACAAGACGCTGTTCACGCGCGCCGACGGCATCGAGCGGCTCTGGGAGATCGCAACGCCCGTGCTCGAGCGCCCACCGCCGGTTCATCTCTACCCGCAGGGGTCGTGGGGGCCCAATCAGGTTCACGAGCTGATCGCGCCCCGTCACTGGCACCTGCCGGCCGACCACGCCTAGGAGGGACCGATGGAACAACCACTCGCAATCCTGTTCGACATCGACGGCACGCTGATCACGACCGGCGGCGCCGGCGCGGTCTCCTGGCGCCTAGCGTTCGACGAGCTGTACAGCATCCCGGCGGACATCGGCATGTTCTCCGACGCCGGGATGACCGACCCCGAAGTCGGGCGTCGCACCTTCGAGGCGGTGCTCGGCCACGACCCGAGCCCGCGCGAGCTCGCGCGCGTGATGGCGGCACGCCTCAAGCACCTGCCGCAGGCGGTGGCGGACTCGAAGGGCTACCGCGTGCTCGACGGCGTCGAGGAGCTCCTGCCACAGCTCGCAGACGACGGCTACCTACTCGGCTTGACCACGGGCGGCACCGACTCGGCGGCGCACATCAAGCTCTGCCGCGGCAACCTCGCCCGCTGGTTCACGTTCGGCGGCTACGGCTCCGACTCGACGAACCGAACCGAGTTGACGGAGAAAGCGATCGAGCGCGGCGGCATGCTACTCGGGATGGAGCTCGACCCCGAGCGCGTCCTGGTCGTTGGCGACACGCCACTCGATGTCGCCGCGGCACAGGGGGCCGGCGCCGTTGCGGTCGCGGTCGCGAGCGGCCACTTCACGGCCGAGCAGCTCGAGGCTTCTGGAGCGGACTTCGTCCTCGAAACGCTGCGCGAGCCGCTCCCCGGGCTCGTGGCACCGGTGCCGTAATGCCGGTCGCGACCCCGGAGCAGTATCGCGACATGATCGATGCCGCCAAGGCCGGCTCCTATGCCTACCCCGCCGTCAACGTCTCCTCGTCGGAGACGCTGAACGCCGCCCTGCGCGGCTTCGCGGAGGCACGCTCGGACGGGATCGTGCAGATCTCGACCGGAGGGGGCGAGTTCGCCTCGGGCGGCGCGGTGAAAGACATGGCTCTCGGCGCGAAGGCGCTTGCGGCCTACGCGCGCGTCGTGGCCGAGCGATACCGGGTCATGCTCGTGCTGCACACGGATCACTGTCCACCGGACAAGCTCGATCGTTATCTGCGCCCGCTCCTGCGCGAGTCGCTCGAGCTGCGGCGGCGCAAGCAGCAGCCGCTCTTCCTGTCGCACATGTTCGACGGCTCCAGCCTGCCGCTCGATCAGAACCTGACGATCGCGTCCGAATTGCTGCAGCAGTGTGCCCAGGCGGACGTCGTGCTCGAGGTCGAGGCCGGTGTCGTCGGTGGGGAAGAGGACGGCGTCAACACCGAAGACATCGCCCGCGAGAAGCTGTACACGAGCACCGGGGATGTGTTAGCGGTCGCCGAGGCACTTGGCACCGGCGAGCGCGGGCGCTACCTGCTCGCGGCGACCTTCGGCAACGTCCACGGTGTCTACGCACCCGGCAACGTCAAGCTGCGGCCGAAGATCCTGCGCGACTGCCAAGAGGCACTCGCCGCTCGCTACGGGGAAGGCGCGTCCTTCGCGTACGTCTTCCACGGCGGAAGCGGGTCCGCGCTTACCGAGATCCGCGAGGCGGTCGACTACGGCGTCGTCAAGATGAACGTCGACACCGACATGCAGTACGCGTACACACGCGCTGTCGCCGGACACATGCTCGAGAACTACGACGGAGTGCTAAAGATCGACGGCGGCACGGGCGACAAAAAGGCGTACGACCCGCGGGCGTGGGGGAAGAAGGCGGAAGCGGCGATGGCCGTCCGCGTCGCGCAGGCCTGCGATGACCTGCGCTCGGCTGGTAGGTCGCTCTCCGTCTGATTTGCCGGCGGCGCTCGACTGATCACCGTTGAAGGAACGAGCCGTTCGTCAAGCGCGCCGTCGGCGCTCAGGATGGAACGGCCGTCGCCGCGAGCGCGCTTTCGGCGAGCTCGCGGTATGCCTCCGCGGGATCGGCGTGCGCGAAGATCCCTGTGCCGACGACGAGCAGCTGTGCGCCTGCGGCGCACAGCGCCGGCACGTTGCCTCGGCTCACACCGCCGTCGACCTGGATCGGCATCCGGACGGGAAGCAGGCGGCGCAGCGCCCTTGAAGGCGAGGCCGACCGCGAGCCCGTGGGTGCGGGCGGCGGCTGAGATCTCGCGAAGATCGCGGCATGCTTCGTGGTGGATGGTGACGCTGTCGCCGCCTGCCTGCGCGATTGCCTCGAAGTGGCGCTCGGGAGCCTCGACCATCAGGTGGCAGTCGATGATCCCGCCGAGCTCGTGGATGCGCGGCGCGATTGATTCGAGCACGATCGGACCGATCGTCACCGGTGGGACGAAGTGACCGTCGCCCATGTCGAAGTGGAAGGCGCGCGTGCCTGCTTCCATCAGCGCCTCGATCTGCTCGCCGAGGTGCGCGAAGTCGGCCGCGTACAGGGATGGTTCGATCTCGATCGTGCGTGCTGACTCGAGCCAGCTCACAGGAGCGCGGCTGCGTCTCGGTCGAGGATCGCGGTTGTCGTCCCGAGGCGCGAGCGCACGAGGCTGGCGGGCGTCGCCGCGGCCGGCGCGGCGCCGAACGCGCGCGCGGCCGCAGCAGCCTTGTCGCCTCCGACCGCGAGGAACACGATCGCAGCTGCGTCGTTCAGCGCCGAAATCGTCATGGTGACCCGGTCGACCATCGGCTCGAGTCCCGGCGGGCCGGCGATGACGCGCCGCTCCTGTTCGTCGAGCGCGGGTGACCCTGGAAAGAGCGAGGCCGTGTGCCCGTCGAGGCCGAGGCCGAGGAGGACGAGCCCGAGTCGCATCCCGTCAAGCTCGCGCTCGTATGCTTCGGCGGCTTCGGTCGCCGGGAGCTCGCCCCGGATGCGGTGAATCTGGGCCGGCTGTTCGGCGAGCCGGTCGAGGAGGCCTTCGCGCGCCAGCCTGAAGTTGGACCTGGGATCTTCGGGAGGAACGCAGCGCTCGTCTCCCCACCAAAGTGACGCGCGACGCCAATCGCCGTTTCCGTCCGCGGCCAGCTCATAGGCGCGGCGCGGGGTGGAGCCGCCGGCAAGCGCGATGTCGAGACCGTCGCGCGCTGCTTCCACGAGCAGCGCGGACGCTCTCGCCGCTGCCTGCTCGCGGTCGTCGACGACGATCAGCTCAACGTCCACATCTATTTCGTCCCGGAAGCGGCGCGAGCGTTTCAACTTTTCGTCGGCGATAGCTTTTCCGGCTGTAACGTTTCCGCGCCGTGAAGGTCTAGGTCAACGTGAACGTCGCCGTTGCATTCGATCACCGCGGGATCGTCCTCCGTCCACGCATCCTCGAGGAGCTTGCGGCGCTCGGGCACAACGTCGTCGATCTCGGCACGGACCGCGCGCAACCGCGCATCGACTACCCGGACAAAGCACGCGAATTGGGCGAGGCGGTCACCGACGGTCGCGCGGAGCGCGGTGTTCTCATCTGCAGCTCGGGCGTCGGCGCGGCGATTGCGGCTTGCAAACTCGCGGGAGTCCGGGCGGCGATCTGTCACGACGCGTACACGGCGCATCAGGGCGTCGAGCATGACGACATGAACGTGCTCTGCCTCGGTTCGGAAATCGTCGGCGGCGAGCTTGCCGCGGATCTGGTTCGGATCTTCCTCGGCGCCACGTTCGACGGCGGCGACCGCTACGTGCGGCGGCTGCGCAAGATCGAGGCGCTCGAGCGCCACGCGCCTGCGGCAGCGGTTTGATGGAGGACGAGGCGGCCACCCGAACGATGATGCACGGCAGCATCGCGATCGGCTGAGGCGCCGCCTCCGCCATGCCCGACGTCAGCTTCAACGGAGTCGCCATCGTCGCCGCCGTGGCCCTCACGGCACCGTTCGCGCTCGGCCTGTTCCCGAAGCTGCGGCTTCCGGCGATCGTGCTCGAGATCATTCTCGGAATCGTGATCGGGCCGCAGGTGCTGGGCTGGGTCAAGATCGATACGCCGATACAGGTGATGAGCCTTCTGGGGCTCGCCTTTCTGCTCTTGCTCGCCGGCCTCGAGGTCGAGTACGAGCGTTTCCGCGGCCGGCTGCTACGACTGACGACTATCGGTTACGCGGTCTCCTTCGGCCTGGCGCTCGCGATCGGCGTCGGTCTCAATGCCGGCGGCCTTGTCAAGTCCCCGCTGCTCGTGGCGATCGCGCTCTCGGCCACGTCGCTCGGGATCGTCATCCCGGTCCTGAAGGACGCGCGGCAAGTGTCGACGGACTTCGGGCAAGTCGTCGTCGCCGGCGCGTCGGTGGCTGAGATCGCCACGATCGTGCTGCTCTCGCTCTTCTTCTCGGGTGAGTCGAGCGGCGTTGGTTCGAAGCTCGTCTTGCTCGGCCTGTTCGGGTTGTTCGTGCTCGCGGTCGGGCTCGCCGTGACGGGCGCCAGGCATTCGATGCGGATCTCCAGCACGCTTGTGCGGCTTCAGGACACGACCGCCGAAATCCGCGTTCGCGCGGCGTTCCTGTTGCTCGCGGTCTTCGTCGTGCTCGCCGAGCGGCTCGGCCTCGAGGCGATTCTGGGTGCTTTCCTCGCGGGCGCGATCGTCAAGCTAGTCGACCGCGACCAGATGATGACCCACCCCGCCTTCCGCCATAAGCTAGAGGCGGCCGGCTTCGGCATCTTCGTACCGTTCTTCTTCGTCACGACCGGCGTGAGGTTCGACCTGGATGCTCTCTTCGGGAGCGCGAAGACGCTTGCGATGGTGCCGATCTTCCTCGCGGCGCTCCTGATCGCGCGCGGCGTTCCTGCACTTCTCTACAAACCGCTGGCGACGCGAACGCAAACCGCGGCGGCGGCGCTGCTCCAGGCGACGTCGCTGAGCTTCCTCGTCGTCAGCGGTCAGATCGGCGTGGAGCTCAACCTGATCCGACCGGCAACCTACGCGGCGCTCGTCGCGGCCGGCCTCCTCTCGGTGCTGTTCTTCCCGCTGAGTGCGTTGACGCTCCTGCGCGGCGGAGAGACGAAGCGGCGTGAGGCGCCGAAGGCGTCCGAGCGCGGCGTGACAGCGGGGCCAGAGCCTGCGACTGTAGACGGATGATCGCGATCGTCGGCGGGCTCGGCGCTGCGGTCGCGTTCGCGACGGCGACCCTCTCCTCCTCGCGCGCGACGAAGCTGATCGGGCCGCGCTCGTTGGTATCCGGCGTGATGCTTGTCGGGCTCGCGATCACCCTCCCGGCCGCAGCGGCGAAAGGGATCCCCGCGCAGCTCGACCGCGGCGCATGGGGCTGGCTAGCGGTCAGCGGCGTCGGGAACGTCGCCGGTCTCCTCTCCGCCTACGCGGCGCTCCGCACCGGAAAGGTGGGCGTCGTCGCGCCGATCGTCTCGACCGAGGGCGCGATCGCGGCCGTGATCTCCGTGGTCGCGGGCGAGAGCATCGCGCCCGGGGCGGGTGTGACGCTCGCCGTCATCGCGGGCGGGATTCTGTTGGCGGCGAGCTCGCGCGAGGGCGTGCAGGGGGCAACCTCGGCTCGCCTCGGGACGCGTCCGCTGCTGTATTCGATTCTTGCTGCGGTCTGCTTCGGCGTCAGCCTGTACGCGACCGGACGGATCGGTGAGACGCTGCCGGTCGCCTGGGCCGTGCTGCCGGCGCGTGTCGTCGGCGTCGTGGCCGTGGCCTTGCCGCTCGCGTTCTCTTCGGGGCTGCGGATCACGCGGGCGGCGCTTCCGTACGTCCTGCTCTCGGGCGTCTGCGAGATCGCCGGCTTCGGGCTGTTCACGGTCGGCGCGCGGCACGGGCTCGCGGTCAGCGCCGTGCTCGCCTCCCAGTTCGCCGCGCTCGCCGCCGTCGCCGCCTATCTCCTCTTCCGAGAGCGGCTGGCGCGCATCCAGCTCGCGGGGGTCGTCGCGATCGTGCTCGGCGTCGCAGTCCTGAGCGGCCTTCAGGCGTAGGCGCTAGAGAAGCTGGAGCTCGCGCGCGTGATCAACGGCCTCGGTCCGACTGGCGGCGTCGAGCTTGCGGAAGATGCTGCGCACGTGGCTCTTGACCGTGTTCAAGGAGACGTAAAGGGCGTCGGCGATCTCACGCTGCGACAGCGCGGTCGGTAGCAGCCTCAGAACCGCTAGCTCCCGCTCGCTGAGCTCTTGCCCGCGCACGGCGACGTGGCGATCGGCATTCAAGCGGCGCTCGACCTCGGCGAGCATTCCGGCCATGATCCCGATGTCGGGACAGCCTTCCACCGCCCCCTGGGCGTCGCGGAGGAGGTCACGGGCAGCGTCAGCGTCTCCGAGATCCTGCTTGACGCGCGCGAGTGCGACGGCGCCGTGCGCAACCTCGATCATGCCAGCGCCCCTGCGGGCGAGCTCGAGCGCCCGCTCGAGCGGGCGCACCGCATCGGCGAGGGCGTGGCGCTCCGCGAGCACCTTTCCATGGCCGAGGTGCGCCATCATCGTGACGAAGTGCTCCGCCGCCGCGGGCATGCCGGCGGCGGTCATCGCCACCTCGACGTCGTGTTCAGCCTGCTCGAACTCGCCGTGCTCAAGGTGGATCACCCCGAGGTACCCGCGCGCATAGATCCCGGCGAGGTCGTTGCCGCTTGCCTCCGCGTGACCGACCGCCTTCTGAAGCGCTTGACGGGCGCCGTTTGCCCGTCCGCCCCAGTACAGGCTCACCCCGAGGAGGCAGTACGCGACCGTGACGGAGAACGGCGTCAGCTCGGACTCAAGCTCCACGGCACGACGCGCCGCCTCGGCCGCCTCGGTCACGTTTCCCGCCTTGTACCGCTGCACGGTGCGCAGCAGCGCGATCCGGGCATCGAGACGTTCGCCGTCCTCGACAACGGGCTGTTTTGAGAGCGCTCGTTCTGCCGTCTCGATCCAGACGTCTGCCTCGTCAAGCCGCGCGAGGTCCATCGCCACCCAGGCGCGCGCGACACAGAGGCGAGGGTCGCGGGCGACCGCGCCTTTCGGGAGCGCATCGAGCCATCTGGTCACCGTTCCCAGTCGTCCCTGGTTGAACGTTTGGTTCCAGTGTGCGGCGATCACGTCCGTAGCCCCTGCGATATCGCCGGCGGCGACGGCGTGGAGAATCGCCTCGTCAATGGATCCGCGATCGCGGTGCCACTCTGCGGCGCGGCGATGGAGTTGCGGAACGAGTTGCGACGCGCTTCGGGTTAGTTCGTGCCGCAGGAGCTCACCGAAGAGGTGGTGGTAACGGTACCACTCCCGCTTCGCGTCGAGCGGGACGAGGAAGAGGTTCGAGCGCTCGATCTCTTCGAGCATCTCCGTGCCGCCTTGCCCCTTGGTGACGGCGTCGCAAAGCTCACCACTGAGCCGACTGAGGATCGAGGTGTGCAGGAGGAACATCCGCACGTCCTCACCCTCCTGCTCGAGCACCTCGGCTGCGAGATAATCGACGAGGTGCCGGTCGTCGCCGGCGAAAGCATCGATGAACCCGCGCCGGTCGCGCCGTCCGCGAAGTGAGAGTGCGGCCAGGCAGAGGGCGGCGACCCAGCCCTCGGTCTGGTCCTGGAGCCGTGCGACATCACCCGCGTCGAGTTCGAGGCGCAGGACGTCGTTGAGCAGGAGCAAGGTTTCCTGTTCGCTGAAGCGCAGCTCTGGTAGCCTGAGTTCGAGCAGCTCTCCACGTGCTCGCAACCGCGGTAGCGGCAGCGGCGGATCGGAGCGGCTCGCGATCGCGATCTGGAGTGAGGGCGAAAGATGATCGAGCAAGAATGTCAGCCCGGCCGAGATCTGGGCGTTCGTGATCAGGTGGTAGTCGTCGAGAACTAAGACCGTCCGGTCGTCGAGGGCGTCGATCTCGTTCACGAGCTCTGGCAGGACGGTCTCGACAAGCTTCACGCCCGGCGCGACAAGGAGCGGCAGCGAGTGTGTACCGACTGAGGGCGCCACCGTCCGCAGCGCCTCGATGACGTACGTCCAGAAGCGGCTCGGGTCGCTGTCGTCGCTTTCGAGCGACAACCAGGCGAAGCGGCTGTCGCGGCTCTTCGCCGCCCACTCGCTCAGGAGCGTCGTCTTGCCCCAGCCGGGCGGGGCTGAGATAAGCGTCAGCTTCCGGCTCGTTGTGTCGGCAAGGAGCTCGAGGAGCGCAGGCCTCGTAACGAGCTCTCGCCGAAGCGATGGAACGTGCAGCTTCGAGGCTAGAACGTGCGGGCGAGCAAGCGGCGGCTGCGGTTGGTGCTGCTCCGGGATCTGGGGGGCAGGCGGTGCCTCTTTGCGCACGAGGCTCCCTTCGTGGCGGCAGCAGAACCCCGGGCCCCGCTGCTGGGAGGCCGTGCGACGAGTCTAGTGAATCGCCGCGCGCCTGCGAAAGTCGTTCAGGGGCTCGAAGGGGCGTCGTCTAGGTGTCGAAGTGTCGCTCGAGCACGCGCCGGATCTTCGACCGGCCGCGATGGAGCTGAACGCGCTGATTAGCCTCCGTCAGCCCCAGGGCCTCGCACACTTCGTTCGAGCTGCAGCCTTCGACGTCGCGCATTGTGATCACGATCCGCTGCACCGGCGGGAGAGCTTCGATTGCGCGTGCCACGCGCTTCAGCGTCTCCTTCGCGAGGAGCCGGTGCTCGGGCATATCCGACCACCGCTGTGGAGTCGATGCCCAGTGCCCGGGCCAACGCGATTGCGGCCCGAAGAAGCGGTCGGCGTCAACCGAGGGCTCGTCGCCATCCTCCTGCTCGGTGAACGAGGAAAACGGGACGGTCCGTGACTCGCGTGCTCCCCGAGTCTTCGCCGTGTTTAGCAGTATCCGGAAGATCCAGGTCTTCAGTGACGACCGACCTTCGAACCGGTCGATTCCGTCGACGACGCCGAGCCATGTCTCCTGAACGACCTCCTCGGCGAGGCCGCGGTCGCCGACACTTAGGCGGGCGAGGCGCAGCATCATTGGACCCAGTTGCCGGACAAGCCCGGCAAACGCGGCCTCATCGCGGGCCCGGAGCGCCTTGACGAGCTGGTAGTCAGCGTGTGGCGCCGATTGGTCGAGTGCGAGCGAGGTGGTCACCTGATCACCGTCTCGCGCGCTCGGGTGAGCTGTCTTCACCCGGGGGCGAGGTTCACCCGGGTGAAAGTCCCCTAACTCGCCTTCCAGTTCCGAAACGCTCGAAGAAGCGCTTCCTCGGCTCGCGGGTCGAGGGCGTCCTTCGGGAGCCGCCCGACTAGGTGGATCGTCGTCTGCATCTGATCGAGGTAATCGCCGCAGCCGTCGCAGCCGCTGATATGCGCCTCGAAGCGCGATCGATCGTCGCGCGAAAGCGCTCGCTCGAGGTAATCGGTCACGAGCTCAACCAGCTCCTGGCAACTCAGTTCTTCGCGCAACGCGGTCAATTGGGACGTCCTCGAGGTCGCGAGGGCACACAAGTGCCCTGGTGATTGGTCTCAGCAATCGTGAGAACGTTACGGATTGCCGCCCGCTGTAACGCAGAAGCTGCTTCCTAGACAGTGCTCATGTGAAGGCGATCGCCGTCTACCCGGGCCGGCCGAACTCCGCCCACCTGGCGGAGGTTCCGGAACCACGGGTGAGCGATGTACCTGGCGGTCGAGGAATCCTCGTGCGCGTCCTGCGGGTCGGCGTCGACGGCACCGACAAGGAGATCAACGCAGCCGAGTACGGGCAGCCGCCGGAAGGCGACGACTTCCTCGTCATCGGCCACGAGAACTTCGGGCGCGTGCTCGAGGTCGGCCCGAACGTGCCCGACACGATCCGGCCCGGAGCCTACGTCGTCGCGACCGTGCGGCGCCCCCACGACCGACGACGTCTACTACGAGCGCGGGATCAACCTCCTCCACGGCTACCTGACCGAGCGCTACGTCGAGGACTACCGCTACGTCGTGCCGCTCCCCGCCTCACTCGCCGAGGTCGGTGTTCTGCTCGAGCCGATGACGGTTGCGCAGAAGGGCATCAACCAGGCATACGAGATCCAGCGTCGGCTCAGGGTCTGGGAACCGCGCCGCGCCGCCGTGCTCGGATCGGGAACGATCGGCCTGCTTGCCGCGCTGGCGCTGCGCCTGCGCGGGCTCGAAGTCACGTGCTACTCGCTGCCGCGCGCGCCGTACTTGAACAGCATGCTGATCGAGGTGCTCGGCGGTCGCTATGTGAGCTCGCAGGCCGCGACGCTCACCGCGACGAGCGCTGATCGCGGTCCCTTCGACCTGATCATGGACGCGACGGGGTACAGCCCGCTCATCTGGGAGGCCGCCGAGCTGCTCGGCAAAAACGGCGTGCTCGTCCTCTCGAGCATCACCGGCGGCGACCGAAAGGCCGAGATCAACTCCGACAAGATCAACCAGAGCTTCGTGCTCGGCAACAAGGTCATGGTCGGGACCGTCAACGCCTCGCCGGCCGACTTTCGCAGCGGCGTCGACGACCTGATCAAGGCCGAAGCGGCTTATCCGGGCTGGCTCGTCCAGCTGCTGACAACGCCGGTAGGCGGGCTCGAGCGCTACCGCGAGATGTTCGAGGAGCTCGAGCGCGGCGACGCGATCAAGGTCTACGTCGACCTGGCCGCAGCACGCAACGGCCACGAAATCAACCAAAACGAGGCAGCCCCGCGACCCAGCGCGGGCGCCTCGGACTAACCAGAAGGAGCGTCATGAGCGTGAACATCCTCAGCGCCGGCACTTCCGTTGTCATCTTGCTCGCCTTCCTCGCGCTCCTCACGATGCCCCCGACACGGCCCCCCGCGCGCGTCCGCGTTCGGCGCATGCGCCGAGACGACTGATGGCCCCGCCGGTCTATCCGCCAATCGCCGACTACGCGCTGCTGTCGGATTGCCACTCGGGCGCGCTCGTCTCGAAGGACGGCTCGATCGACTGGTGCACGTTCCATCGATTCGAGGCCCGCCCGGTCTTCGCCCGCATCCTCGACTGGGCCAAGGCCGGATTCTTCCGCATTGCGCCACTCGAGGACGAGTACGAGTCGACGCGGCGCTACTTGCCGGGAACCAATGTGCTCGAAACGTCGTTTCGGACGCAGGCGGGGACGCTCGTGCTGACCGACTTCTTCGCCTTCCGCGTCCCCGGCCCGGGCGAGGACGCGCACTCGGCACACCCGGATCACCAGTTGATCCGGATCGCCCGCTGCACCGAGGGCGAGGTCGCGGTGAAGGTGAAGCTCGTGCCCCGCTTCGACTACGGCCTGACGACGCCGCGGCTCGAGACGCTCGCCGACGACCTTGTGATCGTCTACGGTGGCGCGGACGCGCTCGTGCTCCAGAGCGAGCTGCCCTTCGGCGACGCCGAGCGCTCGGCGACCGAGGGCAACCGCACGCTGCATGCCGGCGAGGAGGCGTTCGTCGTCCTGACCTACCAGCTCCCGCATGAGCTTGACCCGCAGCGTCTGACGCGCGACGAGGTGCGTGCCAAGCTCGAGGAGACGACGTCGACCTGGGCCGCCTGGGCCGCCCGCTGCACGTACGACGGGCCCTACCGGGAGCAGGTCGTGCGCAGCGCGCTCGTTCTCAAGGCGCTGACGAACGGCCCGACCGGCTCGATCGTGGCTGCGGCGACGACGTCGCTGCCTGAGGAGATCGGCGGGGAGCGCAACTGGGACTACCGCTTCTCCTGGCTGCGCGACTCGGCGCTGACGTTGAACGCGCTCTTCGCAACCGGCTACACCGACGAGGCGCACGCGTACATGGACTGGCTAAAGCGGACGACGGCCGGCCGGGCGCGCGAGCTGCAGATCATGTACGGCGTCGGCGGCGAGCGGCTGCTGCCCGAGGTCGAGCTCGATTGGCTCGAGGGCTACCGCGGCTCCCGGCCTGTGCGGATCGGCAACGGCGCGGCGCAGCAGTTCCAGCTCGATACCTTCGGCGAGCTGCTCGACACGGCCTGGCTTTACCGCCGACACGGCGGCGAGATCGACGAGATCTTCTGGGACTTCCTCTCCCGCGTGGGCGGCGTCGTTCTGGAGAAATGGCGCGAACCCGACCAGGGGATCTGGGAGATCCGCGGTGAGCCGAAGCACTTTGTCTACTCGAAGGTGATGGCATGGGTCGCGCTCGACCGGCTCGTCCGGCTCGCGGAGCTCGACGACCGCGCGGGAGACATTGACAACTGGCGCGCCGCTCGCGACGAGATTCGCGACCTCGTTGAGCGCGAGGGCGTCGACGCCGAGAGCTCCGCTTTCCTCCAATCGTTTGGCGACAGCGGGAAGCTTGACGCCTCGAATCTGATGATCCCGATCGTGGGCTTCGTCCCGCACGACGACCCGCGCGCGCGGGCGACTGCTCAGCGGATTGCGAGCGAGCTGTCAGCGGACGGTTTTGTCTATCGCTACGTCACCGACGGGGTGGACGGCCTCTCCGGGGAGGAGGCGACCTTTGCGATCTGCTCGTTCTGGCTCGTGGAGTGCCTCGCCCGCAGCGGCGAGCAGGAGCGGGCCCGCGAGCTGTTCGAGCGGCTGCTCGGCTTCTGTAACGACGTCGGGCTGCTTGCCGAGGAGATCGACCCGCACACGGGCGATCTGATCGGCAACTTCCCGCAGGCATTCTCACATCTCGGGCTGATTCAGGCGGCGATCGCGCTCGACCTACCGGCGGAATCGATGACAGCGCAGGCTCCGGCGCTGGCAGCCGGCTGAACGGCGGAGCGCTAACGCAGGAGCAGCACGCGAGCGGGAGCGCCGTCGGAGCCGACGAGCTTCAACGGTGCGCAAACAAGCTGATAGTCGCCCGGTTCGACCTGTCTGAGGTCGAGCCCTTCGATCGTGACCACGCCTGCTCGTAGCAGCGCCAAGTGGGCGGCCTCATCACCGATCGAGAGGTAGTCGATGCCGACCAGGCGCACGCTGCGAGCAAGCAGGAACGCCGCTCCGTCCGCCGTGAGCGAGACGAAGTTGTCGGCGAAGTCGTCGCTCGCCCAAAGCTCGGAGTTGCGCGTCTTGAAGAGGATCCTGTCCCCGCGGAGCTCCAGCTGCGCAAGCGCCGGTTCATCGAGCTGATGCTCGACAGCGGTCGCGTCGACCACTTGAGCTGCGCCGATCAAGGCGTCGAGCGGCAGCGACTCCGCCGCGGGCGCACCATCGACGAAGTGAACCGGAGCGTCGACGTGGGTGCCGCTGTGAACACCGAAGTCGAGCCGGCTGAGGTTGGCTACGGCGCCGCCCGCGATCGAGCTCACCCGTTCGAGCCGGACCGCCGGGTCGCCGGGGTAGGTAACCATCCCCGGCCGGATCGGCACGCTCGCGTCGATGATCTCCATTGCTGCCCAGACCGGGATCGCGCCTCTTCGTTACAGCGGTTGTAACGGAAGAACCCCTGTGCGGACTGTGCTTCATGGCTGCATTGCCCATCGATCTCGTGCGGAGCCCCCTTTTCGAGCAGCGGAGAAAGTCACTTGGCGACTGACACGATCAGCATCCTCGACGGCAGCACCTTTCTCGTCAGCGACCGCAAGGGCGACATCGAGGCCTCGCCCGACGCACCTCACGGGTTCTTTTACCGTGACACACGCTTCCTCTCGAAATGGACGTTGCGGGTGAACGGCACGCCGCTCGACGCCCTCTCGACCGACGATCTCACCTACTTCAGCGCGCAGTTCTTCCTGGCGCCGCCGAGCGGCAGCGTGCACAAGAACTCCACCGTCTCGGTGATCCGCAAGCGCGCGATCGGCGACGGCTTCCACGAGGACCTGACCGTCATCAACCACGACGTCGAGCCGCTCGAGATCGGGCTCCGACTCGACGCCGACGCTGACTTCGCCGACCTGTTCGAAGTCAAGGATGCGCTCGCGAAGAAAGGTGAGCGCTACCACCGCCTCGAAGACGCCACACTCGTCCTCGGCTACCGCCGCGACGACTTCGTCCGCGAAACCCGGATCCGCTCGAGCAAGGTGGCCGAGGTCGACGAGCAGGGATTCACGTTCCGGCTCCGTCTCAAGCCGCACTCGGAGTGGAACGCCTGCATCTTCGTGCAGCCCGTCATCGATCACGCAATCGCAATCAAGTATCGCCACGACGAAGAGGAAGCCAAACCGAATATCGGCATGAGCCTGGACGAGTTCGTGGCGGCGGCGCCGCAGCTCGAAACGGACTGGGATCCGCTCGAGCACATCTACGAGCGCAGCCTGATCGACCTGGCAGCGCTGCGATTCACATCGGAGCTGTTCCCTGAGTCGTCGCTGCCCGCCGCCGGACTGCCCTGGTTCATGACCGTGTTCGGCCGCGACAGCTTGATCACGAGCTTCCAAGCCCTCCCATTCATCCCCGAGCTGGCAGCGACGACGCTGAGGGTGCTCGCAGCACGTCAGGCCACGGAGGTTGACGACTTCCGCGACGCCGAGCCGGGCAAGATCCTGCACGAGATCCGCTTCGGCGAGCTAACGCACTTCGACGAGCGGCCGCACTCACCCTACTTCGGCACAGCCGACGCGACGCCGCTCTTCCTCGTCCTGCTCGACGAGTACGAACGCTGGACGGGCGACGACGAACTCGTGCAGCGACTGGAACCGGCCGCGCGGGCAGCGCTTGCGTGGATCGACGACTACGGCGACCCCGACGGCGACGGCTTCGTCGAGTACGAGCGTCGCAACAAGGAAACCGGGCTGGAGAACCAGTGCTGGAAGGACTCGTGGGACTCGATCCGTTTCAGCGACGGGTCGATCGCGGCCGGTCCGATCGCGACCTGCGAGATCCAAGGCTACGTCTACGACGCCAAGACCCGCTGCGCGCGGCTCGCGCGCGAGGTCTGGGGCGACGCAGACCTCGCTGACCGGCTGGAGCGCGAGGCCGAGCAGCTGAGACAGCGCTTCAACGCGGACTTCTGGATCGCCGAGCGTGGCTTCTACGCGCTCGCTCTCGACGGAAACAAGCGGCGCGTCGACTCGCTCACTTCAAATATCGGCCACCTGCTTTGGAGCGGCATCGTCGACGAGGACAGGGCCGACCAGGTGGTCGAGCACTTGATGGACGACAAGCTCTTCTCTGGCTGGGGCGTGCGCACGATGGCCGAAGGCGAAGGCGGCTACAACCCGATCCGCTACCACAACGGCACCGTCTGGCCGCACGACAATTCCCTGATCGCGCTCGGCCTTGTCCGCTACGGCTACCGCGAGGAGGCGGCTCGGATCGCGCAAGCGGTGCTCGAGGCCGCGACCTACTTCCGCTACCGGCTTCCGGAAGTCTTCGCCGGCTACCGGCGCGGCCGCACCAGCTTCCCGGTCGAATATCCGACCGCATCCAGCCCGCAGGCCTGGGCGACGGGAACGCCGCTCGCCTTCCTGCGTGTCCTGCTCGGGCTGGAGCCCGACGAAGACGAACTGACAATCGACCCGCAACTGCCGGACCGGATTGGGCGGATCGAGCTGCGCGACATTCCCGGCCGCTGGGGCCACACCAACGCGACAACCCTAAAGGAGGTCGTCGGATGAACGCCGAGCATTTTGACCTGATCGTGATCGGCGCGGGCTCAGCCGCTCGCGACGGAGCGAAGAAAGCAGCCACCGAGTACGGCGCGAACGTCGCGTTGATCGAGCGGACGCGCTGGGGCGGCAGCTGCCCCAACGTCGCCTGCAAGCCGACCAAGGCATATCTCGTAGCGGCCGACCTCGTCCACGACATCAACGAACTGTCCGGTCTGCTAGGCATCGAGGTCGGGCCGGCGCGCGCCAACCTTGCGAAGATCAAGGCGCGCAAGGACGACCTGATCGGCACGCAAGCGGCCTGGGTCGAACGGCTCGAGAACGCCGGCTACGCGACCGTCGCCGGGGAGGCGACCTTCGTCGACGGCCAGACCGTTCGCGTCGGCGACCGTGAGTTGACCTCGGAGCGCATCCTGATCGCGACCGGTTCGCGCACGGCTGTCCCACCGATCGATGGCATCGCGGAGATCGACTGGGTCGATCACATTTCCGCGCTCGAACTGACGGAGTTGCCCGATTCGTTGCTCGTCGTCGGTGGCGGCGCGGTCGGGCTCGAGTTCGGGCAGGCCTTCTCCCGCTTCGGCTCCAAGGTGACGATCGTCGACGCACTCGAGCGGATCTCACCCAACTCGGACGTCGACGCGTCGCTTGAACTGACGGCGGCGCTTGAGGACGAGGGGATCGAGGTCATCACGAGCACGTTCGTGAAGAGCGTGCGCAAAGACAACGGTGAGATCGTCGCCACGCTCACACCCCGCGACGGCGGACCGGCGCGCGAGCTGCGCGTCTCGCAGGTCCTGCTCTCGTCCGGGCGGGTGCCGAACGTCGAGGAACTCGACCTCAGCGCCGCAGGCGTCGAGGCGACGAAGATCGGCATCGCCGTCGACGAGCACCTGCGCACGAGCACCCCCGGAATCTGGGCCGCGGGTGACGTGACCGCGATCGCACAGTTCACGCCGATCGCCCAGTACCAGGCGCGGATCGCGATCGAAGACATGTTCGCACCCAACGGATCGGCCGCGCGCTACTCCGAACTGCCGACCGCGATCTTCACCGACCCCGAGCTCGCTGGGCTCGGCCTTTCCGAGCAGGAGGCCGTCGAGCAGGGGCTCGAGGTCGACACGGTCAAGCATGAGCTGCGGCGCGTCCAACGCGCCTCCTACACGAACACGAAGCGTGGTCTCTACAAGCTCGTCTTCGAGCGAGGCACACGCAAGCTCGTGGGCGTCCACGTCGTCGCCCGCGGCGCAAGCGACATCATCCAGCCCTACGCGATCGCGATGCGGCTGGGCGCGACTGTCGACGACGTCGCGACCGCTCACCATGCCTTCCCGACCTTCGGCGAAGGTATGAAAGCCGCGGCCGAGCAAGCGGCCGTGAAGGTCGCGGCGGAGTAGCGGCAAATGGCCGCTTCACCGACTACGGTCAGGCTCACCGAACTCGCCTCATGCGGGGGATGCGCGGCGAAGTATCCTGCCGCGCGGCTGGAGCAGCTGTTAGCCGGCTTGGTGCCGATCGAAGCCGACGACTTGCTCGTCGGCTTGGCGCCCGCGGACGACGCGGCGGTCTTCCGCCTCGATGAGGAGCGGGCGTTGATCTTCACGCTCGACTTCTTCCCGCCGCTCGTCGACGACCCAGGCGACTACGGTGCGATCGCCGCGACGAACGCCCTCAACGACGTTTTCGCCATGGGAGGGACGCCGCTGCTCGCGCTCTCGATCGCCGCCTTCCCGGAGGAGCTGCCAATGGAGATGCTGGCCGAGATCTTCGTCGCCGCTGACACGCAGGTGCGCGCTGCGGGCGGTCTGCTCGCGGGCGGCCACACGATCCGCGACGCAGAACCGAAGTACGGCCTGGCGGTCGTCGGCACGGCGCATCCGGATGCGATCTGGTCGAAGAGCGGCGCCCGGCACGGGGATGCCCTCTACCTCACGAAGCCGCTCGGCACCGGTCTGATCCTGACCGGCCACAAGCGCGGGCACGCCGGTCCGCAACAGCTCGAGCGCGCGGTCCGCTGGATGCGAACCCTGAACGACCGAGCAGCCTCGGTCCTACGAGGCTTCGGCCCCCACGCCGTCACCGACGTGACCGGCTTCGGCCTCCTCGGGCACGCACACGAGATGGCCGAGCGCAGCGCCGTTCAGATCCGGCTCGAGGCAGCGCGCTTCCCGGCGATCGACGGAGCGCTCGACCTCGCACGCAAAGGCGTGCGCACGAGCGGCGACCCCCGCAACCGCGACTTCGCCGCACGCCACGTCGAAGCAGACGGGATCTCGGAGGTGCTGACAGCGCTCGCCTACGACCCGCAAACAGCGGGCGGGCTGCTCGTCTCACTTCCAGCGGAGAAGGGACGCGCGCTCGAGGCTGAGTTCGAGGCGAAGAAGCTGTTCATCCGCCGCATCGGCACCGTCACGGACGGCGCTGGCGTGGTCGTCGTCTAGCGTCCGCGTCATGCCCACGCACACGCTCCGCCGGCGGTCGCCCGTCCGGCTCGACGCCCAGCGCGCGCGGATGCTCCTCAGCGGCGGTGCCTCCCTGCTCGACGTCCGTCGCAACGACGATCACTCGGACGAGCTCGACGGTGGCATTCGGATTCCTCCGGACGAGCTCCCGACGCGGATCGACACGCTTCCGCGCCATGCGCCGATCGTTCTCGCCTGCACCTGACTGCACGAGTCGACGAGCGTCCGGGTGGCGCACTGGCTGAGGGATCGAGGATTCGAGGCATACGCGGTAGTGGGCGGCGTCGCGGCGCTGGCGGGGAGACCGCTCGTCGGCGCGGTGGTGACCGACAAGAGCACCGCGATGCCCGCACGCGCCGTGGCCGCGCTCCGCAACCGCAACTTTCGCCTCTACTCAGCCGGCGTCCTCTTCTCGCTCACCGGAAACTGGGTCGAAGCGGCGGCGTTCGGATACGTCGTGCTGCTGCTCGGCGGCTCGGCGGCGACGCTCGGCATCATCGGTTTTCTCAACACGATCCCCAACCTCGTCTTCGCCCTGCCTTCCCGCCTTTCAAGGAATGCTCGCCTCGACCGTCCCGAAGGACGATCTCGAGAGCGCGGTCGCCCTGAACAGCCTCTCGCTCCAACTCGCCCGCTTCATCGGTCCCGCGATCGCCGGAATCATGAACGCGACCGGGGGCGTGCCAAAGATCCCCGCGAGTAGCATCAGGATCATCATCGAAGCCAAGCTTCGCTGGCCGAAGACGTAGCGCACGCCCTCCCCGATCGAACCGCTGATCATCCGA
>WNGB01005354.1_pt1 | contig 29742 bp, 23 predicted proteins | sample 5400681 | NCBI WGS metagenome assembly WNGB01 (sample SAMN13153367, study PRJNA577476) | soil metagenome | isolation source: 115 cm soil or saprolite under grassland replicate 2 | place: USA:California | collected 2016-06-15
GCGCCGTTCCCGATTATCACCCCGAGCCTCGGCAGCCCGCTCGTCGGTGGCGGCGCCGTGATCGCCGTCTTCGTCGACAACGAAGCGGTGCGAAAGCTGCTCCTCTACCTGAGCTCGCCGGAAGCGGGGACGGTCTTGGCCTCCACCGGGATCCTCTCGCCGAACAAGCGCGTCCCGTCGAGCGCCTACCCGAACGTCCTCGCACGCACGGAGGCGAAGCAGGTAGCCGGTGCGAAGGTCTTCCGCTTCGACGGCTCTGACCTGCTGCCCGGATCGCTCGCCGAAAGCTGGGGCTCGACGCTCCAGAAGGTGATCCAGAAGCCTGAAGACATCCCCAAATTGGTGACGGACTTCCAGCGCAAGGCGGCACGCGAGTTCAAGAAGTAACCAGCGTGGGGGTAGCGGCGGGGGCGCTTGGAACGCGGATGACGGGAGCCAAACCCACATCGGCCCCGGCAACCGGTCGGCGAACGACCGGTTTTCCGCTGCTGACCGGAGCACCATCGAGATTCCCGTGCAGGGAACTTGCTCGTTTGCAGGTGATTACCCCGAAGAGGCGACTTAGAGAAATGCCGTCGGGCAGCAAACCTCCACGCTGAGGATCGCAGCTTTCATCTATCGAGACAACAGAAGATGCCATTTTGCAGGCACTTCTAGAGGCGGGAGCGACGGGACTCGAACCCGCGACCTCCGGCGTGACAGGTGTGCCCGAACCGTTTCACCCGGCTTCGTCTGGCCGCGCAACGACCGGAAAAGCGGTCTTCGGCAGGTTCTGCAGAGGTTCGCCTTTTCGCCTGGCTTCGCCTAGTCGTTTCCAACGCGTTTCCATCCGCAGTCGTCCCCGAGCAGGTTGAGAGGGCTTGTCGGACTTGGACGTACTAGCTATTTCGGGGCAAACGCGACGCTCGCGAACGATTCGTTGATCGGTCCGGAGGGAGCAGGTACGAGGCCGGTCACGTTCCTTCGCAATGCAACTGCGAACTTGAAATGCACGTATGGGACGATCGGCAGCAACTCCATCAGCAGCCTGCTCGCCCGCTCGTACAGGGCGCGTCGTCCTCCCGGTCGGGTCGACCGAGCAGCACGCGTATCTCTCGCTCGAGACCGACAACATCATCGTCGAGCGTATGGCAATCGAGGCGGCCGAGCCTCTGGGCGTGCCCGTGCTGCCGGTGCTCGCGTACGGACTGACGCAGGGCTTCGCGGCCTACCCCGGTAGTCCGACCCTGCGGCTGGAGACCTATGCCGCTGTGCTGCGCGACATCCTCGACTCGCTGGACGGACAGGGTTTCCGGCGCTTCTTTATCGCGAATGGTGACGGCGGCAATACGCCGGGGGCCGTGGTTGCGGCCGAGTGAAGGCGTGCTCACGAAGACGCGGCGGTGCTCTGGCACGACGTGTGGGACGGCCGGCCAGACGAGGTGGCGGCCGAGATCGACAGCGACTTCGACCATGCCTCGTGGTCGGAGAACTTTCCATGCACGCGCCTCCCGGGCGTCGAGATGCCTACTGAGCGAAAGCCGCCGCTAAAGGAGCCGCCCTGCGGTCTCGGTCGGCCGCGGGCCTGGCGCAAGGCGCTCGGCGACGGCTCCTTCGGCGGCCTCTACCAGCGACCGGACGAGGACGTGCTCCGCCTCTGGGCCGTCGCTGTGGAGGAGCTGCGCAGCCGGCTCGATTCAGGCTGGCCGACGTGACCGATCCTCCTTGATCGCTCGCGGCGGGAGCCCGCCGGTATTGCAGCTCCCGGTGCGTGAGAATCGCCCGCCCGCAGCGCGAGGGTAACTCGCGGAGCCATGCGAGCCGTTCACAGCCAAGTGCGTCGGTCGTGCCGACTTCGCGGCTCCGGGATCACCGCGAATCGCCAAGGCTGAGGAAGAGACCCGCGCCTGTGACGAAGATGCTGCCGACGCTGATCCAGTCGCTGGTCTGGAGCTTCCCGACATCTCCCCCGAAGAACGCGACGATGAGGAAGCAGACGCCGAAGAACGCCATTGTCAGCGCCGCACGGTCGAGAAACCGTCTGCGATGTAAACGGAGCTTGCGGTCGAAAGCTCCGTCCTGCAAGCCAAGGAGCGTGTGCCAACGACTCATGTGGTAACTCTGGATCGGGGAACCGTTAGTTGCCATCTCAGACTCCTTCGGATCTTGTTGCTTGCGTGGCTCTGACGGGCCTCGTGGTGATCGGCGCGCGGGGCGGCCGGCGTTGGAGGCGGCCGGCCTCGACCGGGCTGACGCCCTATTCAAACCCCGTTGCGTCCAGCTTCGTCTAGCCGCGTTGATGTTGTGACGATGCGGGTTCGACCAGGTCAACGAGTTTTTGCTGCTGGCCGTCTTTCTCTTGGTTTCACCCGGTCGTTTCCATGCTGTTTCCAGTGCTCATCGCCGACACCGCGCGTCGGCGGTCGAGGTGAAGGCGCGGCATGCGCACGCTCGACGGGCCGTAACCTCGTCGGGCGACGAGCCTCGGACGGAGCGATGAGCCTCAACCACCGAAGCTCGTGGCACGTTCGCGGCCACATACGCCGGATCATCGAAGCTGTAGTCGAAGAGACGAGCGACTTCAAGATCGTCCGATCTGGGTTGCAGGCGTCCCGGTCCGATAACGATCGTTGGGATATCCGACGATCGAGCTCGTGTCGAAGCGCGGCGAGAGACTGAGGAAAGGGCGAGCGACTCCTTCTCGCTCGATCAGCGCGCGACGAAATCCTCCGAAGGATCCTCAAGTCGCAGACGGTGGCGCGCGCCGTGGAGAAGGAGCTCATGACGGACCATCCAGTTCCGAACGAGTCGCTTCAGCGGTGCGGTTATGCACTTCCGCGGCGCCGAATGCTGTCGGGATCGGATGACGAACGACGAGTGAAACGCGCAGCGGGAAACAGCGCCCCTGGAGAAATCGCGTCCGGATCAGATTCGAGGACACTTCTCGACTAGGACCGCGTGCGTGAGGTCCCGGTACGGAGCCCACGCGGCAAGTAGCGCTTCACGATTCCGCGCCAGCGTCCTCATCGGGTGCACGGTCAGATGTACGCGGTTCGCGAATCCGAACGCGCCGGCGCCGCCGGGCGTTCGAGCGGTGGCGCAGGCGGACTCGGAGGTGCTACCCCTCATCCATCGGAACACCGGTTCCTGACATTGCTGAAACGTCCGGGTGACTGGCCGGCACGCGCGTAAGCGGGCTTCTCGCACTCCGGTGCACGCCGCAGGTGAACACGAAGGTCGATCGTCTTGTCGAGACTCCCTGTTCACGGGGAACATGCCATCTTGACTGAAGAATACAACCGTCCTAAAGTCTTGCCCACCACGACGGGCGACGGTCTGCGGCACGGCGGCCCGGGACAGGAAACGAGATGGTGCCGCAGGAACGCATTGCTGTTCAGGGAAGCGACCGAAGGCAGCTTCCCGATCGCCGAATCGTCGCTCTCGCGGGCCCGGCGCAAGGATTCGACGTTGTTGTTGCGACGCGGCACGTTTTCGACGAGGCCTTGGGCGACCGCGTTCGGGCTGAAGAGACGACGGAGGGAGCGCTGGATGAGCCAGGTTGAATCCATTCTGTTTGTTTGTTACCCGAAGTGCGGCGAGCAGGACACGCTGGCACCGTGGGAGATGCTCAAGTCGCTCGCGTGGGTTCTCAGTCAGACCCCCGGCGGGCCGCAGCTCGAGGTGTCGCTGGGCGCGTTCGAGGAAGGCCTAACGATCCATCCGAATATGACTGACGAGGAAGAGGTCACGATGCAGATGGGCGGTGTGATCAACGTCGAGCGCGAGATCACGCCCGACACGCGAGCCGACCTGCTCTACGTCCCCGGGGGCATCGGCAGCGGCGAGGCGACGAAGAGCGAGCACATCCGCGACCTGATCCGGGCGCACAACGCGGAGGGGCGCTGGCTGGCGACGAACTGCTCGGGGATCTCGATCCTGCACCGGGCCGGGATCTTGCGTGACACACCCGTGACCGCCGCCGCCACCGTCGCGCGCAAGCTTGCGCGCGAGGGGGTGAAGGTGAAGACGCCGCGGACGATGTGGCAGTGCGAGCCTGACCGTAAGATCTTCAGCGCCGCGGGCGGGAGCGCCGTGCACCCGAGCACGATCGCCCTCGTCTGGTACCTGTTCGGCCACGAGCTCGCCGAGACGCTCGCGCTCATGTGGGACACGCTCGGCGCCCACGGCAAGGCGCTCTTCGAGCTTGAAGGCCCCGACTACGGCACCTATCCCGACCTCGAGGCCAAGCTTCAGGACGACTGGGAGGACAACCTGCTTCCCGATCCAGTCGTGTACGCGTGAGCAAGGTCTGGCACTTCATTGTGTTCCGGACCGCGCCCGACGTAACGCGCGAGCGGGTCAACGAGATCCGGTCGCGGTTCGAGGCATGTGTCGGGCCGTGCGACGGCCTCGAGTGGGTTCGGTCCGGCTCAAACACGAGCCCCAGCGAGTTCGCCCGCGGCTGGCCGGAGGGGCTCGTGATGCAGTTCCGCGATGCCGCCGCCCGCGACGCCTACCTCGTGCACCCGATGCACCTGGCGATCTCGCAGGACGCGCGCGGGAGCTACTACATCGACCTCGTCGTCTGCGACATGGAGGTGGAACCTGTCAGCTGAGCCGGTCGAGGTGATTTTCTTCGACGTTCGCGACACGCTCGGCGAGGTCGATCGGCCGGGCCACCTCGTGCCGTACCGGCCGACTACGGAGCGGCTGCTGTCGGCGATGCGGAACACCGTCGGCCTCCGGATCGGGGTGATCACGAACCTTCCCGAGGACGTCAGTGCGGACGCCGGGCGGAGGATGGTGCAGGAGACGGTGCTGTCGGTCGAGCCGGACGGCGGCCGCACCGTCAGGGTCGGCGACTTCATCGACTCGAAGGGGCTGATCGTCAACCACGAGGTCGGCTTCAACAAGCCGGACCCGCGGATCTATCAGCGCGCAGCCGAGAAGATGGGCGTACCGATCGAGCGCACGCTCTATTGCGGCGAAAACCTGATCGACGTGCTCGGAGCGCGGGCAGCGGGAATGCACGCCGAGCTGAAACCGTGCCCGCCGGGCCGCGAGTTCGCGGCGGAGCCGATCAAGGGGCTGACACCGACCGACCAGTTCAGCGGTCGCGCGTTCGAAATGGTCTTCGAGCACGAGCACCTGCTCGGCCACCGTATCTTCGCTTGCATGAGTGCGATCGCGGACGGGCTGCGGCAGCTTCCGGACGGGGCGGCCATTCCCTCCGATCTTTACGCCGCCATGGGGATCCTCGTCTACCTGACCCGGAACTTCGTCGACGCGCACCACCTCAAGGCCGAAGAGGCGATCGTGCCGCTGGCGATCGCCCGCGGGATGGATCCCCGCGCCGCGGATTGGATGTACGACCATCACGACCAGGCTCGCGCGTACTTCGAGGGGCTCGACGTCGCGTGGCGGCGGATCGAGCGCAAGGACGAACGCGACTTCCCGTTCGCCGTCGACGCGTTCATCCGCTGCTCGGAGGGATTCGTGAAGCTCTTTGAGTTCCACGGCGACCTCGAGAACGACGAGCTGTTCCCGGAGGTTGGGCGTTACTTCTCCGACAGCGATGACACTCTCGTCCTCAACATCATCGGGCACATCGGCCCGCCGGACGCCACTCCGTACGTCGCGCTCGTCGCGGCAATGGAGAGCTCGTTGCACCTCCGCTAGAAATGCGGCGGCTGCCGACCACCGACGAGCGGTTCTTCGACGACAAGGCGAGACGCCAGGTCGAGGTGCTCTTCGAGGCGATCCTGCCACGGACGGACACGGCGCCAAGCGCGACGGACGCGCGCGCGGCCGACTTCCTCGACCACCTGCTCGCCGTCGACGAGGAGACTTTCTACGAGGTGGGGCCTTGGCGCCGCCTGTACGCCACCGCGTTGCCGGCGCTCGACGCCGTGGCCGGCGAGCGCTTCGGACGACGGCTGGCGGAGCTCGATGTCGGGCAGGCGACCGAGCTCGTTGCCGATCTCGCCGGCGGCTCGCTCGGCGGCCTGCCGGGGGGGATAGACCAGCGGGGGCTGTTCGCCACGCTGCGCGGCCACTGCATCGAGGGGTGCTTCTCCGACCCGCGGTGGGGCGGCAACGCTCAGGGCATCATGTGGCGCTGGCTGGGCTACCCGGCCCCGGCCGAGGAGCCGCCTCGGCCGGTCGTAGGCGAGGCGCCCGGACGGCGGACGGATGGCGGAGGCTAGGCTCGACGCGATCATTGTCGGCGCCGGTGCCGGGGGCGGCACCGCGGCGAGCGTGCTGACGCAGCGCGGGATGAACGTCGCGCTGCTGGAGAAGGGGCCCCACGCCTCCGCAGAGGACTTCCTTCCCTACGACGAGCACTACTTCCACATGCGCAAGGCTCTCATGCCGCACGTGGACGACGACCCCAACATCCACGTCTCGCCGGACGGGGCCGAGCGACCGGTAGAGCGGTGGTGGATCGCGAACATGGTCGGCGGCGCGACGATGGTCTGGGACGCGAACATGCCGCGCTACACCGCTGAGGACATGCGGATTCTCGACTACCTCGATCCCGTTCCCGAGGGCGCCGACATGGTGAACTGGCCCTGGACGTACGAGGAGTTTCAGCCCTGGTTCGAGCGCGCCGAGCACGAATGGGGCGTCTCGGGGCAGGCGAATCAGTGTGCCTCGCAGGAGCCGACCCGCCCCGGCTACGAGTACCCGATGCCGCCGCTCCGACCGCACTCGTCGAACGCGTTCCTCCAGGAGGCGTTCGGGAAGGCCGACCTGGAGACGTACCTCGGGCCGCGCGCGATCAACTCGCGCACCGCCGGCGGCCGGCCTGCGTGCCCATTCTGCGGCTACAACCAGTTCTACGGCTGCGCGGTCAACAGCCGCGCCAGCGCGGCGAACACGGTGATTCCGCTCGCGCTCGCGACCGGGCGCTGCGACCTACGCACCGGACACTGCGTCAGCCGCATCGTCCACGAGGGCGGTCGGGTCACCGGCGTCACCTACATGACCGAGCCCGGGGGTGAAGAGCACTTCCTCGGCGCCGACCGGGTCATCGTCTCGATCCAGGCGATCGAGTCGGCCCGTCTCTTCCTGCTGTCGGAGATGCCCGATCCGAACGACATGGTCGGCCACTACCTCGTCTACCACGCGCACGGCAACGCCGAGCTCACGTTCCCCGGGCAGCCGGTGTGGGACTTCGGCGATGCCTACCAGCCGCGCACTGCGATCGGCAGCCTCCAGCTGCGCGACCTGTACGTCGTCGACGACCCGAAGCACCCGGAGATCACGAAGGCCGGCAAGTTCTCGATCTACGACCCGCTCACGTGCATCCCGCCCATCCGGCTGGTCAAGGCGGCTGCGATGGGGCCGGACAAGCGCAACGTCTGGGGTGACGATCTGCGCGCCTATCTGGACGAGCTGCGCTCCCAGGGCGGCGTGTTCTTCTCCTACACGGGCGAGTCGATGTCGGTGCACGAGAACCGCGTCGAGCTCGACCCGAACCGTAGGGATCCGTGGGGCCTGCCCTCGGCGCGCACGTACTACCGCCACCACCCCTACGACATCGCGGCCTGCGACTACGCGCTCGAGAAGGTCTGCGACGTCATGGTCGAGGCGGGCGGCGAGCTCCGGCGCCTCGAGCCCCAGCCGGAGGACAACCCGGGATACGGGCACGTCCAGGGGACGCTCCGTGCCGGCACGGATCCGGTCACGGCGGTGCTCGACGAGAACTGCCAGTCACACACAGTGTCCGGCCTCTACGTCCTCGACTGCGCCTGGATGCCGACCTCCGGCGCCTCGAACCCCACGATGACCCAGCTGGCCAACGCGTATCGAGTGTGCGAGGGAATGCCGTGAGCGACATCCGCGAGCGGAAGGAGGTGGCGCGCACCCTGCTTGAGCTGGGGATGGCCCCCATCGACTACGTGCTGGAGCCCGAGGTCTTCGGCCTGGCGCCGGAGGCTTCGCTGACGGCGGAGCTCAACATCCCCTTCCCGCCCGAGCGCACCCCGCGCCCGCGCACCATCGATCCACGACCGGATCCGAGCGACCCGCTGCCGCCGGCCGACGTGGTGGTCGTGACGTGGACGGTCGCCGAGCTCAATGCCTTGGCGGACGTGCTGACGCCACGGTTCGCGCGCACCGCGTGGTACCGCTACAACCGCCGGTTCGAGGAGCACTACGCGCCGCTGATCCGCGAAGGGGCCCCTGCGCTCAAGGCGCGCCGGCTGGGCAGCTACTTCGTGACGGAGGTCGGCCCGACCAAGGTCCTGTGCTTCAAGTCGGAGCTCCACCTCAACCAGGACGGGATCAGATCGACGACTGAACCGGGCACGGCGACCTTGCCGGTCAAGGACCTGTTCCGCCAGCTCGTCGAGGAGACCGGCGCGATGGTGATCCTCACGGTCGGCACGAGCGGCGGCGTTTCGATCGACCAGAGCCTCGGCGACGTCGTGGTGACCCGCGCCGCGAAGTTCCGGCTCCAGGACGAGTTCGTGAACGAGGTCTGGAACGGCAAGACCTACACGAGCGACTGGGAGCTCCCGACGACCTGGTTCGCCAAGGCCGAAGAGCTCATGCGCCGCTACGCCGATGAGCTGCGCGAGCCAGGCTTCGGGCCCCCGACCAAGCGCTACGAGTTCGACGGCCCGCTGCTCGAGAGCCGGCCGCTCAACAATCCCATGATCCACCTCGAGACCCGTCCCGTGCTCACGACCGACTTCTTCGAGTTCGGGACGTCCGGCAACAACCTGGGCAGTGAGGGGTGCGCCGTCGAGATGGGAGATGCCGTCCTCGGCCTGCTCTGCGAGGAGCTTCCGAATCCACCGCGCTGGGCGATCGTCCGCAACATCTCCGACCCGCAGATCAACGCCGACCTGCCGACCGCGCCGCGCAAGATCAACATGCAGACGCACTGGGCGGTCTGGTACTACGAGATCTACGGCTACTGGACGAGCGTAACGGGCGCCTTGGCGACGTGGGCGATCCTGGCCGGACTCGACAGCGATGGCTGACAGCCGCCTACCGACGGAAGTCGAGCTCGTCTACGAGGTGATGTCGTGTAACGCGATGCGGACCGCGCAGGAGCCGCTCGGCACTCCGCATCCGTGCAGCTACTTCCGCAAGTGGGGCACCTACCACTCGTACGACTACACGATCGAGGGGACACCACGGGAGCGTGGCGTCGTGCACGAGGCCCGCTACGTCGGTCGCGCGCCGCTCGTGCCCGAGCTCCTCAGCGGGTGCCGCAAGGCGCCGATCATGGCGCTCGGCATCAACCCCAACCTGCCCGGCTGGTGGGCGCACCGGCGCCGCTCGCTGAACCCGCTGTTCGACGACTACCGCCAGTACGCCCACTACTTCCGCTACCGCGCGGTGGACAAGCTCGAGCTGAGCGAGCAGGATTACGAGGCCTTTGGTGGAGGCGACCACGACACGCCGTTCTCTGGGTTCGAGCTGCGCGTCCCAGTCGATGAGCACGGCGTCCGCTCGATCCGGCTGCGGCTCCAGCCGCAGAAGATGTACGAGGCGTACCAGTCGCTGCTCGACGGTCTGACCGAGGCGATGGGATGGGACGAAGCCGAGCTCGTGGTCGGCGAGGACCTCAGCTACGGGAACATGGTGGCAAGCCCGTCGGCGAAGTGGACGACCGTTCCGGCGCCGAACGACGCGTCGCTGCCGCCGATGACCGAGGAAGAGCGGGACGGGATCGTCACGGAGTGCTTCCGCCTGCGGAAGTACTTCTTGCGGCAGCTCTTCCAGAGCCTGCCCTCGGTGATCCTCATCTTCAGCCAGGCGACGGCGAACGCCTTCATCGGCGAGCTCGAGCAGCGGTTCACCGTCGGGGAGCCGCGGCCACGGGAGTCACTGCACGACCTGATGCGGCGCGAGATCCGCCTTCTGTACGGCGAGCTCCCCAACGGAACCGAGCTCGATGCACGTGTCGTCTTCGCCCCGCACGCGACCGGCAACCCGCAGGACTTCGCCATCGCCCGGGCGCACGTCGTCGACCAGCTCGTCGAGGAAGCGCGTGCCGGACGAATCGAGCTCGATGCGGGCACACGCCATCTTCGCCGCCCGCTCGGCGCCTGCGTGTTTTGCCCGATGCTCGAGATCGGCCCTTGCGACTACGAGTCGAAGCTGCGTCCGCTCCAGAGAGGGCCGCGCCTGACGGCGGACTCCCCGGTGGCCGATCTCCAGGCGGAAAAGGCTCAGCAGGGCGACCTCCTGGCCGAAGCCGTCGCGGTCGCGCCGCCGGTGCGCGATGCGTGGGGAGCAACCGACGAGGTCGGCGAGCTGTCGACCGACGAGCTCGTCTGATGGACCCGCGCGACGTCTTCGACGACGCAACGGTCTTCTTCGACCTCGGCGGCACGCTCGTGCTTCCCGGCGACGACGGCGCGGTGCTGAATCCGGCGGCGGCGTCGTGGCTCGAGGCGGGGGCCCGCCGGGGGGTGCTGTGCAACGATGCGCCCGGCGAGGTCCGCTGGACGCTCGAGGCGGCGGGCATCTACAACCTCTTCGAGCTGGAGCTCGTCGTACTCGCCGCTCAGCTGCCCTGTCCGCTGCCGGACCGACGAGCGTTCGCCGTGGCGGCCGCGCTCGCCGAGGCGCCGATTGCCGACTGCGTCTTCGTCTCCGCCGACTCCGACCTCGTCGCCGCCGCGGAGGCGGCCGGGATGCAGGCGACTCCGCTCGAGAGCGAGCCGGCGGCGATGCTCGCCGGCGACCGCCCGACCACGCGCCGCCGGCGCCCGACGGCCGTCGACGGCTCTCGCGGACCCACCTTCGTGCTGGAAGGGCGCATCGTCACGATGGGACCGGGCCACGACGTCATCGAGGGCGGCCGGCTCGTCATCAGCCGCGGGCAGATCGCCCGTGTCGTGCCGCGTGGCGAACGGCTGCCCGAGGAGTTCGCGGACGCGCCGCTGCACGCGACGGGCGGGACGATCTACCCCGGCTTGATCGACCTGCACAACCACTTCGTCTACAACGCCGTCCCGCTCTGGACCGTGCCGAGACGGTACGACAACCGGGCGCAGTGGCAGCGGCTCCCGGCTTACTCCGGCGGCATCTCCCAGCCGGTGAAGGCGCTCGCGGCGTACCCGGAGACGGCCCGCGCGATCGTCCGGTACGTCGAGGCGAAAGCCCTCACCGGCGGGACGACGACCGGACAGGGCATGCGCACGAAGGTCGAAGGCGGGTTCCGTTTGTTCCGCGGGGCGATGCGCAACGTCGAGCAAACCGGCGACGGGCGGCTCGCCGAAGCCGGGACCCGTGTGCCGTCCCTGTACGTGAACCCGCAGGGAGTCGCGGACTTCCGGGGCGCCCTGGACCGACGGACGGCCTACTTCTACCACCTCGCCGAAGGCCTGGACGACGCCGCTCACCGGAACTTCACCGACCTCGCCGACAACGACCTCCTCCGGCCGCCGCTCGTCGGGATCCACTCCCTCGGGCTCGAGCCCGAGGACCTCACCGCCCTGGCGGCCGCCGGCGCGAAGGTCGTGTGGTCGCCTTTCAGCAACCTGCTCCTCTATGGCCGGACTCTCGACCTCCACGCCCTACTTGCCTCCGGCGTGCCGTTCGCGCTCGGCTGCGACTGGTCGCCCTCCGGATCGAAGAACCTGCTCCAGGAGCTGAAGATCGCCCGCTGGGTCGTCCAGCAGCAGGGGGTCGGCGAGTCGATCACGGACGAGCGCCTGGTCTCGGGCGTGACGGCCGACCCGGCGCGCATCCTCGGCTGGCAGGACGCCCTCGGCTCCCTGGTCACCGACGCCTACGCCGACCTGATCGTCCTCGCGGGCGACGACGCCGATCCCTACTCGCACCTGATCGACGCGACAGAGGCCGACGTGAGCCTCGTCGTCGTCCACGGCGTCCCCCGCTACGGCGTCCGCGACGCGATGGCCACGCTGCACACGGAGCCCGAGCATCCGCTCGAGGAGGTCGCCGTCGACGGTACAACGAAGGCGTTCGCCCTGTGGACACGCGGGTCGGAACTCAACGACCTTTCCTTCGCGAAGGCGCAGGAGATCCTGCGCGACGCTATGGCCGATCTCCCCGCGTTCCGCGACTTCAGCCAGCGGGCTCGGGCGCAGCTGGCGTCGATGGAGGTCGTGCCGTCGTTCGTCCTCGAGCTCGACAACGAGTGGGAGCCGACCCCGGACGAGCTGCGGGAATTCGGAGGAGAGCCGGAGCTCGCAGCGGATCCGAACCTGCTCGTCGAGAGCCTCGAGCTCGACTCCCCCATCGTGGGGGCCGACGACTACTGGGACCGGATCGCGCGCCAGCCGAACATCGCGGACGGCCTCAAGGACACGCTAAGGAGTGCCTATGGATGAGTCCGTTCGCGTGGCGGCGTTTTTCCACGACGACGACCAACGGAAAGAGGCCGAGAAGGCGCTGACGGACTCGGAGACGTTCGCAAGCGTCGTCGAGGGCGAGGCGACCGTGGAGGACGTCACGAAGCTCACGGAGAAGGGCGTCGTGGTCGAGGTGCTCCCGCAGTCGGTCCCCGATCCGCCTGTCGCCCCGGAGTCGAAGCCCGTGATCTCGGACGCGGTTGTGGAGGATCTCGCGTCCCAGGCCGACCTCCCGCCGCGTCCCGACCGGCCGAGCGAGGAGCAGGCGCTGGACGAGGACGTCTACCGCATCAAGCTCCGCGGCCCGATCACGGAGAAGCAGCGGCTGGAGTTCTGGGATCACGGGGTCGACATCTTCGCGTTCGAGCCTCCCGACCGGTACCGGGCGTTCCTCACACGCGAGCAGTACGCGCAGGTTCGGGAGCTGGAGTACGTCGTCGACGTGAGCCGCTACAGCTTCGAGAACTCGCTTTCACCGGAGCTCGTGAAGCTGTTCCAAGAGGAGGCGCAGCCTCGGAGTGGGCTGGCCAGCGCCGACGGCGACGCGGAGCCGACGACGTTCGAGGCGCTGCTGCACCGCGAGAACGACATGCAGAAGGTGCGGCCGGTGATCGAGCAGGCCGAGGGGACACACGTACTCGGCACCTCGAACCTGCGCATCCGGTTCACCGGCCCGGCCGACATCGAGTTCCTCTCGAGGCTCGCCGCGATGCCGTACGTCGCGAAGGTCACCCCCTACAACCCCCCGAAGCTTTGAGCGACTGCGCCAGAAAGCTGATCGGGATCGAGACGCTGAACGCAGGCTCCGAGTCCTGGACCGGCAAGGGAGAGATCATCGCGGTCGTCGACAGCGGGATCGACGCCAGCCATCCCGACTTCGACGGTCGGATCGCATACAAGGCGCCGGGGCCGCTCGGCGGCGAGGTCGACGATCACATCGGTCACGGGACACACGTTGCCGGAACCGCGGCCGGGAGCGGGGCTGCGTCCGGCGGCAAGATCCGTGGGATGGCGCCGGAGGCGACGCTCGTCGTCGTCGGTATCACCGACGACGACGGCGATCTGAAGATCCCGCCTGACTTCGGGGATGTGCTGGAGCAGGCTGCCAAACAGGGCGCAAAGGTGATCAACCTGAGCCTGGAGGCGGCGATCGCCAGCGAGTACGACAACCACGCGAAGGCGGTCGACTCCTTCATGAGGGAGCACCCCGACGTTCTGGTGGTCGTCGCCGCCGGCAACGAGGGCAATGCCGAGCACGGCTATCCCTACCTGCGGTCGGTCGGAACGCCGGCGAGCGCGAAGAACGTGCTCACCGTCGGGGCCTGCGCGAGCGACCGTCCCGGATTCGAAGAGACCTGGGAAACCTACGACAGCAATCGCTTCGGAGCCGAGCCGGTCTCGGTCGAGAAGCTCGCCGGCGACCCGGACCTGCTTGCGGCGTTCAGCAGCCGCGGCCCGAGCGACTTCGACGCCGTGAAGCCCGACGTCGTGGCGCCGGGGACGGCCATTCTCGCTCCGCGCGCCGACGGCGTCCCCGAGCGCAGGTTCTGGCGCTTGTTTGACGACTTCGGAGGGCGCTACGCCTTCATGAACGGCACGAGCATGGCGGCTCCGGTGGCGAGCGGCGCGGCAGCGATCGTGCGCCAGGTGCTGCGGACGAAGCTCACGCCGCCGCTCACGGCCCCACCGTCCGCCGCGCTGATCAAGGCCGTGATGATCGCGAGCGCGCAGCGCTTGGGCACGACCCCCTTCCGCAACGAGGACTTCGGCTATCCGGACTTCGACCAGGGATTCGGCCGCCTCGACCTCGCCCGCGTGCTGCCGGGGGAGCACGCGCCACCCGGCCGGCGGCTGTGGGTCGAGGACGTGCCCAACGTGGACGATCGCGCGCTCGAGAGCCGAGCGCAGCTCGGGGCCGTCCACAAGGCGACGCGCCGCTACCGCTTCAAGGTCGGCGCGGGCAAGCAGCCCCTTCGCGCCGTCCTCTGCTGGACCGACTTCGAGCAGGCGGCGGTGCAGAATTGCCTCGCCCTCGAGCTCCAGGGGCCGGGCGGCCTGCGAGTCCGAGGCAACGAGGGGCACCTGTGGCAGGTCGTGCCATCGGCCTCCGTCGACCCCAGGTTCCTCGCGCACCAGATCGACCGGCGCAACAACGTGCAGGCGATCGGGGTCGAGGAGGCGGCGGAGGGTGCCTACACCCTGACCGTCTTCGCCTCGAACACCCTGTTCCCGCCACAGGGGTATGCGTTCTGCGTCTGCGCCGAGGTGACGTCCGACCCGGAGTCACGCTGATGAGGGTCCTCGCGCATCGCGGCAACCGGCTGCACGCGCCCGAGAACACGCGCACCGCGCTGGTGTCGGCATACACGGCGGGAGCGGACGCGCTCGAGTTCGACGTCCAGCTGACGCGTGACGGTCGACTCGTCGTCTCCCACGACCCCTCGCTGGCACGGCTGGCGGGTGAGGGCGGGCCGATCCTGGAGACCGACCTCGCGGATCTGCGGAAGCTCGACCTGAGCCGCACCTTCGCCCCGCGTGGCGCGTCCGAGTGGGCCTACAGGCAGCCCGGCCGACGACGGGTCGAGGTCGAGACCTTCCCGGCGCTCCTCGACAAGCTCCCCCGGGCCGTCGCGAAGGTCGTCGAGCTCAAGCACGACTCGTCCCTCACGACCGGGCGCCGCGACAAGTTCGTGCGCGCGGCGATGAGGGCGATCCTCGACCGCGGCATCCTCGACGAGGTCGTGCTGTATTCGAAGGATCCCGAGAACCTGAGGCTGGTTCGCCAGCTCGCGCCCGAGGCGCGGATCTGCGTGTTCGACTGGGAGATCCCGGCGAGCGAGCTGCTCGACCGGCTCGAACAGCTCGACGCCGACGGGGCCGTCATCGAGATCGGGGAGATCCTCGCGGCGGACGGATCGCTCACCGAGATCGGCCGCCGGCTCGCGGACATGCACCAGCAGCGCGGGCTTCGGGTCGGTGCCGTCGTCTACCTCTACCGCGATCCCGCGGTGTTCACCCAGGCCGAGTACGAGGCCCTCGAGGATCATGCTTTCGTCTGGTCGCTCGCGACGGACTCGATGCTCGACGTCGCCTTCACGCGGCCGTCAATGAAGCGCATCGACGCGTCGTTTGCGGGCACGACGATCGACCGGCGCCGCTTCGCCTTCGGCTACGCGAAGGCAAACCGCTACGCGCACGTCTTCCAGGACGACGGCGTGCATGTGAAGATCGCCGCCTACGAGGATGGACTGCCGGCGGCCACGGACGCGGTCGCGCGACAGTTGCAGCAACTCGAGGAGCGGGTTTGGTACGCGAACAAGGACTGGCCCTTCTACTCCGGCGGCGGCGTCGGGACCGTCAACGGCATCGCGGGGCCGTTCACCGCGGAGGTCGACTATACGGTCACACGGGTCGGCCAGGCCTCGACGCTGGAGCTCGCCGCGGTGAACGTCGATCCCGGGGCGCACCAGCCCCCGTTCGACGCCGACGGGAACCCGCGCGTCCCGCGCTCGTTTCGCGACAAGGACTCGTTTTACGACCCTCACGGCGCCCCCCCGTTCGTCGGAGTCGAGCACGACGAGGACGACGGCTTCCGGATCAACTGGAACCTCGGCACGGAGTACGACAACAACCAGTACGGGACGCCCTGCGGTGACGGAAACGTGTTGAGCGGCCGACTACGCCTGGAGCGCCGCGGCGCGTGGTTCTCCGCTTACTACCGCAACGACTACGACACGCCGGACTGGGTCTGTGTCGGCGTCGTCCGCAACGAGTCGCTGAACCCCGTGGTCTACCTGCGCTGCGCCGGCAAGCGCTGGCGACAGGAGCGCGAGGACGACCCGACGCAGTACTACCCGATCGTCCCGGTCGAGTTCGTCTTCAGCAACTTCCTCGTAACGACGCACTGACGAACATCTACGACGTCACGGGGACGGCGCCGTCGCGCGGATGGCTGCCGAGAGGGTGGCGATGTCGTACCGGCCGTAGTGGCTGCCGAGGAACGCGTTCGCATCGACGCATCAAACATCGCCGCGCCGTTCCGGCCCCGGCGAACGAGTTGTGTCAGGGAAGCCTGACGAGCGCCTTCACGGGAGGCGTTTCCATAATCGTTTCCAGATCGCCGTTTTGTCGCCTAATGCGACAGCGCTGAACGACGGAAAGACCGCCGTTTGCACGGACTTCGTAGACGGGAGCGACGGGACTCGAACCCGCGACCTCCGGCGTGACAGGCCGGCACGGCCTCAACCGCCACAGCCGGCTACGACCGGGAATTACCGGCTACAGCAGGCATTTCCTCACCGAGTGAACCGGCTATGACCGGCTGCGACCGGCTACCACCCGGCAGGGCCTGTGTAGTACGTGTGTAGTCGGGGTGGTGCCTGTACCGGCAACACTGCCTCTGCGCGGCTAGGTCGATCCGTTCGCGGCCGCCGACCGAGGCTGACCGCTCGTCCGCGAACGCGATCACCGGGGTCTCGCCCGATTACGCCCGGGGCCCGGGCGCGTGCCGCTCATGGGCAGGGGTGGCGGTCATGGGCTGGGTTGGCGGTGGTCAGAGCTTGTCGTCGATTGCGGCCACGGCTTTTAGGCGATCGTCGGCCACGAAGGCGATGTCCAGGTGGTGCTGGTCGCCGGTGACGGCGAGCTCGAGTGGGTCGCCGAGGTCGAGCGGGTCGCGGAAGTCGACGCTAGCGCGCAGGGGACGTTTTGGCTCGGGGCCTGCGCCGTGGAGCGCGTGCTCGATCGCCTGCCAGTAGACGGTGTTGTTCACGTGCCCGTGAAGGTCGACGTCGGATGCGCGGAGTGGCCAGGGTGAGCGGGGCGCGTCGGTGGGCGGGTCGGCCAGCTGCGGCCGGGGTGAGACGCGTCGGCCGGCGGCGGCCTCGGCGTAGGCGTCGAAGTGTGTGATCCGTGCCGGGCGTTGGTCGGGGTCGAGGTGGATCCAGACGCTGTCGACCTCGATCCGGCCGCCGCGGTCGCCGGTCAGCGACCAGCGCCGGCCGGCTGCAACCGTCGCCAGCCCGCTGCACCAGGTGACGAGCTCGACTGCGCGGTCGGCGAGGAAGGGTTCGAGCACGTCGATGTGCATCCGGCGGACGAACCAGAGGTGCTCGGGTGCTCCCCAGCCAGTCTCGTCGACGTCGTCGATCGCGATCTCCTGCAGGAACCGGGCGACGGCGTCGAGCCGGAGCCGGCCTCGCTGGTCCACGTCGGTTAGCCGCACACGTCGGCTCTCGGCGAAGGTGCGGCCCTGCGCGGGGATCGGAACGACGTCTCCCATGCCGCGTCAGTCTCGCGCATTCGAGTTCGAGTTCTGCGTCGGTGTATCGGCTGCAGGCCGGTCTGTGGGCGCTGTCGGTTGCTGCTCAGGCCTGGCTCGTCGATCTCCTGGCCCAGCTTTAACCGCGGGGGAACAACCGAGTAGGGAGGGCTGCGGGCGGTTGGCGATGGCTAGCGGCGGTGGAGGCGATCGAGTTCGCGCTGCGCTTTGTCGACCGCGGCCTGCGCTTGCTCGAGTTCCTGCTGCGTCTGCGTCCAGCGCCGTCGAGCCTGCCGCTCTTCCGCGGCTGCGGCGGTGAGCATCCTCTTTGTCTCGTGCAGCCGTGCGCGGGCGGCGCTGTCATCCGGCCTGCGTGGCTTGGGTGCGCTTCGTTTCACTGGCGCCGGTCTCGCAGCTGGGGGTTTGGCGACGGACGGTTTCCGGACGGCTCGCTTACCCGCGCGGGTTTGGGTTGTGGGGGGTTTGGCGGCTGTGGGTTTGGCGTGGGCGAGCAGGGTGCCGAACCCGCGCGGCTCGGGCTCGCGCTCAAGCCGGGCTGCGAGCAGGTCGCGTGCGGTGTCGTCGTCGACGGCGGCGGCCTGGAGGGTTGCGCGGACTGCATCGCCGCCGCGGGCGACTAGCTTGTCGAGCGCATCGCGCTCGGCGCGCGCGACCGCGGCGAGGTCCCCCTTGCCGGCCACCTGCGCGTCGCGGAGCGCGGCGGCCGCCTGCAGGAACGCTTCGACCTGGGCGCGGTGGATGCGGACGAGCCGGTTGACCGCGCCGGCGGCAGCGGTCGGCTTACGCAGCGCTCTGACCGGTCTGCGTGCTCCCCCTTTCCGGCCTTTCGCAGCTCGCGGTCTGTCTGGTTGCGCGCCTGCGTGAACTCCTCGAGAGGGAGCGCGTACAGCCGGTCGATGATCTCCTTGAGGCTCACTGCGCGCTGATTCTCCATGACCGCCGCCCCCAGATGGGGTTGGGGTTCGCCGGCACGAGCGTGCGCCCCGCGAGCATGCTCGCGGTCAGGTGCAGGCGCCGGTGATTTTGAGCAAGGGGTGCAGTTCGATCGCGTTTGGGGCGACGCCGCGCTGGCCGTGGTCGAAGTCCCAAAAGCCGACGCCGGTGATCGTGACCAGGCCGGCGAGCGGGGCGAACCGGTCACGCGGCGCGGCGCCGCAGCGCAGGATCGCGGCGCGGGCCGCCTTCATTTCGGCCTTGGCGGTCGAGGGCGCCGTTGAGCCGACGCAGAAGGATGCGGGGAACTCGGCGATCATCGTGCCGCCGGTGTGCGGGTCGGCGATCACGAGGTGGATGTCGGAGTCCTCCTCGAGCTTGAACGCCACCAGCCGCGCCCGGACGCGGTAGGTGGTTTTCTCGACCGGGCCGATCCGGCCTGTGCCGAGCTCGCCGGGCGGGTGGAGCCGTCGCAGCGCGGCGATCGTGGTCGGACGCGGCCCAAAGTGGATCGAGCGGGCGCCCGCATCGGTAAGCGTCTTCACCGCCCAGCGCTCGACGCCGCAGGCGACACCGCTCGAGGCCGCCGGCTGCGCACCGCCGACGCTGGTCCCAGAGCCATGGCACCAGTAGGTGCGCCGGCCGACCACGACCGTTTGGATGTGATCCGACGGGCAGACATGCTCGAGATGGGACGGGTCGCGATGAGCTGGCGCGGGCGAGGCGATCGTGGCCGCGAACACCGCCGCGGCGAGCAAGGCGGCGACAACGACGAGAGGGCGGAGGCGGCGCATGCTCCGACGCTAGCGTGGTGTCTGGATCGCGCATCCCGCGAGCGGGGTCGGAGAGCAGCATCCTGCAGCGACTGCTCGCGCGAGAGGCGTGGCTGGCGCGAGAGGCGTGGCTGGCGCGAGAGGCGTGCGACGGCGTCCCCGAAGGGGTGACGGCCGGCGCGGCGTTCGGATGCGTGGTCGGAAGGTTCGGCGGTGCTCCGAGCCGCGTCAGGGGGTGGGCGTTACCGGGCGTTGGGGGCGCGGACTCTCTTCAACGAAGACCACGTCCCACTCCTCCGCGGCGGGCGAACGGCGAAAACAGCAGTCCGCCGGATCGTCCGATAGGTGCAACGATGGCTCCACGTAAGCGTCCGCGCCTCTACGAGAAGAAGAGCGGGGGCCGCTACCAACGGCCCCCGGCTAAAGCCCCAACGCGGGGCGACGGTGCGCACAACGAACGCCGAGGACGCTAACACCCGGACCGGCGGTGCTCCGGTTTGTTCCGTCCGACGCGGATGCTGAGATGTGCTCGCCGGCCAGGAGGTCGGCCCGACCACTACCACCGGAACGGCACCGGGGTCGGCAAAGCACAACGAAGGAGAACTGCCGTGCTGAAGGTCACGATGATGCTTGCCGACCACGCTGCGGCGGTGGGCGGCAAGCTCTACATCAGCGGCGGGGGTTGGTCGATCACCGGCCCGGCGCCGACGCCCGGAGCCATCGCGATGGACGTGAAGGTTCCGTGGGATGAGCGGGAGCATGAGCACGAGCTCCTGCTTGAACTGCTCGACGCAGACGGGCAGCCGGTGCTCGTGCCGACGCCGCTCGGCGTCCAGCCGCTTCGCATCGAGGGCAAGCTCAAACTGGAAGGCCCGCTTGACCCCGCCGTCAAGCCGGGTACGCCGCTCGACGCGCCGTTCGCGATCAACTACGGCGCGATTCCGCTCGCGCCGGGAGCGAGGTACGAGTGGCGCCTCTCGGTCAGCGGCCACATGAACGAGGACTGGACGCTGCCGTTTACGACGCGCGCCGTCACGGTCTCCGAGGCTGAGGCAGCGTGAACTAGCGGACGAGTCGCAGGGCGGGCCTCTCGGGCCTTCCCTGCGACGACGTCTGAGGTTGCCTCGGCTGCGGGACCACCACCGTCGGCGGCGTCACGAACCCTGAGTAGGCCGTGATCTCGACGCGCACGGTCATCGTCGCGTAGTTCTACTTCCTTCGGCTCGTGCCTGCATCTCGAACCGTGCGCACGCAGCGTCCGCTTGGGCGCGAACTCGACCGCATCACGAGGTTGGAGCGCTCGCGGCCCGCGGAAGTCCCGCCGCCGGTTCCCATTCGGCGCGCGATCCATTATCTGTGCATGTGGCCGACATGCACTACGCGATGGGGATGTAGATGAGGCGTGTAGGCAACCCGGGCTTTGGCTGAATGGTGCCGTTCTTAGTGTCGCTCCGGCCCTCGAAGCCCGTCTTGGTGTTGTCCCCGTGATGACGGAACTCTGCTCTCTATTCAGACAACGCCCACGTGGGCTTCGAGACTCATCGGAGTTCACTTGCTACGAGCTCGCCACGGCCCACGAGTTCGCCACAGACCTCAGCTCCGAGTTGGCCGCCGTTCACCGAGGACGAGGAGATAGTCGTCCGGCGCACTGACACCGCCGTCCGCACGGTACTGCTCCAGGTATCCGACGAACGCGCGGTGCAGCTGCGCACGGCAAGGCGTATCGAGAGATTCCAGCAGGCCTTTGAAAGCGCCGTGCGCGGTGGTCAGCAGCTCCCAGATCGCTTCGGCCGACTCGCCCTGAAGCGCGTGATTTCCCTCGACGAATCTGAGCTCGAACGCGTCGGCGAGGAGGTCGCGTACGTGCTCTACCCGGCCCCAGTCATTGGGATCTCCCGCGCCCGGCTCGCGCCGAGGACGGAACGGCTCGAGCACGGCCGAGTACGCAGGATCGGGTCGCCACGACACCAGGCCCAGCCTCCCCCCGGGCCGGCAGACGCGTGCGAGCTCGCGCGCGACGGCGCCGTGGTCAGGAGCGAAGATGACGCCGACGGCTGAGGCGACGACGTCGAAGCTCGCGTCGTCGTAGGGAAGGTCCTCGCAGTCGCCCAAGTCAAATCGGATCGCCAGGCCCTCGTCGGCTGCCAGGCGCCTGGCTGTCTCGACGAGCCGCGGCGCGAGGTCAAGCCCCGTCACCTCTGCTCCTGCGCGTGCGGCTCGGATGGCAACAGCCCCCGTCCCGGTCGCGGCGTCGAGCCAGCGCTCGCCGGCTCGCGGGGAAAGCTTCGCGATCAAGTGGTCATGCAGCGGCGCCAGCGTCTCTGCAAAGCGCTCCCATGGTGCGGCTCCCCACATCTCCGCCTGACATGTCTTCAACGACTCGAAAGCCATCTCCCAGCCTCTGCGGCGCTGCCTGCAGCGCCAATCGCCTCGAGCCGCTGGATCGCGTCCTCTGCGACCTCAGTTGCTGCGTCTGCCTCGAGGAAGGGGAGAAGATCGACCAGCAGTCGCGCAGCCAGGTAGCCCTCCCCGTAGGCCTCCAGCGCCGAGGCCGCAGTCCTCGCCTTCGCGATCGACTCGCGGATCTGGCGGCGCTCGGCAAGCTCCACGCCTTCCCCCCAGTCGGCGATCCACTCGAGGTGCGGCGCGCACGCTGACCCCGCCAATGCACGTGCCTTCTCGGCGAAGCCGTGAAGCCGCTCCCAGTCCCGCTCGAGTGCGCCGAGCTGGAGCTCGAGGCGAAGTCGATAGACCTGTCCCTTGACGCTCCTGTGCTCCTCGAGCTGCTCAGCCCTACGTCTCGCGTCCTCCACGCCGATCAGAGGACGGAGGATCTCAACCAGGCGGTAGGCCCAGAGCCCAGCGCCGGAGACCGCTGTCGCGTCGTAGATCTCGAGAGCCCGCTTCGACGCCGCCGCTTCGTTCAGCTCAAACGCCGCCAGTGCCTGCCCGGCGAGTGCGCTAAGGCCGTGGAAGCAGGTGTGCATGCCCTCCTCGGCGACGAGGTCCGGCGCCTTGGCCGTCGCCTCCGCCAGCTCGGCAAACCGCCCGAGCGGTAGCAGAGCGGCCGTCTGGGCGGATCCCGCGTGGAGTCTGCGGTGGGGACCGAGCCGGGCAGCGAGCGCGGCGGCCTCGGCGCCGGCCCCAACAGCCTCCTCGAAGCGACCAGCATCCGCAAACGAGATCGAGGCCGTGACGAACATCTCGTGCGCTTCTCCCCGATCCTCCATGGTTCGTCCAACCGCGAGCGTGCGCTCGGCGAGCTCGGCGGACTCGCAGAAGCCCTCCGCCGTCTCCATCGCGAGCATGTCGAGCGCGTAGGAGAGAAGCGTCTGCGAGCCGATTTCTTGGGCGATCGCGACTGCCTGCTCGGCAGCACGCCGCGCGTCCTGCTTCGGGTGTGGGGCGACGTTCCAGAACCGGACGCCTGCACGCCCGGCGAGCAGCGCGCCTCGCTCGAAGGTGGCCTGCCCCTTGTCGTGTTCCAGGCCCTCTTGCAGGATCTCGGCCGCCTTCGCCTTCCACTCGTCGCCGGTGAGGGCGCCGGCGTAGCGCGCCCACAAGAGCGTCGCCCTCGCGCGCAGCCGCTGGATCACGCCCAGGTCGCCGAGGCGCTCCGCGAGCTCGAGCGCTGTGAGGTAGTACGACCAGGCTTCATCCGCGCGCACACCGGCATGCGCTGCCTGCGCCTTCAGCTCCACGGCGGCGAGGCGCTCGGCGTCTGTGCGAGCAAGGGTGAGGGCGCGGTCGCCGAAGCCGAGCGCTTGGTCGATCGCGAACTTTGTCGTCGCTGCACGTCCGGCGGCGACAAGCGCATCCACGGCCTTCGCGCGCACGTCGTCGCGGCGTGCAGGATCTGTCGGCCAGGCGAGCTCGGCGTCCTCGGGCCGCGCCGCTGACTCGTAGTGGTGGGCGATGAGCTCGACGTACTCCTCGCGCCGGTCGCGGGTGATCTCCTCGATCCAGCGTCCGACCTCCGCGTGCGCCGTCGCGCGCCTTCCCTTCGGGATCGACTCGTACGCGACCTCCCTGATGAGCCCGTGCCGGAACGCGAGCTCGGTCTGCCCCGGCAGCGCCGAACGAGGTCGTGTCTGAACCAAGCCCTTTGCCTCGAGGGCGCGTAGCGTCGGGCGAATGTCCTCGTCGCGCATCGAGTCGAGGGTCGTCGCCCAGAAGGTCCGGCCGATCACAGCCGCATCCTGCAGCGTCCGCTTCTCCTCGACGTGAAGCGCATCGACGCGCGCCGCGAGGAGCGCGCGGACCGTGTCCGGGATCGTCACGTTCGCGTCTGGTGCTACCTCGGCGATCCCGCCGGGCGTCCAAACGAGGACGCCCTGGTCGATGAGGTGCGCAACGATCTCCTCGGCGAAGAGCGGGTTGCCTTCGGCGGCGGCGAGAACCCTTAGGCGCAGGCCGGAGCGCACGCCTGGGAGCAGCTCATCGATGAGTTCCTTGGCGTAGCTGTCCGAGAGCGGCTCGAGGCTCAGCTGAGACACCCCGGCCCGTGCGCTCCAACCCGGTCGGATGTCCGCGAGCTCGGGCCGCGCTGTGGCAAGCACGAAAACCCGGCCGGTGGAGCGCGCTACGAGGTGCTCGACCATGTCGAGCAGCGGCGGCTCGCCCCGGTGGAGGTCGTCGATCACCACGAGCGTCGGCCTGAGCGCGGCGGCCGCGCTCAGGAACCGCGGCCACGCCAGGCCGAGCTCCTCGCCGATCGACTCCGGCGACATGCCTTCGAGCGGGTTCTCCGACAGGCTGATGCCCGCGGTCGTGGCGAGCGCGAAGAGCACGCGGTCGACCTCGGTCGAATCGAGGCTGCGATCGTCGAACACGCTGCGGACGAGCTCGGTCAGCTTCTCGGCCGCGACATCGGCTGCATCGTCAAGCAGGATCCCTGCAGCCGCCCAGAGCATCTCGCGCAGTGCCCAGTAGGTGATCCCCTCGCCATAGGGGAGGCATCGCCCTCGGTAGACCGCCGGCGCCGCGGGTGCCGAACAGCACTCTGCGATGAACTCCTCCGTAAGGCGCGACTTGCCGATACCAGCCTGGCCGAGGATCGTGACGAGCGCAGGTCGGGCTTCGTCGGCGCTTCCTCGGTAGAGCGTCTCGAGCAGCGCGAGCTCGCGTCCTCTTCCCACGAGCCGACTAGCGATTCCGGGGACTCCGCGCGGTCGCGCCGGCTCGGCCGTTTCGAGCACGCGCCATGCGCGAACCGGAACGGACTTCCCCTTGAGCTCTCGCTGCTCGATCGGCACGGTCGCGAACGCTCCGCGCGTCGCCAGGTAGGTACGCTCGCCCGCGGCCACCTCACCCGGCTCAGCCGTCTGCTGGAGCCGAGCGGCGACGTTGACGACGTCTCCGGTGACCATGAGCTGTTCGGCCTCGGTACCTGCGATGACCTCGCCCGAGTTGACGCCGATGCGCATCGCGAGTTCGACGCCGTGCCGCGCGGCGATCTCGGTGTTGAGCTCCTGAAGACGCGCCTGCATCCCGAGAGCGGCTCGCAGGGCGCGCTCGGCATCGTCCTCGTGCGCGGCGGGAATGCCGAACACCGCCATCACCGCATCGCCGATGAACTTCTCGACGACGCCGCCTTGCGACTCGATCACGGACGCCATGGCGCCGAAGTACTCGGAGAGGAGTGCTCGGAGCCGCTCCGGGTCGAGCTGCTCGCCGAGAGCCGTCGAGCCGGTCAGGTCTGCAAACAGAACCGTGACGAGCTTTCGCTCCTCCTCCCTCGCAGACGGCCGATCGAGACGATGACCGCAGGCGGCGCAGAATCGTGTACCGACGGTCGTCTCGGCGCCGCACGAGGGGCATGCCTCGACCAGAACGCGCCCGCAGGAGGGGCAGAACCGGGAGCCGGGCTCGGTCTCGGCCTCACATGACGGGCAGCGCGGAGTCATCGTCGACCACCCGGTAACTTCGCGCCGCAGCGAACCGGTTTCAAGCCCCGTCGGCACCGACGCCCTGACACTGGAGCGCGGTGGCGCTCACGCGATGGGCACGTAGAGACGGCCGCTCGCCGAGCGGCTTTGGCTCAACCACGCGGTTCGTGCAGGCCGTAGACGTCGTCGCATGCCGCCCTCGTGTGGACCCGGTGATGACAGGAGATGGTGTCCGTGCGCGGAACGAAGTTGCACCGCGACCTCCGGCGTGACAGGCCGGTACGAGGCAACCGGCTGCAGTCGGCTACGAGCCGGAATTACCGGCTACAGCGGGCATTTCGTCCTCGAGCGAACCGGCTGTGACCGGTTACGACCGGCTACCCACCCGGCACAGCCTGTGTGGTACATGTGTGGGCGGTGTGGTGCCTGCTGCGACAACGGCGCGCCACGATCCGTCATTAGAACTCGGATTCGTCGGACGGGTCGGGGCTCAGCACATGCTCGGGGACCGCGGTGGTGGCCATTTACTCCTCCCGGGCGCCCGCTCACCGTCCTCCTAAACGGAAATAAGTGCAACCCGCTACTCGCGAGAGACGTTTTCAGATCCTGGTTCGGTTCGCGCAGCGGCGCGGTGGTACCTCTTTCTGGTTCACGCTTTCTGCAGTTCACGCGTGCGCGCGAATATCAAATCGCGCCGGACTTGACAACCGATGGTGGGGGGAGGAGCGCTCGACACTGACCGCCTCTCCGAAAGAGCTTTCTTCCAAGCGAAACCGAATATTCGGCACCCACGGGCTCAGAAAGACGCGAGCGGGCGCAAGGCCCGCCCGCGTCTCCGCCGGAGGCGGCGTCGTGGAGGACGTTCAGGCGGGTGTGCCCGCCCGGCCGTAGTTCCGTCGCAGAATCAGCGCAGCTCCGGTGAGGAGCAACATCAGGGCAGTTGCGCTACCAGCGCCCGCGCCGGCAGCGGCCCAGTCGAAGCCGTTGTCCGGGTGCAGATTTGCGACCGTCGGAGCGACCGTCAGCAGGTCGGTCCCGCGGAACCCGGCCCGGTCGTCCGGCCGAGGCGCGGCCGAGTCGGTGACGCCGATGCCGCGGACACCGGACCGGTCGTCCGGGCGCACTTGGGCCGAGGCGCTTCCCGCGCTTACGCCGCGCAGGCCCGAGCGGTCATCCGGCCGAACCGTGGCCAGCGCCGGGAGCGCCAACGCGAGCGAAGCGACGAGCATCAAAGCCAGCGCTCCGACCCTTCCCATCGTCGAGTTCTTCATCGCTGCCTCCTTTGGATCTCGAACCACCCCGTGTGGCTCGCTCCAGAGGAGACCGCGCGGTGCTTAAGGCGCGGCAAGCGGATGGTAAGAAAGCGCTTAAGTGGGCGGCTTGGCGATCCTCCGCGGCCGTGCTAGCGTCGGCGGGGGAAAATGGAGTTCAGGATCCTCGGGCCGCTCGAGGTCTGCGGCGAAGCGGGACCCCTCCCGCTGGGCGGTGCGAAGCAGCGAGCCCTGTTGGCGATCCTGATCTTGCACGCGAACGAGGTCGTCTCGGCAGAGCGGCTGCTGGACGACCTGTGGGGCGAGCGCCAGCCGACGAGCGGGACGAAGGCGCTCCATGTCTACATCTCTCAGCTGCGCAAGGTGATCGGGGACGATCGGGTGCTGACGCGGGCGCCGGGGTATGCGCTCCGTCTCGATCCGGAGGAGCTCGACGTGAACCGCTTCCAGCGGCTCCGCGAGCAGGCCGAGGCCGCGGAGCCGCATGAGGCCGGTGCGATCCTCCGTGAGGCCATCTCACTGTGGCGGGGGACTCCTCTCGCCGACGTCGCCTACGAGAGCTTCGCGCAGTCCGAGATCGCTCGGCTCGAGGAGCTGCGGACGAGCGCGCTCGAGCAACGGATCGACGCGGACCTGGCGCTCGGGCGCCACGCCGAGCTCGTCGGCGAGCTCGAGGGCCTGCTGAGGGAGCATCCGCTTCGTGAGCGCCTGCGGACTCAGCTGCTGCTCGCGCTCTACCGCTGTGGTCGCCAGGCTGAGGCGCTCGAGGCGTACCAGGAGGGCCGGCGCGTCCTCATCGAGGAGCTGGGGATCGAGCCGAGCCCAGAGCTGCAGGAGCTGCAGAGGGCCATCCTGAACCAGGACGCCTCGCTCGCGGCCGCGTCCGCGCAGAAGCCCGCGCCGGAATCGAGGCCGACTCTGCCCGCGGCGGCGACTCGGCTGATTGGCAGGCGGGAGGAGTTGCGGGCGCTCAGCGACCTGTTGCTCGGCGAGGCGCGGCTGGTGACCGTGACCGGGGCAGGCGGCTCGGGCAAGACACGGCTTGCTCTCGAGGTCGCGACCTCCCTTGCCGCGGAGTTCGGGCAGGAGGTCAACTTTGTCCTGCTCGCCCCTCTGCGGCAGCCAGAGCTTTTGCCGACGAGGATCATGGCGGCGCTCGCGATCAAGGAAGCGGCAGGCGAGCAGCCGCTTCAGACCCTCAAGCACTCGTTGCAAGGGCAAGCGTTGCTGCTTGTGCTTGACAACTTCGAGCATCTGCTCGAGTCGGCACCGGTGCTCGCCGAGCTCCTTGCGGACTGCCCGCGATTGAAGCTGCTCGTCACCAGCCGTGCGGCGCTACACCTGTCCGGCGAGCACGAGTACCCACTCGAGCCGCTGCCGCTGAAGCAGGCACTGGCGCTGTTCACTGAGCGCGCCCGCGCGGTCCGGCCCGATTTCGCAGGCGACGAAGCCGTGCTGGCGGCGATTTGCGCTCGTCTCGACTGTCTGCCGCTCGCCCTCGAACTCGCCGCAGCCCGGAGCAGGCTGCTCTCTCCCCAGGAGCTGCTCAGCCGGCTCGAGCGCAGGCTGGAGCTACTAAGGGGAGGGCCGCGCGATCTCGCTTCGCGCCAGCAGACGCTGCGTGCGACGATCGACTGGAGCCACGCCCTGCTCGATCCTGACGAGCAGCAACTCTTCGCCCGTCTCGCGGTGTTTACCGGCGGCTGCACGCTCGAGGCAGCAGAGCACGTCTGCGCCGCTTCCCTCGACCAGCTCGAATCGCTCGTCGACAAGAACCTGCTCAGGCGGCGGGAGACGGCTGGCGCAGGTCGCTTCTGGATGCTGGAGACGATCCGCGAGTACGCGCTCGAACGGCTGGAGGTAGCGGGAGGCGCAGAGGCGATGCGCCGTGCGCACTGCGGCTACTACCTCGCTCTCGCCAGAGAGCGGGTCGCCGAGCTCGACCACGGCCAACGCGCTGCGCTCGACACGCTCGAACGAGAGCTCGACAATTTCCGCGCCGCATTCACCTGGGCGCAGGAAGCCGAACCCGAAGCCGCGCTGCGACTTACGGCAGCGCTGAGCAGCTCCTGGTACGCCCGTGACCAGCTGGTCGAGGGACGACGCTGGTTCGAAGCTGTCCTTTCAACGTCACATACACCCTCTCGCGACCTCGCCGTCGTCGCCGCGGAGCTCGCCCGCCTGCACTACTTCCTCGGCGAGCTCGAGCCGGCCGCTCGGCGACTGGAACACGCTCTCGAACTCGCCGAGACACTCGAGCTGCCTTCCGTTCTATCGGAAGCGCTCAGCACCAAAGGCGTGCTCCTCGAAAGCGCCGGGCACCATGCCGAGGCGCTCGCCCTGCTCGAGCGAGCGCTCTCGGTCGCGCGCGAGCACGACCTGACGAACAAGCCTCTGCTGCGGGCGCTCGTCAACCTCTCCCACCTGATGCACGCGGGAGAGAAGCTGCTGGAGGCGAGAACCATCGACCTAGAGGCCCTCGAGCTCTCGCGCAAACTCGGCAGTCACGCAGGCGAGCAACGCTGCCTCGGCCACCTGCTTGAGGGATACGTCCTACTCGGCGACTGGAGCGCGGCGCTTGCGGTGGCCGAGGAGATCGAGCAGACGTCTCTGCCCGGCAGGCTCGGCGACTCGCTCACCGGCGGGCTGCCATGGCTGCACGTGCAGCGCGGCGAGATCGACAGAGCGCGGCGGGTGCTCGAGGCGCATGGACACCTCGCCAGCGCCGACGAGGTGCAGGCGCGCGCGAGCTACGCGGTCGCCGAAGCGGTCGTCCTGCGAGCGGAAGGCCGGCCCCGGGAAGCTCTCGCCTCGGCGGTGCAGGCACTCACCGCGCGCGAAACGCTCGGTGCACGCCATTCGATCGCGAAGCTGGCGTTCGTCGAAGCTGTCGAGGCCGCTTTCGCCCTCGACGACCTCGCTCAGGTCGCGGAGCTGCTCGGCGAGTTGGAGCGGATGCCCCCGCTCGACCGAACACCGTTTGTCGAAGCACACCACGCCCGGTTCATGGCACAGCTTGCCTCCCGCCGCGACGAGCTGGATGCAGTCGAGCCGGGACTGGCTCGGGCAACCGCGGTCTTCCGCGAGCTTTCAATGCCTTTCTATGTCGCGCTAACGTTGCTCGAGCAGGGCGAGTGGCTGACCGCCCAAACCCGCACGCACGACGCCGAACCACTCCTCAGAGAGGCGCATGACACATTCAAGCGACTCGAGGCGAAGGTCTGGCTAGAGCGGGTGATCCAGTCGCAGCCGGCAGGACAAGCCGAGGCTGTG
>WNGB01003641.1_pt1 | contig 29737 bp, 25 predicted proteins | sample 5400681 | NCBI WGS metagenome assembly WNGB01 (sample SAMN13153367, study PRJNA577476) | soil metagenome | isolation source: 115 cm soil or saprolite under grassland replicate 2 | place: USA:California | collected 2016-06-15
TTGCCGCCTGGGCGACACGAACTGTCGGCGGATTGAGCCAACCGGAGTTGCTCCTGGGAGCGATGTATGCTCGATCCACTGCGGCGATCAGCGAGAATATGATGTTTATCTCCCACCGCCTGGAAGAACTGTTCGCGCTGGCAGACCGGGTCACAACTTTGCGTGATGGCGCGTATGTGGGCACGCGCGCGATCGCCACGGTAGAGCCGGGCGCGTTCAAGGTCTGGGTTGGCCCCGACTCAACCACCGGGCTGGAAGGGCATTTCGAAGTACGCTAGACCAAGGAGGGAATAATTGACACACGCGGAAATGACGTACCAGCGCTCGACACGCGCCCAAGCTGCGGGCGAAATCACCATCGCCGACGTCCGCTTCGAGCATCGGCGCGACGCGCTTGGCATCGGCGCGGCGCGGCCCCGGCTATCGTGGACCGTGGCGAATGCGCCTGACGAGTGGCGGCAGGCCGGCTACGCGATCGAATCTTTCGCAGCGGATGGCCAGCCGCGTGAGCAGACCGGCCGGGTCGACTCGGATGAGTCGGTGCTGGTGGACTGGCCGTTTGCGCCGCTGGCATCGCGCGAACGGCTCACGCTGCGCGTGCGGGTCTGGGGCGCGGATGGCCGGCCGTCGGCGTGGAGCGCGCCCGCGCCGGTGGAGGCCGGGCTGCTTGCGCCGGGCGATTGGACGGCGCGCTTCGTGACACCCGACTGGGAAGAAGATACCAGCAAGGCGCAGCCTGGCCCGCTGCTGCGGCATGAGTTCAAGGTGCGCGCGGGTGTGACACAGGCGCGGCTGTACGTGACGGCGCTGGGCGTGTACGAGGCCCAGCTGAACGGCGCCACCGTCGGCGATCACGTGCTGGCGCCCGGCTGGACGAGCTACACACACCGGCTGCGCTACCAGACCTTCGATGTGACTGAGATGCTGCGCGAGGGCGCCAACACGCTTGGCGCAATGTTGGGCGATGGCTGGTATCGCGGCCGGCTGAGCTTCGGTGGTGGGCGGCGCAACATTTACGGCGACCGGCTGGCGCTGCTGGCCCAGCTTGAGGTCAGCTATGCCGATGGCAGCAGCGAGCGGGTTGTCACCGACGAAACCTGGCACGCCGCGCGCGGCCCGATCCAGGCCAGCGATATCTACGATGGCGAAAGCTACGATGCGCGCCTGGAGCGCCCCGGCTGGGCAGCGCCGGGCTACGACGACAATGATTGGGCAGGGGTGCGGCCGGTCGAGCGCGACCTCGCGACCCTGTTCGCGCCATCCGGCCCGCCGGTGCGGCGGATCGAGCAGATCGCGCCGGTGGCGATCAGCACATCGCCGTCGGGACGCACGATCGTCGATTTCGGCCAAAACCTGGTCGGCTGGCTTCGCCTGAAGGTGCAAGGGCCAGCGGGGCAGATGATCAGCCTGCGCCACGCCGAGGTGCTCGAAGGCGGTGAGCTGAGCATCCGGCCGCTGCGCAGCGCGCTGGCGACCGATCACTACACCCTGCGTGGCCGCGGCGTGGAGATCTGGGAGCCACGCTTCACCTTCCACGGCTTCCGCTACGCCGAGGTCGAAGGCTGGCCCGGCGCGCTGGAAGCCGGCGATATTCAGGCGGTGGTCGTGCATTCCGACATGGAGCGCACCGGCTGGTTCGAATGCTCTGATCCGCTGATCAACCAGCTGCACCAAAATATCGTCTGGGGCATGCGCGGCAACTTCCTGGATGTTCCGACCGATTGCCCGCAGCGCGACGAGCGCCTGGGCTGGACCGGCGACATCCAGGTCTTTTCGCCCAGCGCTTGCTTTCTGTACGACAGCGCCGGCTTCCTGCAATCGTGGCTAGCCGACCTGGCCGCCGATCAGGATGAAGCCGGAATCGTGCCGTTTGTGATCCCCAACGTGATCAGCGGGCCGCTCACGCCGGCCACTGCCTGGGGCGACGCCGCCGTGATTGTGCCGTGGGTGCTGTACCAGCGCTACGGCGATAAAAACATCCTCGCCCAGCAGTTCGACAGCATGCGCGCCTGGGTCGACCAGATCGCCGGACGGGCCGGCGCGAGCCGGCTGTGGAACACCGGGTTCCAGTTTGGCGACTGGCTCGACCCGAACGCGCCGCCGGATCGGCCGGCCGACGCGCGCACCAGCCCGTATGTGGTCGCCACCGCCTACTTCGCCCGCTCGGCCGACCTGCTCGGGCAGACGGCAGGTGTGCTGGGCCGCGCCGAGGAGCAGGCGCGCTACAGTGCGCTGGCCGCCGAGGTGCGCGCGGCCTTCAACCGCGAGTATGTCACGCCGAACGGGCGGGTGATCAGCGACGCTACCACCGGCTACGCGCTGGCGATCGAGTTCGCCCTGCTGAACAGCGCCGAGCAGCGCCGCTATGCCGGGGCGCGGCTGGCCGCGCTGGTGCGCGAGAGCGGCTACCGGATCAGCACCGGGTTCGTGGGCACGCCGCTGATCTGCGATGCGCTGTGCCATGTCGGGGCATATGAGACGGCGTTTCGCCTGCTGACCCAGCGTGAATGCCCATCGTGGCTCTACCCGGTGACAATGGGCGCCACCACGATCTGGGAGCGCTGGGACAGCCTGCTGCCGGATGGGTCGGTCAATCCGGGCGAGATGACCTCGTTCAACCACTACGCGCTTGGCGCGGTGGCCGACTGGCTGCACCGCACTGTGGCCGGCCTGGCGCCGGCCCAGCCGGGCTACCGGCGGCTGGAGGTTCGGCCGCAGCCCGGCGGCGGGCTAACCCACGCGCGCGCGCGGCACCGCACGCCGTATGGCATGGCCGAGGCAGGCTGGTCGATCGCCGACGGCCAGATCACGGTCGATCTGGTGGTTCCGCCGGGCGTGATGGCCGGCGTGACGCTGCCCGGCAGCGACGCGGCAGCAATCGAGGTTGGGCCGGGGACGCATCGCTGGGCCTACCCATACCAGATTCCTGAGACACCCCGGCCGCCGCTGACGCTCGACAGCACATTCGTCGACCTGGCCGATGATGCCGCCACCTGGGCGCTGGTGCGCGCCGCCATCCGCAAGCGCGCGCCTGAGCTGGCCAGCGCCATGGAATCGGGGCAGGGCAGGAGCGGCATGACGCTGCGGCAGATGCTCGCGCTGATACCGAACTCCAGCTCAGTGGAAAGGGAAATCGAGGCCGCGCTGGCCGGGAAGGGTTAGCTGCGCGCAGGGCGGCGGGTGGAGGCGTATCGCATCCGCCCTTATCAGCCGCCCGCGCCGATCTCGCTGATTGTCATAGCTCCAGCTCGCCCAACGCCAGCACGCGCAGTTCGGTCACGGGTTGGAGCCGCAAGTCGTTGGTGAGGAAGGCCGAACAGCCAGCGGCGAGCGCCACGCTGATCTGGAGCGCATTGGGGTGCGCAGCCCTTAACGCGCCCGCAGGCTGGCCGCCTGCTCAGCGATGGCGGCATCGATATGCAAAGTCAGAAAGTCACGACTCGTCACCAGAAGCGCACGATACTCATCGCCGAGGTGCTGATTGCCATGCCGAAACGGGTGGACGAGTACCTCAGTCAGCGTTATCACCGAGGTAACACCCTGCAGCGCTCCCGCCGCAACACGCCGGAAGACCTCGGTCACCAGCGTATCATAGTGCGGGTGCGCCTCGACGAAATAAATGATCGGCGCGGTATCGAAGCCAAGCGAATCGATACCAGCCAGCGCGTCGTCGAGCTTCATCGCGGACGATCCCACTCGTCACGCATCTCATTCACGTACTGCTGCGCGTCGATTCCTTGCCAGATTTCAGCTCCCAGACCGTGCAGATCCATAATACTCAGCTCGCCGCTGTCCTCGTCGTCGGCGGCAAGATCCTGAGCGATACGCGCCAGGAGCCGGAGCTGGACGGCGCGCGGAAGCGGCTTGATTTGCTGCTCGTAGATCTGATCCAATCCTGTTGTAGTCATCATCTTTCGCCTTAGCGGCGGCGTGCGGTCGTCATCAATCATTCTACCACCGCACGGGCATCAGCGATAGAGCTACGCCTATGAGTCGTGATATTGAACCAAGCCTACACCCAGGGCGTCAACATTGGAAGGCTATCGCGCGCGCGGCCAAGATGCACCAGCAGCAGCGACATATCATGCGATTGGATGCCGCCCAGCGCCCATTCCAGCTCAATCGCACCAGCGAAAAAGCGCGCGCGATCAATTGTGGACTGGGGGATAGGATAGACCTGGTGCATGCGCCGCACAAACTGCTCGCCGTAGGTGTTGATCAGGCAGCCCCAGTCGACCGCCGCGTCGCCGGCGCCGGCCGTGCCATAGTCGATCACCCCCGCCAGATGGCCCGTCTGCGGAGTATACAAAATGTGATATGCGGCCAGGTCGCGATGAATCAACACCGGGGTGAAGTCATCCAGGTTGACACTGCCATCACGCACCGGGGCGAACAAATCGCTGATCCAGGCTTTCTGGTCGGCCCAGAGCAGCGGGTAGACCTGCTGTTCGAGCGCGGCAAGGCGCTGTTCGTAGAATGCTCGGCGGCTCTCGGGCGGTGTCGCAGATTGCCAGGGCGGTATTGGAACGTCGCTCAGAGGGATGGCATGTAATTGCTGAAGAAACGTTGCGAGCTCATGGGCCAGCAGATCTTGCATTGCCGCGTCGGCGCGCAGGAGCGTATGCCGGTACAAAGGGATGCCAGGGACGAAGCGGTAGTGCATGTAGGTCTCGGTGCAGCGTTCGATATGCGGAACCGGCACGGTCACGTGGCGCGCGATCACGTATAAAAGCTGCGTCTCATAGGCCAGCAAGGTCTTGGCGTGCTCGCTTTTCGCAAAGCGGAACACCAGGTCATCGTTCACCACCACCACATCATTCATCATACCATCGCTGTTCAGGCGGGCAGACGTAACGTGCAGCTCAGGAGCATCGGCCTGAATACGCGCTAGATAGCCTGCCAATATATCAGCCATTGTCGCTCACTTTCGATGTAGCTTCGCGCGCTTTAATCCGGTGATTGTTTCAGCCGATAGAGATCGCGCAAACATCCGATTTCTGCGCCATGCTGAATGTCGTGGCTGATCAGAATCCAAAAGATACGCCATGTTGGCAACAGTTCGCCCCAATTCGTTCGTGCGGGCTGCTCCAAGGTTGAGCTTGTGCATTGGGCCAGTGCAGAGGTCAGCTGCGCGTGTCCCTGTTCAAGCCATGTCACGGCATCCGCCGCAGTATGGGGAATCACAAGCTCAGGGAAGGTCAGCTTGCCCGCGCCAAATGCGTATTCGAAGTACATGATCTTGCAGGCGGCAATATGCACAAGCCGCCACCCGATTGTTGTGAGCGGTGCCGGTTGCGGCGGTGGTATCTGGTAATCATAGCCCCATGTGCCAGGCTTGGATTGCCGAATGCGCCAGCAGTTTGGCACTGGCTCCCAAAAGAACTCGTGATCGGAGAGCCCTGCAAGCAGACGATGAAGATAGAACCAAGCATCGTTCATCGCGAACGTGAGCAACGCGTGATCCATACGCACCTCCAAATGGCCTGTCCGCTGAAACGCTTTCGGCCGATTGAGAGATTGTAACATGACCAAGTAGCGATTGTCACTTGCGCGCCTTTCGACGAACATGGCGCTTGCATCGGGTATTTCGTGTTGCCGGCCCGCCGGGCTGAAGCCCTCGGCTAGCACGACAAAGCCCGGAACCCAGAGGGTACCCGGCGGGCCACCCGATTATTGCTTAAGATTCATCAGCCGACTGGAACGCGATTAGTCGACCTTCAGCCGAATTTGGTTATCAGCCTGAACTTCAGTTCAAGGCGTCGCCGCCATGTTTCGGTGGGCTAACAGCCGGTTGTCCGCGTTCATCTGCGTCCAATTTTCGGGGAATGTCAACAGCAGAGGGACACACTATGATAGCGCGTCCCTCCGCTGCGTCCCTGCCTACCGGCCGCTGATGCTGATCGTCGAGGTCATGTTCCAGCGCAGCGGCGCGGCGGCAGTGTCCGGCTGGACGACGACCTTGTACACGATGTCGCCCTGCCGGTTCTCGCCATAGCCCTTGATTCGCAGCACCTTGCCGGTAAGCGCCAGGTCGGGGATGGCGTCGAAGGTCAGCTTGGCCGTGTCGCCCGCATTGATTCGCACCGCGCTGAGCTCGGTCAAGTCTGTCGTCTCCACCTGCCAGGCCGAGGTATCGGCGATCTGGACGATCGGCGCGCCGGGGCTGACATACTCATGCAGCTTCAGGTCGAGCGCGGCGATCACGCCGGCGAACGGCGATTTCAGCTCGGCGCGCGCCAGATCGACCTTTGCGGTGGACACTTCTGCCTGGGCGCTGTCAATCTGAGCCTGGGCTGCGAGCGATTCGCTGGCGAGCGGGCCGGCCTGCACCCGCGCCAGGTTGGCCTGCGCCGCATCCACGCCGGCCTGTGCCACCGCGATCTGATTATCGCGCTGCGGGCCACGCAGCTTGCCGATGTTAGCCTGCGCGCTGGCCAGCTGCGCCTTGGCCGCCGCCAGCTGGTCGGTGGCAATCCCGGTTGTGACCCGATCAAGATTGGCCTGCGCGGCCGCGACCTGCTGCTCGGCCACCTGCGCGCCGCTGACCTCGCCCTGGTGGGCGTTGGCGGCGGCTACGCGCGCCTGCTCCACTGCTGCCTCGGCGCTGCGCAGCGCGGCTTCGGCCTGCGTGAAGGCATCGTGATACTGCTGCTTCTGCGTCTCGTTCAGCTTATTCGCCTTGGTTTTGCCGGCATTCTTCGGATCCGGTGTGGTTGGGTTGATCGGGTCGGTGCCGGTGGCCTGCACCTGCTCCCAGTGCCACTTGGCGGTCGAGTAGGCCGTCTGGGCCTGAATCAGGCTCTCGGCGGCCTGCCCCAGCTGGAGATCGGCGTTGGTTTTGCCGGCCGAGAGCTGGCCGCGCTGTCCCTCCAACGATGCCTGGGCCTGCTGGAGCTGCGCCTGGGCGGCGCGAACGTCGGCGTTCTTCGCGCCGGACAGTAGCCGGGCGAGCGTGACCTGGGCCGCCTGGAGGTTGGCCTGGGCCGCCTGGAGATCGGCGGGGGTGACGCTATCGAGCGACGTGCGGAACTGGGCCTGCGCCTGGCGCAGCTGCGCCTCGGCGGCGGTGACATCTTCCGACCGTGGGCCTTCGTTCAGCTTGGCATAGTTGGCCTGGGCCTGGCGCAGCTGCGCCTCGGCGCGCGCCAGCGCCGCCGCCAGCCGGGTCTGATCGAGCCGTGCCAACACCTGCCCGGCCTGAACCTGGTCGCCCTCGTTGACCAGCACGTCGGCTACGGCGCCGCCGGTCTCGAAGCTGAGCGCGGCGCTGCGGGCCGGTACGACCCGGCCCTCGGCCACCACCGCGTTGCTGGCGGCCACCGCTGGCGCCGGCGCGGCCACGGCCGGCTGTGTCGCCTCCTCAGCACGCGCGAAGTAGAAGTAGGCGCCGCCGCCGATCAGGATGATAACCGCCAGGCCAAGGATTAACTTTTTCACGATCGTGCTCCTCGTCGATTTTATGATAGTTTGATCGCCGCCACGCTCGACAGCTCGCTCAGATTCAATATGTGTCGCATTCAACGTTATTCCCTCTCGTGTTCTAATGAACAGGCTGTACGCCGTTAACAATGTCTGCTTTTTCGCAGCGGTACTTTTCGTTTAAGTTGGTGTGTTTTTCGCCCTGCGGGCGAAAAACACACCACAACGGCTTTTTACCTTTGTCTGGTAGTTTTCGCCCTACGGGCGAAAACTACCAGACAAATAAGATAAAGTACCATGCTGCCGTACATCCTGAGCCTGTCGAAGGGCAGGCTAAAACGCCAATTGCGTAAAGTATTATTCATACGACAGTACATCGCGCACAGTCACGCGCGTTGCGTTCCAGGCCGGCAGGAAGCTCGCCAGCCCGGCCAGGGCAACGACGATGCCCAGCCAGAGCAGCACGCCCATCGTCGAGAAGGTAAAGCTCAGCCCAGGCGCCTCGAAGGCCACTCCCACACCCTCGTTCATCAGCTTGCTCACCGGCAGGGCGAGCAGCGCTCCGATCGACCAGCTGAGCAGGCCGATCAGGATGCCCTCGACCATCACGATCCGTAACACCGCGCCATCGGTCGCGCCAATCGCGCGCATCACGCCGATCTCGCGAGTGCGCTCCAGTACGTTGATGCTCATGGTGCCCATCAGCCCCAGCCCGCCGACCACCGCCAGCAGCACCGCCATAATCAGCAGGAACATGACGATCACGTTGATCCCGCCGCTCGAGTTCTCTTGTAGCTTGGTGAGCGTCAGAGTGCCGGACAGCTCGATGCCCTGCTGCTTGAAGCGCTCCTCGATCAGCTTGGCGACCTGCGCCTGAAACGCCCCATCGTGGCGCTCGGTCAGCACTTGCGCCTGGCTGGATGTGCCGACATCGCCGACCACCTGGCTGAAGTAGGGCTGGTTGACATACACCGACGGTTGATCGAACAGAATATCGGCGATACCGACGACCCGCAGGGTGGTCTTCTTGCCGGCGACTTTGATCCGAATCTCGTCGCCCAGCTTCACATCCGGCTGCTTCTTGATAAACTCGGTGTTGACCACCACCGCCGGCGCATCCTCCTGCAGGAGCCAGCGTCCAGACTGAATCTTGGGCCTGAATATCTCGGTCTGGGCCGGCAGCGACAAAATGCCAAAGCCGTTGGGGCTTTCGCGGTCGTCGGCGAGCAGGCGCTGGGCGCTATAGTTGCTCCAGTACTCGACGCCGGCCACACCCGGAAGTTTCAGCGCCTCGTCCAGCACCGCAGTGCGATAGGGCCGTCCCAGCGTCACGTTGACATCGTAGTTGTAGTAGGAAAAGATGTCGTCGAGCGTCAGGTTGAGCGACGCGCGCACGGTCATCACGGCCATGAAGATCACCCCGGCCACCGTCAACGTGCTCAGCGTGAGCGCCAGCCGGCCCTTGCGGCGAAAGGTGTTGCGCAGCGAGAGCAGCATTGGGCGCGACATGAAGCGCACGCGCTCGATCAATCGGTCGATCCGGCCCTTGCCGAAGCGGCCTTTGCCCAGCCCGTAGCCGCTGATCGCCTCGCGCACCGTGATGCGCGTGCCGGTCAGCACCGGCATCAGCGCGGCCAGCAGCGGCACCAGCAGCCCGGCGGCGACCTGGAGCGCCAACACCATTGGCGGTACGCTGACGGTGGTGATGTCGAAGTTGAACAGGCCGGAAAAGTAGTTCGACAGCGCCCAGGCGCCCAACACGCCCAGCGGCACCGACACGAACAGCGACATCACCCCGAACGCCAGCACCGTGACCAGATACATGCCCACGATATCGCGGCTGCTGGCGCCGATCGATTTCATCACGCCGATCTGGCGGGTCTGCTGGGTCAGCAGCGCCCCGATCGTGTTGATCACCAGGAAGCCGCTCAGCAGCAGCGCGAAGAACCCGATGATCCCCAGCAGCAGAATCAGCGGCTGGACGAACGAGTCGATCGGGTGCTTGCCGGGGACGGGGATATCGGTTCCAAACACCAGTCGCCCGCTCTTCTCAAGCTTGTTCTGCACCTGGCCGGCTATGGCTTTGATATGGTCGGTATCGAGCTGAGTCTCGGCCACCACGATATTCAATTGGTTGAAGTCGCGCGGCTGACCCAGCCACTCGGCCGTATCAAGCGAGATATAGCCGTAGCCGGTGCTGCATATCGTGGCCGGGCACTGGCCGGGGTCATGCACCAGGCCATCCACCCGCAGCGTGCGCTGCTTGCCGTCCGGCAGCTCGATCAGCATCGTCTGGCCCTCGCCGGCGCCCAGGAAGCTCGCCGCGGCGCGCTCGATCAGCAGCTCATGCGTCTTGGGCGGCCAGGCTCCACTGAGCCGGCGCACCTTGTAGATCCGCATATCGTCGAAGTCGGGGATGGCGAAGAGCCGCAAGTTCTTCCACTCATCCGGCCCGACTTTGACACGCACCACCAGCGTGCGGCGCGCCTCGGCCTCGCCGACGCCCGGCATCCTGCGGACCACCTGCACCAGTTCATCGTCAAACGCTTCGGTGTTGAGCGTGGCACTGGGCGGGTTCACCGACATCCAGGTGTCAGTCAGATCGCGCATCAGAATAACGCGCGATCCGCCGACCATACCGATCGCGAAGACTCCCACCGCGATCGAGAGCACCACCAGCAGCGTGCGGGTCTTGTTGCTCCACAGATCGCGCAGCACCTTGCGCCAGCGTGGTCTAAGCATGGGCCACCTCACGCTCGCGCACGCCGCTATTTTCCAAGAAGCGCTGATCGGCCACCCGATCAATCGCCAGCTTGGTGGTTTCGGAATCAGCGATCAGGCTGTTGAACTCATCGCGGTCGAGCGCCACCACTTCGACATTCCCTTCGCCGCTTGCGCGGACGGTGGCGGTGCGCGCGCCGCCGCGCAGCAGGCCGATCTCGCCAAAATACTGGCCGGCGTTCATTGTCGTGACGGGGATCGCCGGGCCGTTCGGCTGGTGCAGCAGCACTTCGACCTGGCCCTTGGTGATGATGTAGAACTGGTCGGCCGGCTCGCCCTGGCTGATGATCGGCGCGCCAGGAGTGAAGGTACGCGATTCGAGCTGGCGCGTCACCAGCGCCAGCTGATCGATGCTGAGTGTCGATAAGGCTTTGGCCACATATTCGTTCACAATCGCGCCATCGGCCACGATCACAGCGCGGTCGACCCGCTTGGCCAGGTCGCTGTCGTGCGTGACCATCACCACAGTCTTGCCGTTCGCCACCAGGCTCGCAAACAGCTGAAAGACCGCGTTGGCCGTTTTCGAATCGAGGTTGCCGGTCGGCTCGTCGGCAATCAGCACCGGCGGGTCGTTGGCCAGCGCGCGGGCGATCGCCACCCGCTGCTGCTGCCCGCCCGAGACCGCCGAGGGCAGCTTATGGGCCTGCTCGGCCATCTCGACCTGATTGAGCAGCCGCATCGCCCGCTCGGGCCGCTCGCGCGGCGTGTACATGTTGCAGAAGTCCATCGGCAACATCACATTCTCGATGATCGTGAGCGCAGGCAGCAGCTGGAAGAACTGGAAGATGATGCCCAGGTTGCGCCCACGCCAGGCGGCCATCTGGCCCTCGCTGAGGGTGTGGACGGGCACGTCGCCGACGAAGACCTCGCCGGCGGTCGGGCGGTCGATACCGGTGATCATGTTGATCAGGGTCGACTTACCGCTGCCGGACTTGCCGATGATCGCCACGAACTCGCCGCGATCGATCTGGAGATCGACGCGCTTGAGCGCGGTAAAGTTACCGGCCGCACTCTGATAGGTCTTCTCCACCTGATGCAGATCGATCAGGTGTGCATTGCGGGAATGGCCGTTGACGGCCCCGTTCGTTTTTTCAGTACGGTTAAACCATTTCCCAAACATACTGCCTCCCCACGATTGATTTCGCCATGGCTATGCGCGGTTATTCTCGATTGCTTGCTTGTGCGTGCTGTGCTCTATTCTCTGCCAGAATGCCTGCCAGCACATCAGCATCGAGTACTGATCGATCAGGCCGAATATATGTAGGCGCTCTGCCCCCAAAGATGTATATCGTCTACGACTTCCGAAGCCTTGCGCGATGCCATTAGACTGACTTACTCGAGATATCCGATTCCGCCGATTGGAGTGCGGCTATGTCGATGGGGTAACTCTAATCGATCGGCACACCAAAGACACTCACCCAAAGGTGTAATGGGGGGTGTATCCTTGATCGGTGGCGGCATCTTTCATAGCAGGCCGCTGTGGCGAACCTCCGGGAGGTTTGAGGCTTGTTGTGGAGTGTCGTCTTTTATGGTAGGGCGTTGTATGGCGAACCTCCCGGAGGTTGGATGGTCGCCGTGGGGCGCAGTCTTTCAAGGCAGATCGCTGGATGGCGAACCTCCGGGAGGTTTGAGGTTCGTTGTGAGGCGCGGTCTTTCATTGCAGGTCATGGTGATGCAAACCTCCCGGAGGTTTGATTGGCATGGTAGTGCGTCGTTTTTCAACGACGCCAAGAACGCCAAGGACGCCAAGAAGATGCTAGATCTTCTTGGCGTCCTTGGCAGTTAAGCAGTGCGGGGCGCTAATCATCGCGGTTGCGTTGCCCGGCGCGGATGGCTGTGCCAATGATACGGATGGCCTCCGCGCCGAGATGTGCGCCGGTTCGCTGCGGAACGACATACCCATCCGGCCGAACCACAACATCGAACGCGACCGCATCTACATCATCCGGCACAGCTGCAACCTGTAGGCGCACCTGGCTCCAGTCGGCGCTATGGCCGATCACACGATACCAGCACGCCTGCGGGTGATCGCTGGTCAGCCAGCCGTGCTCGCGCACCAGGCGCTGGCCGGCCGGGACACGCGGCCGGCGGATGGCTGGCGGAGTGTGGTGTTGGCGCGCGTGTCCCGATCGATCTGGCATCTCAGCGCTCCCGAGCGGCGCGTAGGCGCGGCATCACATCCTGCACAAATCTAGACGGTTCTCTATCTTTTTTGTGTAGGGGTTTTTCGCCCCGCAGGGCGAAAAACCCCTACACAAAAGGTAAAAATCCGTGCGGTGCGCAAGGCCTAAGTATTTAATGCGCAATGCCCAGCTTGTGCATCCGGTGGTGCAGCAGCGCGGCCGCCTCGTGAAAGGGGCGCTCAAGAAAGGCCATATGATCCTGCTCGCCATGATGGTGGGTGACGCTGCCAGGCGGATCGTGTGCGGCCGTGTTGCGGAGGTAGGCCAGGCTACCCTCGATCAGCGTCAGCATGTAGCGCGCGGTCGGCGGGTCGAACAGCTCCCACGCGCCGCCCACCGCAACATAGATCGGCGATGTGTGGGCGAACATCCCGCGCGACCAGCAATCCAGGTAGCGTGCCATCTCGTAGTAGCGCGGCCCACCGCAGCGCGCCGCCAGCCAGGTGTTGGCTTCGACCTTGACACTAGCCTTCAGCGTCAGCCGCCGCGCGCCCAGCGGCTCTTCGGTCGCGGCGATCACGCGCCCGCCCTGCACGATCTCCAGCGTATGGATCGGGAAGATCGATGTGGCCAGCGCCTCAATCTCCAGGGTGCCGCCGTCGGCCGGCAGCGTGAGCGTATCGCCGATCTGCGCGCCGCCGACGCTGAACGACAGCATTGGCCCGGCGCTCAGGAATGTGCGGCCGGCGCGCACCGCCCGGCTCCAGGCCGCATAGCCAAACTCTTCGTCGGGGATATGCGCGTAGGTGCGGTACAGCCCCACTGGCACATCGCTGGACATCTTATCGGTGCCGCCGACCAGCGGCAGCCGGTAGCCGCAGTTCAGATAGCGGTAGTACTCGTTGTGCTTATAGGCGCTGTCGGCATATCCTTCGATGATCTCGACCGCATCGGCCCGGCCGCTGGCGATCAGCGCGGCCGGCTCGCCGTTCGGGTTGGGCAGGTGCGGCAGGATCACCGTGCCGCCCTGCGCGTGGCAGGCATCGGCCCAGTGCGCCATGGTCGTCTCCAGCGTGCCGCCTAGCTCGGCTTCGCTCGGCCCGTCGGTACACCACGGCATCACCGGCTGCGTCAGGCCCAGCAGCGTCAGGTGGCCCAGCAAGTGCTGGCGGTTCTCCTGCGATGTGTAGACGATCGTGCGGCCGCCGTTCGAGATCGTTGCGCCAAGCGTGTCATCGGCGTTGGTGAACAGGTGGCCCCACTGCGATTGCAGCAGATTGACCACGTTGAGATCTTCGGCCTGGGCCTCGCGGTGAGCGCCGTTCGCGCCCAGGAAGTGGACGTGCGTATCGCCGCTGAACCAGCCCTGCGCGTTCATGTTTGTCCAGCGCTTGAGCCGCAGCGTGAGCTCCTGCTGCCCCGGCGCGATCGTGACGGTGGTGCGCAGCGGCTGATACTCGAAGCCGCGCGCCACATCCACGATCACATCGCCGCGCGGCAGCCAGCCCTGGCAGGCGCCGTCGATATAGGCGTAGGTGATCTGCCCCAGCCGCAGGTCGCCGCCGATGTCGATATGCCAGGTGTCGAGGTTCGAGTTGACGTGGTCGTGGTGGCCGTGCGGTTGGTACGGCACTCCTTCCGGCGATCGAAAGTGAACCCGGCAGGGCAGCGGCCGGTCGGTCTCGTCATCCAGCACGGTCACGCGCACCCAGTTGCGGCCGCGATCCAGCAGCTCCAGGCGTGCGCGCGGCGTCTCAAGCGCGCCCTGGCGCTGGAGTTCATCCCAAGGCAGCTCGGCCAGAACTACGTCGCCGCTTTTCAGGGTCACAGTGGCGGAAGCGATGGCGGCAATCTCGGTGTAGGCCGGGCTGTTATGCTCGTTCTGCGCCTCGCCGAAGCCGCTGAAGGGGTCTTGGAGGAAGCCTGCCGCAGGCTGCGTGGGCAGGGCAAACGGAAACGTCGCCACGCCACGATCGACCGCGATCTCAAGATCGAAGGGCTTGTCGGCGTCTTCGGGTCGCGGCAAGCTGATCTTGACCGCGCGCTTGGGCATGCGCCGCAGGGGCTGCTCATCCAGGTGGCCGAGCGTGATCGCGGCAACCACCACCTGGCGGCCGGCCGGCTCCAGCGCGATCGACTCGATCGGCTGGTCGGGGCGCGGGTTGGCCCAATCCCACAGATAGTAGTGCGCCGGCCAGCCCTGGCGGGCCTCGGCCTGGCGATTACCCGCAGCGCCCCATTCGCCACGGTAGCGCGGGGCCAGGTGATCTTGGTTTTCTGGCACGGCCAGAAACGGGTAGGCGCTCCACCACATCGGGATGGCGGCGATCTCGAAGCGCTCGCGCACAGGCACCCGCACGATCGCGCCATCGCCGTAGCGGATGCTGTAGTGGGCCACTACCTCGCCCACCTGCGCATTCTCGAGCAGGCGCGAGTCCAACAGAGCATGCGCGAACAGCACATGGCGCGCGGCGACGCCGATCGGTACACAAATGGCGGCATCGGCCGAGCCGAGGCCAAGCGCGACGAAACAGCGCGCAGGGTCGGGGGCCGCGCCGCCGATCAGGAACGGCAGCCCGTGAAAGGTCAGCTGGCCAGTGGGCGGCGCTTTTCCTGGCCCATAGATGGCGCTGCCGGCATTGCAGAGCGGTCCAAGGTCGACGGGTTGGTAATCGGGCATACGAGTCTCTCCTTGCAATGAGTTGTGGCCGCGCAGGCGCGGCGCAAGCAGGGCATCGGCGCACCTACAGGCGGCCAAACCAATGGCCGCAGCATGTGCGCCGATAGAGCATAGCACAAGATGGTACTTTACGTTTTTTGTATCATATTTTCACCCAGCGGGGTGAAAATATGATACAAGCCACAAAAAGCCATGGATGCGCAAATCCTGAGGCCCCTTGATTTTCAATGAACTGTTCATTGAGAATCCCTAATGCATAGCGCAGATCGATATTAGCGGCCGTGCTCCTGCGTTCGGATGGGATTTTAGTGTGTCGTCAGCTCGGCCGTAGGTGTGACCACATCCTTCTGCCCATTCGTGATCGGCTCGGCGGGCGCCACTGGCGCATCATCGAACCGCTCGACCTCGATCGTACACTCGGTCAGCAGCGCGGCCAGCGCGCCGGCCGCCGCGAGCACCGGCGCGAGCACGACCCCGATCACGCCGATTGTCAGCGGAAACTCGACCACCGTGCGATCATCCTGCTTGATGCTGATCCGGCGAACGTTGCCCTCGTGAATGAGCCGCTTGATCTGGTCGATCAGCTAGCTGCCCTCTGCCCTGATGGTCTCTTTCTTGGTCTGCTCTACTATAGTATGCCTCCTTATTTGCTGGACGGAGGACGGACGACGAACGACGAAAGTCGGCAATTCCCACGTTCGTCCTTCGTCTAGCCGGCAAAATAGCTCGGACGAAGTACTATAGCAATCCTGCGTGAATTGTAAAACGGAGTCGAGCCTTCAGGCGGTTCGCTGGCACTGGCTCCGGCTGAAGCCTCGACTCCAGTTTACGACTCAGATAGGATTGCTATAGATCCATTGTAGCCATCACCCCCAATCAGGTCATCTATACTTTGGATCGATCGCCGGGTGGATTAGGACGCGCCGCGCCAGAGCCGACACCCCCGATCCGGCAGCTGTATGCGCCCAGACGCGCTTTGAACGCTGTGGCGATCTAACCTGCGCTTCGAACTTTCGATAGATGATCACCCGCCGGGTTTAGGCCTATGATCATCACAGGTGCGCCGTGCTCGTTTCTGCGACGCGTTGGTGATCGGGAGAAGAGGAAAACGCCATGACCCTTCGGATGCGCATGCTTCGATTGCTCGCCGGGGCCGCTCTGTTGGCCACATTACTGGCGGCGTTGTTCGCGGTGGTGATACCGGCCATACACCGCTGGGGCGCCACGGATGCCGAGATCGCCCGCGCCATGCCTGGCGACGACCAGCTGCCCCACCCAGCCGTGACCTGGACGAATGCGATCGACATCAGCGCACCGCCCGCACAAGTATGGCCGTGGGTGGCGCAGCTCGGCGATACGCGCGGCGGGTTCTATAGCTTCACGTTCATTGAGAACCGCGTCGGCGCGCTGACGGGCGCATCCGACTATGCCGTGGTGTATCGTAATGCCGACCGGATCGTGCCGGCGTGGCAGCACCCCGCGCCAGGCGACTCGCTGATCCAGGGCACGCTCAACATCCGCGCGGTGCAGCCCGGCGCGTGGCTGCTGGCCGACGCGACCCAGCCCGAAGTCTTCGGCTGGACGTGGCTATGGCAGCTGGATCCAATCGACGGCCGCGCGCACACCCGCATGATCAACCGTATGCGCATCCAGCTGCCGAACGAGGCAGCCAACCCAGTATCGTCGTTTATGCTGGATATCGGCGGCTTCGTGATGCAGCAGCGCATGCTCCAGGGCATCAAGCTGCGCGCCGAGGGCGGCGTCGAGCCGTGGTGGATGGAGCGGGCTGAGATCAGTCTCTGGCTCACGGCCGTGCTGTGCGGGCTGATCGCCGCCGTGCTGTTCGTCTTCCGGCCGGCCTGGCGACGCCCGCTGGCCGTCGCCAGCGCTGCCGTGGTGGCGCTGTTCATCCTGACATTCGTCCAGCCGCCGATCGCGGTGCGCGTCGTGCTGGATGCGGCGTTGATCGGGGCAACCTGGTGGGCCTATCGCGCCGTCAAACCGTCGCAGTCCGCTGCGCCAAGAGTGCATGCGACTTCGCCAATCTAGAGGTACAGCGGGCTGTGACTATTCCGCCCGGCACATTAAAGGCGGCAAGAAAGGCCCCAATCGCGCGGACCGTTCGGCGGCCTTCGCCCGGTAGTTGCGCTGTTTGGCTACGCTTGCTTGAAGTGGTTCATCAGTTGACCGAACCATCGGCAGCAGGCATTTCAATCGAGCCGGTTTTGAGACTGCCTGCGCGACGGTAGACACTAATAACCACGCCACTTCCCGTAGTGTGGGAGCTCACAAGCGTTACAGAAGCCGGGACAGCGCCGGCGCCGAAGAGCCGCCTCCCACTCCCGAGGATCACCGGAGGGGAACAAGCCAGCCGCCATGAGGAAAACCCCCGCTTGGGTCCTCAGTCGGACCACCGGGTGACTGCATGACTCCATCAAGCGTAAGGAAGGTCGTCAATGTTAGCTCAGCCATGAGATTATCCGATCGTGTGAGTGGTCTGGTAAGTCAGCAAAACCACATCTGTCCCCATCGGCCTTGTTTCGACAAGTTTCAGGGTCGCATTGCTCCCGTCTGTAAAGAGACGCTTGCCACTCCCCAGAACAATCGGATAGACCAGCAGCCGATATTCGTCGATGAGGTCCTGTTTCATCAGCGAATGGACAAGACCAGCGCCGCCGGAGATTAGGATGTCTTGGCCCGGCTGCTGCTTTAGCTTTGATACTTCCTGTGCGATATTGCCCTTAATCAGGGTGGCATTCCATTCAAGGGGGTCTTTCAGAGTCGTTGAAGCAACAAACTTGGGCAGGCTGTTCATCCGGTCCGCAAAACCCACTTCATCCGTCACGGATGGCCAGGCCTCTGCAAATTCCCGATAGGTCACTCGTCCCAGCAGCAGAGCGCCGCTCGCGAATAGTTCGTCGAGTTTAAACTTCCCCGTTTCGTCATTCCAGAACGGGAATTGCCATTTATCTGGCGCTTCCATGACGCCATCCAGTGTCACGAACTCCGAAACGATGACTTTTCTCATGGTATACTCCTTTTGTAGTCAGTCGAACATTTGTATTATAACTCAGCAAAAGGGCACTGTCTTGAATAAAAACGACAGCGCAGATTGGATCGCCCTATGACACACGATCATCATGGCTATGAACAGCCCTCGACACGACTGATTTCAAGGAGCCGAGTATGCTTGCTTATCCCTGGCGCGAGATCGAGCTCACGCTGACGGCGGAGCGCGACTACCCAAACCCCTACACAAATGTCGAGGTGTGGGCCGAGTTCACCCACGACTCGGGGATCGCGCTGCGCCGCCTGGCCTTCTGGGATGGCGGGCGCGCCTGCGCTGCTGGTAGCCGATACCGCCTGGGCGCTGCCCTGGCGCGCCACCGAGCAGCAGTTCAGTGGCTCACCACTCTGAATTTGACGCGTAGGCGGGTGTAACGAAATGCCATCAGCGATGACTATCTGCTGGAAACGTCATTGACCCAACAGGTTCCGATCATCCCCGGGGATATGCGCAGGTCGAACCCTGAATCGACCAGGACGGTAGCTTGGGATTGCTCAACGCAGATGGGCGCACCGGCGTGACCGGCGACAACCCGAGCGACATGGTGCTCAGCAACAACAGCCAGTTCCTGTATGTGCGCATCGGTCGCACCGGCAGCATCGCTGCCTTTGCGGTGCAGGCCGACGGCAGCCTGCTGCCACTTGCGGGCGCCAGCGGCCTGCCGGCCAATTCGGCCGGCCTGATCGCGCGCTAGACACGCCCGCGTGGGCCTGGCTGGCACGATTTAACATGGTGGCTGCGATAGCCTGGGCATGCACTCCAGAGCATGCCCAGGCTATCGCAGCCACAAAGTTCGAGTGCCCTTACCTAAAGCGTCAGTCCAAATCTCCATCGCCGTGTGCCAAGCCGCACATCCGATGTGCTATACTCGCGTGTGTTGTTTCAAGGACACGCGCATGAGAGGAGCACAGCGAATGGCGCCTGCCGCATCATCAACCCGATTTCTCAACCCACCAACACTGCCGCAACCGTTTGGCTATACGCACAATGTTGAATAATCTGCCGCTCGTAGATTCGCATCTCGACCTGGCGGAAAATGTAACCCTGTTTGGACGTGACCTCACCGTAAGCGCAGCCGAAATCAGAGCAGTGGAACAACGCACCACGCGCCAGGCCACCGTATCACTGCCGAATCTCGAGCGGGGTGGTATCGCCGTGGCGTGCGCGACCGTGACCGCCGGGTTCTTAGCCGCAGATGTTGGGGCAGATTTTGAGCCCCGCTCGGCGATCTACCAGACCCCCGAGGAAGCCGAAGCTCAGGCGCTGACCCAGATTGCGCTGTATGAAACGTGGGAAAAGCAAGGACGCGTACGCCTGCTCAAATCGGTGAATGACCTCGATCATCATTTACAGTTATGGCAACGCGATCGCAAGCCCGGCCTGGTGATGCTCATGGAAGGCGCCGATCCGATTGTTCATGTGCGCGATCTGCCACGATGGTGGCAGCGTGGGCTGCGGATGATGGGGCTGACGTTTGGCGACACGAAGTATGGCATCGGGGTTGCCGGCGGCAGTGCGACATTCAAACAGGGCGGCTTGACACCAGAGGGTTTCGCCTTGCTTGAGGATATGGCCGAACTGGGCTTTATCTGGGATATTTCGCATCTTGCTGAAGCGGGTATTTGGCAAGGGCTGGATCTCAAGTTTCCCCGTGTGTGCGCATCACATGCGAATGCGCAAGCCTTAACGCCAACCGATCGGCATTTGAGCGACGATGTCATTCGCGCCGTCGCCGAGCGAGATGGAGTGATTGGTCTGGTTTTGTACAACAAGTTTCTCGAACCACGCTGGAAACACGATGGATCAATAACAGTCACCCTGCACGAACACCTGCGCCGACACGCGCACCATATAGCTCAGATCAGTGGGTGGAACCATATCGGCATCGGGTCCGATTTAGATGGTGGCTTGGGGCTTGAAGAAAGTCCATTCGAGATTGATACCGTGGCCGACTTGTATAAAGTAGGGTCGGTGGTACCGGCCGAGGTGCGCGAGGCGGTTCTGAGCACGAACTGGCTGCGTTTCCTGCGATCGTCGCTGCCGAAGATCTTGTAATATAGGACTTACGCAAGGCATGCTACTCCAGGTCGATCGTCTCGGCCGCGCCCCACCCGGTACGCTGGGCGATCGCCACGCGCCTGGGCTGCACCGCAACCACCACCTGGTGAACGCCCTGGCCGTGATCGACCGCGACATGGTGCTGGTGCTGGACGACGATCATCTGATCAGCGCGCCGGCGGTTCACGCCGCTGTGGCCTTTCTGCTGGAGCATCTGCCGAATCGGGACTGCCTGGCGATCGGCAGCCGCGCCGACCCGCCACTGCCCCTCGCGCGCTTGCGGGCGCACGAGCAGCTGGTCGAGCTGCGCGCCGCCGACCTGCGCTTTACGCCCGACGAACGACCAAAGACGAAAGACGAAAAGGCTTTCGACAGCCTCGAAAGGGTTTCCAGTATCAATCACCCAGTTTCGTCCTTCGTCCTTCGTCCTTCGTCCGATAGCTACAGCCGCCTGATCCTGGAGGAGATCGATCACGCGAATCTGTTCGTGCTGCCGCTGGACGATGAGCAATGCTGGTACCGCTACCACCACCTGTTCCGCGCCTTCCTGCGCGCGCGGCTCGACCACGAGCCGCCCAGCGCCATCGCTCATCTGCATCGGCGAGCCAGCGCGTGGTACGAGCAGCACCAGCTTCTGCCGAGCGCGGTGGAACACGCGCTCGCGGCGGGCGATCTTGCGCGCGCCGCCGATCTAATCGAGGCGTCGGCGACGACGATCGTCGGGCGCGGCGAATATGCCACGCTACATAGCTGGCTGGAGCATATTCCGGAAGCTATCCTAGAGGCGCGCCCCGCGCTCTGCCTCTGGGCGGCCTGGGCAGCGCTGCTGGCCGGCGAAGTCGAACGGATCGCGCCGCTGTTCCTGCATGCCGAAAGCGCCTGGCAGGCCCCAGGCGATCAGCGCAGGCTTGGCGAGCTCGCCCATCTTCAGGCCCACCTCGCCCGACTCCGGCACGATCCGGATCAGACGATCGCCGCCGCCGAGCATGCGCTGGTGAACCTGGCCGAGGAGCAGGCCGGCGTGGCGGTCTATCTGCCGGCCGGCTACATCGCCCTGGCGCGCACCCAGCTGGCGCGCGGCGATGGCACGGCGGCTACGCTGGCGCTCGACCGGGCGCTTCAGGCCGCGCGCCGGATGGAATCGCCAGCCTATGCCCGCTGGGTCCGCGCCGAGCAGGCCCGGCTGGCATTCGCCCAGGGGGATCTTGTGGCAGCCCAGCGCTGGCAGGCCGAGGTCGCACCAGAGCTGGCGGGCCAGCCCGACGCCGCCCGCACGGTTGAGGCGCTTATGCTGGCGCGCGTGCTGATCGCGCAAGGGCGGAGCGAGCCGCGCGGCCCAGCGCTCCACGCCGCCCATACGATCCTCGCGCGGTTGCGCCAGCAAGCCGCAGCCCACAAGCGCACAGGCAGCCTGATCGAAATATTGGCGCTAATCGCCCTGGCGACCGCCGCAGCCGGGTGCCGCGATCAGGCCCGTGCGTCGCTCCAGCAGGCGCTGGTGCTGGCGCAGCCGGAAGGCTACGCGCGCATCTTCCTGGATGAGGGTGCGCCGATGCGCTCGCACGCGCGCTTGGGCTGATCGCGAGCTAACCACCAGCGCGAAAAGAGACGAAAACACACAGTGAAGATAGCTTTACGAGCGACATCGCTGGGCCATGCTATAGTAGATTTGGTGGCAATCCAACCTTTACATCCCGCCACTGTGCTGCACAATGCCGTAGATTGCTGCGGCGCTCGAAGCGGCAGCTGCTTACATGGAGACCAAATAATGATCACGTCCTCGACGGCATCCCCGCATATGATGTCGCCCGATGCTGCGCTCGCGCTTGTCCATTCGGGCCAGCGTGTCTATATCGGTGGTGGCTGTGGTGTTCCGGCTGCCTTGCTTGAGGCGCTGGTGGCCCGCGCCCCGGAGCTGCACAATGTCGAGATTATTCACATGCTGACGGCTGGCGACGACCCAACCACCGCGCCCGAATTCGGTGATGCGTTCCGGCACAACGCGCTTTTCATTGGCTCGAACGTCCGGCGCGCGGTTCTGGAAGGCCGCGCCGATTTCACGCCGGTCTTCCTCTCCGAGATCCCGCGCCTATTTCGCTCGGGTGTGCTGCCGATCGACGTCGCCCTGATCCAGGTCGCGCCGCCCGACCCGCACGGCTTCTGCTCGCTCGGCGTGGAGGTCGGCTGTACCTTAACGGCTGCCCAGCTCGCCCGCACCGTGATCGCCGAGATCAACACGCGCATGCCGCGCACCCTTGGCGATAGCTTCATCCACCGCTCGCGTATCAGCGCATGCATTGAGACCGACCGGCCGCTCTGTGAGGCGCCAATGGGCATGGATAATCCGGTCGCCGAGCGCATCGGCCAGCGGATCGCCGAGCTGATCCCCGATGGCGCGACCCTGCAGCTTGGGATCGGCGCAATTCCCAACGCTGTGCTTCGGTCGCTGAGCCACAAGCGCCACCTGGGCATCCACTCGGAGCTGTGCTCGGATGAGATCATCGATCTGGTCGAGGCCGGCGTGATCGACGGCGAAGCCAAGACCATCCATCGCGGCAAGCTGGTCGCCGGCTTCATGCTGGGCACGCGGCGGCTGTTCGATTGGGTACACAACAACGCGATGGTCGAACTGCATCCCACCGAATATGTCAACGATCCATTCGTGATCGCCCAGCACCGAAAGATGGTGGCGATCAACTCCGCACTACAGGTCGATCTGACCGGCCAGGTCTGCGCCGATAGCCTTGGATCGCAGCTGTATAGCGGGGCCGGCGGGCAGGTCGATTTCATCCGTGGGGCCGCCCGCGCCGAAGCTGGCCAGCCGATCATCGCGCTGCCGGCGGCGGCCAAAGGCGATACGCTGTCGCGAATCGTGCCGATGCTTGATCTGGGCAGTGGTGTGGTCACCAGCCGCTACGATGTCCATACAGTCGTCACTGAGTACGGGGTGGCGCAGCTCTACGGCCAGACGCTGGCGCAGCGGGCGCGGGCATTGATCGCGGTCGCCCACCCGGCCTTCCGCGACAGCCTGACCGACGCGGCCCGGCGGCTGCATTATGTTTAGTTACAGTTTACGCAAACCACGGATTTCTTACTCTTTGTAGGTCAATTTTTCGCCCTGCAGGGCGAAAAATTGACCTACAAAAGAAGGAAAGTACCATGCACACAACAGATAGCATACCAACATTGCAGCGTGCCTGCCTCACCGAGCAGCCGACTTGCTACTGGATGCACACGCCGGTGATCACGCTGAAACTTGACGCACCAGTAAGCGAGGCGCTGGCGCTGATGCGCGAGCATAATCTGCGGCACCTACCGATCGTGCTCGACACCGGCGAGCTGTGTGGAATGATCACCCAAGGCGACATTCGCGGCGCCGATATGCTACGGGTTGCAGGGCTTGATCCAGTGGTGATCGCCGACGCGCTCAAGCGGCTGAAGGTGTACGAGGTGATGAGCGAGCGACTGATCGCGGTTACATCCGCGACAAGCCTGCGCGAGGCGGCGCTGCTGATGATCGAGCATAAGATCGGCGGTCTGCCGGTCGTCGACAACTCGGGCGATGTCGTCGGCATCATTACCGAGAGCGACATCTTTAGGGCGTTCGTGGCGATGCCCACCACGCCGGCCGCCGCATAGGCGATCAGCCGCTTTTGTGCGCCAGGATGCGGTGCGCTTCGCCCCCATGCCTCCGATTAGAGGAACCCACGCCGATTCCCCTAAAACCGCTCAGAAGACGCTCACCGCAATCTGCAATTTACAATTGCGCTAGGCGCTCACTGTGAGGATATGGGAAGATATCGAGCACCTCGCCGGCCCGCAGGCGCGCCTGGATCTGATGCCAGAATCGTACATCGAACAGATCGGCATGGTAGCGCAAGAAGGTGTCGCATAGGGCGCCGTATAGCCCCAGGAAACGCCGCAGCTCTTGTTCGCCGGCAAACTCTTCGTCCATGGTCGCCGGCTGCGGCAGTGAGCGAAAGATGCAAGTTCGCAGCAAGCACAGCTCATCGTAATCGTAAAAGACCACCCGTCCCTGGCGAGTCACGCCGAAGTTCTTCAGCAAGATATCGCCGGGGAAAATGTCGGTGGCCGCCAGATCCTTCAGCGCGTAGCCATAATCCACCACCGCCGCGCGCGCCGCAGCGGCATCGGCCTCGTGCACATAGAGGTCGAGTGGCGTGACGCGTCGCTCTACATAGGCGTGCTTGATGATTACGTACTGCGTTCCGACCACTACTGCCTGGGCAGCAACCCGCCGCAGCTCATCGAGCAGCGCGGCCGAAAACCGCCGCCGGTCAAATTGGAGATACTCGAACTCTTGCGCATCCACCAGCCGGCCAGCGCGGTCGTGCTTGAACACCAGCTGGTAGTGATCCATGACCGCCTGGCGTGTGGTGTCCTTGGGTGAATCGAAGCGATCTTTGATCACCTTGAACACCACATCGTACGACGGCAGCGCAAACACTGCCATAACCATCCCACGCTGGCCCCTGGCGATCTCGAACTGATCGTCGGACGCAGCCAGATGCTCCAGCAGGTCGCGATACAGCTCGGTCTTGCCGTGCTTGTGGTAGCCGATCGCGGTGTAGAGCTCGGCGATCCGCTTGCGCGGCATGATCGACCGCAGAAAGCGCACCATGTCGTACGGGCGATCCACCTCGATATGAAAATAGGAACGCGTGAAGCTGAATAAGATGCTGACCTCGCGCTCACGCAGCAGCACAGCGTCGAGGATGATGCCCTGCGGCGTGTTGAGCAGGGCGAGCGCCAGGGGTATGCTATGCGCGCCGCTGCGGATGCGCCCAACCAAGTACGCGCCTTTGCCACGGTAGAAAACCGCTGCCGCTACCTCGGCGCGCATTGGCTCGCGGGAGGCCCCAAGCGCCTCGATCTGGGCGTCGATCCTTTCAGCCACCCGCTGCGCATCGCGTGGCAAGTCCTCGTAGGTCGCGCCAAGCCGATTATCGGACAGTATAGTGGCGATCAGCGCCGGGGTATCTCGGGCGCGATCATAGGTTCGGTACACCGGCTGGCGCGACGGGGTCGGTGGGGTCTCAAAATCTGTGTCGACAAACTCGATCTGGGGATCGACGCCAACCGTGGTGAAGATGCGGCGAGTGATCGAATTGAAGAATGTCTCGGCGATCTCCCAGTCGTCGCACTCGGCGATCAAGCCCGAATACACCGCCTTGATGCTGGCCCACACGAAGGCATCATTGAGCCGATCGGCCAGCGCATAGCGGATATCGGCCACTGTCTGCTCCACCACCTGCCGATAGATATCCAGCCGCTCAGCAGCGTCGGCCTGCATTCCGTGCCAATCGCGCTGCGCAAAGCGCGCCCGCGCGCGCCCGGTTATCGCTTTGAACTGGCTCTGGAACGCAGCGCACGCCATGTAAATGGCGTTGGCCTCCAGGTTGGCGAGCCGGCTGTTGGTGAGACGTTGGGCCATACAGATTTCCCCAGACAAAATGACAAGATGACAAGGTGACAAGATGCTCCTTGTTAGCTTGTCATCTTGTCATCTTGTCATTGGGATGCTTTATGTTTTGAGAGTCCCTTACCGCACACGCTGGGCCATGACGATCAGCGTATGGCGCCGGCCCTGGCGATCGCATGCGTGGCTGCAGAACCTACCCTCGATCTGAAAGCCCAGCCGATCGAAGATCGCACGGCCGGCGCGCTGCGTCTCGATCACCTCGACGATCAGCTTGTCGATCTGGAGATCGCGAGCGGCGTCGACAATCGCCTGCGCGAGTGCGGTGCCAAGCCCGTAGCGCCGCCAGCCCGCGCTCACGATCAGGTTGATGTCGGCGACATGGCGCGACCAGCCAGGCAGCCGGCGCAGCGCGCCGTAGCCAATGATCTGATCACCGACCGAAGCGACGAGCTGCCGCCAGTTCTCGGCGAAGCGCGCGTTGATCAGCCGCGCGATCACCTCGGGGTTGGCTAAGTCGTCTTCCAGATACAGCAGGTCGCCCTGCGGCAACGCCCGGCCAAACGCAAGCAACGCCTGGCGATCCAACTCATCGAGCGGCCGAATCGTCACGACCCGGCCATCGCGCAGCACGGATGGCGCGAATAACTCTCGCTCTAGCTCAACCATCTGCCGCCCCCTTCCTGGAAAGTTCAAAGCTCAACGTTGAGGGTCTTGAACTGACTGCGTAGTGATTGATTGTATTTGAGGCAAGTTACAAACTGGTTTCACCCTTGATTGACAGGAGTTACACGGTGCCCGTATGTAGTTTTCACAGCGGTACTTTTCTTCATTTTGTATTTCGTTTTTTCGCTCTGCGAGCGAAAAAACGAAATACAGATAAAATGACAAGTACCTTGCTGCCGTTCGTCCTGAGCCTGTCGAAGGGCAGGCGTGAAAGCGTTTGTAAAGGCAACTGCGTATGTTGTGTGATCGACAGGACTTACGCTGTGGTGGGATGTGGGGACGCTTCGCCGCCGATGTGGGCGGAAAAAGATCGGTGCGCGAATCATCACCATGGGTGAACCGAGCGTAATCTACGGCGCCGATCCAGGGTGGTATGCTGAAAGCATCTAGAATGCGCTATTAGCAGGAGAGTAAGATGTTCAGATCTGTCGATCATATCGGCTTCGCCGTCAGAGATATCGAAGAGGCGATCGCGTTCTACACCCGCATGTTCGACGTTTCGGCGTGGGAACGGCTCGCGATGCCGGAGCGCCATATGGCGGTCGCGATCACACGCGTCGGCGACACGCTGCTGGAGCTGATCGCGCCGACATCGGATCAGGCCAGCTTTGCCAAATTTCTCCATGAGCGCGGGCCGAGCATGCACCATATCGCCTACCGCGTCGACGATATCGCCGCAGCGCTGGCGGAGGCAGCGGCGCGCGGCATTCAGCTGATCGACGAGGCGCCGCGGCCGGGGATGCACAACACGCTGGTCGCCTTTCTGCACCCGAAGAGCACGCTAGGGGTGCTGATTGAGCTGGTGCAATATCAGGGTTGATCAGCGGTACTTTTCCTTCTTTTTGTTGTTCGTTTTTTCGCTCTGCGAGCGAAAAAACGAACAACATCGGGAACATTGCGTACTGGCGCCCAACTCCTAACCCTCATCCCCAGCGCGGAGCGCTCTAGACTATCTCGGCCAGCAGGGCATGCAGCGTGACGGTCTGGCCGGCGGCGACATGCAGCTGCTCAACTTTGCCGGCGCGCGCCGCGCGCACATGGTTCTCCATCTTCATCGCCTCAAGTATCATCAGCGACTGCCCGACCTCCACCGAATCGCCGACCGCTACCAGCACACGCGCGATCTGGCCGGGGATGGGCGCTTTGATACGGCCATCCGCGCTCGCCGGGCGGGCCACCGATGTTTCACGATCGCGTAGCTCCAGCTGGTTGATGCCCCGTGACGATTTAATCCAATGCAGATTGCGGTCAACCGTGATCTCGTACGGCCGGCCGTCGATCAGCAGCCAGCCGGGTGCGTCAGGGTTGTTCAGATCCGGCACGATCACGTGCAGCGTTTCGCCATCCACCACCACGGTGAGGTCCGCGTCGGGCCGCTGCCGCTGATTGAGCTCGACATTGTAGGTAGCATCATTGATCGTCACGCTCAGCTTACTCATTGTGTTATTGCTCCAATCATTGCACGATCGCTCATTCCGGCAGGTGGCGGCTGTCTTGGTGCCAGCCCGACCACAGCCGCGCGGGCAGCGATGCCTGGTCGCCGGCGGTGCGGCGCAGATAGGCCACGGCGGCGACCGCAGCCAGGTCGTGCAGCTCGCGCTCGGGTGGGTTGTTCGCTATCAGCGGCCGGCGGCTGAACTCGGTGGTGTATACGCCGCGGATGAAATCTGGCTCGTTGAGCACGCCTTGCAGAAGCGGGATATTGGTCTGAATGCCCGCGATCACACATTCCTCCAGCGCACGGCGCATGCGGCACACACACACGCTGCGGTCGGCGCCCCACGTCACCAGCTTGGCGAAGATCGGGTCGTAGTGCAGCGGGATCTCGCAGCCGCTATAGGCGTAGGTGTCCACGCGCACGAACGGGCCACCCGGTAGCCGGAAGCCACTGATCCGGCCAGGGCTGGGCAGGTAGCGATTCCACGGATCTTCGGCGTTGATCCGACACTGCATTGCCGACCCGGTGAGGTGAACATCCCCCTGGCGGATCGACAGCGGCTCGCCGGCGGCGATGCGGATCTGCTCGCGCACAATGTCGACCCGGGCGAGCATTTCTGAGATCGAATGCTCGATCTGAATACGCGCCTTGATCTCGGTAAAGTAGCGCCGGCCGGCGCTGTCGATCACGAACTCGACTGTGCAGGCGCTGCGGCAGCCGAATAGGCGCGCGATCTCGATCGCGTCACGCCAGAGCTGCTCGCGCTGCTCCTGAGCCAGGTAGGGCGCTGGCGCTTCCGTGACGATCTTCTGGTTGTTGCGCTGAATCGAGCTATCGCGCTCGCAGAGATGAATCAGGTCGCCGCGCGCGTCGCCAAGCAGCTGCACCTCGACATAGCGCGAGGGTAGGATTGCGCGCTCCAGGTAGACCTGTGCATCACCGAAGACCGCCTCGGCGCCGGCCTGCGCCTGGCGCACGGCCTCGTCCAGCCGCTCGGGCGCGCGCACCACCCGTGTGCCACGGCCACGCCCACCACGGCACGATTTGATCACAAGCGGGTAGCCGATCGCGCTCGCTGCTGCCCGCACTCCCTCCAGATCGCCCGCACCAAAGGTAGCCGGCGAATGCTGGGAGGTGTGAAATCCGGCCGCGCGCACGCGTTCCAGCGTGGCGATCTTGTCGCGCACAGCGGCGATCACCTCAGCCGGTGGGCCAATGAATGCCAGCCCGGCGGCGGCACACGCGCGGGCGAACTCCGGCTGCTCGGCCAGGAAGCCGTAGCCAGGATGAATCGCTTCGGCGCCAATATCTAACGCGTGCTGGATGATCGCCTGCTGGTCGAGATAGCCAAGCTCAGATGTCAACCGCACGGCCTGGTCGGCCAAGCGCACATGGAGCGATCCGATATCCGACGAGTGGTAGAGCGCCACCGATTGGATGCCCATCTCGCGGCAGGCTCGTTCGATCCGCACAGCGATCTCGCCGCGATTGGCGATCATTATTTTCGTGAACATGGCTCCTCCTACAACCGCACTTCCGGCCGGTACTCGCCCCACACCGCACGCAGCACGCCACACACCTCGCCCACCGTGGCCATGCGCGCCAGCGCCTCGCGCATGGGGTAGAGCACATTCTCCGTGCCCTGCGCGGCGCGGCGCAGCCCATCCAGCGCCGCGCCAACAGCGGCGTTGTCGCGCTCGGCGCGGATGCGCGCCAGCGATTCGGCCTGCTCGCGCTCGACCGCCTCGTTCGGGGAGAACACCGGCACGGCGGCCGATTGCGCGTCGGCGAAGCGGTTCACGCCCACCACCACCTGCGCGCCCGCCTCGACCCGCCGCTGGTATTGATAGGCCGCCTCGGCGATCTCGCCCTGCATCCAGCCCTGCTCGATTGCTGCGACCGCCCCGCCCATCGCGTCGATCCGCGCGATCAGCTCCCAGGCTTTGGCCTCCAGCGCATCGGTCAGCGCCTCGACCACGTACGATCCGGCCAGCGGGTCGGCGGT
>WNGB01002480.1_pt1 | contig 29733 bp, 26 predicted proteins | sample 5400681 | NCBI WGS metagenome assembly WNGB01 (sample SAMN13153367, study PRJNA577476) | soil metagenome | isolation source: 115 cm soil or saprolite under grassland replicate 2 | place: USA:California | collected 2016-06-15
CCACGAGCACCACGTCCGGCCTCGTGTCGAGGAGACCGTGCCGCGCCACCCACTGGTCCTCGGACGTGGAGCCGAGCGCATAGGTCCCCGGCAGGTCCATGACGCCGATCTCCTGCTCCCTGAACCGGGTCGTGCCCAGATTCACCTCCACCGTCTTGCCGGGGTAGTTGGCCGTCACCACTCCCATTCCGGTCAGCCAGTTGAAGACGCTGGACTTCCCCACGTTGGGGTTCCCGGCGAGGGCGAAGCGGACTCCGAGCCCTTCCTTCCAGCGGGCGATGCCGCCGTGGCAGCCTCGCACGAGCTACACCTCCCTCGCCAAGCCGGCGCCCGAACGTGGATCACCTCGCACGAGCTTCTTCCCCGACACGCTGCTACACCTCCCTCACGAAGATCCTCGAGACCACCTTGACACTCGGAGGGGGGCTTCGCCCCCCTTCCGACGCCTCCCCCCCAGGACGTAGTGCGAGCCGCAGGACGGCGCGGGGCTGGGGCCCCGCCGTCCGAGGCGAGCAGTCCGGAAGATTGCGCCGGCCAAGCCGGCGCCCGAACGTGGATCAGCTCGCACGAGCTTTTTCCCCCGACACGCTGCTACCCCTCCTCACCTGCTACACCTCCCTCACGAAGATCCTCGAGGCCACTTTCCGGCCTAGCGCATACCGGGAATCCCCCGCACGGATCAGGATCGGGCCGCCGAAGGGCGCGATTTCTTCCACCTCGACCTTCGTGTGAGGAAGCAGGCCGAGAGTAACCAGGTACTTCAACAGCTCGGGCTCTTCCCGCTCGATTCTCAGGATGATCCCGCCCTGGCCCGGCTTGAGACGGTGGAGCGGAGTTCCGCTTTCGGCGAGGAGGGTTCCGGCTGCGAAGGGAATCGGATTGCCGTGGGGGCACTGAACAGGATCCCCCAGGAGCTTGTTGAGGCCGTCGGCGATGTCGTCGGAGAGGACCGGCGTCAAGCGGCAGGCCTCCTCGTGGACCCGTTCCCACGGGAGCTTGAGGAGATCGACGAGGAAGCGCTCGAGGAGGCGATGCTTGCGGACCAGACCCAGCGCGACCTGCTCCCCCTCGCGGGTGAGGCGGATCCGACCCGAGATCTCCGTCTGGACCAGCCCCCTGGCCTGAAGCGCCAGGATCCGCGCCATCGTGGCGGCCCGGCCGAGGCCGAGGCGCTTGCCGAGGTGGGCGAGAGAGGCCGGCGGTCGCTCCTGCTCCAGACGATAGATCGCCTCCAAGCATTCCAGCAAGAGCGGCGGTGTCGCGGTCAGGGTTTCCAAGTCATGCGCCCTCTCGATCCCTTGGTATTGAGCAATTGGTATTGAGCAATGGCGGTGCCAGACGGGTAGTGAACCGTAACTAGTTGATTGGGCACATCGGCCTCTCCAGGCTGACCAGATCCGTCAGCCCGGAATGGGGCGTCCCGGCCCCACCCGGCCCGCAGCCGCCTCAGCCCTGCAGCGCGTTCAGGCCCGGAGGGCGGTTCCGCGGGCCTCTACCAGGGGCGCGGCCCCCCCAGGCGTGCGGCATCATCCACGGCACCCCGGAGCATCCCCAGGGTCGCCGGATCCGCCGCGCTCGCCGGCGCGACTGGCTCGCCCTCGGCCGGCACGCTCTCCTCGAGCCGCTTGGTCGGCAGCACTCGGATCAGGACGGCCAGGATGACGAAGGGCAGGGCCAGCAGGAGGAGGGCGGTCAGGAGCCCCTCGATGCCCATGACCTCCATCTTGTACGCCATCAGCCCGCGGAAGCTCTTCGAGAAGAGCTGGCCGCCGATCACGACGTTCCAGCGCGTGCTGAAGATGCCGAGCTGGATCAGGATGACCGCCGTGAAGTACAGGAGCTTGCGCAGGTCGTCATTGAACTTCCGGGACTTGGCGAGTACCAGGATCCCCAGCGGGATGAACATCCCGAGCAGGATCTGGAGCACGAACAGGCTCATGAACAGCTTGTGGGTGATGAGCTTGCCGAGGATCTTCACCGACTCCTCGCTCTGGTAGAGGCGGTGGATGAAGTCGAGCGCCTCCAGCGAGAAGTCGACGATCACCGCGTAGAAAAGATACGAGGTGATCGTGTCCAGGCAGCGCATGTCGATCGTCTCCCGTCTCATGGCGGTCAGGACCATGTACAGGAAGATGACGAGGGCGATGCCGGAGACGATGGCGGACATGAGGAAGACGATGGGCATGAGCACGCTGCCCCACCAGGGGTTGGCCTTCACCGACCCGAAGATGAAGCCCACGTACCCGTGCAGCAGGAAGGCGGACGGGATACCGATGATCGTGATCGCGCGGACCGCCCGCTTGTCGAACGCCACCGCCGCTTCGCTCGTGTCGGTCGAGAAGAGCGACAGGGCCCGGTGGACCCAGCTCATCGGGGGCCGCTCGCGCGTGGCCATGACGATGAGGTCACGCCGGTATTCGAACCAGACCTCGAGGAGAAGGACCCCCATGAGGTACCAGGCGTACACGAAGCCGAACATGGCCATCGCCGAGGTCACGTTGGGCGTCAGGAGGATCTCGTAGAAGCGCTCGGGGCGGCCCAGGTGCAGGAGCAGCGGAAAGGGCGCCACCAGCAGAAAAGCCAGTGCGGTGAGCAGCGCCAAGCGGTACGTCGGCTGGACCTCCTTGACGTTGAAGACCTTCACCAGCGATGCGAGGATGAACGCGCCAGCCACCAGCCCGGTGATGTACGGGTAGACCACGATCAGGATCGACCAGTGGATCTCGATCTCGTTGGGATAGATGAAGCCGGTGATCTGATCCAAGAGCTCGGACAGGCCTTGCACCATCTCCGCCGTCATCGCACTTCTCCGTCGAGCTGGGCGTAGTACACCTTGGGCTCGGTGTTGAGCGCGGGCTTGAGGACATGGATCTTGTTCATGCGGGCGAAGCGGACGAGGCGGCTCGCCTTCGACCTGAGGTCACCGAAGATGCGTGCCTGGGTCGGGCACACCTCGACGCAGGCCGGGAGGAGCCCCCGCCGGACCCGGTGATAGCAGAAGGTGCACTTGTCCGCCGTCTTCGTCCGGGGATCCAGATAGCGGGCTCCATAGGGACAGGCCTGGATGCAGTAGCGGCAGCCGATGCACCGCTTGGAATCGATGAGGACGACGCCGTCCTGCGTCGAGAACGTGGCGCCCACCGGGCAGACCTGCACGCACGGCGGATGCGCGCAGTGGTTGCACAGCTTCGGCACGAAGAACGTCCGCAGCGCGTCGGGATCCTCCTGTGCCGCCTCCCGGGTACCCTTCCCCTTGACGTTGATGCTCTCGACGGTCACCTCACCGTCCTTCTTGATCACGTACCGCTCGATCCACGTGCGGAAGAAGAACGGCTCGCGCGGCACGTCGTTCTCCGCCTTGCAGGCTTCGACGCACCGGCTACACCCGATGCACTTGTCCACCTCGATTCCCATCCCGTAGTAGTGACTCGGCGGATCGTACGCCTTCGCGTCCGGCCCGGCGCCGGCCTCTTTAACGCCCGCCTCCTTCCCGGCGGTCTCGTTCGCGCCCAGGTCCCCGGCCAGGGCGCCCAGCGCCCCGCTCGCCGGGAAGAAGAGGATGAGGCCCTTCAGGAACTCGCGCTTGTTCATCCCCGTCCCTCCGGCAGATGCGGGTAATGACACTGCCAGCACAGGTAGGTCCCGCCATGGGTCGAGACGTCGATCTTCGGCGGCTCCTTCTGCGGGGAATCCTGTCCGTGGCACTTGGCGCAGAACTCCCGCGTCGCGGGCTTCGTCGGCAGTGAGGTTCTCGGCGCCTTCTTGTGCTGCTCGGACACCCCGTGGCACGTCGTGCAGCTGAGCAGCGCGTGGCTCGAGACGGCCTTCGTCCGCTCGATCTGCGCGTGGCAGGCCGAGCAGGCCTGGGGCGTGCGGGGCGGCACCGGGTCGTGGGGGCTGTGGCAGGCGATGCAGGGCTTGAGGGGGTTGTGGGCCGTCGGGTTGATCTGCGGGAAGCCCGTCGGTCTCGACGCATCGTAGGCATGGCAGAGCGGGCAGAATTTCCTGTCCCGCGGCGCGGGCGGCTTCACCGCCCCGGGATCCTCCGCGTGCTGCGCGGCCGGGCCGTGGCACCCCTCGCAGGCCAGGTTCTTGTGAAAGCCCTTGCTCTTCTTGACGTACTCGTCCTCGTGGCACCCCTGGCAGGCGGTCGATCCCGCCAGCTTCACGGGCTTGGCGAGCTCTCGCTCGACGGTGGACGCCCGGTGAAGGTCCGTCGCGATGAGGGAGCGGGGGATGGCGTAGAACCTCGTCAGCAGGACGCCGGCCGCGATGACGGCGATCACGAGTGCGAGGCGCTTGATCTGCTCAGGAATTCTCACCCGCGGCCTCCTTGTCCTCGGGCTTCATCGGCCCGGAGCCGTCCCGGACCGACGCGCCGGCACGGTCGTGGCGACGTGTTTCAGGAAGCCCAGGAGGTTGCCCATGTCGTCGCCGGAGAAGCGCGGATAGGCGACGCCCTGGCGCGCCGCCATGGCGGCCATGGCCGGCGTGTGCGTCCACATCGCCGCCGCCCAGGCGGCCGCCGATTCGTAGTCAGCGCGGCGCTCCGCGAGATCAGGCTCGACCCGGCCGCCTTCCCGGGCGAGGCGGTGACACTTGAGACACCCTTTGCGGAGCAGGACGAGCTGCCCCTTGAAGGGGTTGGGCTCCGCGTCTCGCGCCGGCTCGGCCTGCAGGTACGCCATCAGATCGGCCATCTCGCCGGCAGTGATCCGGGGCCACTGGGAAGGGCTCTGGGCGAGCGCGGCGAACATGTCGGGGACGTGGTTCCAGAGCCGGCCCGCCAGCTCCATCTCGCCCTGAGGGCGACGCAGCTCCTCGAGCGCCGGCCCGGCCGCCGGCAAGCCGCGCGGCAGATGGCAGCGGGCGCACGCCTTGTCGGTGAAGACCGCGCGCCCCGCTTCCCGGTCGCCCGCGGCGGCCGACCGGCCGGCTCCGACGAGGGCGACCGCGCACGCCGCCGCGCTGATCAGGAGCAGCGCGACCACTCTCGGGCCCATTCGTGAAGCGTGAGATCGCTGGGCTGGCTCGTCCTTCGGAGCGTGTTCCATGGCTCTCCCCCCGTCCTGGCAACGTGGTTGGGTTCGGATGGAGGCAATCGCGATGCCAGGGAGGACGGAGGACAGGAATTAGTGCGTGTGATTCATGCAGCGTGAGGAAGACGGCCTAGAAGGATTCGCGGGCATGGCTCGCACAGCGGGGCAGGCATGCCTCACCTGGGCCCCGCCGCCCCACCCCTACGCTTCCGGGGTGAGACTCCGGCGTCGCTCTCGCCGGGGGCCGGCGGCCTACCGCTGGGCGGAGCGGGCGAGCGCCGCTTCGGCCTTCTCGCGCGCGGCCTGGAGAAGCGCCTCGGCGGCGGCGGGGTTGTGCACGCCGCGCGCCTTCTGCACGAGCGCCAGCGCCTCGCGCGCCTCCTTCACGAGCGCCTCGGCCTCGGGCGCCTTGCGCCCGGAGCGGCGCTCGCGCGCCAGGGACGCCTCGGCGCGCTTGAGCGCCTGCGCCGCCTGGGCCGTCGCCTTGTCGAGGCCTGTGGTCCACTCGCCAAGAAAGCTCGTGTACGCCTTGTCGTGGCAGCCCACGCACTTCTCTCCCACGGCCTGGCGCGAGTGCTTCTTCGACCAGTCGTGGCAGCCGGTGCAGCCCACGGCGTTGGCCATGACGTTGGGCTCGACCTTGACGAGCGGAGTCTCGCGCGTGCCCCGATAGAAGGCGCTCTGACCGCGGTGACAGGACTCGCAGCGCTCGTTGTCCGGGCTGTGATGACAGGCGATGCACGTGGCGGACGTGGCGGTGACGGCCTTGTGCACCTCCGCCGAGTGGCAGGCGGTGCAGACCACGCCGAACTCCGTGACGTGGCGCACGTGGGGGATCTTCTGCTTCCCGAACGTCACCGTCTCGAGCTGCTTCACGCCCGCCTGCTGGTGGCAGAGGACGGCGCAGTAGCCGCCCCGGACGAGCTGGTCGTCGGGCTTGCCAGGCGGCTTCCCCAGCAGGGCCAGCGCTTCGTCCAGCCAGGAATTCGAGAGCTTGAGCAGATCCGCGGCGTAGAACACGTTGTGCACACCCTTGCCCAGCGTCACGAACTGGATGTTGTGCTCCGCGTCATTCACCAGCCCGCGGGCCCGCGCGAGATTGCGATGCTTGTTGTCCGCCTCGGGAAGGGCCGAGCGAGCGGCCGCCAGCTTCGGGTCCACGACCTGCCGCATCTTGCCCAGCGTGTCGATCCATCGCTGGAGCATGCCGCGGTACTTCTCGCCGTGGCAGTTGACGCAGGCCTGCTCGCTGGGCTTGAAGGTCTGCCCCACGATCTGGGCCGTCTCGCTGCCCTCCTTGGGCACGATGTGGCAGGCCACGCATTCCACGCGGACCTGGAACATGTGGCTGGGGATCATCGGCGTCCCCCGCCCGCCCATGCCGAGGTAGATGCGGAGCACGCCCTGGTGCTTGCCCTGGTGGCAGCCCCGGCAATCCAGCTCGCCGGAGCGCTGCGGGTGCGCGCCGCGAGGCTCCTCCGGCACGGGCGGAGGCAGGGGACGCAGGCCCGGGCCCTGAGCGACCTGCGGCGCCGGCGTCTCCCTCATCCGGTCCTGTGCGGCGGCGCCCGCCCCCGCGGCGCCCGCGATGCCGAGCGCCATGATGGCCATAGCCCGCCGGCTCATGGGGAGCCCAGGATCGCGAGCCGGGGGGCATCCGGCCCGCGCTCCGCCTTCGGCAACCCGATGGGCGGCGGCAGCCGATGCTTGATCGCCGTGTGGCAGCGGCCGCAGTCGATGTTCTTGCCGGCCACGTGGAAGTCGTGGATGAAGGCCGTGTCCGTGTAGCGTTGCAGCTTCTCCGGCTGGTTGTGGCAGGTGAAGCAGCGCTCGCGCGGCGCCTCCCCCTCGCCCTCGACGACGTTGAGGTGGCACCGCTGGCAGGCGACGCCCCGGCGCACCATCTCCTCGTGGTTGAACCGGATGGATCCCACCATGATGTCGCCCTTGGGCGCCAGATGGCAGCCGGCGCAGCCGCCGATGGGCTGGATGTCACGCCCGGTCTTGAGCCCCTTGAAGTGACAGAGGAAGCAGGTCGATTCCGTGACCTCGATGTGCGTCCCCACCACGATCTGCGAATGGCAGCTGGTGCACCGCAGCTGGCGACCTCGGCGGGGCTGCTCGAGGTGCGGCTTGTGGTCGAAGATGATGTCACGCTTGAAGACCACCTTGCCCTCGAGGAGGCGGCCGGCGTGACAACCGGAGCGGAGGCAGCTTCCGTCCTCCACCTCGGCGAAGGGCTTGGAGCTGTAGGTCTGGGTGGCCCACTTCACCACCTGGGTGATCGCCTGGTATTTGACCCAGATCGTGTCACGCAGCCCCGGCGGGTAGTGGCACTGCACGCAGGCGATGTTGTTGTGCTTGGAGGCCTTCCAGGCCGCCACGTAGGGCTTCATGATGTGGCAGGAGTTGCACAGCATGGGGCTCGAGCTGGCCTCCCAGAGCCCCACCCCGGCGGCGCCGGCCACCACCAGCCCCGCCGCGACGACGATCGGGATGACGTGCCAGCGGCGGCGCGGCCGTGCCGGCGGTGAATCGGCGGGGATGGGTTCAGCGGGCGTCATCGGACCGCCGTGGTGATGATGAACCAGACGAGGACGAGCCCGATGCTGAGCGCGGTGAACCCGACCACGCGCGAAAAGTTCCTCAGCCAGCGGGGTGGCGGGTCGGCGCGCAGGCTCTCGAGCCGCCCCCTGCGCTTGAGGCGCTCGTGCTCGGCGGGGTGCTCGCGCATGAATTCCTCCTCGTCGATGCGTCCGGTGAAGATGACGGGGTCCATGGGGAACTTCTCGGGGCGAAGGTTCGCGTTGAAGAAGTGGACCGTGAAGATGAAGCCGACGGCGAGGAGCGCCTCGTCACTGTGCACGATGATGGCCAGGTTGAACGCCCGGCCGGGAAGGAAGTTCGCGAAGAACGTGGGGAACCAGAGCAGGAGCCCCGAGGCGCCGATGATCGCGATCCCCCAGAACACCGCCCAGTAGTCGAACTTCTCCCAGTAGGTCCAGCGGTCGAAGCGGGGCCGCGGGCCGAGCCCGAGGAAATATCGCACGTGCTGGGACAGCTGCACCAGGTCGCGGGGCTGGGGGACCATGGAGTCCGCGCCCCAGAAGAGCCCGGGCCGGCGGAGGATGACCAACCGGGCCACATAGGCCAGATGCAGGGTGAAGTAGGTGAAGGTGATGATGGCGAAGAACCGGTGGAGATAGCCAGTCGTGAAGGGCCCGCCGAGGGTCAGGGAGAGCCACCGCCCCCAAGGGGTGTCCGCATACTTGAGCGGCAACCCCGTCGTCGCGAGACCGAGGAAGCTGGTGATGACCATGCCATGGAGGATGCGGTGATAGAGGTTGAGGCGGAAGTAGTACGGCCCACCGGTGCTCATGGCGTCTCGGTCGCCCCCTCTCTCCGCCGACCGCGGCGGAGCCGCTCGATCAAGGAGCGGGGAAACCAGAGCAGCGTGTGGAGGCCGAAGAAGCCGAAGGTGCCGGCCAGGAGCGCCATCATGAAGACGGTCACGGCGTGGAGCGCCGGGAACCGCGCCCTGTCCGCGGGATCGGGGTGTGGGTGGAACTCGGCGAAGGCCGGAGTGGCTTTCGCGTGGCACTGCCGGCAGGTCTCCACGCGCCGCGCGGGCGACACCGTGGAGCGAGGATCCGAGGCCGGCAGGATGCCGTGCGACCCGTGACAGTCGGCGCACTTGGCGACCCGGGTGAAGCCCAGCTGCGTGACCTTGCCATGGAAGGTCTCGCGGTACGTCCTGAGCTCCTCCTGGTGGCAGCTGCCGCACTCGCGGATCGCGGCGAGCTGCCACGGAGCCGCCTCCACCCGTCGGATCTGATGAGCGCTGTGACAGTCCGTGCAGACGGCGGCCGGCCCCTGGCTGCCGCGGGCCGCTTTGCTGTGGACGGACTCCGCGTAGGCCTTCCGGATCCCCGCGTGGCAGGCGCCGCAGGTCTCGGGGATGTTGGCGCGGAACACCCGCGAGGTCGGGTCGGTGCGCGGTTTGATCCCGTGGGAGCCGTGACAGTCCGAGCAGTTGGCCGAGACGAGCAGCCCGCTCCGGGTCACCGCCCGCCCGTGGATCGAATCCATGTACAGCTGGTAGACGTTGCCGACCTGGATGTTGTGACGCTTGGCGAGCTCCGGGTCGGCATGGCACTGGGCGCAGGTCCGCGGCAGGTTCAGGTGATAGACCGGCGATTCGGCGTTCGACTTGGCCACCGCCGTGTGAGCCCGGCCATGGCAGGAGCGGCAGGTCGCCGCCTCCGTGTCGCCGCCCTGGCTCGAACGGCCGTGGATGCTGCCCTCGTAGGCTTGCACTTGGGCGGTGTGGCAGCTGGCGCAGGTGTCGATGGTGAGCGAGGCGGCGGGCTGCACCTGATGGCTCCCGTGGCAGGACGAGCACGCGACGGCGGGCGGCCCACCCCGGGCCTTGGCAGCCCCGTGAATGCCGTTCGAGAGGGCGGTGCGGGCCTTGTCGTGGCAGCCCGCGCAGTCGACGGGTGGGAGCCTCTCGTCGTGGGGCGCCGTGGCGGTCTTGTGGCAAGCCACGCACTCGAGCGTTCCGTGGGTCGAGACCTTCTGCGCTTGGGCGTCGACGAAGACCGACGCAGCGCGCCCGGCGCGGGGCGCGCTGCGCTTGAGCTCGCGATCGGCATGACAGGCCAGACAGTCCTCGCTCTTCGGGAGATCTGCCGCTCGGGCAGTCCCGGCGAGGAGCAACGCGATCGGCAACAGGAGCAGGCCGCGCCCGCTACTTCTTATGACACTTCTCGCAATTCGCCTTGTCATCAGCCGTGAAGACGACCTTGCCCGCCACCTCGGTCTTCCCGTTGTGGCACGCGCCGCACTGCTCCCCTGCCTTCATCTTCGCCATCGTGAGCTCGCCGGTCTGCCCCTTCTTCATCTTGAAGACCTTGGTATGGCAGCCCGTGCATTTCTCGACCTTCGTTTTGTGGAACTCGTGGCTGAACGTCACCGCTCCGGGACTCTCCTTGCCCTGCTGGAAGCTGAAGTCCGGCGGGACCTTCGTCTGGGCGGCGCCGGGTGACAGGAAAAACAGGCTGCTCACCAATCCCAGGACAGCCGTTGAGCTTGCAAGACGCATCAGTCTCACGGTCGGCTCCTCCTTTTCCTTCGTTCCGGTGGTCATCTGGCGACACTCCTAAGATACCCGACAAGGTTGTCCAGCTCGTGTTCCACGAAGCGCGGGTACGAGACGCCGAGCTCCCGGGCCTTCGCCGCCATCGGCGGCGTGTGGACCCACATGGCGGCCGCCCACGCTACGGCCGAGTCGTAGAGGGGCCGGCGTTGCCCGAGGTCGGGGCCGATCCGGCCGCCCTCGCCCTTCAGGCTATGGCATTTGAGACACCCTTTCCGGACCAGCATCGTTTCGCCCCTGTAGAGATCCGGGGCGGGATCGTGCGTGGGGTCGGCCTTGAGGTACGCCATCAAGTCCCCCATCTCCGCCGGGCTGATGTCCGGCCACCTCAGCCCTTCCCGCCCGAACGTCGTGAACATGGCCGGCGCGTGATTCCAGAGCCGCCCGGCCAGCTCGAAGGCCCCCTGGGGCCGTCGCAGGTCCGGCAGTGGCGGCCCCGGTGCCGGCTCACCGGGAGGTCGGTGGCAGCGGGCGCACTCTTTGGCCGCGAACAGCGCGCTGCCGCGCGTGGCGTCTCCGATTGGTTGCGCCGAAGCGGGCGACAGGGGGGCGAGCGCCGCGAGGAACGAGCACGCCAGGACGGGACAGGCGACGGCGACGGAACGCCTCATTTCGTGGCGCTGGCGGTGTAGCCGAGGTATGTGAGCAGCACCATGTAGACGATGATCGCCGCGCCGATCCACGTGAACAACCGGCTTGGCTCCCCCCTCGCCGTCCGGCGGTCGAGGAGTGGAATCAGCACGAGGAAGAGACCGCCGAGCCCGAAGCCGACGATGCCCACGATCTCGCCCTCGATGCCGAGGATGTAGCTCGGCAGGTACTTGAGCGTCTGGAACATGAACATGAAGTACCACTCGGGCTTGATCCCCGCGGGCGCCGGCAGGAACGGGTCCGCCTTCCGGCCCAGCTCGGCCGGGAAGTAGGCGGCCAGCACCGCCAGGACGGCCAGCGCTGAGAGCCATCCTACCAGATCGCGGAGCAGGAAGTTCGGCACGAACGGCATGAGGCGCCTGGGCGCCCCGCTCCGCTCGACGCCCGGCGGCACGCTCATGCCGTGTTTCTGGACGAGATAGAGGTGGAGCCCCACCAGCAGGGTGGCGAGCGCCGGGAGCACCGCGACGTGGATGCCGTAGAACCGCGTGAGGGTCGCCCCGGTGACCTCGCTTCCCCCCCGGAGCAGCCGGCCGAGAAACGGGCCAACCAGCGGCACCGCGCCGGTGATCTCGGTCCCGACCTTGGTCGCGAAGTACGCGAGCTCGTTCCAGGGCAGCAGATACCCCGTGAAGCCGAACCCGAGGGCGATGCCCATGAGCCCGACCCCCGAGAACCAGGTCACCTCGCGCGGCGGGCGGTACGCCTTGAGCAACAGCACGCTGAACAGGTGGACGAACAGCGTGAAGATCATCAGGTTGGCGGCCCACGCGTGGATCGACCGCACGAGCCAGCCGAACTGCACCTCCGCCATGAGGAACTGGACGGACTCGTAGGCCTCCTCGGCGCTGGGGCGGTAGTAGAGCAGCAGCAGGATGCCCGTCGTGACCTGCACGAGGAACAGGAAGAGCGTCATCCCGCCGAGGTAGTACCAGATGGTGTGCCGGTGGACGGGGATCTCTTTCTTCTTGGCGAGCTTCTGCAGCTCGGCCAGACCCACCCGCTGGTCGAGCCAGGCCCAGAGTCGACCGGGCCGCTTCTCGAGCACGCTCATGCCGAGGCGCTCTTGCTCACCACGATCTGGTTGCCGCGCGCATTCACCGTGAACACCTCGAGCGGCCGGGGCGGCGGCCCCGCCACGTTCTTGCCGTTGAGGTCGTAGTGGCCGTTGTGACAGGCGCACCAGATCTGGCTCAGATCGGGCCGGTACTGAACGGTGCAGTTGAGGTGGGTGCAGACGGCCGAGAAGGCCCGGAGCTCCCCGGCTGACGTCCGGACCAGGATGCCCGGACGGCTCCCGAACTTGAAGATCTGCCCTGTGTTGGATTTCACGTCCTCCGGCTTGATCGGGAGCGTCACCGTTCCGGCCGTGGACTCGCCCACCATGGGCGGCACGAGGTACTGGCTGATCGGGTAGAGCACGGAGACCACGAAGGCGCCGGCGCTCGTCCCCAGAAACCAGCCGATGAATCCTCTCCGGCTCGGTCCAGCCCCGAGCGTGACCTCACCCATCAGGCGTCTCCTCTCTCCGAAGGCGCGGACCCGGAACGGCGGCGGTCGACCTGGCGGATCTTCAAGACGAGGCCCGCGATGAGCGCGACGATGATCACCAGGGACACGCTGAGCCCGCGCCGCCGGAAGCCCAGCTCGTCCAGCGCCCGCACGCCGCGCCCATAGGCTTTTTCGCTGATCCCGAGGCCCGGCTCGACCGCCTGCCTCACAGCGCTGACGTTGACCGTGTGGACGGCGGTTCGGGCCTTCACCAGGTCCTCCCGGGCCCCGTTGAGGTCGAACTGGGCCTGGCTCACCTCCATGCCGGCCCGTTCGGCACGGCCGAGGATCGCCCCCGCCCTGTCGAACGCGGCGGCGAGCGAATCGATCAGCGCCCGCATCTCGGTCGCGCTCTTGCCGCCCTTGTCGTCGGGCGAGTGGCAGGTCGAGCACACGGCGTTGTCGCCGAGGCCGAGCATCGAGTCGCTGACTTCCTGGATCGCGTGATTCTCGTGGCAGGTCGCGCAGCCCGGCGAGCCGATCTCGGCGAAGGCCCTGGCGTGGACGCTCTTCCTGAACAGGTCGGCCATCACGGAGTGGCACTGCCCGCAGACGTTGCCCACCCACGTGATCCCCGGCGGGGTAGCGCCGTGGTTCCCGTGGCAGCTGTTGCATGTCGGCGCGGACAGGTCGCCCTTGACCGACATCGTCTTCCAGTGGATGCTCGCCTTGTACTTCCCGAGCTGGTCGGTCGGGATCTTGTACTCCGCCATGTACTTCGCGTCCCCGTGGCAGCGACCGCATGTATCGGCGACGTGCAGCGGATGGACGCTCGACTTCGGGTCCGACGGCGGCCTGATGGAATGCGCGGGATGGCAGCTCACGCAGACCGCGACCTTGGGATCGTTGAAGTCTCTCAGCCGCCGCCCATGGACGGAGGTCGCGTACTCGGCGACCTGGTCCACCCGGAGCGTTGGGTTGTACCTCTTGATGAACTGCGCGTCGGAATGGCAACGGCCGCAGAGCTGCGGGATCTGCTGGCGCCCCAGCTTGCCGATGAACCCCATGGCCGGGTTCATCGCCTCCATCCCCTCCTCGTGGGCGTCACCGCCGTGGCAGTCCACGCAGCCGAACCCTTTGGCCTTGTGGATGTCGTCGTCGAATGCCTTGGCGGGCGCCGCGAGCCGATCGTCGCCGGTCTCGAGGTGACAGGCGGCGCAGTTGTCCTTGGCGGGCTGGGCGGCGACGGGAACGGGCCAGACCAGCAGCGCGAGAGCGATCGAGAGCGCCGTCAGCTCCGCGAGCTTCGTCATGACGTCGACGGCCGGCTGATCATCCGTTCGCGCCTGGTGATCAGCTGCGCTTCTGGGTTTGCTTCGCCCCCAGCGATTGGAGCAGCGCGATCAGGTCCGCCATCTCCTGCGGCTTGAAGAGAGGCCACTCCCACTTCTGGCCGCCGATGCTCGGCGGCGTGACCACCGCGTGGTTCCACAGCGACGCGAGGACCGCCGCCGGCGAGTCGAGCCCCTTCGCCTTGTTGAGGTCGCTCGCCGGTTTCCCGCGCTCACCCGAAACGGCGTGGCAGTGCAGGCATCCCTTCTGGGTTGCCACAGTCCAGCCGTTGGAGATCTGGCCCGCGTTGCCGAAGTAGCGGACCGAGTAGAGGTACGCGACGATGTCGGCCATCTCGCCGGCCGAGAGCTGGGGGAGGGTGATTCCCCGCCGCCTCATGGCCGCCCCCATGGCCGGCGCCTTGTTCCAGATCGTCGCGGCGAACTCCATGGGGCTCTGGCGAACGCCCCGCTCGACCAGGTCCGGCCCCACGTGACCGCCGACCCCTCCCACGGCGTGGCACTCGATGCAGCGCTTCTCCGCGAAAAGTTGCCGCCCCGCATCCGGGCTGCCGGGCAGGGCGTAGACGGGGCCTTCCTGTAGGCCGGCGGTCGCGGGCGCCAGGAACGCGATGAGATCCCGCAGGTCGGTGCCGGTGAAGGTCGGTCTCTCGATGCCCTTCTCCTTCATCTTCTCGGCCATCTGCGGCCCGTGGTTCCACATCGCCGAAGCCACGTAGATCGGAGAGCGGAACTGCGAGAGATGATCCAGGTTGGGCCCGACCACCCCACCCACGCCGCGGTAGGTGTGACAGAGGATGCAGCGCTTCTCCGTGAAGAGCTTGCGCCCCGCCTCCGCGTTGCCGGGCGAGTCGAAGTAGTTGAGGGTGAAGAGGAACCCCACTAGGTCCGCCGCCTCCCGCGCGTCCAGCTTGGGGCGGGTGATGCCGAGCTCCTGCATCTTGGCCGTCATGCGCTGCAGATGGTTCCACATGTCGGCGGCGAGATCGAAGAAGGTGCGGGGCCGCGAGATGCGCGCGAGGTCGGGTCCGACCTTGCCCCCGACTCCGTTCACCGAGTGACACTTGGAGCAGCCCTTGGCGCCGAACACCCGGGCACCGGCCAGCGGGTCCTGACTCGGAGTGAAGACGGGCTGGGCCCAGGCTGCGCCCGCACCCAGCAGGACAAGCGCGACAGCCGGAACGGTCCATCTCGCGGTCATGCGCATTGGCGGCCCCTTCTGCCGGCACTCCGGCGACCGCCGGAAGGAGGGCGTTCCTTCCGACGGCCGCATGCTACTCGAATCTCCGCCGCAGCACAACGTTTACTCGAACTTGAGCTTCAGTACCCCCGGGGTGTAGCCGTGGCGCACCTGCGCGTTGTCGAAGACCGCGACACCGAACGCGTACTCCTTCTTCATGTCGTTGAACTGCACGTCGTACTCGCTGCCGGTGACCAGCTTCCGGGAGACCACGACCGTCCGCGTGCCGTCCTTGTAGACGTCCTTGGCGGAGATGTCGGCACGGTCGCCCGTGAAGGGAGCCACGATCATGCCGGGCACTTCGTCGCCCGCCTTGTACTTGGAATCGTCGAACGGCTGCTTCTCGCTGTCGACGATCCAGTAGGGCGGGGCGGGCTTGTTGCCCGGGAGGGCGAACTTGGGCCCCTTCTTGTCGTCGCTGACATTGCTCTTGTAGCCGCCTCCCGTGTTCGGGTCGCTCTTCCGGCCGGCCTCGGGCGCCTTGTCCTTGTCGTACCGGGTATTGTCCACGTACTGGTCGTCTACCTGGCCGACGCTCCCGGTGCGCACGCCCTTCCAGTGCCACATGTCAAGCCGCTCGCCCGCGTTGGCGGTGTACTTGTTGCCATAGGGCTTCCCCTCGCCCGTGTGGCAGGCGGACATGCAGCCGCGCTGCTCGAAGGCCGGCGAGCTGATGTTCCAGAGCATCGCCATCTTGTCCTCGTAGTAGAGGTTGTTGTCACCTCCCTTGTCGTTGGGATCCTTGAGCTGCTTCCAGGAGCCGTCGGGCTGCTTCACCCACGGCTCTCGCTTGACGCTGTTCGTCTCGTCCTTGTACTGGATGAGGAAGTACGCCGTATCCGCGGTATACAGCGCGCGCAGCGACACCTCCGTGGATCCTCCGGGCAGGTTCTTCCCGCCGACGACCTTGACGGTGAACGGCTGGGCCGCCTTCCAGGCGGCGTCCATGGTCCCGTCCAGCGCCGGCGGCGCGGCCGCCTTCTTGGCCACCACTACGTTCTTCTCCTGGGCGTCGAGCGGTCCGGCGACGAATGCTAGACCGATCCCGGCCACCACCATTACGGCCAGGATGATCCATCTCCGCGTGGACTTCATGATCGGCTCCTTTCTCCCCACCCAAGGCTCTCAATCCGAGCCATGGGGCGAGGGCGAGCCGATGGGGCGAGGGCTACGGTCCGTGGCGCATCCCCATCGGCTGGTTCAGCAGCACGATGCCGGCTACGGTGAAGAGCAGCGACAGCATCGCCATGGGCATCAGGGCGCGGCCGGCGGTCCGAGGGTCAGGATAGGCGCGGAGCGCCAGCCGGTGCCCCGCGTAGAGCGACAGGACGAAGAACCCGAGCAAGACGGTCATCTGGAGGAGGCTCACCACCGAGTCGGATGCCAGCGCCGGGGCCGGCCACTCGGGCTCGCCCAGAGAGAGCGGCGTGTAGAGCGCGACCGCGCGCTGGGCGGCCGGCAGGATCCCGCCGCCCTCGAGGAGCAGGTGGGAAAGGTTGTGGGCGAGGTGCATGGCGAGGCCGACGGGAATGAACATGTAGCCGAAGAGGACGAAGGTCCGGCGGAGGCCGAGCCCCTCCTGACCTGCCGACCGGTCGGCGAGCGCCGCTCCTGCCAAGACCAGGAGCGGAACGATCACGAGGGCGCCACCCAGCAGGATGGTCGACTCTACGAAACTGAGATACGTGACCGGCTTGACACTGCTCCGGACCCAGGGCGGGAGCCAGCCCGCCAGGGCCGACGTCCACCCGGGCCACGCCGTGAGCATCTGTGCCGTCACCAGGTAGGTGAGCCCTACCAGCGCCACGGCCAGATACGACTCGTCCATCGCCCGCCGCCCCGACGCCCACAGGTCCTTGCCGATGGCGCGGAAGCGGAGGACCAGGTTGTCGCGCGAGCACCCTTTCACGCACTCGCCGCAGAGGGTGCAGTAGTTGTTCCGGTCCATGGTCGGCGGGAACTCGAACATGGGGCAGCCGCGAGAATGTCCCCCGCGCCGATAGCACTCCTTGTCGCGGTGGGTGCGGCAGCTCCCCGTGTCCCTGACGCGCAGCTCGAGCGGGGCCGTCATCGCGTAGAGCCCGATGAGTCCCCCGATGGGGCAGAGGTAGCGACAGAAGCTCCGGCGCTCGTAGAGGAGGCCCACGCCGAGCGCCACGGCCGCGAAGAAGAGCACGATCCAGGCGGTGACCTGCGGGGAGCGCACCACGCCGAGCTGCTCGTCGGCCCAGGTGAGGAGGACGAACAAGCCGGTGGCCCACCAGATGTTCCTGAAGGGGCGTGGCAGCCGCGAGAGCGGCGCCGCGAGGCGCGACATCCACTCGTTCAGCGCCCCGAACGGACAGGCCAGGCACCACACGCGGCCCAGCAGGAAGAAGGTGAAGATGATGCCCGCCCACCAGATCGTCCAGGTGAGCCGCGCGGCCAGGTTCACGCCGCCATCCTGCACGTCGTGGAAGCCCAGGAAGACCACCACCCCCATCAGCAGGAGCAGCGGGATCTGGAGCGAGAGCTGAAATCCCGGCGCGGTGAGAAGCCGGCGGAGCCACGGGATCTCCAGAAGATTGAGCGGCTCCGACGACGCCGTGCCGAGCCTCGCGCGGAGACGGACCGCGTAGAGCCCGAGTACACCGATGCCGGCGACGAGGCCCAGCACGGTCCACGCCGCGGCGCCCATTCCCGGGCCCGCCGCGACGGAGATCGGGAAATCCACCACGACGGGCGGCGTGAACCGCCGCCCGTCGACTTCCGTTAGGACCACGTGGGCCTGGTGCGCGCCGAGCCGCTCGGCCGTGACGGCGAGCTCGTACTGGCCGGCCCAGGTCACCTCGGAGGCGTACGCGAGATCGGCCCCGTGAGAGTGGCCCGCATGCGCGTGGCCGGGTGCGCGGGCCGGGTCAAGGCCGATCAGCACGCGCGCTCCGGAGACTGGAGCGCGGGACGGGTCTGCCGAGACCTTGACCACGAGGTGGCTCGGCTGCCCGACCACCAGCGGAGCCGGATGGCTGAGCAGCTCCAGCCAGTAGCCCTGCACTCTGACCGGGCCGGCAGAGCCGAGAGGCTCAGCCCCGCCGTGCTCCCCGTGGGCGGCGGCCCAGCCGGGCAGCAGGGCCACGAGGGCGGTGATGAGGAACCGGGTGATCACCGTCCGTATTTCCGGTCGATCTGAGCGCGGATCTCCGCGATCGGGTACCCCGCCTTCGCCATGCGAGACGCGTCCAGCGCCTCGTCCATGCAGATGTTTCAGGTGGCCGCGTGGCCGTCGGTGTAGCAGGAGAGCAAGCTCTTGTGGCCCAGGTGCTTGTCACACTGGCAATAGCAATAGAGCTGGTCGAGGACGTCGGGGATATCCCGCGCGGCGTGGTGAGCGGCCGCTGCCTTGCCCACGAAGAGCGCCGGATCGAGCGTGGTCCGCGTCTCGCGTCGGGCCAGCTGGTGCGAGCCGGGCGTCGAGGACGATGAAGCGGGCGGGCCGGCCGGCGCCTCGCCGCGCCAGAGGAACGCGAGGCCGAGGGATGAGACCAGGAGCAGCACAGCGGGCCAAGCGTAACGGCCGAGCCCTGTTCTCCGCTGGCAAGCCCGTCCTCCAGATGTGTCCATACCGCCCTCCATGTGCGGATCTGCGCTGCTGTTGCGGAATGAGTGCAGCAACGTCCATGCCACGCCCGACGGAGCCCTAAACGGCCGCGAAGTCACGTGTTGTCCCTGGCTCTTGACGGGAGTGCCGGGACAGGCGCGTCCCGCCGTGGGGTGCTCATGCCCCATGGCGCCTAGTATAGTAACCTGGGCTAGAGCCCCAGGTACGCCTTCTTCACGTGCGGGTTGGTCTTCAGCTCGGTGGTGGGTCCCGACAGCACGATCCGGCCATTCTCCAGGACGTAGCCGGTGGTCGCCAGGTCAAACCCCTGGTCGGGTCATTTTCGGGCCGGCCTCTCGGCCGGTCCAGCGCGGCCCTCTGTCCGTAGGGCGTAGGAGCTCAGCACCTTCATGTAGTTGGCGCGCTCGAAGGCGGCGGGCTCGCGCACCGCCCGGTAGCTCATGCTGCCCTGCATCTGGCGGATGGACTCGTACTCGTGCGCCTCCATCCACGCCAGGAGCGCCCCCCGCACGGCACCGAGATGCTCGATGCCGTGCTTCAGCAGCGCGGAGGTCATCATGGCTACCCGCGCGCCGGCCATCATGGCCTTCAGTGCATCCAGGGCGGTGTGGACGCCGCCGGTTACCGCCATGTCGGCCCGCACGTGGCCGTAGAGAATGGCCACCCAGTGCAGCCGCAGGAGCAGCTCGTAGGAGCTGGACAGCGTGAGACTCGGCACGACCTCGAGGTTCTCCAGGTCGAAGTCGGGCTGGTAGAAGCGATTGAACAGCACGAGCCCGCGGGCGCCCGCCTGGTCCAGCCGCGCCGCCACGTTGGCGATGGCGCTCCAGAAGTGGCCGATCTTGACGGCGACGGGGATGCGGACGCTCCCGGTGACGTCGCGGACCAGGTCGACGTACATCTGCTCGACCGCGGCCGAGGTCAGCGCGGGGTCGGTCGGGATGTAGTAGACGTTCAGCTCCAGCGCGTCGGCCCCCGCCTCCTCGATCTTCCTGGCGTAGCCGATCCAGCCACCCGTGGAGACCCCGTTGAGGCTGCCGATGACCGGGATCCCGACGGCCGCCTTGGCGCGGCGGACATGCTCGAGGTAGGCGTCGGGCCCCAGGTTGTAGTCGCGCATGTCAGGAAAGTAGGTCAGCGACTCGGCGAAGCTCTCGGTCCCGTCGGAGAGATGGCGGTCCAGCTGGTTGCTCTCGAGGGTGATCTGCTCCTCAAAGAGCGAGTGCAGCACCACGGCCCCCGCCCCCGCGTCCTCCATCCGGCGGATATTGTCGATGGACTCGCAGAGCGGCCCCGCCGAGGCCACCAGCGGGCTCCGGAGCGCCAGGCCCAGGTACGAGGTGGAGAGATCAATCATGGCCGGCCTCCTGCGGGGATTCCTCCGGCGGCGCGGCCGCCCACTGCTCATACACGCGCCACCGTGTGAGCACGTCCTCCTGGGCCTGCTCCAGGAGCCGCCGCGCCCCCTCGGGGTCGCTGTGGGCCAGCATGGTGTAGCGCGTCTCGTTGTAGGCGTACTTCTTGAAGTCCAGGCTCGGCGCCTTGGAGTCGAGCTGCATCGGGCTCTTCCCCTCCCGGCTGAGCCCGGGGTCGTAGCGGAAGAGCGGCCAGTGGCCGGAGAGGACCGCGGCCTTTTGCTGGTCCATGCCGTGCCGCAGGTCGTAGCCGTGGGCGATGCAGTGGCTGTAGGCGATGATGAGGGCCGGCCCCTCGTAGGCCTCCGCCTCGCGAAACGCCTTGAGGGTCTGGGCATCGTTGCCCCCCATGGCGACCCGCGCCACGTAGACGGTGCCGTAGGTCATGGCCATCAGGCCCAGATCCTTCTTCGCGGCGGACTTGCCGCCGGCGGCGAACTTGGCCACCGCCCCCCGCGGCGTCGCCTTGGACATCTGTCCGCCCGTGTTGGAGTACACCTCCGTGTCCAGCACCAGGACGTTCACGTTGTGCCCGGAGGCGAGCACGTGGTCGAGACCGCCAAAGCCGATATCATAGGCCCAGCCGTCGCCTCCGACGATCCAGACGGTCCGCTTGACCAGCGTGTCGGCCACGCTCAGGAGCTCGCGCGCCTCGGGTCCGCCCTTCGCCGCGAGCGCCGCCTTGAGCCGGGCGACCCGCTCGCGCTGGGCCTCGATGCCGCTCTCCGTGCCCTGATCGGCCTGGAGAAGCGCCGGCCCGAGATCACCCAGTTCCGGGCCGAGGCGCGCGACCAGTTCGCGCGCATACTCCATCTGCTTGTCCAGGGCCAGTCGCATGCCGAGGCCGAACTCGGCATTGTCCTCGAACAGCGAGTTGGCCCAGGCGGGGCCCCGGCCCTCGCGGTTGACGGTCCAGGGCGTGGTGGGCTGGCTGCCGCCGTAGATCGAGGAGCACCCGGTGGCGTTGGCAATGACGGCGCGGTCGCCGAAGAGCTGGCTCAGGAGCTTGAGATACGGCGTCTCGCCGCACCCGGCGCACGCGCCGGAGAACTCGAAGAGCGGCTGGAGGAGCTGGACATCCTTGACCTGGCTCGGGTTCACCGCGTGGCGGTCCACATCCGGCAGGTCGAGGAAGAACTGCCAGTTCATCACCTCCTGATCGTGGATCGGGGCCTGGGGCATCATGTTGATGGCCTTGTGGCGCACCTCGCTCTTGCTCTTCGCCGGGCAGACCTCCACGCACAGGGCACAGCCCGTGCAGTCCTCGGGCGCGACCTGCAGCATGAAGCGAGCCGCCGCGAACTCCCGCCAGCGGGCCGGCGCTGACTTGAAGGTCCCGGGCGCGCCGGCCAGTTGCTCGGGCTCGCAGACCTTGGCGCGGATCACCGCGTGGGGGCAGACGAGCACGCACTTACCGCACTGGATGCAGAGCGCCTCGTCCCACACCGGGATCTCGAGCGCGATATTGCGCTTCTCCCACCGGGTCGTCCCGACGGGATAGGTGCCGTCGACCGGGAGCGCGCTCACCGGCAGGAGGTCCCCTTCCCCCGCGATCATCCGGGCGGTGACCTTCTGGATGAAGTCGGGCGCCTCCGCCGGCACCGGCGGCCGGATGTCGAGCGTGCCGGTCACCCGCCCCGGCACCTTCACCTCGTGGAGATGCGCGAGGGCGGCATCCACGGCATCCCAGTTCTTCCTCACCACGGCAAGGCCGCGCTTGCCGTAGGTCTTCTCGATGGCGCGCTTGATGGCGGCGATGGCCTCGTCCCGCGGCAGCACGCCGCTGATGGCGAAGAAGCAGGTCTGCATGACGGTATTGATGCGCCCGCCCATGCCCGCCTCCCGGGCGACGCGGTAGCCGTCCACGACGAAGAACCGCAGCCGCTTGTCGATGATCCCGGCCTGCACGGGGCGCGGCAGATGGGCCCAGACCTGGTCGGGGCCGTAGGGACTGTTGAGCAGGAACACGGCGCCGGGCTCCGCGGCCGGGAGCACGTCCGAGCGCTCCAGGAAGGAGAACTGGTGGCACGCCACGAAGGTCGCCCGGCTGATGAGATAGGTCGAGCGGATGGGCCGGGGACCGAAACGCAGGTGCGAGATGGTCACGGAGCCGGACTTCTTCGAGTCGTAGACGAAGTACCCCTGGGCGTAGTTGTCGGTCTCCTCGCCGATGATCTTGATCGAGTTCTTGTTGGCCCCGACCGTGCCATCGGCGCCGAGGCCGAAGAAAACTGCGCGCACGGTCGATGGATCCTCGGTGGAGAAGTTCGGGTCGTAGTCCAGGCTCGTGTGGGTCACGTCATCCTGGATCCCGATGGTGAAGCTGGACCGCGGCTGCGCCTTCGCGAGCTCGTCGAAGATCCCCTTCACCATGGCCGGCGTGAACTCCTTCGAGCCGAGCCCGTACCGTCCCCCGATGACGCGGGGGAGCGAGCGGAAGGGGGCCCGGCCGGTGGCCAGGGCGCCGGCGAGGGCGGCAACCACGTCGAGATAGAGGGGCTCACCCACGCTGCCGGGCTCCTTGGTGCGATCCAGGACGGCGATGGCTTTCACGGTCGAGGGTAGGGCCCGGACGAAGTGTTCCACCGAGAAGGGGCGGTAGAGCCGAACCTTCAAGACGCCGACTCTCTCGCCTCGTCCGAGGAGGTGGTCCACGGTCTCCTGGGCCGTCTCGGCGCCGGAGCCCATGAGCACGATCACCCGCTCGGCGTCGAGAGCCCCCGCGTAGTCGAAGAGGCGGTACTGCCGCCCGGCGAGCCGGGAGAACCGGTCCATCGCGTCCTGCACGATGGTGGGGCAGGCCAGGTAATAGGGATTGGCGGCCTCGCGTCCCTGGAAGTAGACGTCCGGGTTCTGGGCGGTCCCGCGGATGACGGGACGGTCCGGTGACAGCGCCCGGGCCCGATGGGCGCGCACGAGATCGTCATCGATCATCGCGCGCAGGGTGCCGACGGTGATCAGCTCCACCTTGGCCACCTCGTGCGAGGTACGGAAGCCGTCGAAGAAGTGCAGGAAGGGAACGCGCGACTCCAGGGTCGCCGCCTGAGCGATCAGGGCGAAGTCCCCCGCCTCCTGCACCGAGTTCCCGGCCAGCATGGCGAAGCCGGTGGCCCGCGCGGCCATCACGTCGCTGTGATCGCCGAAGATCGAGAGCGCCTGCGCGGCGAGCGACCTCGCGGCGACATGGAAGACGGTCGCCGTCAGCTCGCCGGCGATCTTGTACATGTTGGGGATCATCAGGAGCAGGCCCTGAGAAGCCGTGAAGGTGGTCGCCAGCGACCCGGTCTGGAGCGCCCCGTGCAGCGCGCCGGCGGCACCGCCCTCGCTCTGCATCTCCACCACGGTGGGCACGGTGCCCCAGAGATTCGGCCGGCTCTCGGAAGCCCACTGATCGGCCCATTCCCCCATGGCCGAGGACGGCGTGATGGGGTAGATGGCGATCACTTCGTTGAGCTGGTAGGCCACGCGGGCGGCCGCCTCGTTGCCGTCCACGGTAACCTGACGCCTGCGCGTCTTTAGCTCGGCTGCGGGGATTGCTTCGGTCACCACACCCATGTGACACCTTTCCGAGGGTCCCTGCCCTCTAAAGCGGAACAACTACGGGCTCAGTAGGCCGGCGCCGCGGGCTCGTCCTGGGCGGGGGGCATACCAGACCGGTCCCGAGTCCGCTGTCCGGCGCGGGATAGCCGGTTGGTCAATCGAGTCGCACAGTTCAGGATCGGGGGATCGGGGACTCCCCGGCGCTCATCGGCTCTCCTGCACAGCACCGCCGGAACCGTCTGGTGCGGTGCGGCGGCCCAGCGAGGCCGTAGCTCCCCCGGCCGCCTACGCTACCCGGTCACGGGGGGATCGTAACTACAGAGCGGATCCTCGGCAAGGGGGTCGGCACTAAACGCCCAGGCGCGGGCCCGCGAGCCACCGCACGCGTCGCGATACTCGCAGCGACCACAGCGCCCGCCGAAGAGATCGGGGCGCCTGAGCGCGCGGAACAGCGGGGAGTCGCGGTACAGGGTGACGGGGTCGGATGTCCTCACGTTGCCGGCGGAGAGCGGCAGGAACCCCGACGGATGGACCTCGCCTGTGTGAGAGATGAACATTATGCCGTTGCCGTCGCGGATACCGGCGGCATGCCCCACCGCCCGCTGCGGCCGCCCCCCGTGACCATCGCGCCGTGCCCGCTCCAGGGCCACGCGCCGGAAGTGCGGCGCCTCTGTCGTGGTGATCACCGGCCCCGCGGTCCCGGCCAGGTCGAGGAGCCGCTCAAAGAGGCGCTCGCAGGCCTCGGCGGTGATCGGTCGCAGCACACTGCCCCGCCCGACGGCGATGAGGAAGAAGAGACTCCACCGGAGCGCGCCGAGGGCGGAGGCGAGCCGGTGGATCGCCGGCAGGTCGTCCAGCGTCTCCTCGCTCACGAGGGTGTTGATCTGAAACGGCAGGCCGGCGGCCCCGCACTCGCCCGCCGCCGCAAGCGTGCGCCGAAAGCAGCCGGGCACGCCGCGGAGGCCGTCGTGGCGCGTGTCGTCAGAACCGTCGAGGCTGAGCGAGATGGCGTCCACCCCCGCCGCCTTCAGCCGCCGGATTTCCTCGGCGGTCAGGAGGGGGGTGCCGCTCGGCGCCACGGAGACCGCGAATCCGAGCGCGCGGGCAGTCTCCATCAGCGGGAACAGGTCGGCGCGCTTGAGCGGATCGCCCCCCGTGAGCACGAGGTGCGGCAAGGGCGTCCCGAAGCGCGCCAGCCCGTCGAGCAGCCACCGGCCTTCCGCGGGGTTGAGCTCCGCAGGGTCCGGCTCGGGCGCGGCCTCCGCCCGGCAGTGCCGGCAGGCCAGATCGCACGCCCGCGTCACCTCCCAATACACGCGGCGTGGGGCCGCATCGAAGCCGGAGCCGGCCGCCATCACCCGGTCTCCCCCGACTCCTCCTCGCGCTTGCCGATCTCCACGTACCCCCGCTTGCCCGCCCCCAGATAGATCTGGCGCGGCCGGGCGATCTTCTGCTCCGGATCGACCAGCAGCTCCTGCCACTGGCTGAGCCACCCGCTCGTGCGCGGGATCGCGAACAGGACGGGGAACATCTCCACCGGGAAGCCGAGGGCCTGATAGATCAGGCCGGAGTAGAAGTCCACGTTGGGGTAGAGCTTGCGGGAGACGAAGTAGTCGTCGTGGAGGGCGATGCGCTCCAGCTCCTGCGCGATCGGCAGGAGCGGACTCGGCCGCGTGACCTCGAACACCTCGTCGGCCATCCGCTTGATGATCTTGGCGCGGGGGTCGTAGTTCTTGTAGACGCGGTGGCCGAAGCCCATCAGCTTGGCCTTGCCCTCCTTGACCTGCTTGATGAACTCGGGGATCCGGTCCTTGGAGCCGATGCCGCGGAGCATTCGCAGCACCGCCTCGTTGGCGCCGCCGTGCAGCGGCCCGTAGAGCGCCGCGATACCTCCTGCCACCGCCGAGTAGGGATCCACCCGCGACGAGCCCACGCTGCGCACCGCGTTGGTCGAGCAGTTCTGCTCGTGGTCGGCATGCAGCATGAAAAGCACGTCGACCGCCCGCTCGATGGCCTGGTTGGGCTCGTACTTGACCTCGGTCGTCTTGAACAGCATGTTCAGGAAGTTGCCCACGTAGCTCAAGCTGTTATCTGGGTACGCGTAGGGCATGCCCTGACTGTGGCGGTATGCGAATGCCGCCAGCGTCGGCATCTTGGCGATGAGCCGGATGATCTGCAGCTTGCGGATCTCCGGGTCGCCTTCCTTGGCCTCGGGATAGAACGTGGACAGCGCCCCCACCGTCGACACCAGCATGCCCATCGGGTGGGCGTCGTGATGGAAGCCGTCCATGAACTTCTTGATGTTCTCGTGGATCCAGGTGTGGTGGGTGATCTGGTAGACCCAGTCGTCCATCTGGCTGAGCGTCGGCAACTCACCGTGCATGAGCAGGTAGGCCACCTCCAGGTAATTGGAGCGCTCGGCCAGTTCCTCGATGGGATAGCCGCGATAGCGAAGGATGCCACGGTCGCCGTCGATCTCGGTGATCCGGCTGATCGTCGACGCGGTGTTCATGAAGGCCGGGTCGTAGGAGAGCAGGCCGAAGTCCTCGGAGCTCGTCTTGATCTGGCGCAGGTCCATGGCGCGGATCGCGCCGTGGGTGATGGGGACCTCGTAGGTCTTCCCGGTGCGGTTGTCGGTGACCGTCAGGCTGTCGGAGACCATGGGATCATCCCTCCTTGGATTTCACGATGTGAGGTCTCGCTTCTTCGCTTCCCCCAATTTCATAGATCCGCTCCTGGATGCTCAGCATGGCGCTCCCAGCAACTCATTGACCAAGCGGTTGAACACCTCGGCGGCGAAGGGCTTCGCCAGGAAGGCCGTGGCGCCGGCGGCGAGGGCCGCCTGGCGGCTCGCCCGGGAGGCGAGCACCGTCGCGACGAGCACCGGCGGGGGCGTGGCAAGCGCCCGGGCCGCGCGCACGATGTCGAGGCCGTCGCCGTCCGGCAGCCTCAGGTCGGCGATGACCAGACGCAGCGGCTGGGCCGCGATGGCCAGAAGCCCGGCCCGGCAGGATCCCACCGAGACGACGCGGTAGCCCTGGCGGCGGAGGAGCCGCTCGTAGCTCGCGGCCAGATCCGCCTCGTCATCGACCACCAGGACGGGCCTGTCCATCGCCGGCCGCCGCTCCTACCTCGAGCGGAGCGCGGCCGTCTCGTCGGCGCTCCTCACGAACGCGCGCAGCAGATCCGTCTCGGTCACGATGCCGACCAGGTGTCCGCCGTCCATCACCGGAAGCGCGCCGATCCGGTGGTCGAGCATGAGCTGGGCGGCGTCGCGCGCCTGGCGGTCCGGCCCCACCGTGATCAGCGACTCGGTCATCACCTTGCCGACCGTGAGACGGGTCAGGAGATAGTTCAGCTCCCACACCGTGAGGCTGGTGGCCTGAGAGGGCAGGTTCAGGCGGATGTCACGATCGGTGATGATGCCCCTGAGCTCGCCGCTCTCGCTGGTCACCAGGAGGTGCCTGATCCGCTTCTCGACCATGAGATGGCGCGCGTCCAGCACCGGCGTGTCAGGGGGTACCGTGATGAGCGCGCCGGTCATGAGCTCTCGGACTCGCATGGGGGCCTCCTTATTGGGGCTGCTCCAGCCGGCCCACCGCCATGCGGGGCAGCCCGTGGATGAGGAACAGGATCTGCTCGACCGTGCTCCAGAGATCGTGGACGTGCGTGTGAAGAACCAGCTCGGGCCTGAGCGATTCCTCGTAGTCGACGGCGATGTCGGGAGGTGCCGCGAGGTCGGACGCGGCCGCGCGCTCGCGCTGTTCGGCGCCCAGGCGCCAGCGGGAGACGCGCTCGCGCTCGACACAGATGTCCGTCGGGCACACGAGCTGGATCTCGGCGAAGCACGGGATCAGCTCGCGCGCGGCCTCGCGCCAGGCGCGGCGGGGTGCGGTGGCGTCGAGGATGACGGCGACGCCGGCCTCGGTCAGGAGCTTCGCGGCATAGGCAAGCGCGCGATGGGCAATCTCCTGCTGGCTCTCCGACGCGGGTCCCTCGGGAAGGAGGAAGCGGTGCACGGTCGCCAGGTCCAGCACCTTCACACGGACCCCGCGCGCCGTCAGGGCTAGGGCCACCCTCTCCGCCAGGGTCGTCTTGCCGCTGCCCGGCCGCCCGGTGATCCAGATGGCCCAGCCCGTGGACGCCTGCGCGGTCCGGGCGAGACGCGCCGGGGCCAGCGCGCGGGCCACCGCCACGACCCGGCGGGCGGCCTGCGTCACGCCCTCCCGCGCGGTGTCGATCACCAGCTCGGGCGCGAGCGCCGGCTCGTACGGCACATCGACGCCCGGCACCGTGGCGCCGGGCCGCCCCGCGCGCGCGTAAATCCCGCGTGGCGCGTGGCCCTGCGGCCGGGTCCGCTCCCGCTCCCGGCACACCTCGGGCGGGCAGACGAGCTGTACCTCGGCGAAGCGCGGGATGGCGGCGCGCGCCAGATCGCGCCAGATGCGCCGATGGGCGGTGGCGTCGATGATCACGGGCACGCCGGCTTCGCTCAGGAGCGCTGCCATGAACCCGAGCGCCCGGTACACCACATCCCGCTCGGCGTCGGTGTAGGTCGGCGACGGGGTGAGCGTCTTCCTGACCTCGTCCAGCTCGAGCACCCGCACCGGCTCTCCCAGCGCTTCGAGCTTCGCCGCCGCGGCGCGCGCCAACACCGACTTGCCGCTGCCCGGCCGGCCGGTGATCCAGATCGCCCAGCTCACCGCGAGCCTCCCAGCAGCTCGGCCACACGATCTGGATCGAAGGGCCCGGGCTCGGCCATCGCCCGCGCGAAGGCGAGCAGCGTGAGGCGCGTGGCGTCCGAGAGCGTCGGGTACCAGCGCGGATGGGCGATCACCAGCGCCCGGAAGGCGAAGAAGGGCGGGAGCACAAGGCAGAGCTCCCGGTCGCCGCTGCGTTCGAGATAGGCATCGAGAAATGCGCGGAACAGCCTCAGAAAGGGCTCGGCGACGCCGTCGGCGTCTCGCGCCGCGGCCTTGCGGACGCCGAAGAAGAGGTAGTTGATGCCGAGCGCGCTCACGTCGTCGGCCGGCTCGCCCCATTCGCCACGGCTCCGGTCGAGTACCGAGAAGTCGGTGCCCTCGCGGAAAAGGAGGTTCCACGGATGGAAGTCTCCGTGCGTCCGCGACAGGCGATGGGCGCGGTCGCGAAGCCGCCAGCGCCAGGACACCATGGCGCGCTCGAGGGCCTCGCAGTCGGCGGGCGGCAAGAGCGGCGACGGATGCGGGTAGCTGTCAAGGATGCCCATGAGACACTCGCCATGCCCGACCAGCTCGCGGATGCGCCGCTGGTAGAGCGTGGGCTCGTCCCGCTTCTCGGCGTGGCACTCGGCGAGGAAGCGCGCGAGGGCGCGGGCGCGCTCCGTGTCCAGATCCCGAACGGGCAGCGACAGCAACCGGTCGAGGTCCGTCCAGTAGAGCCGTCCCGCCGCCTTCTCCACGAGCTGGAAGAACTCGACAGCGTCGGCGGCCGACACCAGGTCGCCGGACTCGCGCGCGAACCCGATGTCGAGGCTCCTCACGTGGCGGGGGAAGCGGTTATAGGCCGCGTGGCCATAGAGCGCCTGCCAGGCGCGGTCGGCGGGGTAGTCGTGACCGAATCCCTGCGCCGGCCGTGTGCGCGAGACCACGAGCTGCCGCGGCTCGCCCCCGACGAGACACTCGACCTCGAAGGGGACGCCGTAGCCGAAGCCCTTGGGGTCGTCACTTCTCTCGCCCTCCTCCTCCTTGAGCCGCCGCAGGCTCAACACCTCGACGGAGCCATGGAAGACGGCCGCGAGGTAGCTCGCGAGCGCCTCCCGACCGATCACGAAATCCTCCCCGCCCTCATTATCACTTGCCGCGGACGGTCAGCACCGGGCAGGGCGCGATGGACACCACGCGGCCGGCGACGCTGCCCAGGAAGAACTTCGCCAGCCCCGTGCGTCCGTGCGTGCCGATGACCACGAGATCCACCCGCTTGGACCGTGCCGCGCGTGTGATCTGCTCGTGGGGCAGGCCCTCCATCAGCAAGCCCTTGGCCCGCACTCCGGCCTTCTTCGCCTTGGCGACGAGCCGGTCGAGGTGCTCCCGGGCCTGGCCTCGCGCGGTGGCCTCGAGTTCCTCGTAGATCCTGGGCGAGACATACCCGTCGCCCACCATGGGAATGACGGGGGCCAGCACATGGAGCACCAGCAGCTCCGACCGGTTTGCCTTGGCCATCTCCACGGCCTTCGTGAAGGCCGCCCCCGAGGCGCGGGAAAAGTCGGAA
>WNGB01006519.1_pt1 | contig 29724 bp, 28 predicted proteins | sample 5400681 | NCBI WGS metagenome assembly WNGB01 (sample SAMN13153367, study PRJNA577476) | soil metagenome | isolation source: 115 cm soil or saprolite under grassland replicate 2 | place: USA:California | collected 2016-06-15
CGAGCTCCCGCTGCAGCGTGGGCGCCAGGATGCCCAGCACCTGGCGGTCCACGTAGTTGATGGTCGTGACCACGAACAGCAGCGCGCACACCGTCCAGCGGTAGCCGATCTTCACGGCTCGCTCCGAACGATGGCTTCCCAGAGGCCCTGGAGGTACATCACGCCGAGCGCGCGATCGTACAGCCCGTAGCCGGGGCGCCCCTGCTCGCCCCAGATCATGCGTCCGTGATCGGGACGCATCGGACCCGCGAATCCGACGTCGCGCAGCGCGCGCAGCACTTCGAGCAGGTCCACACTCCCGCACGCCGAGGGGTGTGCCGTCTCGTGGAACCTGCGCTCGCCCGTGACGCGGATGTTGCGACAGTGCGCGAAGTGGATGCGGCCCATGGCGCCGAGGCTGCGAATCATCCCGGGCAGGTCGTTGTCGGGGCGGGCGCCGAGCGAGCCGGTGCAGAAGGTCACGCCGTTCGCCGGGCTGTCCACCAGCGCGACCAGGCGCGCCAGCGCCGTCGCATCGGTGATGATCCGCGGGAGCCCGAAGATGGGCCAAGGCGGATCGTCGGGGTGGATGGCGAGGCGAACCCCCGCTTCTAGGGCGACCGGCACGACGCGCTCGAGGAAGTGAGCGAGGTTGTCCCACAGCCGCTCGGCGTCCACCTCCCGGTACGCGGCGAGCAGGGCGCCCAGCTCGGCGGCCCCGTACCTCGCGGCCCAGCCCGGCAGCTCAGCCGTCCCGCGCGAGAGGTCGATCGAAGCGACCGCCCGGTCGTCGTACGCGAGGGCCGTCGAGCCGTCCGGCAGGCGCCACGCGAGGTCGGTGCGCGTCCAGTCGAACACGGGCATGAAGTTGTAGCACAGGATCGGCACGCCGAGCTCCCCCATGGCCCTGACGCTCGCGCAATAGTTGTCGATCATCCGATCTCGCGTGGGACGGCCCAGCTTGATGTCTTCGTGCACCGGGATGCTCTCGACCACGGCGAAGCGCAGCCCGGCGTCTTCGATCCGGGCCTTGAGGGTCCCGAGTCGCTCGCGGCTCCACGAGTCGCCGACCGGGACGTCGTACAGCGCGCTGACGACGCCTCTCACGCCCGGGATCTGCCTGATGTGAGCGAGGGGGACGGGGTCCTCCGGACCGAACCAGCGAAACGTCGGGATCATGTGCGGAGCCATTCCAGGACGTCGGCCACGCTCGCCCGGCTGAAGTCGCCGGGCATGGTGAGCTTCAGCGCGCTCGCCGCGACCGCGAACTCGAGCGCCCCGGCCGGCGCGTCGCCGGCCAGGAGCTTGGCGATGAGCGCCGCGGCGAAGCTGTCCCCGCCACCGACCCGGTCCACCACGCACACCTCGTGCCGCCGGCTCTGCGCGAGGCCGCCCGTGCCGGCGTCGTACAGGACGGCGCTCCAGCCGTGCTCCCGCGCGCCGAGGATCTCCCGGCGGGTGAGCGCGACGAGCTTGCACCCGAAGCGCTCGGCGAGTCGCTCCGCCAGCCGGCGCGCGCGGTCGGGCGTCGCGAGTGAGGCGTCGTCGGCATCGACGCCGAGCATCGCCTGCACGGCGGCGGGATTGCCGATGAGGACGTCCGCCTGCCGGGCGAGCGGCTCGACGAGCGCCCGCGGGTCGCGGCCGCGCCACAAGGCCTCGCGGTAGTTCAAGTCCAGACTCACGGGCGTCGCCCCGGCGCGCGCGCCGGCGATGGCGTCCGCGAGCCCCGCCGCCGGCCCGTCGCCCAGCGCGGGCGTGATCCCGGACCCGTGGAACCAGTCCGCACCCGCGAGCACCGCGGGCCAGTCGAGCGCGTGCGGATCGATCTGCGCGAACGCCGAGCCGGCACGGTCGTACACCACCCGCATCCCGCGGAGGTCCGACCCCGACTCCACGAAGTAGATCCCCATCCGCGCGCCGCCGCGCAGGATCCGGTCCGTGCCGACGCCTTCCTTGTTCAGCGCGTCGAGGGCGGCGTCGCCGATCGGGCTCTCGGGAAGGCGGGTGACGTAGTCGCACCGCACGCCCAGGTGGCTCAGGGCGACCGCGACGTTCGCTTCCGCCCCGCCGAAGCAAGTGACCAGCTCCGGGGATTCGAACAGCCGCTCTTCAGCCGGCGGGCTGAGGCGCAGCAGCAGCTCGCCGAACGTCACCACGCGCGGAGCGGCCTTCACCGCCCCGCCGCGGCGAGGTGCCGACGCGCCTCCGCGACGCGCTCGACGAACGAGCGCGCCCGCGCGGTCAGGTCCGCAGTGGACTCGGTTCCGAGGCGCGCCGCGCTCACGAGGGCGCCGCCCACGCTCACGGCGGCGGCGCCGGCCCGGATCCAGTCGCCCGCGCTCTCGAGCGATACGCCCCCCGACGGCACGACGCGCAGGAAGGGGAGCGGCGCGAGGAGGTCCCGGAGATAGCCGGGACCGGCCGCGACGGCGGGAAACAGCTTCACGAGGGACGCCCCCGCGCGCCACGCCTGGAGGATCTCGGTGGGCGAGAATGCGCCGGGTATGCAGGGCACGTTCTCGTCCCGGCACAGGGCGATCACGGCCGGTTCGAGCGTCGGACTCACGACGAACCGGGCGCCGGCCGCGATCGCCTCCCGCGCGGCGCGCGCATCGAGCACCGACCCGGCGCCGACCACACACGCCCCCGCCGCCCTCCCGGGAACGCCCCCGTCCGCGGTGAGCGCTGCGATCGCGGCGATCGCGCCCGGCGTGGTCAGGGTGATCTCCACCGCCCCCACCCCTCCCGCCGCGAGCGCGCGAGCGGCGGGGCGAAGGTCGAACGCTTCAGGGAGTCGGACGACCGCGATCACGCCGCCGGCGAGCAACGGATCGGTCATGCCGTTGTCCCGCACAGGGTCTCGAGCGCTGCGTCCACGCCCTCGCGCTCGAGCGCGAGCAGCCAGCGCGTGGCGGCCTCGAGGAAGCCCGGCAGCTCGGCGAGGTTCGTGCCCCACAGCTCCGCGTCGCCGAGCGCCCGGGCGGCGAGTCGCTCCAGCGTCTCGGCCGGCGCCGGGCTGGGCGTAGCGTCCGGGTCCACCGCGCGCCAGTGCCGCGAGATGAGGGTCCGCTCGACGTCGTCGACGGCGCACTGGGCGACCGGGCGCATGACGCGCAGGTACGCCGCGCAGCCGAGCGCGAGGCCTTGCGGCACCCGGCCGCGCTTCGCGGTGAAGCCCACGATCGAGGGCACGACGCGGAGCCGCAGCTTGGCGGTCTGGTTCGTCGCGATCACCTGCCACCGGTGCTCCAGCCAGGGGTTGCGGAAACGGTCCACCACCGTCCGCGCGAACGACTCCGCCGCGTCGAGCGGCAAGTCCGTGGCGGGCACGATCTCCTCGAACAGGATCTGCCGCAGGAACGGCCCCAGACGGGGATGCTCGGCGGCCTCGCGCACCGTCGCGACGCCCGCGAGGAGCGCGAGCGGCGCGAGCACGGTGTGGGCCCCGTTCAGGAGCTTGAGCTTCCGTTCGCTGTAGAACCCGATGTCGGGGGCGACGATAACGGCGGGCGGGGCCTCGATCGGGAACGCCTGCCGCAGGGCGTCCGGGTCCGCCTGGATCGCCCAGAGACAGTGCGGCTCGGTGACGGTCAGGAGCGCGTCCCTGTACCCGAGGCGCGACTCGAGCTCCGCGCGCGCGCCGGATTCGGGCGCGCCCGTCGTGATCCGGTCCACGAGCGAAGAGCAGAACCGGACGCGCCCCGAGAGCCAATCGCGGAACGCCGCGCCGCGGTCGCGCTTGGCCGCCAGGTGATCGACCATCTCCGCCAGGCGCGGCCCGTTGTCCGGAACCAGCTCGGTGGGGATCACGAACACGGCCGGGCCGTCGGGCAGCCGCTCGAAGCGCGCGTGCAGGAGGTCCACGAGCCGCGCCGGAAACGCCGCCTCGAGCCGGAAGCCGGCCTCGGTCACGTTGCTGACGATCACCCGCAGCTCGGGGCGCGTAACGACGTCCCGCACCGCAGCCCACTCCAGGTCCGCGACGAGCGCCCGGGACAGCGAGCCGACGAGACGCGTCCGCTCGACCGGCCTCCCGCGCTCGAGGCCGCGCTCCACCAGCGTGAACAGCCCGGCCTGGGCGTTCATCGCTCCCGCACAGCCGTAAGGCGTGCTCTGCACGACCACGCTGCGACCCGGCAACGCGCCCGCGCGGTTCGCCGCGTCCACGGCGGCGGCCGACACGGCGCGGAGCAGCATCCCGGTGCCGAACTGCAGCGCTCGCTCCGGCAGCTCCGTCCGAGCGTACGCGCTCGTCGCCCAATGCTCGGTGCCCAAGCGGGCGAGCCCGGCGGGGTGACCGGTCACGGCCGCCCCCCGGGGAGCTTGAGCGACGCGCACCCGGTGCCGCTCGAGCTTGTCGAGGCTGGGCAGCGACCCGCGACGTTGTGCATGCAGTGACCCCGCGCTCGGGCACCGGATAAGGTGCACGCCGAACACGGGACGGACAATGGAGGCGAAAGGCGTCCCCGTCGTGGCCGACGGGGATCATGTCCCGCTCAAGCCATGGCGCGCCCCGGACTCAGTACGTCGGCCAGTTGTCGACCCAGGCGTTCGTGTACGGGAGGAGCCGTCCGAAGCGGCGGAGCAGTCGCGCCACGTTGCACGAGTTGTAGTTGAACCGCTTGATGCCGTCCCCGACGTCTTCCGGCGGCAACGCGGCGCCGAGCATCACGTTCAGCCCCGTGATCGTCGCGCCGTCTACGCCGTTGTTGCCGTTCGACGTGAGGTTGCCGCCGACGAGTACAACCCCTTCCCACGCCACACTGCCGTTCATCGTGAGAGCGCCCGTCACGATGAGCATCCCGCGGCCGTCGCTGGGGAGCGTGAAGTTTCCGTCGACCCGGATGATCGGGTAGTAGGTCGTGTCGAAGAACGACGGCCACGCCCCCGGAGGGATGGTGACGTCCGGCTGCAGGACGCCCTCGTTGACGATCCCGTTCCAGTCGATTTTCAGCGCCTCCGCGGACGCCGCGGGCGTGGGACCCAGGGTGACGACCGGCGGGTTGCCCTGCGGGGCGAGTCCCGCGCCGTTCTGGGTGTAGCCCGGGCTCGCGGGCACCGCCACGCCGCCGATGGTGGGCTCCCTGCCGCACGCGTCCACGCCGCCGGTCCCCATGCTGGAGGCCCCGTTCTTGTGGAGCCCGGGCAGGCTCGTCCAGCTCGCCGGCAGTTTCATCCTGCCCGGCTCCCAGACCGCGTACTCCGCCACGGTGCGCTCGGCTTGAGGCGTCCCGCGCAAGGCCCTCACCGTGCTGACGCCGTGCGAGCGGACGACGTACGCCCAGAAACCGGCCACCGTATCGGCGCGGACCTGCGCCAACACGACGTCCGCGTAGCCCCCCCGCTGCGCGATGCGGGTGGACTCCCTCACGGCGGGCGGCATGGCGGTGAAGCCCAGCGAGTCGCGCCGCCCGATGAAGCGCTCGAGTCCGTTCTGCGCGAGCGCGAACGCATCGACGGCGGCCTCGTCGTTCGCATTCACTCGGCGCTCGCTGCCGAGCGCCGAGAAGCCGGCGGCGAGCAGGATCGCGAATACGCCGATGACGAGAATCGCCATGGAGAGCGCCACGCCGCGCTCGGTCAGGTTGAGTCGCATACTCGCTCCTGGACGCACCGTCACTTGAGTTGATTGTTGAAGAACACGGCGGTACTGATCCGAGCCGCTTTCGGGGCGGCCGCTCCCTCCGGCGCGCGCTCGCTCTGCGCGCTGAGGTCGAGCTCGAGGCCGCGCACGGCCGACAGCGGGGTGGGGACCGCCGTCTGGGCGGTGTCGCCGCCCTGCACGTAGAACCGAAACCTGGCGGAGCTGTCGAACGGCGCGACCAGCTCGTCGGTCTGGCCGGTCGCGACGCTCGTGCGCCAGAGCGCGACACGCCCCGGGAGGACCAGGGAGCCCTTGAACTCGTAGGCGATCCGCTGGAACAGCAACACGGTCGTGCCGACCGCCGCCGCGGGCGGCAGGGTCACGGGAAGCGGCGGGCGGACCGCCACGACTCCGCCCTTCGGAAGCACGCTGAAGTTCGCCGCCACGCACGCCGCGGGGTCGTCGGGCCCCACCGTGGCGCCGATCTCCACGTAGTTGTAGCTCCCGAGCGTGTCGCGCCACGCGTATCCCGCAAAGCCGGCGGTCGCGTACACGCTGGAATCCACTGGCAGCAGGGACAGCGTCGTCTGCATCGCGGTATTGGCGCACACGATCCCCACCGCATACGGCACCCGCACCGTGCGTGATCGCCCGCGACGCCGCCGAGACGACCCCGCCGGTCGGTTCCACCATGCGGAGATCGGACACCGCGGCATTCACCGCCGCGCGGGAAACGAACCGCGCCCGGCGCAGCTGCGTCTGCTCGTCGTGGAAGCGCGACTGGGACACGAACAACTTCGTGAGGGCGCCGCCGACGATCCCCAGGATCACCATGCTGACCAGCAGCTCGGGAAGGGTGAACCCGCGTCGCGTGCTCACGGCTTGTTGAACGGGTTGGCATCCGGCTTCGCCCGCTCGATAATCACGGTATCCGGTGACACGAACGGGTTCAGCGGCGTGATGATCAGCGTCACGCGCCGCCACCTCGGCGACAGGTGCTCGACCGTGACCGTGCGGGTGTAGGGCAACGGGGACCGGCGGACGGTCGTGGTCCCGACCTTGGCGGTGAGCGAGTCGAACGGCAACGCCGTGAACTGGTTGACCTGTTGCGCGATCACCGCGTCCCGGGCGGCCAACCCCACGAGAGGATAGGAGCGTCGCGCCATCACAAAGGACAGCCGCGCCGCACCCGCCAAGGCGATGCCCAACAGCGTCACGGCCACCAGGAGCTCGACCAGCGAGAAGCCGGCCACGGACGGGGGGCGCTTCATCGCACCCTCACCCAGCCGGCCCGTGACATGGTGACCGCGCGGGAATACTCCCGGCCCCAAACGCCGACCGTGAGCGCACTCGAGGTGAACCCGCTGGGAAGCAGATCCACCGGATTGGCGGAGAACGAAACGGAATCAACCCCGTATTCCGTGTCGCGCCCCAGGGACCGTTGCCACAGCGCGCTGCCGGACACCCGGTCGCTCACCGTGAACGATCGCCCGCCGGGGTCCAGCGCGACCCGAACCGGGCGGCGCTGGCGCGCGGCCGCCGAGCCGGCGACGGTGAGGTCGTGAGCGACCACCTTCGCGGCCTGGTTGACGCGGGAGTGAGCGATGATTTGGGAAACCCTGGGCCAAGACATGATCGACAACGTGCTGAAAACGGTGATCACGATCATCAGCTCGATGATCGAGAAGCCCGTCGTCCAGGGCGGCCAGCGGGGCCTTGCGGCTGCGGCGTGGTATGTCGGCATGCGGCTCACTCCTTGGGACGCGAACGGCCCCACCTGCTGGTCATGAGCGTGGGGCCGCCTTGCTCCTCCGGCAGCCGGGCCGTCTCAACGATGATGCACTAGCTCATCGAGACCCCGCGGCTTTGCGCCCCGCCGTCACCAACGGTTTGCCTTTGACAGAGTGTGCAATCTGACGGACCGCAAGGACCACGCCTCATGCCCACCTTCAACTGGCTCAGCGAGATGCACGAAGTGTCGCTTTGGTAACGCATAGCAAAACGCCCGAAATGCTTGCATCATGCCGTTGCAGTCTGGGAAGTATCCCTCGCAGGATGCGTGGGAGTGGTCGCTCTCCACGTTACGTCCTACATTTGCGGCCTCCCAGGCCACTTCGTCCCCGGTCGGAGCGAACGATGCGGCACCAGACGGTACTCATCATCGACGACGACATGGCGGTCGTGAAGTTGCTGGCGCGCGAGCTGCGCAGCGCCGGCTATGACATCGTGGCCGCGGTCGATCCGGTCCAGGGCCTCATGTCCGCCAAGCGCGAATCGCCGGATCTGATTCTCCTCGACCTGATGATGCCGGCGGGCGGCGGGATGCAGCTCCTGGACAGGCTTGCCACCGTGGGAAGAGCCCGGGTAGTCGTGATGACCGCCATGGATGAGCCGGGGCTCAAGGCGCAAGCCCAATCCCACGGCGCGACCGCCTTTGTGAAGAAGCCGGTGGAGCCCAAGGCGGTGGCGGCCCTCGTGCAGCAACTCCTTCCTCAGAAGCGCTCCGACTGACGGGACCCCCCGACTCGCCGACCGCTCCGTCACCGATCAGGGCCGCCGGCGTCGCTCCAACACCCCGCGCCGCTCTCGACTGCGTCGCCGGTCGCCCTGCTGCCGACGGTCGGCCACCCGCCGCTCCGCGAGCGGCCTGGCAGCCGCCGCGCGGCGCTCGGCGGCGCGGCGCATGCGGCCGCTGCGGCGGCTGACGGAAACACGGCGTCGGCTCATTCCGTGGTCGCGCTTCGCGGTGTCCCTCACCGGGCGTGTGACTTCGCGGGACACGGCCTCGTACGCGGGATGCCGCTCCCGCACGCCGGCCGCCGTTCGGGGGTACGGCTCGTCCCAGGCCACCGCGAACACTTCATTGCAGCGTGGGCACCGGGTCGCCCCGCTGCGGGCGTCGGGAAGCGGATCCCGATGGCGACAGTTCGGGCACACGAGGTACCCCTCGCGGACGCTCGCCGGCACGCGGGCAACGCTCAGCGGGCCGCGCACCACGGTCCACTCCCGCGGCGGCGTGGTGCGGAACTCGAGCAGATCCCGCGGTACCTTCGCGATCCGCCCGTGGATCCGCACGTGCGCTTCGCGTACCGTGAGCGCGGTCACTGGATACCACGCACCCAACCGCAGCCCGCAGTTTGCGGAGACCTGCAGCCGCGCCCACCGAACGACGCTCATCTGCTCCTCGCGGCAATAGATTGCGGCCCCGAACGGCCGGCTGTCAACCTTGGCCGGCGGAACAGCGGCTTGCTGGGCCGGCCTGGAAAGCCCGGCGTCACGGCCGGGACAGGGCCTGTACGCGCTGCGCGTCCTGCTTCGAGAGCACGTCCTGCGGGCTGAGCGCCGTGTAGGCGGGCACCTCCTTGCCCGCGATCATGGCGTTGGGTGAGCCCGAGATCGTGTCTTGCCTGAGGAGGAAGGTCCCTTCCTGCCCCGTCGTGAACCGGGGCGTCGCGCGCCAGGCGACGTCCAGCGACCCGGGGAATCGCACGACGACCCGCTGACCCGCCTGGCCGCCCTTCATCGCAGACTCGACGAGAATGACCGCTTCCTGCCAAGCCGCGTCGTGCTCGCTGACCCGCCGCCCTGGCCCGGTCTGCGCGGTCGCGGCGCGGACCGCCTCCACGCGGCCGACGACGATCATGTCGGCGGCCCGAACCCGGGCCCGAAGCGCCGTGTCGCTCACCTGCCGCCGAATCCCGAGGATCGAGTCTCGCTGCTGCGCCAGCGCGCCCGCCGGCAGCCCGTCGGCGACCGCTTCATGTCCCACTTCTCGAACCGCCACACCACGACCGTAGAGCCACCCGCTCGTGTAGAACGTGGCCTGCATCCCCTCTCGCAACGATCCCGCCTCCCGGGCTTCCACCGTCACGGAATCGCCGGCGGCGAGGGCGACGGCAGAGGGCTTGTCCAGCACCTCGTCCACCCGCACCACCGTGGTCCGGGGGGACACGGCGACGCCGGAGACGGACGCCGCACCCACTCTGGCGACGGTACCGACGAATACGATGTCGGACTGGCTCACCAGAGCCGCCCGGTCCTGTTGCGCCGCGCCCCGTTGCGTGACAAGGAAGAAGGCACACGTGCACCACAGCCCCGCGAAGGTCCGCCCTCGATTGCGCATGACACCCTCCGCCGGTGCGCGCCCCCGCGCCCCCGCGCCCCCCGGCCGGCTCAGGGGCGCACCGGCACGCTGAAGTAGAACGGATCGATGGAGACACGGACGGTGCCCCCGGCGCCGTCCACCAGCCGCTTGGCCTGGAAATCGGCCTTCCGCTGATACACCACGCCTTGCGGGAAGTCGCTCGAGTCCGGCGTGTTGTTGGCCGAGAACACGCCTCGGAACTCCGGGCCGACGGCCGTCAGAAAGTTGTAGTCGCCGATGTAGGGGAGGAACTGCGGCGCCGGTGTGTTCGCGGGGACGGTGGCGAGCACCAGATCGGCGTGCGTGGCGAACCCGTCGCCGGACCGCTCCAGCTGCGTGACCCAGCGGCTGTCGGGGCCGGTCCCGCGGACCTGTTGATACAGGAGGCCGACCGTGCCGGTGTCGGAGACGGCGAGGCTCGCGTTGGTGGCGTTGGTCAGCGTCCGCACATCCCCGCTCCACGTGACGCCTCGGTCCGTCGAGCGTCTCACGTGAATCGTGTAGATGTCCCCCGTGCCGACCCGGTCCGCCCATGCGAGATACACGATCTCGCTATGGCGGGGGTCGACCGCGATCGAGAGCGTGGACCCGATGCGCTCCTGCCCGAGGGTGGGCGCGTTCGACCACGGGATGGTCACGTTCCGGGCGACGATCCGCCCGGGGAGCCTGTCCCCGGGGTCCACGAGATCCCGGAAGGGGGTGGCCCCGCCCGCCCCGCCGTCGTCCCGCACGACGACCACATCACTCGTCGCCGCCTCGCCGGTGAAGCGTCGCCACCCGAAGTACGCGGCGTACACGGTCTGATCCCGCGCCACGGCCGGCCGCACCGACGGCCCATCCTGGTCCGCCGTGCTGCGGCTCTCGATCCGAGCCGAGGTGTACGTGGCGCCTCCATCGAGCGAAACATCGACCGTCGCCGTCCCTCCGGTGGTCACGGCGAAGTCGTTCAGGCCGACGTAGATCCGATCGGCGTCGCCGGCCGATGTCGCGCGCACGAACGGCTGGTCGGCGGAGCCGCGGGAGGCCTGCACCGTCATCGTCGTGGACGACAGGACGTCGTGCGTTACCAGCTCGTTCAACAGGAGCGACTCGGACACCCGCAGGATGCCGGCGTAGAGTCGCCCGGTTCCGCCGTCGAACGCCTCCGTGATGTCCGCGGTCGTGACGGTGCTCGGGACGGTCATCCGGAGCGTCCATGTCCTCCCGCTGTCCTCCGTGACGTAGATCGGCGCGGTCCCGCTCGCCGGGCCTCCGGGGTTCGGGGTGAAGGCGGACGCCGCCATCAAGCCGGGGTTGGACGGATGCACGGCCAGAAACGGCTCGGCGTCCTGCTCGGTCTCGCCGCTCAGCGACGCCGGAATCATGTCGGCGACGCGGACGCCCGGCGGCCCGGCGGCGCCACCCCCGCCTCCCGGCGGGGGCGGGGGCGTGCACGCCGCCAAGGCGAGGGCGACTAACGCGAGTGCCGCTGTGCGCATGATCGATCGCTCCGTGTGTGAGCACGGATCGTAAGGGAAGCCGGGCCCCGGCACAACACCGGCGCCTCCCGACCATAGCGGCCGCGGCGGCCCGACGACATACTTGCTGGGTCCTCCAGCCGGTGGATCGGGATGTTCGACGATGCCCTGAGTCGCCGCGCCTTTCTTACCGTCTCCGGCGCGGCCGTCGCGTCGGCGTGGCTCGCCGCCGACCCGGACGAGCTGCGCGCCTCCCTCGCCCACGCCGCCCGCGCGCGCGAGGCTCCGTGCGCTCCGGCATGGGAGTTCTTCACCGCCGAGCAGGCCGCGGACGTCGAGGCGATCGCCGCCCAGATCGTCCCGACCGACGACACGCCGGGCGCGCGCGAAGCCCGCGTCGTGAGCTTCGTCGATCACTCGCTCGCCACCTGGGCCGTCCCGCAGCGCGAGCCGTTCATCCAGGGCCTCGACGGGCTCAACGGCGACGTCGAGAAGCGCTGGCCCGGCACCGGGCGGTTCGCCAGCCTCCCGCCGGAACGCCAGCTCGAGCTGCTGCGGGCGCAGGAGCAGACTCCCTTCTTTCGGCAGATGCGCTTCGCGACGCTGGTGGGGATGTTCTCCCTGCCGTCGTACGGGGGGAACGCCGGCAAGCTGGGCTGGCGGCTGATCGGCTTCGAGGACCGCTACGTCTGGCAGCCGCCCTTCGGCGACTACGACGCCGAAGCGGCGGGCCGTGGGCACTGAAGCCGTGCGACCCGGGCGGCCGGCGATCCGCTTCCGCCCCGGCGCGACGGTGGACTTCGTCGTCGTCGGGTCGGGCGCCGCGGGCGGCATCATGGCGAAGGAGCTCGCGACCGCCGGGTTCACGGTGGTCGTGCTCGAGCAGGGGCCGCGGGTCGAGGCGGAGCAGTTCGAGCACGACGAGATCAAGACGTTCTTCCAGAGCGCTCTCCAGAACAACCCCGCCGGGTTCACGTTCCGTAGGACCGAAGCCGACGCGGCGCGGCCCGGCCGGATCCAACTTCTGTACCACCGCCTGGTGGGTGGTGGCAGCGTGATGTTCACGGCGAATTACTGGCGCTTCCGCGAGATCGACTTCGCCGAGCGGAGCCGCTTGGGCGAGGTTGCCGGGACCGGCCTGGCGGACTGGCCGATCACCTACCGCGACCTCGAGCCCTACTACACCAGGGCCGAGTGGGAGCTTGGCGTGTCGGGCGTGCCGGGACTGTTCGACCCGCCGCGCTCGCGGCGCTATCCGCTGCCGCCGCTGCCCGTCAAGTCCTCCGGCGTGCTGTTCGAGCGCGGCGCCCGCGCCCTGGGCCTGCACCCCCAGCCCTCGCCGCTCGCCATTCTCTCCCGTCCCTACCACGGCCGGCGGGCGTGCCAGCATTGCGGGTACTGCCTCGCGTTCGGGTGCGAGTTCGGCGCCAAGTCGTCCACGCTCGTCACCGTGATCCCGCTGGCCGAGGCCACCGGGCGATGCGAAATCCGGGCCGACAGCTACGTGCGGAAGATCGAGGTCGACGACCGCGGCCGCGTCACCGGCGCGACCTACCTCGACGCTGACAAACGGGAGCACTTCCAGCCCGGCCGGGCGGTCGTGCTCTGCTGCAACGGCGCGGAGACGCCGCGGCTGCTCCTGATGTCGACCTCGAGCCTGTTCCCCAACGGCCTCGCCAACTCGAGCGGCGTGGTGGGCAAGTACCTGATGTTCAACGGCCTGTCGAGCGCGAGCGGCGTGTTCGAGCGGCCCCTGAACGAGTTCAAGAGCGTGATGGCCACGCGGGTGCTGTACGACTTCTACGACAGCGACCCGCGGCGCGGGTTCTACGGTGGCGGCGCGCTGGACGCGCGCGCGTTCGTGTATCCCACGTTGTTCGCCCTGGGCGGGCTACCGCACGACGCGCCCTCGTGGGGCGCCGAATACAAGCGCATGCTGCGGGAGTATTACACGCGCACCATGAACGTGGATGGGCACTCCACGTCGCTCCCGCTCGAGACCAACTCCATCTCGCTCGATCCCGAGGTCAAGGACGCGTGGGGACTGCCGGCGCTGCGGGTCACCTACCGGGACCACCCCGACGACCTCGCGATGATGCGCTTCCTGCAGGACAAGGCCGTGGAGATCCTCGAGGCCGCCGGGGCGCGGCAGACATGGAGGCAACCGGTGCAGGAGGCGACCCTGGCGGCCCACCTGCTTGGCACCTGCCGGATGGGCAACGACCCGCGGACGTCAGTGGTAGACAAGTACCACCGGACGCACGACGTGCGAAATCTCTTCATCTGCGACGGCTCGAGCCTGGTGACCGGGGGACGCGGCCAGCCGACCTGCACGATCCAGGCGCTGGCGTACCGCGCCGGCGAGCACATCGCGGCGCTCGCGCGGCGCGGCGAGATCTGACCCGCCCGGCTGAAACGGTCGCCGCTCCCCAGGCTTGCGACTCCAGCAGACCGGACGCTAGCTTGCCGCGACCGGCGCGGCCCGCGCCGGCAGCCACACAGGAGAGACCTCACATGGCCGGACTGCGTCTGCTCGTCGCCGCGCTCGCTCCCCTTGCCCCCTTCGCTGCCGCGGCGCCCGTGGCCGCGCAGCAGGCCCCCCAGCCCACCCAGCCCCCCACGATGCGGGAGTGGACCGTCCCGTGGCCCGGCACGCGCCCGCGCGATCCGTATCCCGACCGCCAGGGACGGGTGTGGTTCGTGGGGCAGCAGGGCGACTACGTCGGTGTGCTCGATCCCGGCTCGGGCGAGTTCAAGAAGTTCGATCTCGGAGCGGGGACCGGGCCGCACAACCTCATCCTGGACGGCGCCGGCATCGTCTGGTACTCGGGCAACGCGGCCGCGCACATCGGCCGGCTCGATCCGCAGGACGGCACCATCCGCCGGTACCCGATGCCGGACCCGGGCGCGCGCGACCCCCACACCATGATCTGGGACCGCCACGGCGATATCTGGTTTACGGTGCAGGGCGGCAATGCCGTGGGAAAGCTGACCGTGGGCACGGGCCAGGTGCGGCTCTTGGCCGTGCCGACCCCCCGTGCCCGCCCGTACGGGATCGCCCTCGACCCGTCCGGCCGGCCGTGGCTCGTGGAGTTCGGCACCAACAAGATCGCGACCGTCGATCCCGAGACCTTCCAGCTCACCGAATATCCGCTGACACGCGCAGCGGCGCGGCCGCGCCGCATGGCGATCACCTCCGACGGCGCCATCTGGTACGGCGACTACGCGGGCGGGCTGCTGGGCCGCTTCGACCCCAAGACGACGCACGTCGAGGAGTGGCCCTTGCCGGGTGGGGCGACGTCCCGGCCATACGCCGTGACTGTGGACGACCAGGACCGGGTCTGGGTGGTGGAAACAGGGTCGCAGCCGAACCGGCTCGTGGGTTTCGACACGCGCGCGCACCGGTTCCTGCCGCCGGCCGATGTGCCGAGCGGCGGCGGCACCATCCGCAACATGGTGTTCGACCCGCGCACGCGCGTGATCTGGTTCGGGAGCGACAACAACACGATCGGCCAGGCCCAGCTGCCGGGTGCCGCAACGCCCGTCCCGTAGCCTCGCGTGGCTCGGGGCTCTGGTCGCCCTCGGTGCTTCGCTCGCCGCGGCTGCGCGACCCGCGACTCATAAGGAAGGCCCGCCCCCGGCGCACACGGGCGGCTTCGGCGAGCCGACCTGCCACCAGTGCCACTTCGACGCCGGTTTGAACGAGCCGGGCGGCGAGGTGGAGATCGGCGGTGCGCCGGATCGCTACCAGCCGGGCCGTACCGTCGAGCTGATCGTCTCGCTCAAGCGGGCGGGGATGCAGCGCGCGGGCTTCCAGCTCGCGGCGCGGTTTGCGGAGGGCGGGGCCGCGGGCGCCCAGGCCGGCTGGCTCTCCCCGAGCGACGCGCGCACCGCGCTGGTTTGGGACAGCGTCACCCACGTGGGCTACATCGGGCACACCGTCGCGGGCACCGCGGTCGCCGGCGGCGCCGCCCGCTGGACGTTTCGCTGGACCGCGCCCGTCCGCCCCCCGGGCGCCGTCGTGTTCCACGTCGCGGCCAACGCGGCCAACGACGACGATTCGCCGCTCGGGGATTTCATCTATACGAGCGCGATCCGGGTGCTGATGGCGCGGCGGTGAACGTCACCGCAGGGCGTGGGGGCGTGCGCCCCGGCTTACCGCAGCGCCTGCACCACCGGCAGCCTGGCGGCCCGCCGAGCCGGGAAGAAGCCCCCGATGACCCCCATGACCACGGCGAAGGCCAGCCCCGCCAGGAGCAGTTGGGGCGTCACGCGGAAGCTGAAGGCGATCTCGCTGAAGCTCGCCCAGTTCGTCGTGCTCGTGACCACGCCGTTGATTGGGAGCGCGAGCAGACACCCGACCGCGCCGCCCAGACTCGCGATGATCGTGGACTCGACGAGGAAGCTCGCCAGGACGCTGCGCGGGTGGAAGCCGAGCGTCAGGAGCACCGCGATCTCCGGCGCGCGCGCGGCCACCGCCGCATACATCGTGTTCACCGCGCCGAACACCGCCCCGACGGCCATGATGCTCGTGATCAGCAGCGCCAGAATCCGCAGGATGCGCCCCAGGAGCTGCGACTGCTGCGCATAGAAGGCGGACTCCCGGTGCGCATCCACGGTGATGCGGCGGTCTCCCTCGAGTGCGCGCTTGGCCTCCTCGAAGGCGCCCGCATCCCGCAGCCGGAAGGCGATGGACTGGAACACCTGGCCGCGAAACACGGGCATGAACTGCTCGTTCTCACCCCAGATCTCCGACTCGAACGCCGACCCGCCGGCAGTGAAGTGGCACACGACGGTCCAGTCCCGGCCCGCGAAGCGCAGCGTTTCGCCCAGGCCGGTGTTGGGGAAGCGAGACACGATCCGCCTCCCGACGCAGATCTCCGAGCGACCCGACTGGAGCCTGCGCCCGTCGGCAATCCGCACGTTGGATCGCACGGTCCACACCTGATCGCTGATCCCGCGGGCCACGACGTTCGCCACCTGGGTGGTATCGAAGCGCTTCGGGAGCGGGATCACGACGTAGACCTCGGGGCTCACGAGCGGGCGCCCGTCCGCGCCGGCAGCGACGTGCGGCGACGCGGCGACGATGTTCGCCGTCTCGCGGGAGAGGCCGCTCGACAGCTCGGAATCCGCCCCCTTCCGGAGCACCAGCACGTTGTCATCCGACCCCGTGCGCACCAGCGCCGCGCGGAACCCGTTGGCCAGGGCCAGCATCGCAATGAACACCGCGACCACGAGCCCGACGCCCAGGGCCGTGAGGGCGGTGGAAACGGGACGCTGGAGGACGCTGCGCGCGTTGTAGACGATCGGGATCTTCACTCGACGCGCCTCAGCGCCTGTACCACCGGGAGTCGCGCCGCTCCCACCGCGGGAACCACGCCGCTCGCGAGCATCAGCAGCAGCGCGATGGCGCCGCCCACGGCGAGCGTGCCGCCCGAGACGTCGAAGCCGGGCAGGAAGCCCTGCGCGCTGAAGTTGGTCGTCTTGTAGAGCAGCTTCGCGCCCCCGAGGCCGATCAGGGCGCCCGTGAGGGTGATGATGCCCGCTTCCACCATCACCAGCCCGAACAGCCGGACGTCCGAGAAGCCGATGGTCTTCAGTACGGCGACCTCGCCCGTGCGCTCGCGCGCGCTCATCATCATCGCGTTGGCCGTGACCAGGAGGATCGCGAACACGACCGCCATGCCGATCGTGTTCAACAGCAGGCTGACGTTCCCCCACATCGTCGCGAAGCTCGCGTTGAACGCCTGCTCGGTGCCGGTCTTGGTCGGGGCGCTCGAGCTCTTGAACTGCGCGTCGATGGTCTTGGCGACCCGCGCGGCGTTGTTCGGGTCGTCGATCCGCAGGATGTACCACCCAGCGATCCCCGCGCGTCCGATGCGCTCGTCCAGCAGCGCGTGGTGAAACATCAGCGCGTCGTCATTGATCACCCGGTCCTTGGGCGTGTACACGCCGCGGATGGTGAACGTCCAATCGCCGGGGAAGATCGTGCCCTGCAGGGTGACGTTCTGACCCAGGCGCCAGCCGAACACATCGAGCAGCCGCACGCCCACCAGCGCCCCCGACCGGTCCTGGAGCCACGCCTCGCGCTGGTCGGCGGGGACGGAGATCTCGGGGTACAGCTCGAGGTAGGACGTTCCGTCCACGGCGAAGTTGGCGAAGAACCGCTTGCCGTCGCCGTAGCGGCCCCCGAACCAGTTGGCCCAGGTCAACCCTTCCACCCCGGGCACGGCGCGCAGCCGGTTGGCGTAGCTCAGCGGCAGGGGGAACACGATGCCCGTCGCGTTGGTCACGACGAGCCGCCGAACGCTGCCGAAGTTCGCCGCCGCGGCGAGCGTCGTGATCACCGTGCGGAGCGATGCGAACAGGAACAGCGCGAGGGCGACGCTCGCGATCGTCAAGACCGTGCGCCGCTTGTGCCGGCCGAGGTTGGCGAGCACCAGGGGGAGGTACTTCACGGCGCCCTCCCCGCCCCCCCCACCCCCCCCACGCCCTGCTTCTCGATCAGGACGCCCTTCTCGAGATGCAGCACCAGCTCCGCCCGCTCGGCCGCGTGGGCGTCGTGCGTCACGACGATGATCGTCTTGCGGAATTCGTCGTTCAATCGCTGCAGCAGCGTGAGCACCTCCTGCGAGCTCTTCGCGTCGAGCTGGCCCGTCGGCTCATCCAGCAGGACCAGCGTCGGGTCCGCCACGATCGCCCGGGCGATCGCGACGCGCTGCTCCTGGCCGCCCGAGAGCTGCCGCGGATAGTGACGCATCCGCTCCTCGAGCCCGACCACGCCCAGCGCGATCCGCACGCGCTCGTCGCGCTGCTGCTTCGACAGCGTCGTGAGCAGGAGCGGCAGCTCGACGTTCTGGTAGGCCGTGAGCACCGGCAGCAGGTTGAGCTGCTGGAACACGAAGCCGATGTGCCGGGCGCGCCACGGCGCGAGCCGTGCCGGCGTCAGCGCGCTCACCTCGGCCTCCGCCACGCGCACCGTGCCGCTCGTCGGCTTGTCCAGCCCGGCGATCAGGTTGAGCAACGTCGATTTACCCGATCCCGACGGGCCCATCAGCGCCACGAAGCTGCCCTCGGCGACGTCCAGCGTGAGCCCCGTGAAGACGTCGATGCGCTGCGTGTCACGCTGAAAGCTCTTGTAGACGTCTCGGATCTGGACGAGGGCCATGATGGTCGGGTGTCAGGTGTTAGGTGTCGGGCGTCAGGGAATGGGCGTGGCCTGTACCCGCATGCCGGCCCGGGGCGCGTCGATTCCGCCCACCAGCACCAGCTCGCCTCCCGACAGGCCCGAGCGGATCTCGCGATACCCGCCGCTCACCGGGCCCGCCTGCACGGGGCGCAGCTCGAGGCGGTCCTGGCGCACCAGCCAGACCACCGTTTGCCCGTTCGCTTCGCGAACCGCCGCGGCGGGCACGCGGATGCGCGGGGGGAAAGAGGGCGCCGCGACGTCGGGGCTCGAGCGGGCCGCCTCCGGCTCGAGGAAATCCACGCGCGCTCCCATTTCAGGCAGGATCCGCGGGTCGCGGTCGAGGATGCTCACCTTGACCTGCACCGTCGCCCGCTGGCGGTCGGCCGTGGGCACGACCTGACGCGCCCGGCCGCTGAACGCCGTGTCGGGATACGCGTCCAGCGTGATCCGCGCGGCCTGCCCGCCGTGCACCCGCGCGATGTAGGCCTCGTTGACGTCGACCTCGACCTCGAGCGTGTGCAGGTCCGCCATGGTCACCACCGCGCCGCGCGTCAGGCCGCCACCCACGGACGGCGCCACGACCTCGCCGACTTCCGCTTCCTTGCGCAGCACCGTCCCGGCGAAGGGAGCGCGAATCAAGGTGTTCTCCAAGCTCGCCCGCGCGTAGCGCAGCCCAGCCTCGGCCGCCTCCACCCGCGCCGCCGCGGCTCGCGCGCGTGCCTCCGCCTGCGCGCCGCGGCTCTCCGCCGCCTCCACCTCCTGGGCCGAGACGAGCTCCTGGTTCTTGACGCGGATCTCGCGCAGCCGGCGCGCCTCCCGCTCCGACTGGTCCCGGTCGGCCTCCGCCTCGATGAGCTGCGCCCGCGCGCTCGCGAGGTTCGCATCGGCCTGGGTCGCCTGCGCCTCGTAATCGGCATTCTCGAGGCGCGCGATCACTTCACCCTGCCGCACGAGCGATCCCTCGCTCACGCCGAGGTAGGCGAGCCGCCCCGCCACCTTCGAAGAGACGGACGCCCGCGTGCGGGCCACGACGTAGCCGTTCGCCGTCACGCTCACCGCCCCGCCGGCCGAATGGGGGCCCCCTTCAGTCACGGTCGCCACGGCCACCTGCACGGCCGGGGCGGAGCCACGCTTCGCCAGAACGACGACGGTCGCGATCACGCCGAGCACGAGCACCGCGAGAGCGGCGTTCCGGACCAGGGCGCGGCGCAGGCCCGGCGGCGGGGTGTCGCGATCGATGCGGAGCTTCGAGAGGTCGTGGGCGGACGTGGTCATCAGGCCGGGGAATGTAAGACGGCCGCCACCGCGCCGCCAAGGCGCCCACGGCGAACGACCCCGCGGCGTGATGCCGCGGGGTCGCTTCGCCTGGCCCCTGCCCGGCGCTCAGGACCGGGTCACCGTGTACTGGCCGCAGGCCGTGAGCTCGATCGTCACCGTGGACGTCTGGTCCCCGCGCGTCACCACCGCCGTGAGCGTCCCGGCGTCGAACTTCGGCGCCACCGTGCAGCTCGCGTCGTAGTGGAGATCGGGACCGGTCGTCACCGAGAGGGCCCAGTTCCGGACACCCCGCGTCCACGTCGAGGTCCCCGTCACGTCCCAGGTGCCGCTCGGCAACGGCTGGCTCGACGAGATCGAGCCCGGGACGTCCGCCGTGAACGTGGCGGACCAGTTCTTCAGGTGCGTGGCCGTGGAGCCGTCGGGGTGGGTGAAGACGGTCTGGAAGCCCGTCATCGAGTGCGACAGCACCGAGGCGGTCCCCGAGAACTGCCGCGTGCCGTTCTCTTCGACGGACCAGGTCGCTCCGCTCCCGGACAGGACGCTCCGCGTGAGGTCGGTGAACACCGCGCGCACCGCGTGGTCGGTCGCGACCGGCGTCGGGTCGATCAGGTCGATCGTGCCGCTCAGCGTGACGGTTTCGCCACGCGGGGTCGTGAAGCTGCACCCGCCGAAATCCACGCGCACCGAGTCGGGAATGGGGTCGCCGTCGCTGTTGGCCGGTGGATTGGGGCTCCGCGTCGGCGTGCAGCCCGACGGCAGGGCCAGGGGCGAGCTCGGCGCCGCGAACGGCACGCCGCCCGCGTTGTCGAAGGTAGCGCCCTCGGGGAGGGCCGCGATGTCTGCCGTCACCACCAGGGCCAGCGAGTCGGCCTGCGCCCGGGAGAGAGAGGGATTCGCCGGGCCGTTGGCATCGCTACACGCGGCAAGCACCACGACGAGGCCCAGCGCGACGAAATCCGCCAGCTCTTGGAAACGAAGCCGTTGCATACCTTGCTCCTCAATATGGATGAGTAGGGAACTGCCCAGCCGCGATTCCACGGCCGCGGGTTGGACGCACCCCACCCGAGAGGCGTTAAGCGCGCTGACCGGGCCGCGGACCCGGGCGGTCCCGACCGCGTGACCGGAGGGTGACCGGGGTCACACGATGTACGGAGGGCTGCTACGCAGACCCCTGTGCGATGGCCGTCAGGAACGCCTCGACCACGCGTCCGGACCACCAGCCCTGGCGCCCCGCGATCCACTCGACCGCCTGGTCCGGGAGCAGCGCCGGGTGGTGGGGGCGCGCGGTCGTCAGCGCATCGTAGACGTCCAGAATCCCCACGATCTGCGCGGAGACTGGGATCTCGTCGCCGCGGAGTCGGTCGGGGTAGCCGGTCCCGTCGTATCGCTCGTGATGCCAGCGGATGATGGGCTTCAAATCCCAGGGGAACTCCACGTCGGCCAGGAGCTCGATCCCCCAGATCGGGTGCATCTGCACCACCTCGAGCTCCTCGCGAGTGAGCGGGCCGGGCTTGTGCAGGATCTCGTGCGGGATCCGCAGCTTGCCCACGTCGTGGAGATAGGCGCCGAGCAGGATGGTCGTCTCGTCCTCTTCATCGAGCCCGAGGACCCGTGCCACGGCGACCGCGTTCTGCGCCACCCGCTCGCAGTGGCCGAACGTGTAGCCGTCGCTCGATTCGATCGATTGGCCCCAGCCGCGTACGACCGCCAGGTAGGTGCCTTCGAGCTCCGCCACCTTGCCGCCCACATGCACCAGGTCCACCCGGGCGTCCAGCCGGCGGAACAGCCGGTAGGCGACGTTGAGCAGCCGGAGCGCCTCCTGGTTCCGCCCCATCGCCTGGTAGAGGAGCGCGAGCTCGCGGGAGGCCTCCGCTTCGTTCAACACCGAGCCCGCGCCGGCCGCCAGCTCGATCGCCCGGCGGAGCCGTGATTCGGCGAGCGCCGGCCGGCTCGTCTCGCGGTAGATCATGCCGATCACGCGATACGCGTCGGCCTTGGCGCCACGCGTGCCGAGCTGATCGAACAGGGCGAGCGCCGCCTCGGCGTTCTGCCGCGCGTTCTCGAACCGCTGTCGCGCCACGTCTACTTCGGCGTGATTGACGAAACAGAGGCCCCGCAGGTACACGTCGCCGGTGCGCTCCGCGAGCGCGCGACTTTCCCGGAAATAGCGGTCCGCCTCATCGAACAGGCCCCGGTCCGCGCTGACCATCCCCAGGTTGTGGTAGGCGATCGCGCACCCGTGCGGGTCCTCGCAGCGGCGGTACGCCTCGAGCGAGCGCCCGTACCGCGTGAGGGCCTCGTCCAGCTCGCCCTGGATGTTCGCGAGGATCCCCAGGTTCTGCTCCACGCGCGCGCGCAACTCCCGGCTCGATCCGCCGAGCTCGAGCGCCTGGAGCAAGGTGCTACGGGCCTCCGCCAGCGAGCCGCTCGTCAGATCCAGGCCACCCAACGTGTTGAGCGCCTCCGCCGCCAGCACGTCGTGCCCGATCTGCCGCGCCACGTCGTAGCTCCGCCGGCACAGCGCGCGCGCCTGCACCGGCTCGTCCCGATGATGCCGCACGATCGCGAGGCGCCGTAGCGCTTCGGACAGGACGGCCTGCTCCCCGCCCTGCTCCGCCGCGGCGATCGCGGATTCGTAGCACTCGACCGCTTCGGAGATGCAACCCGCACGCTCCCGGCCGCGCGCCTCGTCAAGCCACTCCGCGCCGCGGCGTGCCACGCTTCGAGCCTGAAGCCGGGGGACGGCGAGGCTACCAGGCGATGGCATAGTCCGAGAAGTGCTGCAGCCTTCCGGTGACGGTGTCGGACGGCCGACTGTCGACCGACTGCAGGTACTCAATGATCTGCAGCAAGTCGGTTGTAAAGACGATCCGCTTCGGCAGCGGCACCGAGCCCGGGTCGCAGCCCGCGTAGCTCATGGTGAGCGACGCGGGCTCCTGGAACGTGAGGCCCGCCGGCTCGAAATGGACCCGTCTCACCGTGTCCGACGGCGCCACGGCGGTGATGGTCACCGGAGCGTCGAGCGCGCCCGCAGGAACCGACAGCGTGTGCGGACCCACTTGCAGGGTCCCGCCCTCCGGGCCGATCGTCTGGGTGACCGAGTCGGCGGGGAGCGGGGAGCACGGGACGACGCCCGTCAACGACCCCAGCAGGTCCCCCAGGCTCGCCTGGGGCACCGGTGCACGGGAGCGGACGCCGAGTGGTGAAGGATCTGCGCAGCTCAGGGCGGCCAGGACCAGACCGCCGCCAAGCAGCGTGGCGAGCAAGACGCGCGTGGCCTTCATGAACGGCTGCTCCTCTTCTCTGGCCCGGACCTCTTTCTGGGCTGGGATCCCCCGCCGAGATCGAAGCTGCGCACCCAGGGGGACCCGGGGTCCGGTATGCCGCTTTTCACCGCCGCGGTGGCGTGGGTGAGCAGCTCGGCGGGATCAATCGGCGAATAGCCCAGGTTGGCCACCGCATCGTAGCCAACCAGGAGCGTGGAACCGGGGGCGATCTGGCCAGCGCCGCCAAGCGCATCGCGCAGCACGCCGGTGACGCGCTCGGCGAGCTTCACGGCACCGGTCCCCGACTTTGGGGTCAGAGGACCCGGCTTCCACCGCGAACACCACACAGGCGAGCGCGCCGTGCTTCCGGGTCATCAACGCGCCCAGTTCCCGCGCCCGGCGCGCGAGGCCCGGCCGACTGAGCAGCCCCGTTACCGGGTCAACCAGGCCCTCGGCAGCGGCGACGTCGATATTGCGCTTCGCCTGCACGTAGGTCTGGAGCTTGAGCGAGAGCTCCTCAGGGTCAGCCGGATGGACGAAAAAGTCCCACGCACCGGCCCGCAAGGCGGCCACGCGCTGCTCCGGGGTCGGCTTGGCGGCGGCGAGGAGGAGGATCGGCACGCGGTAGCCGACTCGCGGATCAGCATGCAGCAACCGGCACACCTCGATCCCCGACATGTCCGGCAGGTCGGTCTCGAGGATGATGGCGTCAGGTTGGAAGGCAGCCGCCTGTTCGAGGGCCACGGCGGCGCTCTGTACGTGAATTACGCTGCACCCGCCGCCTTCCAGCAGCGCGCTCGCGAGTGCCTGCTGTCGAACGGTCGCGATCAGCACGATCGGCGGCACGCCGCCGGTGATCGGCATAGGTGACTGCACACATTGGCAACAATCGGGCCGAGTGGGTGCTGGTGGGAAGGCGCTACGTAACTCGCCACCCCATACGGCGCTCGGTTGATGCGTGCGCGCGTCACACGAGGCGTTTGCCCAACAACGTGCTCCGCAGCTGCTATTCGCCGGCGTCCGTCTCGCACCCGCATCAGCTTGCCGCACGGATGCCCTTCCTCCGAAAACCCTCGAGCGTCCCGGACCTGGCCCTCAAGGTGCGCGAGGTGCTGGATAGGAGCTGATCGCGACGCGGTCCTCGTCGAGCGGGGGTGACGTGCCGGCAGGCACGAGCGGGATGACCTCCTCCGCGAACCGCTCCATCTCTTCATGCTGCGGACTGAACTGCAGCAACAGCAGATCCACGCCCACCCGCTCGAACTCGAGGATGCGGGCCGCAACCTGTTCCGGCGTCCCGACCAGCCCCGACTTGAGTCCGCGGTTCGACACCGAATAGTCCTCGAGGCTCACCCGCTGCTCGAGCTGGGTATTGGCGAGCCATTCCTGATAGTTTGCGTAGCCTGCGGCGCTCTGGTGGACGTCCGTGATACGTGCGACCTCCCGCTGGGCGGCTTCCGCCGTTGCGCGGCACACGACGTACCCGGCGACGCCGAATTTCAGGGGCGGGAGCCCCCGGCGCTCGCGGCGCGCGCGCATGTCCGCCACCTTGGGCGCGATCCGCTCGGGTGGATCGCCATGCATCAGATAGGCGTCGCAATCCCGGGAGATCAGCTGCTTCGCCGCCTCCGATTCGCCGCCGGCGTAGATCGTGGGCCGGGGCGAGGACACCGGCTTGGGCTCGAGGATCGCGTTCTCGACGTGGTAGTACGCCCCCGCAAAGCTGGCGCGCGGCCTCGCCCACATCCCGCCGACCACCGCGAGCCACTCGGCGGTGCGGGCGTAGCGCGAGTCGTGCCGATCGAACTCCACGCCGTACTGGTGCGCCTCGTCGGCCCACCAGGACGACACCACGTTGAGTGTGAGCCGCCCGCGGCTGATGTGGTCGATGTTCGCCGCCTGCTTGGCGGCGAGGGCCGGTGGATGGAAGGTGGGTCGTACCGCGACCATCAGTTCGAGCCGCTCGGTCACCGCCGCGAGGGCGGCCGTGGTCGTCCAGGCGTCGAGCGAGGGCGCGTCCGGCCCCTTGACGTCGTTGAGGTTCAGCTCGGCGATGAGCGTGACGTCGAAACCGAGCTGTTCGCTGCGCCGCGCCAGGCGGCTCACATAGTCCCAGCTCGCCTCCATCCGCTCATCCGGGACGTTCCGCAGCCAGCCGCCGAACACCGGGAGCCAGTAGCCGAAGCGCATTGCCTCACTCCGCCGCGCGCACGAGGTAGTCCACGAGCCGCGCGAATGGGTCGAAGCCCACGACGCGCGGTGCGTCGGCCACGAAGTTCGAGAGCGCGTTGATGTCGTAGTAGGACAGCCGTCCGTCGCGGGCGTCGATCAGGTACTCCACCCCGCCCACGTCGATGTGCGCCGCCCGCATGATGCACTCGACCTGAGCGACGATCGCGGGCGGCGGGGAGTAGCCCTCCACCCGCAGATTGTTCCTGGGCGCGTCCACGGGGCACGCCGCCCGCACCAGCTCTGCCCCTCCCACCGTCTGGCACACGTCCGCCGGGCAGAGATTGAAGCTGTCCCCCGGCGTGTAGATCCGGATGGCGTACAGGTAGCGCCCGCCGAGCACCTCCACCCGCACGATGCGCTGCGCGTCGGCCGGGAGGTACTCCTGCACGAGCGCCGTGTGGTCGATCCCGAGATCAAGCGCCGCCGCGCGCGCCGCCTGCTCCAATCCCGCGGGGGTCTCGAACCGCCGCACCCCCGCCCCCGAGCCTCCGATGTTCGGCTTCACGACCACCGGAAAGCGCAGGCCGCGCGCCGCCTGGGGCGCCTGGGACGGATGGTTGATCACCAGAGCCCGCGGGTACGGGAGCCCCAGGTGGTGGAGCAACGAGAGCTGGAGCGCCTTCGATGTCTCCGTGACGTACGCCTCGTACCCGTTGACGACCCGCACGCCGTGGCGCTTCAGGTACGCGAGGTAGTGGAGCGTGTAGAAGATGGCGTTGCCGTGGCCGCGGAGGTACGCCGACGGGCTCATTCGGTTGAAGACGAGCGAATACGACGGCCGGGCGTCCGCGGCGTCGAACCGGTGGTTGGCGGCGTCGAGCCGCACGTACGGCACGCCGCGCCGGTCGAGCTCCTCGAACAGCGGCCGGAACCAATCGGGGTGCTCGTAGTAGACGGCCATGGGCCGCTCCGCACTGGCACTCACTGCCGGTCACCTCCTCATGTCGAAGCTGGCCCCCCCTCCCCCGGACGCCCCGATCACTCAACGAAACGGCCGCGATCCCTGGCGTGGAATCGCGGCCGATCTCGGTGTCCGCGGCGCCGCAGCGCCTCCGGCCCTTACACGATCGTCCGCTCCCGCCCGCAACACATCAGCGGCGGGCGACAACAGGTCGGAGCGGGCCCGATCGGTCCGGACATCGTAGTGCAACGTATTCGCGTCCGCGCCCGCTGACAAGGGGGCAGCCGCAGCGGCCGCGGCGGCGAAGATCGCGCTGGGCGTCGTCATCGGCGTCGTCAGCCTGTTCGCAGTGCTGCGCGGCTGACGCCAAGCGGCCGATGCTTCGCCTTACTGCACCGCCAGCCCGCTCGGCACCCTGGCGGGAACGAGCGAGCTCAGGTCCCGCACCGACGGATCCGTCAGCGACTTGAGGAACAACGACAGGTCGCGCAGCTCGTCCTCGGTGAGCTTGAGCGGCACACGCAGCCGGAAATCCAGCGTCTCCAGCACCGCCGCGATCGTCGCTTCGGACCCGTGATACGTATCGCGCAGCTCCGGGGCGAGCTGCGAGACGTCGTACGCGCGCAGCTCGAGGGGCACGTCATTGTAGTGACGGAGGACGGCCTCGAGCGTGGGAAACGCCCCATCGTGCATGTACGGCGCCGTCAGCTCGACGTTGCGGAGCGGCGCGATGCGGAAGGCGAACCGGTAGAATTCGTTGTCCTTCACGCCGCCGCGTCCCAAATCGAGCGGCGCTTCGTTGCCCGTCCCAGGTCCGAGCTGCGGGACGCCGGCGTTCGCGAAGCCCTGGCCCCCGAGGAACGGGCCGGAGTGACAGCTCGAGCACTGGGCCTTGCCGAAGAAGAGCAGCGCGCCGCGCTTCTGTTCCACCGTCAGGGCGGCGTCGTCCCGGTTCAGATAGCGGTCGAACGGCGAGTCGGTCTTCGTGAGCGCCTGCATCTGGAAGGCGGCGATCGCCGTCGCCGCGTGCTGGAAGCCGAGTTGGCCCGTCGGCGTGCCCGGGAAGGCGGCGCTGAACATGGCCACGTATTCCGGGATCGCCACGAGTCGCCGCATCACTGCCTGCCAGATCTCGACGAACTGGCTGTCGCCGAGCTGCGCCAGCTCGTTCGGGTTCCCGAACACGTCTCGGTCGCCGGCCTCGCCGCGCATCTCCCGGCGGTTCACGACCGGGAACAGCGCTTGCGCCGCCAGAATGTTGGGGACGGGCGGGAGGAGCGATCCCGCCGGCGTGGAGAATTGTCCGGGCCCGCCTTCCACGAAGGGTCCGAAGCCCGAGATCCGGCCGTCCCAGAACAGGTAGGGCAAGCCGAGGCCGGCGTTGAGGAGTGACGGCGCGCTCCGGGGGACGAACTCGCGCCCTGGCCCGAGGGTTCGCGACGGACCGAGCCCGGTGCCGCCGGTCCCAATCGAGAGCGACAGGCCGTCCGCCGCGTGTTGCGTCGGCAGATGGCAGGTGGCGCACGCGATGTCGCGGTTGCCGCTCAGGACCTTGTCGAACATGAGCGCCTGACCGAGCGTGACCAACGCCGGGTCCTGGGCCGGCATCGGCCCGATCGGGATCGCACCCCAGCGCGACAGGGTCTGCCGGAGCTGGGTGTCGACCGGCGGCGGCAACGCCTCCGGAGGGGTGAGCCCGTCGCAGCCGGCGGCGAGCGCGAGCAGACCGAAGCAGAGCGTCCTGACGGTGCGTGTCATCGTGGCCCTCCTGGCTCAGCGGAGCGGGAGCGATACCGAGATCTGATGCGTGGTCGTGCGGACCTCCTCGAGCGACAGAGGGCCGCTGGGCGCCACGAGGATGCTCCCGTTCCCAACCGCCGCATCTCGCGCCGGGAAGAAACCGGACGGCTGCACGCCCGGGCGGCCGGTGCCATGGACGACGCGCCCGCGGTAGCGGATCTCCAGGTCCGGGAAGCGAAGCGTGAGCCCCCAGGTCGGCGTCCACTCGAGCCACCCCTCTTCCAGCCGCCGTCCGGCCGCCTGCACGTTGTCGTACTGCGCGAGCCGGTAGTGGACGGAGCGGACCAACAGGCCGAGCTGCAGACCGGCCGCCTTCCCGAGACCCCCGAGCTCCAGGTCGCGACTCAGGCCCATCCGGAAGAGCCCGTTCGAGAAGCGGAAGTGGTTCTCGACGGTCTTGCCGCCCGCCGGGATCGTGTCGCCGAGCGCCGTGACGACCGGCGCCGCCGCGTCGGCCCAGGTGTTGCTCCAGATGGGCTCGTAGATCGCGTCGATGCCGAACGTCGCCAGGCCGCGCGTCTTCGACAGCCCCAGCCCCACGTTGTACGCGGCGGAGTGCCCGGGGTCGCGTGGAATGACCGGGACGTTCACGATCTCGTACTCCGGGAGCTTGGGGTGGGACATCCGATTGGCGGTCGCAAGCCAGCCGATCCGCCATCCCGAGGCCGCGAGCGGGCGCTCGTACCCGAGATGCAGCCCCCACGTGTTGGTGCGATCGAGGCTGTGCTCCAGCCGGGAGCGCTGGAGTGTGCGCTGGGTGCCCGGATCCCAGAAGAAGTCGAGGTAGGTGACGTCGTGGGTCATCCCGAACCGGTTGTGGAGGATCAGCGCCTCGAGCGAGCGATCACCCGCCCATTCCTTGAGGAGTCCGAGCCGGAGGTCGACCTCGTGTCCGAACTGCTTGAGCCCCGCGCTGCCGGCGTAGAGCAGATCGACGCCGTCGACGCCATTGAGTCTGGCCCACAGGACGCTGCCCGCGACGGAGAGCCGGGCGGCAGGGACCTTCCGGCCCAGCATCGCGAACCCGTACTGGTTGCCGTACGCATCCTGCCGCGGGGGCACAATGACCGGGGCCGGCTCGATCAGGCGCGTATTGGACTCGGGGAGCGCGACCACGAGCCCCTGCTCAAAGGGCGGCCGGCTGGCATCGACCTCCTGGAGTGCGAGCGAGAGCCCGCCGTACCAGACGCCCGTGCCCGCGATGGCGGCGAGGGGAAGGGTCCGCCCCCCGCCCGCACCGCGCGACATGCCGTACACGGTGGGAGCGCTGAAGAAGCGCGCCGCGCCGAGCCGGGCCCCCTTCGCCGGGTTCACGAACGGGTCGAGCAGCGTGTCCGCGAGCGCGATCGACACGCCACCCATGCCGAAGTTGTTGGAGGGGAAGATCTGGAACTGGTCGCCCTGAGCGAAGGGCCACGAGCAGGGTCGAGACGTAGACGGCGCGTTGCGTCACACGACACCTCCGCCGGAAGGGATCCTACGAGGTGATACCTCGCGATGAAGGTATCGCGTCACAGCAAGTCGAGCCATCGGCTCGGGCGCACGCGGTCCGCGTCCCAGGACGGCGCCGGATCAGCCAAGCGCCCGGTGTGGCGCCAGCGCAGCGCTCCGTGCGCGGCCTTATGTGAAGGTGAACATCGCTAGTGAGCGCCCGCCGCCGCGACCGACGATTCCTCCTGGTGGATCATGTAGCGCAGCGCCGCGAAGACGACGAGGTTCACGAGCAGGCCGACCGCCGCGATGAACTCGGCATGATAGAAGGCGAAGAACTGGGTGACGAAGATCTGGATCAGCACCGCGCGTTGGAACATGAGGTACGCCGAGAGCCACGAGCGCCCCAGCTGGAAGATCCCGGCGAGCACGATCGCTCCGGGCGCCGCAGACGAGAGCA
>WNGB01006288.1_pt1 | contig 29722 bp, 24 predicted proteins | sample 5400681 | NCBI WGS metagenome assembly WNGB01 (sample SAMN13153367, study PRJNA577476) | soil metagenome | isolation source: 115 cm soil or saprolite under grassland replicate 2 | place: USA:California | collected 2016-06-15
CGCGCCTCAAGAAGGTCGTCCTGGTGACCGTGAAGGTCGCCATCCTGGCGGGCATCGTCGAATATGTGCGCCGCCAAAGCCAGATCGGCGACGAGATCGCGGTGCCAGCGCTCGACCAACCAGGAGCCGCGATGCTCGCCGAAAGGGGCGCCGCGACGGGATCGGGCTCCGATCCGCGCTTCGCCTTGCGCGGCATCGACGGGGGCCGCGTGGAAGTCCGGCCGGGTGCCAGGCTGAAAGTCCTCGAGAAGCGAATCGCGCCGCCCGTCTACCGCGCGCTCACGCCTCAAGGTGGCCAAGTCGACATTCTCGCCGGCGACATCGAGGGGACCTCGGGTAAAGCGGCTGCCGACGACCGCCCCTTCGTTTTACTCTCCGGCCTGCGAACGCTCTTCGAGAACCTCGATTTCCGGCTGCTGGCGCTGGCGTTTGCGCTGTTCGGGCCGCCGCTTTTCTTGATGGCCGTTCGCTGGCGCCTGCTCCTCGTGTTGAGCAACATCCACATTCCGTTCTTCACGATTCTGCGGCTGCATTACCTGGGATTCTTCTTCAACACTTTCATGCCCGGCGGCGCAGGCGGGGACATCATCAAAGCGGTGTACGTCGCACGCCACTGTTCGCAGAAAGCCGAGGCGGCCACGATGGTGCTCATCGACCGCGTGGTCGGGATGGTGGGCCTCCTCGTGATGGCGGGCACCGTGGTGCTGGCCGATTACCGGCGCATGCACGGCATTGCCCTTCAAGTCGGGGCCATCTCTCTCGCGCTCGCCGTCGGAGCGCTGCTCTTCTTCTCGTCGCAATTTCGCAAGCTCGTTCGGTACGAACAGATCATTGCCAAGCTACCTCGCCACGAAGTGATCCTACGCATCGACCGAGCTCTTTACGACCTGCGCCATCACAAGACCGGGTTGGCGCTCGGGCTTTCCCTCACCCTGGGTCTGCAACTGATTGAGGTGGTAGGCGTTTGGTTCGCTGGACGCGCGGTAGGTATTTACAAGGCGAGCTTCACGCACTACCTGGCGTTCGTGCCGATCGGTTACCTCGTCAACGCATTGCCCATCAGCTTCGGCGGGATCGGACTGATGGAGGGTGCCTACCTGAAGCTGTTCCGCGACGCCGGCGTGGCGACGGGGACGCAAGGCTTCATGCTCGGCGTGCTGGCCAGGCTCATCGTCATCGGGTGGAGCCTTCTCGGCGCGCTCTCGGCGCTCTTCCCGCCCGAGGATAAAAGGTCCGACGCGCCCGACGAGGCGGCCGCGCCAGCGACGGTGACCCGGAGCGAGACATGAGGCGGGCGCTGGTGCGTTTCCCTTCGCAGAGCCGGTCCGCGCCAGGCAGGCTCGTGCTAGCGTCGAAAATGTCGATGGACGCGAAGCCCGGCCCACCGCCGACGTCGGAAGGCGCGGAGACCTCCGACGCCGTCCTGCGGTTCCTGGAGAGCATCGGCCGCAGGTCGGAAGCCGAGTTTTACCTCGCGCTCTTTCGCGCCGAAAGCAAGGAGAGCTTTGCCAACCTGGTCATCGGGGCGAGCGTCCTTCGCGACGCCGCCGAAGCCGTCGTGCTCGACCTCAAGTTTTTGCGTGACCTCGGGTTGGTACCCGTCGTTTCGCTCGGCTTGAGCAGCGCGGGGTCCGCGGCCGCCGAGCATGTCGAGCGACTGCAACGGCGACTCGAACGGGCTGAGGTCCCATCGGCGGCGTTCGCGGCCGACACGCCGTCGCTCTCGCAGCACGTCGCCGAAACGGCCCGCAGCGGCACCATTCCCATCGTCGCATTCACGAGCGGCGATCCCAACGACGCCGCGGCGAGGTTCGATGCCCTCGGCGATCTGTCGGTCGGTCTCAAGACGCGCAAGCTCATTTTTGTCTCCCGGCGCGGCGGGCTGCGCCTGCGTCAGTCGGAGATGGAGCTTCCCATCATCAACCTGGCCACCGACTACGACACGCTCGTGGCCAAACGCTCGCTCAGCCCCAAGCGGCTCTTTCTCCTCGAGCAAGCGCGGCGGCTGCTCGTCGAGCGCGCCAGTCACCGCATGTTCGTCGCCATCACCTCCCCGCTCCTGCTTTTGCGCGAGCTTTTCACGATTCGCGGCGCCGGCACGCTCATCAAACGCGGCTCCAACATCATCGTCAAACCGAGCCTCGCCGACCTCGACGCCACCCGTCTTTCCGCGCTGCTGCAATCGAGCTTCGGGCGCGACCTCTCACCGGATTTTTTCGAGCGCGAAGTCGCGCGCGCCTACGTGGAAGAAAACTACCGCGGCGCCGCCCTCGTTCGCCAAACCCCGCTCGGCGCCTACCTCTGCAAGCTCGCCGTCGATCGCGAGGCACAAGGCGAAGGCCTCGGCCGCGACCTCTGGCATCTGGTCATCTCCGATTACAAGAGCCTTTTCTGGCGCGCTCGCCCGGACAATCCGATCGCCCCTTTCTACATCCAAGAATGCGACGGCATGGCCCGCGCGGACGAGTGGCTCGTCTTCTGGAAAGGGCTCGCCGCCGCCCGCATCCCCGAAGCGATCACGACCGCGCTCGCCCAACCCGTGGATTTCACCCCGCCGTAGGCACGTTTTCAAACTATCGGGCTCGGCCGGCGGTCTCTAGCGCGCCCTCCGACCCTTCCGTGAGCGACGTGCATCGATCGACTCGTCGTTGCAACGCACGTCGTCATCAAGATTTGACTCCCTCCGTCGCCGCCATAGCCAGCCAGTTTCCTACCTGATTTCCCCGCCGATCCCGCCGACCGCTTGATTGCCGCGACGGCCCGCTCCGAGGGTCTGGCCCTCATCACCGCTGGTCAAGACGATCGGGTAGTCGTCGACACCCGGCACCAAGAAAAGAAGTAGGGTAGCTGGCGGCCATGGCCTTCGCGATACGACCCGACCTCGCCTCCTGGCGATCGATGCGCTGCGTCACCACGTTCGTCGTCCTCTCTGCGGTTGCCTGTCTCACGCGTGGGTGCGGCAGCGAGACGTCAGGCGAAAATACGGCGACCGGCAGCTCCGGGGCCGGTGGCGACGCCAGCTCGACCGGGGGAGCGGCGGGCAGCCGAGGAACGGTGACCGACGCTGGGGGCGCCGGCGGCTCGGTGGACGCGTCCGCCGCAATGGATGCTGGCGATTCCGTCTACTCCGACGTCGCAATCGAAGGCAGCGGCCAGCGCGACGGTGGGGTTTCGCGCGTCCCGGATCTCAAAATCCTCACGTTCAATATTCGGTACGGCACGGCGGCCGACGGCGCCAACGCCTGGCCGAACCGCCGAGAGTTGGTCTATCGCGTCTTACGCGAGCAAGATGCCGACAGCGCCGGTCTTCAAGAGGCGCTGATCGGCCAACTCCAGGATGTCGCGGCGGCGCTTCCGCAATACCAGCGGATCGGGGTCGGTCGAGACGATGGCGTGACCGCCGGCGAATTCAGCGCGATCTTGTTTCGCGCGTCGCGGTTCGAGGTGGCTTCGTCGGGCACGTTCTGGTTCTCGGATACGCCCGAGGTTCCCGGCTCCACGAGCTGGGGCAACACCACGACGCGGATCTGTACCTGGGGCAGGTTCGTCGAGAAGCAAACGGGACGTTCCTATTATCACTTCAACGTTCACCTCGATAACGTTTCGCAGCCGTCGCGTGAGAAGAGCGTCCAGCTCCTCATGAAGCGCGTAGCCGAGCGACCAATCGCCACCGATCCGTTCATCGTGACCGGCGACTTCAATGCCGGAGAATCAGAGCCGGCCGTCCGATACATGGTCGGTGCCGCCTCGATCGGTGGAACGGCCAACCCCATTCCGCTGGTCGACTCGTTTCGCCAGGTTTATCCAACGGCGACCAACGTGGGCACGTTCAACAATTTCCAAGGCATCACGACCGGCGACAAGATCGACTTCATCTTCATGGGACCGAACGAGAAGGCAACAGCCGCCGAAATCGTGCACACGCAGGAGAACGGCCGCTATCCTTCCGACCATTTTGCGGTCGCCGCCGCGATCGACATGCTCGGCTGGAATTGAGTCGATCATGCATCGAAGACCATCGATGCCACGAAGCTTCGTGAAGCTTCTGGAGGGGTCGGCCCATTTTCCATTGGGGTTTTCTGGATCGAGCAGGACAAACTGAACCCTTGCTCGATCTTTCGAATCTCAACGCAAAGACGTCCGTTTCTGACGATTACTTTGAGCTGGTTTCGCTCTCCCGCCGCCCAACGGAGATTGATATGACGCATCGACGCCTCGCCTGGATGATTGGCTTTCTTTTTCTTGCCGCTTGCGGAAGCGAAACGAGCGGCCCGGGTGTTGGACCGGGCAGCGGCAGCTCCACGGGTCCAAGCGGCAGCGGCGGCAGCGGAAGCGGCACAGCGGGCAGCGGCAGCGGGGGCGACGTGAGCGGCACGACCGGAAGCGGAGGCGAGACCACCGGCCCCGGCGGCAGCGTGGGAGGGACGAGCTCGGGCAGCGGAGGGTCGAGCGTGCTCGACGGATCGGTCGGGCAAGACGCCATCGCGCCGGGTGGCTGTTCGGACAAGGGTCCCGATCCGACGCCCAGGGCCCCCTTCGTGAAGGCGAATCCGATCGACATGCGCTTCCCCTTCAGCACGCATTGGATGGGGATGTTCAACGACGATCCGACCAAAGCTCGCTGCATTTCGATGACCTCGTTGACCGACATCGACAACGACGGCGATCAAGACTTCGGCTCGGGGCAGCGCGACGTTGCCTGCAGCGGCTCCAGCAATCCCGGCGCTCCTCTCGTCTGGTGGGAGTACTGCTCTGCGGATCATTGGGTGAGGCACGTCGTAGGAACGGGTTACCATTCGGCGGCCAGCGGCGGCGCGGCCGACTTCGACAACGACGGCTGGATCGATCTCGTCGCCGGCGACTCGTGGTTCAAAAACCCCGGCGCGGGCGTGAAGACGGCGGGGGCGTGGACACGCTATGCCACCGACCCGACCAAAGCTTGGACCCGAACCGTCCTCTCCACCTACAACCAGCAGCAGGGCGGCGCGATCGGCGACCTCGACGGCGACGGACGCAACGACGCGCTTGCTGGCGACCACTGGTGGTACAAGAGCTCGGCGGCGGGCGGCGCCTTTACGCCGATGCCCATACCCGCCAGCAATGACTTCGCAGCTGGGGCACCCGCACCCGGCTCGGCGCCTCTGACGACGATGGGCGACATCGACGGCGACGGCGATCTCGACATCGTCATGTCGACCCATTGGGGCCACAACGTGGCGTGGATCGAGAACCGCGACGGCAAGGGGACGATGTTGGCCGTGCACATGATCGCCGGCCCGAACGCTCCTTTGCCGGCGATCACCGGCGTCTTGCACAATGTCCTCGCCTACGATTTCGACAACGACGGCGACATCGACGTGTCGGTCGCAGAAAACGTGGGCGCGCTCTGGATCTTCGAGAATACCAACGGCAAGGGCGCATTCACGCAGCACAAGGTGGCTGTCGGGCCCGGTCACGAAGCACGCGCGGCCGACGTCGACTGCGACGGCGACCTCGACATCGTCGGCAAATCGTGGAGCGACCCCGACGACGGCGCGGCGGGTGGCACTGAAATCAGGACGCTGCTCGGCCACCACGTCTATTACAAGAACGAGCTCGTCGAACGAGGCGGCACGCCCGTCTTCACGCGACCCAAGGGCGAAGTGTGGAACGTGCCCAACAAGGGCGCCTGCCGACGGTGAGACTCAGCGATACAAGGCTTCGAGATCGTGCACCCGGAGCGGGCGCCGACTCACCGGCGCTTTGATCGTGCGATGGGTGAACAGTCGAAGTCCGAGAGTCGCGTTGCGTCGATTCGGGTACGACGCAGCCTTTCCCTCGAGTTCCGCCAGCGCCTGAGCCGGCGACCGGATGGCGCCCCACTTGCATTCGCCGAGATCCGTCCAGTTATCGCTTCGCAGACCCACCACGTCGATTTGGACCTCCTTGTTCCAGAACTCTCCGACTTCGAAGGCAGCGTCGATTCCTTCGCGTTCATATAGGTAAGGTAGAGCTTCGCGACATACGTGCTCGAAACAGGCGCCATAGTAAGCAGCCAACTCCGACCGAATACGGCGCATCGTACGCGTCGGCCCCATCTGCTGCAGAAAGCTCATGTTGGGGAACACGAAACGGAACCAGAAGCGCAGCAACGGATCGATCAACACGAAGCGCACGTGACGCGCCGCCGCCTTTTGCTCCGAAAGCGGGTAGCGCCGCGCCACGTATCCTAGGTCGACCAACTGCTGCAAATAATAGGGGAGGTTTCGCTCGGGAAGCCCGCTGCGAATCCCAATCGTTTTCTGAGTTGCATTGCCCTCCGCGATGGCCAAGAGCACCGCATAGTAGCTCTCGACCTCTCGCAATTCCTCGCGCAGCAGGAAGTCCGGCTCACGAAACAGCGGTCCCAGCTCGTCTAGAATCACATGTTCGATGTTCGTTTCGACCGACCGATGGACGTCGAAGAAACGCAGATAGAACGGAATGCCGCCGCACAAGAAGTAGGTGGTAGCGCGATCGGTGAGCGACCACCCCGGATGGAAGCCCGCCGCCTCGCGGTAAGTGAAGGGCTTGAGGAGAATCTGTGCCGTCCGCCTTCCGAAGAGCGGGCTCTTCTTGCCGAGCACCTCCCGCTCCATGAAACCAACGTACGAGCCACAGAGGATGATCATCAGCGCTTCGGGGATCCGCGCGTGGCGGTCCCACAGCTCTTGCAGGACCGACGGTAATTCCGGACTGGCACCCGCCATCCATTGGAACTCGTCGAGCGCCAAGACGAGCTTTCCGGGCCCCTTTCGTTTCAGGACCTCCTCGAAGATCTCGCGCCAACCATGGGCCGGCATGGTCTTCAGTAGAGGCTCACCGAGCACAAGAGCTGCCTGCTCCAAGAACTCACGCATCTGCAAGCCCGCCGGTGCAGTCTTTCCCACATAGTAAATCGCGCGCTTGTCCTGGAGGAATCGGAGCACGAGCTCGCTCTTGCCGACGCGCCGTCGACCATAGATCGGAACGAGCGTGCTGCCTCGCGCATCGTATTGTTGGCCGAGCAGACGGAGCTCGGCGTTGCGCCCGATGAACACCAGTGCACGATAAATCGCCAAGTTTAGCCTTGTCAAGTCTAGACTTGTCAAGTCTAGACTTGTCAAGTCAAAGCTTGTCAAACTCGGGTCGAAACTCGCGGGCGTTGCCTTCTCCTTGGGCCGGGCGGTACGGGGGCAGACGGTCGAGTTGGTAGCCTCTGCCAGGAAAGATGGGGTACCCTTCCGGCGCCCGTCGGCTCCCGCCGCGGCGCGGAGAAGAAGGATTCTGATGTTCCCTCGATCGCCCTCCCCAATCTGTCACCGAGGCCCGCCAATGATGCGAACTCTCGTTGTTGTCGTCGCGTTCTCTTCGGCGCTCGGCGCGTGCTCGCGCAAAGAAGACGCTGCACCGAAGCCGATCGTCACGGCAAGTGCGAACCCCGTGGCGATGCCGCCGCCCGCCAGCCCTCCCCCGGCGGCGGCGCCTGTTCGCCCCGTCGTGTGGACCGATCCGCCGGGTTGGCAGCGGGTCGCGCCGACCAGCCCCATGCGTAAGGCCAGCTACAAAATCCCGGCCGCTCCCAAAGACCCCGAGGATGCGGAGATGGCGGTGTTTGCGTTCGGCTCGGAAGGCGGATCGATCGAAGACAACATTCAACGTTGGACCAAACAGTTTCCCGACGCCAAGCCGGGAGACGTGAAGCGCAGCGAGCGTCAGGCCAACGGCATGACCCAAACGATCGTCGAGCTCGAAGGTACCTACTCCTCGGGCATGCCCGGCGCGGCCCCCACGCCCAAGTCGAATTTTCGTATGGTCGGAGCGGTCGTCGAAACGCCGGGCGGCAAGTACTTCTTCAAGCTGACCGGGCCGAAGAAAACCGTCGAGGCGGCGCGCAGCGCGTTCTTCACCCTGCTCGACAGCGTCAAACCGAGCTAACCGCCACGTCGATGGCGAAGCCGGGCTTTACGAGTCACACCGCCCAAAAAGAGGTCGCGGCAGCGATTCGGGAAGTCGAGCAGGCGACATCGGCCGAAATCGTGGTGGCGGTGCGGCCGCGGGCCGGCTTTTATCGACACACCGATTATTTGGTCGGTTTCGCGCTGTCGTTCGCCGCGCTGCTCTTTTTCTTGTTCGACCCTCACGAGTTCAGCATCGCTTGGATGCCCGCCGACACGCTGGCGGCGTTCGCGCTCGGCACGCTCCTCTCGGCGGGCGTTCCTCCGCTGAGGCGTGCGCTCACCTCGCGCAAGCTGATGGCGAACAACGTGCGTACCGCCGCGCGCGCGTCGTTCGTCGAGCTCGGGGTCACGAGAACCTCGGGTCGGTCGGGAATTCTGGTGTTCGCCTCGATGTTCGAGCGACGGGTGGAGGTGGTGACGGACATCGGTATCGACCTGGCCGTTCTGGGTCAGCGTTTCACCGACGCGATCGGCTCGCTCGAACGGGCGGTCCGACGAGGGCCTAGCTTTCCCGCGTTCGTCGCCGCGCTGCGCTCGCTCGGTCCGATCCTGGCCGACGCGTTGCCGCGACTCGCGACCGACGTCAACGAGCTGCCCGATGAGCCGCCGGCATGAAGCCAACGCGCTTCCTGATCGTGGCTTGCTGGGTCTCGATGGCCGCCGTGGTCGCCGCCACCGCTCCGGCCCCCGCCCTAGCATTACTGCGTCAGATCCTCGCTGCCAGATCGTTTGATTGGAGTAGCGATAGGCCCACTCAAGTACTGACCGGACAGGCGGAAATGGCTGTCGGCGAAGCCGAAGAGGCGAGGCCTAGCGGCCATTCCGGTCTGATGCGCAGCTTCCGACGGCCTCGCCGTCATTTACGTTGGCGACACGCGGCAATTGCTGATCGTGATCTGTCATCGCCAAGATCTGACGCAGTCATGCTAGCGGCGCTCCGCCCGGGCGGCGGCGGCTCCTTCCGCGGCGGATCGAGCAGCGGTAGCTCGCGGGGGGGTTCCTTCAGCGGCGGCAGCTCGCGCAGCGGCACCTTCGGGTCGAGCTCGTCGGGCAATCGCAGCAGCGGGAATTACGACGACAGATCGGGGTCCGGCGATATCGGGCTCATCGGCTTTCTACTCTCGACGACGATTGGCGGCATCGGGTTCATCGTGTTCGTCGTTTTCTTGATCGGGCTCGCACTCGTGATGAAACGCCAAGGCATGCAACTCGCGTGGAACGCGGGAGCCGACGAACCCCCGCTCCGTGAGAGGATACGCCCGCTCCTCGAGCGCATTCGCCAGCACGACGCCAACTTTTCGCTCGTTCTTCTGGAGGATTTTCTATACGCGCTCTATGCGCAAGCCCACACGTTGCGCGGCGGGGCCGCACTCGAACGACTCTCGGCTTACCTCAAGCCTGAAGCAAGAGCCGCGCTCGCCGCGCTCGGCGATGTGCGCGAAGTGCGGTCGATCATCATCGGCGCCATGCGCTACGTCGGAGTGGAAGGTGCCGCCGAAGGCGCGCCGACCGTTCGGCTCCAGGTGGAGTTCGAGACCAACTACAGCGAGCTTGGCCCATCCGGCGCAGAGCGAAGCTTTTACGCGCGCGAAGCGTGGGTGCTCGCGCGCAACAAGGGCGTGCTTTCGCGCCCTCCCGATCGAGTGCGTGTCTTCACCTGCCCATCCTGCGGCGCGCCCGTCGAGGGGGTGGCGGGAGGGCGTTGCCAATATTGCCAGGTCACCGTCGATACCGGCCAGTTCGATTGGGTCGTCGAGACGATCGAAGTTGCTGCGCGCGAGGCCCGCGGCCCCATCTTGACCGAAACCACCGCCGAGCAGGGCACCGACCTGCCGACCGTCGTCGATCGCGACGTGCAAGCCCGCTTCGCTGAGCTGACGCAGCGGGATCCGGCGTTTGCCTGGCCCGGGTTCCAGTCGCGCGTCGCCCTCATCTTCGAGGCCATGCAAGCTTCGTGGTCGAACCGCGAGTGGTCCCGGGTGCGCCCCTTCGTGAGCGACAACCTGTTTCAGATGCTTGCCTATTGGATCGAAGCGTACAAAAAGGAACGAGTTCGCAACATCACCGAAGGGGCCCGTATCGAGCAGATCGAGCTTGCGCGCATCTCGTCCGACAAGTTCTACGACGCCATCACGGTCCGTCTCCACGCGAGTAGTCTCGACTACACGATGGCCGATGACGACGGTCGCGTCGTCGCAGGCAGCCGCCATCGCCCCCGTCGTTACACCGAATACTGGACGCTCATTCGCGGGGCCACCCGAAAAGGACCGGCGCGAACCGAAGCTACCTGCCCGTCCTGCGGTGCCCCCCTGCGCATCGAGATGGCAGGCACCTGCGAATACTGCCGGGCCAAGGTCACCTCCGGCGAATTCGACTGGGTGCTCTCACGCATCGAGCAAGACGACGTCTACGAAGGTTAGCTACGCCTTCTCGTCAGGCAGATCCATGAGTTTCGAGGCATCGCGATCACGCCGCCAAGCGCGTCGGTGGCCCCTCCGCCCGCAGCGCGGTCGACGACCAAATCCCACGTCGGTGACGCGCGTCTCCCGTGCCTCTGCCCCCCCGGCGACCCGCTCTGCGCTTGCCTTTGAGGACGACCTCAGGCCGTCAAACCAGGCAACGAAGCTTCCGCGCATGAACTCCGACGCAGCGAGGCCTCCGCCGAGGCGAGGATGTCGAGACAACCGCTCAGCGTTTCTTCGGTGAGAAGGCGCTGCCGAAGAGCAGACGCTCCGGGTAGTCCCTTCAAATAACCGCTCAGGTGTCGGCGCGTCACGCGGACGCCGAAGTACTCCCCGCGCTCGGCGACATTGGCCTCGAGGTGAGCGCGGCACATCGCGATGCGTTCGTCGATCGTCGGACCAGGGTGGTTCTTGCCTTCGTCGAGCAAGGCTCGGATCTCGCGAAACACCCACGGATGTTCGATGGCGCGCCGTCCGACCATCACGCCGGCACACCCGGTGTCTTCGAGCGCGTTCTTCGCGTCGGCAGCGGACCGAATATCACCGTTCACGATCACCGGGATCTTCACGCGAGACGCGGCGAGCGCCGCCCAGCGCCACTCCGCCCGCCCTGTGTGACCCATGGCCGCGGTGCGGCAGTGCACGGTGAGCGCAGCAACTCCCACGTCTTCGAGACGCGGCGCGAGATCGACGATCGGCATGTGAGACTCCGGCCCCCAGCCGATCCGCGTCTTCACGGTGACAGGCAGCGACACCGCCCGCACCACGTTGGCTGCCATTTGCACCATTGCGTCCGGATCCCGCAGCCAACCGGCGCCGGCTCCCCGACCGGCGATCTTCGGAACCCAGCACCCACAATTGATATCGATGAACACTGGCCCCGCCTCTTCGGCGGCTCGAGCAGCTTCGGCGAGGCGTTCGGGATCCGATCCGTAGATCTGAATCGCCGTCGGCTGATCGCCGGGGGCAAGTGTCGCCTTGCGTCGTGCGTTGCGGCAGCCGCGAAGCAACCCTTCCACGTTCACGAACTCGGTGAGGCAAAGCTCCGCACCGATCTGCCGACAGAGTCGCCGGAACACGGCATCTGTCACGTCCTCCATCGGCGCGAGGATCGCCGGACGACGCGAGAACAAATGGGGCAGGCGAGGAAGTCGGGAGCTCAACGGCTCCCTTCTAGCTCACTTCGCGGTCGCCTGCCCTTCCCCCCCCCGCGCTGGCCCCCCCTCCACTCTGATTCAGCTAGTCGCCGGGTCCCAACCGTACCGACTAAAACAGAGCTACCGGTGCTCCCGGCATGGATGCTTCCAGCGCTCCCCTCCCAAGGCCACCCGCTGAGGCCTGCCTCGTTCAAGGACTGGCACAGGATGAAGCAGGCTCATGGTTGCGATCAAGTCAAAAAGCAAGACATGGGCCCGTGGTCGTGTGCTTTTTTGCCCCGCCGAACGCGGTGGCAACTCGAGCGACCAGTGGGTGCTATGCGGGGAGCGTGTAGTGTTCTTCGATCGCTTGGCGAATGAGCATGCGGCTGCTTTCGGCCGGCGCGCCGCGGTCGCGCTCGATTTCCTCGGCTCGGGCGGCCAAGCTCTCGTCCTTGATGTGCTCTCGAAACCACCGCGAGTAGTCGCCGCGGCGCAGGTGAAACAGCCACGTCGCCTCGTCGACGCCTTCCGACATCTGCACGAAGAGAGCGAGATTTTGAGCACGTAGATTGAGCTTTCCCGAACGGCCGCGAAAGTAAAAGCTTCGATCCGGTCCCAACTCCCCCTTCGCATATTTTCGGCGATGGCGCCTGTGCACCCAGGCAGCCGGCGTTGCACTGACGCGCATCGGAGGGTCCGGTGAACCCGGATACCACACGACCACATCGCCTTCCTTCGACTCACCCGCACTCCATGGGGGGACTTCCCGTCCCAGCGCCTCGCCGTACGCGGCGAGTGTCTCTTCCGGTTTGGGTCCCACCGCGATCACGAACTGCATCATTCGCAGCACAGCCAGCGAAACCTCTCTCACGTGGACGGTGACCACGACCAACGAGCCGAGGCTCTGCGGAAGCGTGAGCGGACCCGGAACCCACGTCGAAGGAAACAGATGATGCGCTTCGTCGAGCAAGATCCAGTGCGGTCTGCCCGTTCGGATGCGCACGGCCTGCAGCCTTTGCAGCAACGTCGCGAAAAACTCAGGACGATCGGCGAGCGAGACGCCGAGTAGATTGACGATGACCTGGGTGTCGGGCTTTTTCACGAGCTGCAGCACCTCGTCGATGCTGGGCGGTCTCTCCGATTCGCCGACGCAGATGGCGTGCTCCAACTCTTCGTAGTCACCTTCGGGGTCGATCAAACACGCCTGATAGTGTTGGTCGACGATGCGCTCCAGGATCGCGGTGGTCGTCTGCGACTTGCCGCTGCCCGATGGGCCGGCAATGAGAACGCTCGCTCCGTAGGCCGGAATACGAAACTCGCGGCCGTCGGCGCCGGTGCCGAGCACGATGTCGTGCCGGGTCAGCGCCGGCGCGAAGCGCGCCAGATCGCTTTCGAGGAGCTCTTCGACGAGCTCGGTGACTCCTGCACCATGGTCGGCCTTGGTCACGAAATCAGCGCGTTGCTTCAAGAGGGGCAACGCGTTTTGCACCGTTACAGCAAGCTCGCATCGCTGCAAAAATGCGTGGTCGTTCTCCGCGTCGCCGACGCCGACGACGTTGTGACCGGAGAGACACAGCTCCTCGAGCACCGCCTGCAGTCCGGTTCCCTTGTCGATGCCGGAGGGCAGCACCATCACCGCCCCTTTGTTGAAGATGACCTGATGTCCCATCCCGAGCTCGCGGATGGTCTCGAGAACGGTGGTTTCATGCGGCTCCCAGGTGGAGACGATCACCTCGCCCGTGCCGAGAGGGCTCACGCCTCGTTCTCGCAGCGCCGTGACGAATGCCTGCGGCGGCGCCTCGGCGAGCCGGCGAATCTTTCGCGTGGCCGGGTCGTAGGAAACCGCACCATTTTCCACGATGAGCCGTTCGAAGAGGTGCACAGCGGGAAAAATCGCGAGCAGGTCGTCGAGCAAGCGGCCCGTCACCAGCAGCAGCTTGCGTCCGGACTCGACGACTCGCGTCAGGGCCGCCAACGTCGCTCCGTCCACCTTGCCGTGGTGCGCGAGCGTGCCGTCGTAATCACAGGCCAGCACCAGGTAGCGCATCGCACGAAACGTCCCCCCGAGGCAGGCCGGTGGCTATCGAACCATCGGCCGTGCCGCGAGCTGGCCGCAGGCCGCGGCGACATCACCTCCGCCCGAATACCGGCGCGTCGGGATCACCCCCTCGGCCACGAGCGCTTGGCGAAACGAGTCTTCGCGGGCGGCGTCGCTCCGCTCGAATGGGTCGTTCGATCCGATGGAATTGTACGGAATCAGCGACAAGCGCGGCCGTTTTCCATAGCGAGCGGCAAACTCCCTGGTGAGCTCGGCGAGCGCGATAGCATCCTCGCGCGTGTCATTTTTACCCGCGAGCAGCGTATAGGCGAAGAGCGGCGCGTGACGCGTCGCTCGCGTGTGCTCGCCGGCGGCTGCGAGCACCGCCGACAGCGGCTGAACGATCTCCATCGGAATCAGCGTTCGCCGCACCTCCGGTAGCGCGCTACCAATCGAAACCGCCAGACGGACGTTGGGCAGAGCCCGGGCGAGCGCGCGAATGCCGGTGGGCAGTCCCACGGTCGAGATGGTGATGTTGCGCGCATCGATGGCTTGGGCGCACGGTTCCGAAAGAACGCGCGCCGCTTGCCTCACCTCGTTCCAGTTGGCGAGCGGCTCGCCCATGCCCTGGAAGACGACGCCATGAACGTGAGCACCTGACGCAAGCTCGCGCCGAACGATGCGCACCTGCTCCACGATCTCCCATGCCTGGAGGTTGCGCCAAAGACCCATCCGACCGGTCGCACAGAACGCGCATCCGAGTCCGCAACCTACCTGCGAGCTCACGCACACGGTGAACCGGCCAGGCTTCTCGAGAGGGATCTTCACGGCCTCGATGATCCCCTGGTGGGTCGCTATCGAATATTTCACGAAGCCATCGACCGAGCTCGGTATCCGCGCCAAAAGGCGCAGGGTCGGCACCTGCGTCACCGCGCGCACCCGGTCGAGCGAGCGGCGCCGGACCTCCGAAGGTGACCGAGCCGGAAGCTCCCCCATTCGGTGCACGCACGAAATCAGCTTGCGAGCTTCGGCGAGTTCGACGCCCGGCGCCAGGTCCACGAGCTCTTCGGGGCAGAGGGCCTGGAGCGCTGCGGGCTGACCGGCGCAGGAGGCGGAATCGTCGGAAACGAGGGTCGAAGACATGGCGCCTTGCGCCCCATCGTTCTTCGGGCCACGCCGGAAAGCAATCGAAGCCGCGACCCCTCGGGACATGTCACCTGAATGACACGGAAGCACGCTACGATAGCGACATGGGCGAGCCAGCTCCTACCGTGCTCATCGTCGAGGACGAAGCCGACCTTCTGAGGACGCTCGAGTACAATTTCAAGCTGGCGGGATTCTCGGTCGTTACGACCACGCGCGGTCGCGACGCGCTTGCCCTCGCCGCTTCACGTGCTCCCAATCTCGTGTTGCTCGACGTGATGCTGCCCGACGTGGCCGGTTGGGATGTCTGCCGCCAGCTGAAGGCGGAGCCGAAAACGAGCCGGACCCCGATCATCATGCTGACCGCCCGTGGCGAAGAAGTGGATCGCATCGTCGGCTTCGAGCTCGGCGTCGACGATTACGTGACCAAACCGTTCAGCCTGCGCGAGCTGGTGCTTCGGGCAAAAGCCATCTTGAGGCGCGGCGTCCCGAGCGACGCTCCCATCTTGCAGGCGGGGCCGTTACGCGTCGACATCGAAGGCCACCGCGTGCAGGTCGACAGTGCCGACGTGGAGATCACCGCCCTCGAGTTTCGACTCCTGTATACGCTGATGTCGCGCCGCGATCGCGTGCAGACGCGCGAAACGTTGCTGACCGACGTGTGGGGCTTGCACCTGAACGTGGAGACGCGCACCGTCGACACCCACGTCAAGCGCCTGCGCGAAAAGCTGGGCTCTGCCGGCGCATTGATCCAGACCGTCCGCGGCGTCGGTTACCGATTCGGCACCGGAGAGTAAATCCCATCACGGTGCTGGCCGCTCCGCGCCCATCAGGGCAGACGCAGCGCCCGCGGACAGCGCCCACCTGACGCCGACCGCCGTGCGTTCGGACGCGGTGCCCGTGGCGTGGGTCGTGGCGTAGTCGAGGAGCGTCGCGCCGGCAGCGACTCCAAACGTCATGCCGAGACCGGGAAGCGTCTTCTGAAAAGCAGCGCCATCGAAAATGACCATGAACGATGCCCCGGCCACGCTGAGCAGGAGCTTCGTCGGACGGCTCATGCGGCGCGCTCGAGCAACAGGGACAACGAGCGGGGGCAGTACATCGACCAAGCCGGGCTTTCGAGCCGATGCCAGCGATGACAACCGCGACGTTGGTCCGAGCGAGCCAGTTTGCGGCCTGTCGACAACTGGGCCACCCTTGTTCCGAGGTACCGAAATGCGCAAGTTCGCGGGTCTTGGGGTCGCTGTCGTTGCGTTCGTCGGGGCAGGATGCGCCGCTGCTCCTTCGCCCGCCGTTTCGCCGACCGAAGCGCCCCCCACGACGCTGACGCTCCGCCACCCAGGGAGCCTGCAACACATGACCATCGACGGAGACCGCATGTTCGGCCCCCAAATCGAAATCGCTCGCTACGGAACCGAGTACCGCGGCCGCGCTTTCGGCCGCATCGTCGACCTGAGATCGAACGAGGGTCTCATCGAAGGCAGCGTCGATAGCGAGCGGACCGAGCTCCACCTCCAGAGCTATCCTGACGGGTTCGTGCTCCGCGGCCTTTACGGCGGTCATCTCGGAGCGATCGAAGTCCGGGCCGACCGCGTCGCCGGATCCGTCGGAACCCAGGCCTACGATCTGCGCAGCCCGGGGGGCAACAGCTGTTTCACCTCCGGCTACGGTCCGACCGAGCTCGTCGTGCCGGCGAGCGTCATGGCACTGCCCGCCCGAGATCGGGCCGCGATCCTCGCGATCTTTCTAGGACGTTGAGGATCTATTCCGTATTTTGCGACCTGTGCGGCGGCGGCTCGGGCGGCCGGTGAGGAGCGGCCTTCATCGGTGGAGGCAACGGAACGGGTACGCCATGCCCGTGGGCCGCCGACGGAGTCGGGTGCCCTGCCGGGATACTGGCTGCTGCGGTTTGCTCCGCGGCTTGTAGCCGTTCTTTGGCATTGGTGGTCTCTGCCAAGTCGGCTTCGAGCCGGGCCACTTCTTCGCGTTGCGTATCGATCTGTTTGGTCAGCTCGAGGATCTTGGCGTGCAGCGTTCCGATGCGCTGGCTGAGCTCCTGCTGCTGCTTGGTGGCGTCCCCGATCAACTCGCGGACGTGCACGTTGACCGATTCGAGCGTCGTCCGGATGACGCGCACCACGAGCTCTCCGTGTTGGTCGATGGGCAGCGTTCTGAGAAGGCGGATGACGTCACCGATTCCATACGGACGGCCACTCCTTCCACGCATCTGGGCCTCATCCGAACTCGGCAGCTCCCCTTCCTTTTTCCCAAAGATCGACATTTCGTCCTCCTTATGATCCTTTGCCGCACATCCTGCGAAAAGCGAAGTCTCGGCCGGCACGAAAATCGACGCTGCTTCCGCTTCCCGCAGAGCAAGAATAGCACAGACGACCCGTGACCGACGCACTCTCACTCGCGCAGCGATGACGCGCACATGTCGCAGTTTGCCACCCGTGCTCCCACGTAGGTGCGGAGCGCGCATTCGCCATCCACTTCCACGGCTGGTCATGCTGTTGACCATCGATGCTCGTGCGACGTACAGCTATACTCGGGATTCGATGGCGTGCTTCACGCCGTCCGGGAGGGGCATTCACACAAGACGAACGTCGATCGTTCGCGACATCGGGCGAGCCCGAACCCTCCGGTGAATCAGCAACTGAACATCGTACGTAGAGCGCTCGTCCAAACCCAAGGAGGTCTGATTATGAGAAGGGAACAGCTCATCTGCACCATTGCGCTGATCGGCGCCACCGCTGCACTCTCTGTCGGTTGCGTCGCGCACGCGCAAGCCGGGGGACACGTAGAGGCGGAACCCGTTGTCTTCGTCGAGCCGCCCACGCTGGTGTCCGTCGATGCTGACGTGTGGGTGGTGCGCAATTACGATTACCCTGTCTACTATGTGTCCGGCTTCTACTGGGTGGTCAAAGATGGCGTCTGGTACCGAGCGCGTTCGTACGATCGCGGTTGGACCAGCGTCGAGGCATCGGTCGTTCCGTCGATCATCGTACATCGCAATCACACGATGTACGTGCGCTTCCAGGGCGACGCCACCGCACAAACGAAACCGGCGCCGCGCGAAACCGTCGCCTCCGAACCGTCACCCGCGGCGGGCCCGCCCGGCCAGACCGGAACCGCCCCTGGGCTTGCCAAGAAAGAGGAAGGTGGGACGCCTCCCGGACTTGCCAAGAAGGAGGAAGGAATGCCTCCGGGACAGGCCAAGAAAGACGATGGGCCTCCTGGTGCAGGCGGGCCAGCGACTCCGCCCGGCCAGGCCAAGAAAGACGATGGGCCTCCTGGTGCAGGCGGGCCAGCGGCTCCGCCCGGCCAGGCCAAGAAAGACGACAAGAAGGGTGGACCCCCCGGTAAGGGGAAGAAGTAAGCCCGGCACGTTCTCGAGAGAACGACGCTAAGGGACCGCAAGGCAGACCCTACCGTGCACGTCACAGTAGGGTCTGTCGGGCGGACACTGTTGCGGTTCGAGACATTCCTTACATCGATTGCGACCGGGATTGAAGACATCGCAATACGGCGTAGGCGCGCTGCAACCGCGGTCGTCGGTGCAGAACGCGCAGCGGCCGATGGTGGGATCACAGAGATCCGTTTGCGCGCAATCGGCGCTCGTGCGGCACTCGACGCACCATCCTCGTGAATCGCAAAACGGCTGCAGCAGCGGGCAATCGCCCGGCCCTGCGCAACCGATGATGCAGATGCGAGTGTCCGGGTGGCAGATGGCATTGGACCCGCAGTCGGCTACCGTCAGGCACTCGACGCAGCGGTGGACCGCCGCGTCGCACCGAAAGTACGGAGCGACGACGCAGTTCGCGTCGGCGACGCATTCGACGCAGAGGTGAGTGTCGACGTCGCAATGCAACTTATTCGCCGGACAGTCGGTATCCTTGTAACAAGGCGGCGCAGCCCCGGTCCCCCGATCCGCAGGCGAGTCGGCCAGGGAAGCCTCGCCCGCGTTACTGTCCGTCGGTTGCCCGCGGTCCGGTAGGACGCCGGAGTCGAGATCGGAGAAAAGCAAAACTCCATCGCACCCGAGGACCCAAAACCCAAGCGCGCATAGCCATGGCGGGAAATACCGTTTCACGGACTCTTGGTTACGATAGTTTCGGCCAGGCTCCGCGCAAAGCCATCGGGGTACTTGCTCAAGTACTCCTTCGCGACCGCGGCCGCCGCCGTCGGATCGATGGTGGCCAGAATCTTCATCCGCTCCACGGTAGCGCCTTCGGCCAAGTGACTCGCCGGATAGAGCGTGACCAGGCGTTGCAAGCTGGCGAGCGCCTGACGCTTGTCGCCGCGCCGCTTCGCGTCCATTGCCTCGCCGTACAGATTGTTGATCGTTTGAAGTCCCGAACCGCTCGCCGATGGAACGGGCGCAGGCTGTTCTGGGCGCGCCGCCGCTCGCGGATGGTCGACCGCCGCCCGCGGCGCGGCGCTCGCGGGTGGTGCAAGGTTCGGTGCAGCGATCTCGGTCCGAGCCGGGCACTTGGCCGTCCATTCCTGGCCGGGTCCCACCCGATCTTCATGACCGCCCAGACGGGCCGAAACGACGCCTTCATAAACCGAGAGCTTGGTCGTCAATCCGTCGGGACACGACGACCCAGCTGCAATTCGCGCCAAACGGAACGACGTCCCGCGCGCCTCCAATTCGGCGTCGGGCGTGCGAACGATGAACCGCTCCCCTTCGCGCAGCTTGGCGACATGGGCCGTCATCACGCCGGCGCCGAGCGCGAACACCTGGCTCGGACCGCGGTCCACGACGGTGAGATCGCCGCCGTCCTCGAGTAAAACTTTGGTGCCGGTGGACAGCTTGAGCTCCGCCTTCGACGCGGGCCTGGTCACCACGCGATCGCCGACGCCGATGGGCACACTGGTCGCGAGCGGGAGCTCCTCGAAGCCGCGGATGGCGACGACGTCTCCGGCGAGTACCTCGCCAGTGATCGATATGAGCGGCGAGGCCATTGGAAAATCGCGCCGCGGCCAGGCGAGATACAGTGAGAAGCCCGCTGCCATCAGGGCGCTCGCGAGGGCGCCGCGCGCGAAGAGCCGCCGCCTTGCCTTCGCTCGAAGCGTGTCGCGGATGGCTTGGATGGCCCGCGCGCGATCGCCTTCGGAAGGAGGGGTAGGCTCGGGCGCCGCTCGCGTGAGAAGACGCGAAGCCAGGTCGGCATAATGCGGTTTCTGGCTCACCCCCCCACCTCCGCGATCCAGTTCGCGAGCTCGGGATCGGCGCTCATCAGCTCGTGCAGCTCGCGTCTTCCGCGAACGAGCCTCTGCTGAGCCGCCGCGACGGTGACATCCATGATCTTCGCCGCTTCTCGAAGATCATAGCCGCATACGTCATGGAGCAAGAAGGCCCAAGCCTTGGCAGGCGCAAGGCGGTCGAGGTGCGTCCTCACCCTTGCGACGAGATTGCGCAGCATCGTGTCGGAGCTTGGACCGCGCCCCGATGCGGGAAACTCCTCGCCAGCCGGCATGCCGAAAATGCGTCTCTCGGTGCCGCGCCGGCGCAGGTGCTTATAGACGATGTGCGCCGTCACCGTGGACGCCCAGGAGTCGAGCGAACACTCGCCGCGAAATCGATCGATCGAGTAAATGAGCTCGATGAGGCTCAGCTGCACGAGATCTTCGTGGTCGGTGTCACGTCGCCCGAGCAGCCGCAGGATCGTGCGCTCCACTTGCGGGCGAACGCGATCATGGAGGGCGGTGGCCGCGTCCCCGTCGTGCGCGCGCAGAGCCGCGAGCAGCTCGGCGTCGTCGAGCGACGAGGAGAGCGAAACGGCGGCGCCCCGCGCCTTCGAACGGATCAGACGCAGCTTCGGCGCGTCCTGATCGGAGCTCAACGCGTACTCCTCTCCTCGTCCTTGCAAAGCCATCGATTGAAGCATGGTACCCCCAGCCTCGGCGGACCAGACAAGACGCCAAAATCCGCGATTTCACTCGTCTTGCCTTGTCGAACCGGCAAGAATATGGCTCCGTTCAACATGAAGCCGGCGGTCATCGTTCTTCTGCTGGTGTCGCGCGGTGACATGCAACAGCCAGCGATGGTGGCTCTCACGCGGGCGGCGGAACGGGCCCTTGGACCCGAATCGCGCATCGTTCTACACGAGCAGACGGCGCCCCTCTTGGACGAAGAAGCGATGGCTCTGGCCGAGCAGATGCGAGCCAGCGTGGTCGTGGAGGTCAGCTGGTCCGACGATCGAGGGCGCGCGCACCTGCACGTCCACTTTGCCGAACGGGCCGGTTGGTTGGAGCGCGACCTCGCCTTCTCACCCGGTGAACCGCTGGTCGAACGCGGTCGCACGCTGGGATTCGAGATCGCGAGCATGGTTCCCGACCTAGCTCCAGAAACACGGCCGCCGCCAAGCGAACCCGAGCGGCGCGCGCCGCCTCCAGATTCGCCCGAGCGCCTGAAGTGGGCGGTCGACGTGGCTGCGATCGGCTCGCTGGCCGGCGATGCTTCGGGCGTCGGCGGCGCGATCGGAGGACGCTGGCTCTCGGCCAATGGCGGTTTCGTACGTCTCGGCATGGCCGCGCGGTTCGGTCAGGTCGCGACCGCGAACGCATCGTCGATGACACTCGGCCCGGGCGCCGGTCTCGGCTGGATGTGGGGAGGGTCGAGCCGATGGCGCGCGGGCATCCGGGCCGACGGATTCGCACTCTTTACGCGGCTCTCGCGCTCGATGCCCGACGAGAGCCGGGCGCGCTGGGTTCCCGGTTTGGATCTGCTGGCCGAGGTGGAGCTCGACGCGTCTCCTGTGCTGCTGGCCTTCGCGGCGGGACCCGAATACGCATTCGGCAAAACCGAAATCCGCGTCGGCGACACCCAGACGGCCACGCTTCCACGGCTCCGCCTGACCGGCGAGCTCGGCTTGCGACTGCGATTCTGACGCTGGACTATTTTACGAAACGCACGTTGTCGAGCCACAGATCGAAGTTGGCGGGGGCCAAGGCGCTGCCCTTGAACTGAGCGTGGAACGCGAAGACGTGCGCTCGGTCGAGACCGGTCGGGACGAGCAGGCCCCACGTGCCCTGCGTGGCCGTGGCGAAGTCGAGCGTGTAGGCCTTCCATTCGGTACCGATCTGAACGTCGATGCCGAAGTAATCGCCGCAACGCCGTGGCGACGTCTTGTCGGTCGTGTCTTCGCAGACGCCCCCCTCGACGGCGGTGTTCTTGTCGGGCACGGCAAAGCGGACCACGATCGGGGTGGCGCTTTTTGCGACGAACGCAATCCCGCCGTAGGCGCTCGCCTCGTAGCTGGTCTTGGTGCCGCCATCATTCGCCGCCGCGGTGAACGTCGCTCCCACGCCGGCACCCCACACCGAAAACCCCATCCCCGTCGTGTGAAAAGCGTACTGGCTGCCGCATGCGCCTCCCCGTTCGGCACCGAGCGGCGCGTTCGGCATCTTGATGGGTGTCTGCATAGCGGACCCATCGTTGTAAACGAACCAGCTTCCGCCACGACCGCCGATCTTGGCGACGACGGCCACTCCCGATTCGAAGTCGGAGATCACGTCGTCGGGCGCGATGGTTCCGGTGCATGGATCGCCGCCCGGCCCGCTCCCCCGCTCGCGCCACCGGTCGAGTCCGATCCGCCGGTTCCACTTCCGCCGGGGCCCGAGCCACCCGTTCCGATGCCGGTCGGATCCGAGCCCCCCGCACCCGTTGCGCTGCTGCCAGCGGATCCGAGACTTGTGCCCGCGCTCCCGCTGGTCGCCGCGTCTCCAGTGCTGCCGGCCCGACCGCCGGCCCCCGGCGCATCGGGCGCCGCATCGCCGAGCCCGCACCCAAGTCCGTGGGCAATGACAAGGAGCGAAAGAAGCCTCGTTTCCATACGGCACACCTCTCGTGGTGAAGCGGATCCTGCCAGTGGTCATTCGCTAGGTACCGGCAGCTATCGGCAATCAGACTCGGTCTGATCGAGTCGGCGTGCCGGTACAAGGTCGACGATGAAAGTGACGTTTGCCTGCGCTCTTGCGTTGGGGCAGCTTCTGGCTTGCTCGGCCGATCCGACGACGCGCCGCTCTGTCGAGACGTTGCCTGACGGCGCAAAGTCCGATCCGGGTGCGGACGTCGGAACGACGACGATCATCACGGGGGATGGCGCGGCCGTCGACTCGTCCCCAGCGACGTTCGACAAGTGCGCGAGCGATCGGCGGACCACCGATCCGCGTGAGGTCGACATCTACGTCATGCTGGATCAGTCGGGCTCGATGACGCTCGAGGGCAATCGCTGGGGGCCGGTGACCACCGCACTCAAGGCATTCGTCGACGACCCGGCTTCCGCGGGCCTAGGCATGGGCTTGCAATACTTTCCACGGGGTACCGATGACGCGGCCAAGTGCGACGTCGCTGGTTACGCGGTCCCCGCGGTGCCCATCGCGCCCCTATCCCCCGTGCATGCCGCGGCGATCAAGCTGTCGATCGAGGCGCACGCCTTCACGACGACCGAAGCGCGCAATCCCGAGCACGCCGGCACGCCGACCCGACCCGCACTGGAGGGCGCCACCCGCTACGTGCAATCGTGGCTGCAGGATCGTCCGAAGCACACCGGCGTGGTGCTTCTCGCCACCGATGGCCAGCCGTCGACCGGGCTCTGCACGGCCAATCGAATCGCGGACATCGTGACCGTTGCCCAAGCCGCCGCGTCGCTGGTGCCCGCAATCGCGACTTACGTCATCGGGATCGGCGATACTGGCAACTTGAATGACATCGCCCTGGCTGGATCGTGGCACGCCGCGTTCATCGTCGACGGAACCGGTCAAACGACGCAGCAGGAGTTCTTGGCGGCGATGAACGCCATCCGCGCGTCGGTGCTCCCCTGTGATTACGCTATCCCGCCCACCGAGGCGGGCTCTCTCGATCCGGCGCTCGTCAACGTCGCCTACACCCAGGGAGGCTCGAAGGACCAGGTCGTGATCCCCAAGGCAACCGGTGGAATCCCGTGCCCCGGCGAGGGATGGGTGTACGACGACGAGGCCCATCCGACCAAGGTCATCCTGTGCGACAGCACGTGTTCGACGCTGCAGCACGACCGCATGGCCGCCATCGAGATCGTGTTCGGCTGCCGGACGATCATCGTGAGGTAACGATTCAACCGACCCGTCGCTGCGCGTCTTTGAGCAAGCCCTTCAGCTCTTCGAGCGTCAACTTCAAGAGCTCTCGGTCGAGGCCCACAGCGTCGAGGTGGTCGAGAGCGCGATCGATCTCATCGGGCGCGAACACCCGGAACAGCGGATTGAACCAGCCTATCGCGACGCCGGCACCTCGCGCGATCGCCGACGACGTGAGGACGGCGATGGGCATCTTGGCGCCGCGGGTGACCGCCTTCAGGCGAGCCCGCTGCGCTGCGTTGGGCGCCGCGCCCTCGGTGAAGACGAGCGTCCGAAGCGCACCGAGATCCGCGACGTCACGGTAGAACTGGAGCGCCTGGTTCCATTGTTCGTCGGTCGGCGAAGCATCGGTGTGCACGAACACACAGTAATTTCCAACCGCCTTGGCCGCCATCGACGTGGAAACGGTCGTCTTGCTCAAGCAGCCCCCCTTGTTGCTCACATTCTCGGCGCAGCCTGCGGATCGCGTCCCATTCAATGTCGCACCGAATCGCACCCGTGTAAACGGGCGATGAGCCATGGCCTCTGGCCATCGCGCCGCTTTGATGCAAGCCTTTCGTTCCACGGCGGGAGAACGACCCATGACCACCACACAAGAGTTCTCGTTCGAGCACGGAGACACCTTCGAAAAGGGGGAGGTCTCTGGCAATCTCCGGCTCGGCAAGTTCGAGGTTCACTACGAGGAGCTCTTCGCAGAAGTCATCGAAGACGGCGTGATCACGCTCGAGGAGCGGGCCCGCCTCGACAAAGCGGGCGACGCGATGGGCTTGGACCCGCAGCGGTTGCGGCAGCTCGAAGAGGCGCTCCAGGCCGCCTACGAAGCGCGACACCACGTGCGCATTCGCGAGTTGGCGGACGAGGAGGGGCCGCCCGCCTCGATCGTGGTCCACCCCGAGGCGGCCAAGGATCCGCACGTTCTGGCGCTCGAGCTCGAGGTCATCGAGCTTTCCGCGCGTGTCGCCGAGCTGGAACGAGAGCTCAACCAAGCCCGCCAGCGCGAATCGGTCGAAGTCGATTTGTCGGACATCCCCATTCAGCCGGTGCAGGCGACGGAAGAGACACCCGAGGAGCTCGCGCGCCGCGTGCGCAGCGATCCACGGGACGTGACGAGCCTCCGCGGCCTCTATCGCGCGTTCACCCGCGCCGGCGAGATCGACCGGCGCTGGCTGCTCGCGCAGGCGCTTTCGTATCTCGGAGCAGCGAATGAAGAGGAGCTGTCCGTATTCGCGCAATACCGCAGCGAGGGCCTCATCAAGCCGACGAGCTCGCTCGGCGACCAGGGCTGGAGGCTTCTCTTTCATCCCGAGGAAGAGATCTCGACCGGCCAGATCTTCGCCGTCGTCGTGCCGGTCGTCTTGCTCGGTCACGTTTCCGCTCTCAGGCGCGACAAGGCGCTGCCCAAGCTCGACCCGGCACAGAAGCAGGACCCGAAAATGTCGACCGTGCAGGCGGTGCGATGCTTCGCCTGGGCCGCGGCGATTCTGGACATGGTCCCCCCGCCCCTGTATGCGGATCCCGACTTTCCCGGAGCGGTCGACATGGTGCCCGCCCTGCCGCCGGCGACACGGCTTGGCAAGCAGGCGCTCTCCGGACGCTCTCCCTTCGAGCTCGCCTTCCTCGCCGGACGTCACCTCTGCTCGTACCGCGAGGAGCACTTCATCCGATGGCTCGTGCCTTCGCCGCCCGATCTCGAAGATCTGTTTCTCGCGGCGCTCAGCATCGCCAATCCGAGCATCCCATTTTCGCACGAGATCAAGGAGCGAGCGATTCCCATTGCCAAGGCCATCGAGCCGGTGCTCGAACCTGCCGCCATCGACCGCGTGCGCGGATTGTACCTGCGCTTCATGGAAGAAGGAGGGCGCACCAACCTGCACCGCTGGGCTACGGCGGCCGAGCGCACCGCCGCGCGCGCGGGTCTCTTGCTCGCCAATGATCTGCACGTCGCCCGGCAAGTCGTCGAGCTCGAGGATCCGCATGGCGCCGATGCGAAGATGGACGATCTCATCGCGTTCGTCGCGAGCGAGCGCTATGCGAGTCTGCGCAAGCACATCGGCCTCGCGCTCACTCCGCAATGAGGGATTAGCGACCGAGCAGCACGCGAACGAGAACGCCCAGCAGGCCACCGAGGACGAGCATCAACAGAATGAAGCCGACCGATACCGCTTTCGGCTGCGGTTTGGCCACCGCGGCGCGCGGGGCAGCTTGCGACGGCCGCGTGGACGGCTTGGCCTCGGCGGCTGCTCGCGGCGCGACGGCTCGCTCCGCCGCCGTGCGTTCACTCGCCTGTTTTTCGGCCGACGCCCGCTCCGCCGCCGCGCGTTCCGCGGCGGCTCGCTCCGCCGCTGCACGATCAGCCGCTGCACGATCGGCCGCGACTCTCTCGGACGCAGCGCGCTCGGCTGCCGCACGCTCGGCGATAGCCCGCTGTTCAGCCGCCGCACGTTCGCCGGCGGCCCGCTCGGCTGCGGCGCGCTGAGCCGCAGCGCGTTCGGCTGCCGCGCGTTGCTCGGTCGCGGCGCGTTGTGCGGCGGCCCGCTCCGCTGCTGCACGCTGTTCGGCCGCCGCACGTTCGGCGGCGACGCGCTGGGCGGCAGCTTGCTGAGCCGCCGCGCTCGCCGCCGTCGTTGCAGGTGGCGAGGCTACCTCGGCGGGACGTGCTGCGGGCTGGCGCGCCGGCTCGGGAGCCGCCGTGCGTGGCTCGGCTGCCGCTGCAACGGGTTTGGGCGCAGCAGGCTGCATGGACGGCGTGAAGCGACCGGTCACGAACCAGCGACTGCGCGCCGGCAGCGTGACGCGAGTTAGCTTGCCGGCGTCGCCCTCGGTAAATTCGACCTCGATGTCGGGCTGAACCACCCGCCGCGCCTCGCCGAAAAGCGGCACCGGCACCACTTCCTTGCCGTTACGCGTCGCCGAGCGCAGCGTATCGACGAGCTGGCGCGCGTCCGCTTCGAATTGCTTCGACCGCGACGTGGCGAGAATCAACCATCCTTCGAGCGTCTGCAGTTTCGCCCCCGCGTCGCTGCTCTTCGGACCGAGCGCGGGCAGGGCCTCGGCGAGCTCGAGCTGAGGCTCCGACAAGATTCCGTCGGAAAGCTGGCCGATCAGGCGGTCGATGAGTCCATCCAAACGAGCCTCGAGCTCCGCATTGGAAGCGGGTTGGTCCATGCTCGAAACCATCTCGATGAGCCCGCCTTGCACGCGCTTCGCCGGCGCGCTGCCGCCCTTCGAAATGTAGAAGAACCCATTGGACACGCGATCGACTCCCACCGTGTGAACGCGTAAGCCTTTGGCCAAAACCTGATCGACGATCTCACCGTCGACTGCAACGACGTTGCAAGCCTGCGCAGCATGCCGCGCGCGCGGCACGACCTCTGGATCGCCTTGTTCCTCGGGCAAAACCACGCCGAGCTCGCGCTGAAGCGCAGGCGTTATTTCTTCCTTGATGACCACCGAGAGCTCACGACTCCAGGTGTGGACACCGCGCGGCATCGTCCAACCGACCGCCACGCCAATTTGCGCGGGAGCGCCGGTGCCCTTGCCGCTCTCGTCTGCGCCAACATGGATGAGCCCAGGAATGATCAGCGATGCGTCGGTCATGACCCTCTCCATGTGGAGTAGACCAGCATCGGCGCTCTTGACAAAGTTTCTCTCGACCCCCCCGCCATCGGGGGGCGTGTGCGAGAGTCACCCCGAGCGGCGCGTCGCGCGGCACCGGCGCGATGTTGTTTCGTAAGCCATTGCAATCGCTACTGTTTTGGAACGGCTTTCGGCTCGGCCTCCGCCGACGGCGCACGATTCTGGCCGGTGACCCACTTCGTCGGTCCGGATGCCCGACCAAGATCCCCGTTCCATGTTAGGCGCACCCATCGATCTCCCGCGGACCGTGGCCCCTCGCGTGCGGCTCGGACCGATGTTGGACGATCGAAAAAACGCGCGCTGGCACGATAACCGCCGGAAATCATCACAATCCGGTAACCGCAGAAACGTCGCCAACGAGCCGATTCGACGGTCGCAGAAACATGTGGTAGTTCAACCGGTTGGAACGGCTGATTTCTGGCCCTTCGGCGGACCGCCAGGCCACTCTTTGGAAACGGGTCGCGCGACCATCTTCGCCGCGCGATGAGAAGTCGAGGGAAGTGAATGACGTCCTTGTCCGAATTTGACAACGCGCCCGACCGACGACGCACCACGTTCGACTCGGCGAGGCTTGACCGCTGCTTCCCCGTGCTTGAAGATTGGTCAGGCCAGCTGACCGGTGTCGTTGTTCGGGGCCCCGGTGCGACCGGCCGATCACTTTTTCGATTTGGGAGTTGCCGATGAACAAAGAGACACGACGGGACTGGACCTCTTGGATGAGGTTGGGTGGCTCCGAAATCTCGAAGCTGCTGACCCGCACCGCCGCGCTCCTCGTGCTCCTCGGAGCGGCCCACATGAGCTGCAGCAGCGAGGGCGGTCCTCTCGGCGGCAATCGCGACACCGCAGGCGCGGGCGGGGCCAATGGATCGGTCACCGGCACGGAAACAGCGGGCACTGGGACCGGGGGCACCGAAACCGGAACCGGCGGCGACAATGGGTCGGGCGGATCCGGCGAAATCCCGGACGGCGGCTATGGCGGCGCACCACCGATGTACGACGCATCGGCCGAGGCGAGCGTCACGGGCGGCACCTGCAACAACGGCGCGTGCACCCTGAACAACGGAATCGTCGAAGTGAGCTTCACGCAAGCCAGCGGCAACATCACCGCGAAGTACCTTCCCAACGGGCTCGTTTTCATCAAGTCGGCAGCGCTGAGCGACACCGGCGGAACGGCGGCGATCGTCAGCAGCGTGACCGAGAACAATTTCATGGGAGGGCAAGCCATCGAGGTGGTCTTTGCGAACGGAAACAAGGACCGCATCATCCTGTTCCCAGGCTCGGCGTTCGTCTATTTCAAGAAGTGGTTCGGCAACAAGGGAACCGCCGACCGCACCGTCGACAAGGCTCCGCAGCTCAAAGTTACGCTCGGCGCCACCAAACCGGTGACCAGCTTGAAGGCGCATGGAACGGCGGGATTGACTGCCGTCAATGGGCAGGCAGGCAGCTACGCCTATCTTGCGGTCGCCGATCCGGTCACCCGCAACGGCGTGGTCGCCGGTTGGGTGACCAACTCGATCAGCACGGGCGTTGTCTTTTCAGACGTCGCCGGCACCGACGCCACGATGACCGCCCAAACGGAATTCGGAAAGCTTCGCATCAAGGCCGGCCAGACGCGAGAAGCGGACATGGTCGAGGTAGGGTATTTCAGCGACGCCCGCTACGGACTCGAAACCTACGCGAACGACGTCGCCATCGCCTACGCGATCAAGATGAAGCCCAACCGGGTCGTGTACTGCACCTGGTATGCGCAGTATGGCGGCAACGCCGGCAACGAACGGAGCGACGGAACGAACCCTGGAGATCAGTCGGGGTGGCTGAAGACCAACCTCGTGCCCTACGGTTTCAGCGATTATCAGATCGACGACGGTTGGCAGGTGGCGAGGCGCCGTTTCGACGACTACAACCACTCGGGACCGTATCCCAGCGGGATGAAACCCTTTGCCGACAAGGTCAAGTCCAATGGGATGGCGGCCGGCATCTGGTTCATGCCCAATGCGGGAAATGAGACCGACACGAGGCCGAGCAATTTCCCCGACAACTGGTACCTCAAGGCCAGTGGTACACACGACGGCTTGCCCGCCGGCACTATTACGGAAGTCAGTGCGTGGGCGGGCACTTCACTCGACGTGACCGTCCCGGCCGTCAGAGACTACGTCAAGAAGGTGGCCGACCTTCTCACGAATCAGTGGGGATACCGCTATCTCAAAACCGATGGGATGTTCACGG
>WNGB01002482.1_pt1 | contig 29712 bp, 33 predicted proteins | sample 5400681 | NCBI WGS metagenome assembly WNGB01 (sample SAMN13153367, study PRJNA577476) | soil metagenome | isolation source: 115 cm soil or saprolite under grassland replicate 2 | place: USA:California | collected 2016-06-15
GACGCGGAAGCCCTCGGCTTCGAGCCGGGCCACGATCGCCCGCCCGACCCGCCCGGTACCGCCGGTGACGAGCGCGCGAGATTCGGACACCGCGGGAACGATAAGCTCTCGACGCCACCAACGGAGGAGCCGGGGAAGGGAGACGCATGGCCACCTTGGTCTTCAATCACGAGGAAATCGCGGCGCGCGAGCTCAAATCCGAGCTCCTCGAGATGGACGGCATCTCGCGGGCGTCGGTCGAAGCCCATTACAAGCTCTACGAGGGCTACGTGAACAAGCGGAACGAGATCCTGACGAAGCTTGCCGACGTGGACGCCTCGAGCGCGAACCAGGTCTACTCAGACATCCGCTCCCTCAAGATCGACCTTACCTTCGCCATCGGGGGCGTCAAGAACCACGAGATCTACTTCGAGCATCTCGGGGGCGGAGGCGGCGATCCCGACGGACCGGTGGGCTCGCTCATCGAGCGCGACTTCGGCTCCCTCCAGGCATGGCGCACGGACCTCAAGGCGACCGGGATGGGCGGCCGTGGCTGGGCCTGGACCGCCTACGACTGGGACGAGCAGCGCCTCTTCAACTACATCGGCGACGCGCAGAACACCTTCCCGATCTGGAACGCGACGCCGCTCGTCGCTCTCGACGTCTACGAGCACGCGTACTTCCTCGACTATCAGACCGACCGGGCTTCCTACATCGACGCGTTCTTCAACAATCTCGATTGGGATGTCATAAACGGTTGGGTGTCGAAGTATCAGATCCAGGCCTGAGGGACGCTCTCCTCGTCGCCGCCGGCTATCTCCTCGGCTCGCTGCCGTGGGGGCTCTGGCTGCCCCGGCTCGTCACCGGCGTCGACGTGCGCACGCTCGGCAGCGGCAACATCGGCGCGACGAACGTCTGGCGGACGCTCGGCTTCAAGCTCGGCCTCGCCGTCGCAGTGCTCGACATCGCCAAGGGAGCGGCCGCGGCGCTTCTCGGCCGCTGGCTCGGCGATGATCTGATCGGAGTGCTGGCGGGCTGCGCCGCCATGGCCGGCCACTGGCGGCCGTTCTTCATGCACTTCGCCCGCGGCGGCAAGATCGTCGCCACGACGGGCGGCGTCGGCCTCGCCGTCGCGCCCCTCGCGACGCTTTCGGCGGCGGCTGTTTGGATCGTCGTGTTCCTGGTGACGCGTTACGCCTCGGTCGCGTCAATGGCAGCCGCGGCCAGCCTGCCCCTCTTCGCGCTCCTCTTCGACGCTTCGTGGCCCGTCCTCGCGTTTACCGCGGGGGCGGCGGTGGCGATCGTCCTCCTGCACAGGACGAACATTGCGCGGCTCGTCCGCGGTCAGGAGAACAGGATGAAGCTCAGGAGACGGACCGCAGCCAGTCTCTGAGCTCGGTGTGGCGGGCCGAGTGTCCGCCGTTCGCCAACTCGGCACGCAGCTCCCCGACCGTGCCGAAGCGCTCCGCGAGGACTTCGTGATTGTGAATCGTCTCGAAGTTGACCTGGCGAGCCAGCACGAAGTCGTCGTCCTCGAGTTCGAGGTAGGAGTCGAGCGCGCCTTTGACCATGAGGCGCACCGAGTCCTCGACGAAGCGCGGCGTCAGGTGTGCGTGCTCGACGACGAAGAGCTCATCGGGCCGCTTGAGCAGCTCGTAGATGGGGGAGCTCATGGACTGCTCGACGATGTCGACGAGGTCCTCGGCGTCGAGGCGGACCTGCGTTCCAAGATAGAGGGTTCCCCTGCCTCGCTGGTTGTGCGTGGCGAGCGGGACGAGCTCGAGGATGCGGTCTACGTCGGCCTCGTCGAAGCCCGCCTCGCCGAGCCGTTCGCTTGCTTCTTCCCTCACCAGGCCCTGGGCGCAGGGGCATGCGTTGATCCCCGTCGCCTCCACGCCGACGACTCGGCGAGTCGAGGAGGGGGACGCGGCCGCGAGCCCGATCAGCGTCACGAGCTCCTGCGTGCGAAGGCCGGTGACCGGGGTCAGCCTCTCGATCGGATAGCGGGCGGCGATCTTCACCTCGGCGCGTAGCGCTTGCTGGCGCTCGACGATGTGCTCGGCGATGTGCTCGGCGAGGTTCTCGACCAACAGCTTCCCGTCGATCACGACCTCGTCGATAGCTTCCTCGAAGACCTCGGGGAAGCGCGACATGTGAACGCCCTTTTGGGCCGGATCGAGGTCGACGAAGCAGTCGATCTCGGCTGAGACGAGCGCATCGTGCCCGCCGTGCTGCATCCGCACCGCCTTCTGGACGCCTGTGACCCCGGCGCGGGAGAGGCCGATGCGCACCTCGGGCGCCGAGGCCTGCAGGTCTGGTGGGGCCGTTAATCTCTCGTCCACGCGCCAACCGTAGCAAGGGAGCAGATGCCCGACGACAAGAGGTTTGTCCAGCTCGTATCGCTTGCCTGTCACGATCTCCGAACCCCCTTGGCCACGGTTTTCGGGTTCGCCCGGACACTGGCCCGGACGGACCTGGAGCCGCCCACCGACCGCTACGTCGAGATGATCGACGCCGCGTCGACGCAGCTGGGTGAGCTCCTCGACGAGCTGTCTCTCTTGGCGCGAATCCAATCCGGGCGCTACGAACCCCGGCTGGTCGCCGTTGATTCGCTGGAGCTGGCGCGCGAGGCGGCAGCCGAGCTGGAGGACGGTCGCGCGGAGGTCTCCGGCGAGGGTGGGACAGTGCGCGTGCCCGAGGAAGAGATGCGCCGTGCCCTCTCACAGCTCGCCCGGGCCGCGAGCAGGCATGGGGGCTTCGACTCGGTGGCAGTTGAAGTCGAAGGCGTGACCCTCACGGTCTCGCCGGTCACGCGGGCATCGGGGCCGGTCCTCCTGGGGGAAGAGCTCCGCGATCTGGGCGCGGCGGCGGCCACTGAGCTCGTGCGGGCGCTGGGCGGCTCGGTCGAGGTCGTGGACGAGCGTCTCGTCGTCCGGCTGCCTGGTTAGCTGGGCTCTCGCTGCGTCTCATTCCGGCCAACAGGGCCGCAATTCGGATCGACGACGTCTATCTCGATCGTGCAGGTCGGATGGCTAGCGCAGCAAGCGCGAGAGCCGGCGGTCCTTGAGCACCCGGCCCTCGGTCTGACAGCTGGGGCAGTAGAAGATCGTGTGCTCGTCGAAGTCGACGCGCGCGATCGGTGTTCCGCAGACGGGGCAGGGCTCGCCGAGACGATTGTGGATCCGGTACGCCGCCTTGTCCGAGGCCCCGCGCTCTCGGAGCTCCAGGCCCCGGGCCAGCTCACCGTCGATGGCAGCGGCCAAGCGGGCGACTTCCTCGGGCTCGAGCTCGGTCGTGAGCGCATACGGCGAGAGCCCGGCGGTGAGGAGGATCTCGTTCGCCCAGGCGCGCCCGATGCCGGCGAGCGAGCGCTGGTCGCGGAGAAAGGCGTGCAGGCGGCGGGAGTCGGCGGCCAGGATCTCGGCCAGGCGCTCGGTCCCCAGGCGGTACGCCTCCGGCCCGAGGTGAGCGAGCTCCTCGTCGATCGCTTCCGGCCGGTAGAGCCCGACCTTGGCCCGCTTCTTCGGCCCGCCCTCAGTCAGGACGAGCACGGCCCCGTCCGTGAATGAGAGCTTGAAAGCAGGCGTCTTCGGTTGCTTCTCCCCTGGGCGCAGGTACCGGAGGCGGCCCGCGCTCATGAGATGGACGTGGAGAACGAGCTCACCGTCTTCCGTGGGGAAGAGGAGGTTCTTCCCGCGGCGCTCTACGCCCTCGAAACGGCGGCCTGCGAGCGCCGTGAGCGGCGGGTCGTACGTCTTCAGCGTGGCCACGTGCGCCGGGCCGGCCTTCTCGATCGGGTAAGCGCGCACCGGGTCGTCGAGCGCGCGCCTCAGAGCCTCTACTTCTGGAAACTCAGGCACCTCGCGCTCCTGGCCGGCGGCGGCTCCCGGCGTGTAACTGAACGCGGACGCGTATGCGCCTGCCGCCTGGCGCCGCTGGCGGCAGGATGCCGCGTTCGCGGCACCTCGCTCGTGTGTAAGTTTGACGCGTCAGCGTATCGGCGCCGCTCACTTGCCTCCCTTGCCAGCGGCGGCCCAGGAACGCGAGGAAGATTCAGGCATGGACCCAATCACAGTAGCCGTGGAGCGGGGTGGGGTCGTCGAGTCGCGCCATCGCGTGCACGCCGTCCGCGTCGAGGGCGGTGAGGCGGTCGAGGCATGGGGCGATCCCGAGCTCGTGACCTTCATGCGCTCCTCGGCGAAGCCGCTCCAGGCGCTTCCGCTCGTCCGCGTCTACGAGAATCTCTCGGACGAGGAGGTAGCGATCGCGTGCGCCTCCCACGGGGCGGCGCCCGAGCAGCTCGAGGCCGTGAAGGTCCTGCTGGCGCGCTCCTGGTCGAGCGAGGACGATCTCGAGTGCGGGCCGGTGGAAGGCAGCCGGCTCAGGCACAACTGTTCTGGCAAGCACGCGGGGATGCTGGCCGTCTGCGCCGCTCGCGGCTGGCCCCGTGAGGGCTACCGGCTGCCAGACCATCCGTTGCAGAAGGAGATTGCCGCGGTCGTCGCGGAGGCCGCGGGCGCAAAGACAGCTCTCCCGACGGCGATCGACGGGTGCGGGGTGGTCACGTTCGCTCTTCCCCTCGCGGACATGGCCATGGCTTTCGGCCGGCTCGCCCTCGGCGAGTTCGAGGGCGCCGAGAGGATCGTCGCCGCGATGACGGCCAAGCCGGAGCTCGTCGAAGGTCCGGGCCGCACGACGACCGAGGTGATGAAGGAGCTCCCGGGCGTGATCGCGAAGGGCGGCGCCGAAGGGCTCCTCTGCGTGGGTTACCGGGATGGAGTCGGGTTCGCGCTCAAAGCAGAAGACGGAGCGGCGCGCGCGGTTGGTCCTGCCGCTGGCTTCCTCTTCGGGATCTCGCCGCTAGCCGAGATCCCGATTGAAGACAGCCGTGGCGACGTTGTCGGGCGCGTCGTGGCGCAGTCCTGACAGGGCCGCAGCCCTCTGCCATAACGCCGACTCAGCAAGGAGGGGCTACCGCCTCGATCCCGATCTCCGCCGCGAGGTCGTTCGCCGAAGGTCCGGCCGCATCTCGCTCGGACGCCTCACCGCGGCCGCACGAGATCCGAGCTAGCGCTTTTCCACAACCGTTGTAGAATCAGCGGCCGGTGGCTGCGAGCCGGGGGGGCCCAGCGGGATCTCCCGGCTCTTTTCGTTCCTCCAACGATTGAAGCGGTAACCAGAAAGGCGAGGTCAATGCTCACGGTCGACATCTCCCTGCCGGAGATCGAGGAGCTCCAGAAACTCGTCACGGAAGGGACGGAGAAGGGATTCCTGAGCTATGACGAGATCGTCGTCGGGCTCGAGGAGGTCGACCTCACGAAGGAGCAGGTAGAGGACTTCTATACCTACCTGGTCGATCACGGCATCGAGCTCGTGGAGGGGGTCGAGCACAAGGCGCCGCCCCACGAGGCGCCGGCCCTGGCCGAGGAGGAGAAGGTGCCGAAGCTCGACCTCACCGTCGAGCCCTCGCTGGACTCCCTACGGCTCTATCTGCGCGAGATCGGCCGCGTGCCGCTGCTCACGGCCGACCAGGAGGTCTACCTCGCCAAGCGCATCGAGCGCGGTGACATGAGCGCCAAGACGCAGATGATCGAGGCGAACCTCCGCCTCGTCGTCTCCATCGCCAAGGCCTACCTGGGCCGGGGTCTCTCGTTCCTCGACCTGATCCAGGAAGGGTCTCTCGGGCTGATCCGCGCCGTCGAGAAGTTCGACTATCGCAAGGGCTACAAGTTCTCCACGTACGCGACCTGGTGGATCCGGCAGGCGGTCACCCGGGCCATCGCCGACAAGGCGCGCACGATCCGGATCCCCGTGCACATGGTCGAGAAGCTGAACAAGGTCGTCCACATCGAGCGCCAGCTCGTACAGCGCCTGGGGCGCGAGCCCCGGCCCGACGAGATCGCCGTGGAGCTGGAGATGACGACGGCCGAAGTGCGGGAGATCCTCCGCATGGCGCAGCTGCCTGTCTCGCTGGAGAAGCCGATCGGGGAGGAGGAGGACTCCGAGCTGGGCGACTTCGTCCAGGACGAGCAGGCCGAATCGCCGTTCGACTCGGCTTCGCTCAACCTTCGCCGCGAGGACATCGACCGAGCGCTCGACTCTCTCCCGGCCCGCGAGCGGAAGGTGATCGAGCTTCGCTTCGGTCTCAAGGGCGAGAGCCCGCGCACGCTCGAGGAAGTCGGACGCGCCTTCGGCGTCACGCGCGAGCGGATCCGTCAGATCGAGAACAACACCCTCAAGAAGCTCGAAGGACTCCCGGAAGCGCAGGGGTTGAAGGACTGCGTGTAGCTAGCAGGCGGTCGGGTCTGCGCGGAAGCCGGGCTCCGTCGAGCGGACGCTGACGAAGCGCGGACCGATGCTCCCCGTGAACGGCGCGGAGAAATGAACCTGCCACGGTCCCGGCGAGCACGCCGAGAGCGTCACGGAGGTCGGGGCGCCGGGTCGCACCGAAACGACTTGCCGGCCACCCGGGTAGCGCAGGCGGACGACGACCGGATCCGCAGAGCTCGGGAGCGAGAGCGAGAAGCTCAACCGTCCGGCAACGCTTCCTGCGGGCGTGGCCGGCCAGACGCGGACGCTCCCCTCCGGGGCGAGCCAGCCGTCGAAATAGCGACCCGGTGCGTAGAGCGCCAGGCGCGGCCGGCCGGAAGGCTGCAGCAGACGGTAGAGCCGCGTCCGGGCGACTTCCCGGGCCCCGCGAAAGCGCATCGTGGCGCCGTACGAATCGACGAGCATGGTTCGCGTGAGCGGCTTCCCGCCCGCGAGGAGCGTGCCGTCTTGCCCGATCTGGGCGTGCTCGACGGCGAAGGCGTCGGGCAGCGGGGTGCCCGGCATCAGGACGAGATTCTTGAGCGAGCGGTTCCAGAAAAGCTCCTCGGTGGCGAAGCCCTTGTCGCCGAGGGGCGATTGCAGGAGAGCCGCATCGCCGAGCTCTGCGCCGTCCACGATGGACGGATTGCCCGGAACGACGTTGGCGCGGACGCGGGTGGAGAGGGCGTGGTCGTAGGCGACAGCCCCGGCCGAGGAGAGCACGCACGCTCCGAGTCCGAGGGCGACCGCGACCCCCGTCGCGCGCCGGGGTCGGAAGCCGAGTAGCGCCGCAGCAAGGGAAAGGAGCGCGACCGTTGCCGCGATGGCGAGCGAAGCAAGGCCCGTGTCGCCGATCAGGTTCTCCAGCTCCCCGGCGGAGAAGAGCAGCGGCGAGTTGCTGCGCCCGTCGGAGGCGGCGAAACCGGCGAGCGGGACCCGGGCGGAGACCGCGATCAGGACTCCGGCCAAAAGAGCGTGCGGAACACGGTGCGGCCAACCGCGTGAGGCGAAGAGCCCGAACGCGAGGAACGCGAGCGGCAGGACGTAGAAGAAGTAGCGCTCCTGAATACGGTCGGCTCCGTTCGCTGCGTACAGGCCGGCCTGGAAGAGGACGGCGAGCGAGAACAGCGAGGCGAGGACGCCGAACGCGAGCTCGGCTCGCGAGCGCGGGCGCCATACGGCGAGCGCAAGGCCCAGGACGGCCCCGGGGGCGAGCACCCAGCCCGAGGAGTAGAGGACGAGCATCGCGTCCGCGGCGGCCCACTTCCCGATTGCGAGCGGATCGAGCCCGAGGTCGAGGACGCCGCGGTAGTAGCCGAGGAGCGCATCGGGGCCGGCCACGGCGAACGGAATCAAAGCGAGCGCGAAGAGGCCGAACGCAAGCCGTTGCTCCGCGAGGGTCTGCCGGAGCCGGCGCTCCCGCAATCCGAGGGCGAGGGTGGCTAGCAGGAAGCATGCGGGGAGGACGACGAACTGCACACGGGCGAGCGTCGCGAGCCCCGCGAACGCCACGAAGGCCACCTGAGAGCGCCGGGACGGACGCGCGAGCGCGGACACCCCGCCGGCCAGCGCGGAGAGGGCGAGCGGGTAGGCGAACGGGTCGGCGAGCAGCCAGCCGGCGTAGAGCATGTCCGGCACTGCGAGGGCGAGCGCGGCGATCCCGAGGGCGAGGCCGGCACTAAGGTCGAGCCGGCGGGCGAGGAGGTAGACGGGCACCGCTGCGAGCGACATGACGAAGGCGCCCTCGAGCTGGACGAGCCGGAACGAGGTCTCCACGTCGCCCGCGAGCCAGGCCGGCGCGGTCAGAAGCGGCTGGAGCACGGCCGGGAAATGCGCGGCCGACCCACGCACGAGCAGACGTCCGTGCTCGGCGATCGAACGTCCCAGCTCCGAGTAGATGTACTCGTCGGGGAAGTAGACGGGGCTGGCGCGCAACCAGCCGGTCAGCGTGCGAACGACGAAGCTGGCAGCGACGATCGCTCCCAGCCAGTACAGGGGCTTGACGCGAGCGAGCGTGAGCCCTCGCGTGCGTGCGAGACGATCGGAGCCGGCGGCGACTGCCACCCTCCCTCTATCGGGCTACGCCGCGGGCCCCTTGAGCTAGCTGGTGGCTAGCTCTGCTGCGGCTCGACCCGGTCCTGCTCCTCCGCCCGGGCGTAGGCGATGAAGAGCCGGCAATGCGGGCACTTGAAGCCTTGATGGCGGTCCGATCCGCCGCTCAGGAGCTGCGCCTCGAATCGCTTGTTGCAGTGAGGGCAGACGACTTCATAGGGGCCTTTCGCCTTGGGAGGCTGGGCCATCCTTGGAGGATAGCCACGCTCGCGGTGCACACTGTGTCCCATGTCGCCGCAGCGGCGCACCGCTCTCGTCTCGGTCTTCGCAGCGCTGGCCCTCATCGGCCTCAAGGTGGCGGCCGGGATCCACGCCGGCAGCCTCGGCCTCCTCTCCGAGGCCGCGCACTCGGGCACGGACCTGGTGGCCGCGCTCCTCACGTTCTTCGCCGTCGGCGTCGCCGGTCGCCCGGCCGACCCGGGCCACCCCTACGGGCACGGCAAGGCGGAGCACCTCGGAGCACTTGCGGAGGCCGCGCTGCTCGTCCTGATCTCGCTGGCCATCGCCGCGGGCGCGATCGTGCGGCTGGTCGAGGGGGGCGGCCACGTAACCGCCGACTGGATCGCTTTGTCCGTCATCGGGATCGTCATCGCGGTCGACGTCAGCCGCGCGTCCGTGTCAGCGCGCGCGGCCCGTCGGTATGCCAGCGCCGCGTTCGCGGCGAGCGCCCTCCATTTCCTGAGCGACTTCGCCGGCTCGACGGCCGTGCTCGTGGGCCTCCTCGTGGTCCGCGCAGGCCATCCGCAGGGCGATGCCGTGGCGGCCCTGTTCGTCAGCGTCCTCGTCCTCGCCGCGGCGAGCCGCCTGATCAAGACGAATGTCGACGTCCTCATGGATCGAGTTCCCGCGCGCGCGAGAGATGCCGCTCAGGCTGCGATCGAGGAGCTCGGTCCCCGCGTTCAGCTCCGCCGGCTGCGGATGCGCCGCGCCGCGGGCCGTCATTTCGCCGACGTCGTCGTGGCCGTCCCTTCGGCGGCCGCGGTGGAGCAAGGCCACGCTGTCGCGGACGCCATCGAGGAGGCTGTCGAGCGAGTTGTGCCCGGCGCGGACGTGGTCGTCCACGTCGAGCCCCAGGAGGCGGAAGCCCTGCGGGAGCGCGCGTACACGGCGGCCGTTCGAGACCCGCGCGTGCAGGAGGTGCACAACATCGTCATCCTCGAGGTAGGAGACCGCATCGAGGTGTCGCTCCATCTGAAGCTGCCGGGAGAGCTCTCCCTCGAGCAGGCGCATGAGGTCGCTTCCACCGTCGAGCACGAGATCCTCGCGTCTCTTCCCGAGGTGGACGCCGTCCAGACGCACCTCGAGCCGTTGAAGGAGCCGGCCGCGGGCCGCCCCCTCGCCCAGGGCGACGGCTCCAAAGCGGCAAAGGAGATCCGGGAGATCGTCCGCTCGGTCACCGGCGAAGAGGCTCGCGAGCTGCGACTTCTGAACACCGAGGTGGGGTTGGTCGCGTTCCTCACGCTGGGCATGGAGCCGGAGCGCCCGCTCGCCGAGGCGCATGCGCGAGCGAGCGAGATCGAGGAGAAAATCCGCCGCGCGCAGCCGAGCATCGCCGAGGTCGTCGTCCACACCGAGCCCTAGGTGAACCCTAGGTTTTCGCTCCCGCGAGCCGGGTAGCTAGGGGCCATGCCGAACAAGAAGGCGAACGTCAGGAACGAGAAGCAGTACTAGGCGCTCAAGGACGAGGGCATGTCCAAGGAGCGGGCCGCCAAGATCGCCAACTCGCCAGGTGCCTCGAGCCGAGGCGGGAAGGAGTCCGGCTCGTCGAGCTCCCGGTCCAGCTCGAAGCAGGGCGGGACCACCGCTCAGAAGAAGGCCGCCGGCCGCAAGGGCGGCAGGGCCTCGGCCCGCAAGTCCTGACCGGCTGAGCGCACGCCCCGAGGCGGCGGCGGACCGACACCGCCCCAGACGGATCGTCATGGGGGAGAGAGGATTCGAACCTCTGAAGGCTGAGCCAACGGGTTTACAGCCCGTCCCCTTTGGCCACTCGGGAACTCCCCCGCGAGCCCGCGCATTGTAGCGAGCGGGCGGAAGGGCTCCTTGGCTCGGAGCGGCACCGCCGCTCCCCCATTGAGGGGTGGCGAGCCCCAAGCGGGCCGCCGATAGGCCAGATGGCGCCTTATGGATTTGGACGGCCTACTGGCACGAGTTATCGAGCTCGGCGGCAGCGACATGCACCTCAAGGTCGCATCGCCGGCGATGGCGCGCGTGGACGGAGATCTCATTCCTATCGACGAGCGGCTCCTGAACGACAGCGACCTCGAGGCCATCGTCACCCTCGTGACGGAGCTCACGCCTGCCAAGCGGGAAGACTTCTTCACGCACGGGGAGCTCGACACCGCCTACATGGCGGAGGGGCTCGGCCGCTTCCGGGTCAACGGATTCCGCCAGCGCGGGACCATCTCGTTCGCCTTCCGCTTCATCCCGAAGGAGATTCCGAACTTCGACAAGCTCGGCCTGCCGGAGGGCGTGAAGGCGCTCGCCGATGAGCATCGTGGGCTCGTGCTCGTGACGGGCGCGACCGGCTCGGGGAAGTCGACGACGCTCGCGACGATGATCAACTCGATCAATCGCAGCCGGAAGCACCACATCGTCACGATCGAGGACCCGATCGAGTTCGTGCACGACGACTGGGGCTGCATCGTCAATCAGCGCGAGGTCGGTATCGACACCGACTCGTACTCCGAAGGGCTTCGTCGCGTCCTGCGCCAGGACCCTGACGTCATCCTGCTCGGTGAGCTCCGTGACGAAGAGTCGGCCCAGGCCGCGCTGAGGGCGGCCGAGTCCGGCCACTTCGTGCTTTCGACGATGCACACGATCGACGCGGCGGAGACCGTCAGCCGCCTCGTCGAGTTCTTCCCCCCCGGCAAGCACGACATGGTGCGCCAGGTGCTCGCGGGCGTGCTTCGCGGCGTGGTGAGCCAACGCCTCCTGCCGAAGGCCGGCGGCGGTCGCGTGGCCGCGGTCGAGGTGATGGTCAACACGGCACGGATCGCCGACCTCATCCGCGAGGGTCGCTCCGACGAGATCACAGAGGCGATCGAGGATGGCGACTTCCACAAAATGCAAAGCTTCTCGCAGCACCTCGTTCAGCTCGTGCTCGAGGGGCTGGTAGACGAAGAGACCGCTGGGAATGCGGCCAGCAACCGGCACGACTTCGAGATCGCCGTGCAGCAAGCCCTCCGGCGAAGGAGCGCAGCCGAGAAGGCCGCCGTCGCGGCGGAGGCTGCGCAGGCGGGGGAAGAGACGGAGCCTGAGGAGGGCGACGAGGTGCGCCTGCGGCTCGCGTCGCCGGATCGATGAGGCGCCTCGGCGCCGTCCTGGCGGCCGTGGCCGTCGTTTGCGTGGCCGCCTCCCAGGCGGGCGCCCGCACGTTCACGATCGTCTCGCCGGTCGCGGCGCACGCGGAGCAGCCGGCCGTTCAGAAGCTTCCCAGCTACGAGCAGCCGAACCGCCCCGGGGATGTCGCGCTGCCGGTCGCCCTTTCGACTCCCCCGTCGCAGCCCGCAGTCCTCTCCTACGACCAGCTGCACGACCTCTGGCAGCGCGCCGGGGCCGCCTACGGCGTGCCGTGGCAGGTCCTCGGCGCCATCAACAAGGTGGAGTCGAACTTCGGCCAGAACATGGGACCGAGCTCGGCGGGGGCCGTGGGCTGGATGCAATTCATGCCCTCCACCTGGGACCGCTGGGGCACGGACGCCGACGGCGACGGAGTCGCCAATCCCTGGCATCCCGAGGACGCCGTCTACTCCGCCGCGCGCTATCTCGCGGCGGCGGGAGCCCACACCGACATCTCACGCGCCGTCTTTGCGTACAACCATGCGCAGTGGTACGTCGACGAGATCTTGAGCCTCGCGGCCGACCTCGGATCCGGCGACGCCGGCTTCGCCGCCGGACTGGGCTTGGGCGCGGCGGACTACCGCCTCGCAGAGCTTCAGGAGCAGCTCGCGGATGCCCGCAAGGACATCGCGCGGGCCCAGCGCCTGATTCCCGCAGGGGAGAGCACGGCCGAGCGGCTCGAGCGCAAGGCGATGATCCTTGCCCGAAAGGCGGGGAACCCCAATCTCTCCACCGAGACCTTCGAGGAGCTCGAGACCCGGATCTCCGCGCTGGAGGTCGCCCAGGAGCGAACGGACGAGGACATCGATCGGCGCCGGGCCGAGCTCGACGCAGCCGTCGCAGCCGTGACCAGTCTCGAGGATCAGCTCGCCGCTGCAGCAGTAGCCGATCCAGCCACCGCCGCTCTCGGCGCTCCGGGCTCGATCGCGGGCTATGTGTTCCCCGTCGGCGGTGGGCCCACCGTCGTCTCCGTCGGGCACCACCATCACGATTACCCGGCCGCCGACATCGCTGCCCCCGAAGGCTCGCCGCTCTACGCACTGGCCGATTCCTTCGTCATGGACACTTACGCCGACGGCGCCGGGAACTGCGGGATCGGCTTGAGGATTCAGATCGAGACCGGCACCGAGTACACGTACTGCCATCTCTCCTACCTCGAGCCGGCCGTCCACCCGGGAGCGGCGCTCGCCGCCGGTCAGCCCGTCGGACTGGTCGGGTCGACCGGTCACTCCACCGGGCCGCATCTCCACCTCCAGCTCGATCCGGCCGTGTCCTATCCGCAGGAGGAGGCGTGGTTCAGGTCCTTCGCAGGCGTGGCTTTCAGCTGGCAGGACTCTCCGACGCCGCATCGCCGGGCGAAGCCGCGCGGCTCCGTCTTCACGGTGGTCGGCGGGGGCGGCGACCCCTTCTCCGGCAACGTCGTCACATTTACCCGCTAGGGGCTTGACTTTCCGGCGAAGGTTGCCGATGGAAACTGGTATGGCGGCCCGTTTCACTGCGCTACTTCCTCGCCTGCTCGCCCTCACGGTCATCTGGCTGCTGGGCGCGGCGACGTTCACGCTGGCCGCCGAAAAGAAGCCCACCGCGCCCACGCAAACCGTCGCCTCGCAGGCTGCGAAACCAACGCTTCTCACGGTCCCGGACGTGCGCGGCAAGGCATACGTATTCGCGAAGGGGATCCTCCAGGACTCCGGTCTCGCCTGGCGCGTCCAGGGCCCCATCCAGGGCTACGCCGCCAACTCCGTCGTCTACCAGAGCCCGCGTCCCGGGGCGCGCGTCGTCGACAACGGAGCCCCGACCGTGACTCTTCGCCTCTCCAAGAATTCGGCCTACGGCGAACGGGGTCTTCCTGAGAACGAGGCTCCCTACCCCGGCACGCGCATCCTCTCTCTGAGCGAGTGGCGCGCGGAGCACGAGCAGCCGCAGGAGACCACGAGCACCAGCCCGACGACGACGGCAACCACCAATCCGACCACGACGGAGACCCAGCCTGCCCCCGAGGCTGCCGAGTCTCGGAAGCCTGACTTCGAGGTGCCCGGCGCACCGGCAGAGCCCACAGACGAGCTGACGCTGCCCGCACGGGCGCGGATGCTGGCGCGGCGCATGGACGCCATGTCCAAGCCGACGAACCGGCTTGTCAACTACTGGCTCTACCAGCACGCGTGGATCGTCACCGGAGCGCGGTTCGGCTGGCACGACGGTGCCGAAGCCCTTCGCATCCTGATCAAGGTCGATCAGAGCCTCGTGCGACGCTTCGACTTCGGTGCGCGCAGCAAGGTGGTCGCGCGCCGCGCGCTCGCCTACGTCGAGGCAAACACGAAGTGAGCCTCCGCCGGTTCGCCCGGCGCCTGCGAGGCCGGGACGGGTACACGCTCGTCGAGCTGATCGTCGTCCTGTCGATCTTCCTCTTCATCGTCACGGCTATCACGCAGCTCTTCAGCTCGGGCGCCAAGGCCGAGCTGGACATGAACCGCCGCTTCCAGGCCCAGCAAGAGGCGCGTCTCGCCCTCGATCGGATGCGGCGTGAGCTCCACTGCGCCGACTCCATCGTCCCGGGCGCCGACGGGGACGGTGACGGCAAGGTCGCCTCGATCACCGTCTCTCTCCCGTCGCAGTGCCCGAGCGCTAAGGGACAGAACATCAGCGTCGTCTACGACACGAACTTGGCCGGCACGAACCGCTGGAAGGTTCGGAGGACGCAGTCGAGCGTCACCGTGCCCATCGCTGACTACCTCACCACGGACGATCCCTTCAAGTACACGGCGCCCTCCGCCTCGAGCCGAGGGCTGCTCCACGTCGACTTCCCCGTGAACGTGTACCCGAAAGAGGGATGGAAGCAGTGGCGCCTTGTGGACGACATCGTCCTGAGGAACACCTTGCGCCAATAGCGTCAACAACCCCGGGACAAACACATGAGCTTTTTGCGGCGCCTTCTGCGAAGGCAAGACGGCATCACGCTGATCATGGCCATCGGCGTGCTCGGGGTCCTCACGATGGCGGGAACCTCGCTCATCTACTACTCGTCGACGAATGCCCGCATGGCAGCGCTTTCGGAGGACAAGTCGGGTGCGTACGATCTCGCCGAGGCCGGCATCAACGAGATGATGGCCATCCTCTCGAGGCCCGAGAACAACGCACTCAACAAGTACATCCTCGGCGAGCAGTCGAACGGCACCGTCACGCATACGACGCAGACCTACGACGGCGGCACGGTTGAGTGGTGGGGGACGCTCTCGCAGTCCGTCACAGGGGCCTCGACGTGGACCCTCAACTCGATCGGCAAGGTGAAGAACCCGACTGGGGCCTCCGCCAGCGAGGTGACGAGGACGCTCACGGCCAAGGTGCCGGTGGTGCCCTCATACACGCAGCCGCTCAACAATCCGTCCTGGAATTTCATCTACTCGCGCGCGACGGGAAACACGTGCGACATGACGATTCAGCAGAGCGTGCTCGTCAACTCGCCGCTCTACGTCGCCGGCAACCTCTGCTTGGAGAATACGGCGGCCATCAACGCGGGACCGTTGGTCGTCCACGGCAGTCTGACGATGGCCCAGAGCGCCAACTACGCCGGCACCTCGTCAACGCCGCTCAATCAGCTTCATGTCAAGAACGGCTGCACCTGGAGGAACAACGCTCATCACAACCCATGCCAACAGGGAGCCGGAGCCAGCGGCTTCGACAACGTCTGGGCGACCGTGCTCGACAACACCCCTGCGTCTTCGCCTGCCCCGGCCCCCGATTGGGACGCTTGGTACCTGAATGCGAACCCAGGGCCCTACTACAGCTGTCTGACTACGAGCGGTACCCCGCCGAGCTTTGACAACGACCAGGGAGCGGCGACCTCGCCGAGCGCCACCCATCGCAACAACAGCCTTCTGACTGTTCAGGACCTGACCCCGTCCAGCTCCTACACCTGCAAGGGCTCCGCGGGCGAGCTCTCCTGGAACGCGTCGACGCACGTCCTGACCGCCAACGGAACGATCTTCATCGACGGCAGTGCCAAGATCAACAACGGCGCCGTAAACACGTACACGGGCTCGGCGACGATTTATGTCTCGGGGACGCTCCTGATCAAGAGCTCGAAGCTGTGCCAGGCAACGACGGGCTCGGGCAGCAGCATGACCTGTACGACGACCGGGTGGGATCCCGCGCAGAGGATGCTCGTCTTCGTCGTGAACGGCAATGGCTCGGGAGGATCCCCCCAAAGCCAGGTGACCGCGGGTGACAGCGCCCAGCTGGTCAGCGCTTACGCTCAGGGAGCGCTCTACGGGACGAACGCGATCGACCTCGACACGACCTCTCAGTTCGACGGCCCTCTTGACGGCTCGACGGTGCTGCTCGGCCAGAGCACGAGCTCGAGCTTCCCCGGCCTCTCGTTCGTTCCAGCCGGAATGCCGGGGAATCCTGAGGTTTACGCCCAGCCTCAGGCGCCGCAGCTCTACGCGGGTTGAGTTCGCGGCTTTAGCCCAGCACCCGAGCCGCCGATAAGGCCGGCGTGGATGTCGCGCTCGCCGCACTCGTCTTCGCACCCGCGCTCGCGCTCGGAAGCTTCCTGAACGTCGTCGCTGCGCGGCTGCCCGAACGGCGCTCGCTCGTCAAGCCGCGCTCCGCGTGTCCCACGTGCGGCTCGGAGATCGCCTGGTACGACAACGTGCCGCTAGTTTCCTACGCCGTCCTGCGTGGCCGCTGCCGCTCGTGCGGGGCCCGCATCGGCTGGCGCTATCCGGCCGTAGAGCTGGCCACCGCGCTCCTGATCGCAGCCTCGTTCTTGCGCTTCGGCCTTTCTGGACGCGCCCTGGTCGCCGCCTACTTCTGCGCTGCTCTCGTCGTCCTCTCCGCCATCGACGCCGAGCGGCGCATCCTCCCCGACCTCATCGTGCTTCCGTCCTTCGCAGTTGTGCTCGCCGCCAACATCGTGCTCGAGCCGGGCCGCACCGTCGAATGGGTTGCCTGCGCGCTTGGAGCCTCGCTCTTCCTTTTCCTTGCTCTCGTCGCCTACCCGAAGGGAATGGGCATGGGAGATGTGAAGCTGGCGCTCCTGCTCGGCGCCGGGCTGGGGAAGGCGGTCTCCGTAGGGATGATGGTCGGCATGCTCTCCGCCCTCGTCTTCTCGACGGTGCTCTTCGCCAGGCACGGGCTGGGCGCGCGGAAGATGTACATCCCGTTCGGCCCGTTCCTCGCCTTTGGGGCGTTGGTCGCCCTGTTCGCCGGCGACGCCGTTCTCTCTGCATATTTGGGCCTTTTCTAAGGGCCTGCTCACCCATCAGGGGAGCGGCGTTTCTGCCGATAACCCGTTCAGGTGGAGTTCGACGACCTGCCCAACCTGCGCGGCGTTCCCGCCGAAGGCGAGGAGACCTCGTCCGTTCGGCCGACCCCGCCCCCCGGGGCGGGTATCTCGCCGAACCCGGTCACCGAGCTCGTCGCCGACCTGCTCGAGACCACCGGCCTGGTTGCGCCTGACCGGCTGGCTGCGGCTCGCTCGCGGGCGGGCACCGGGTCGATCGCCGAGGCGCTCGTCGACGAACGGCTCGCCCAGACCGTCGCGGACAGCCCGCCCGCCACCGCGATGAGCTCCCTGGGGCGGATCCAGGCCGACCACTCGCATCTTCCGACGGTCGATCTCGCTGCAGAGGGAATCGACAAGGCGGCTTCCCAGTCCATTCCGACACACGTGCTCGAACGCGCGGTCGCCATCCCTTACAGGCTGGAGGACAACCGGCTCTATGTCGCTGTCGCCGACCCGACGAACGTCCAGGCGATCGACGAGCTGCGCATCGCCACGCGGCACACGCTCGAGATCGGCGTCGCTCCACGCGAGGACATCGAGCTCGAACTCAGGCGCATTGTCCGCGCCACGGAGGCCTGGGAGCGAGCGGCCCTTGTCGAGGATGAGCTGGATGAGGCGGAAGAGAGCGACAGCGACGACCTCGAGGCCGATGACGGCGTCTCCGACGCGCCCCTCGTCCGCCTGGTCAACTCGATCATCCTCCAGGCAGCCGAAGACGGGGCCAGCGATCTCCACTTCGATCCTCAGGACGACGCGCTCGTCGTCCGGCTCCGCATCGACGGCGTGCTGCACGAAGTCCAGCGGATCCCGAAGCGCCTCGCGCCCGGAGTGACGACCCGCCTCAAGGTCCTCGCGAAGCTCGACATCGCCGAGCGGCGCAAGCCCCAGGACGGCCGCATCTCACTGAACGCAAAGGCCGCCGGGCGCCTCCTCGACATCCGCGTCGCCGTCCTCCCGACGGTCGAGGGCGAGGGCGTGGTCATGCGCCTCCTCGACAAGTCCAAACGGGCGCCGACGCTGACGGAGCTCGGGCTCTCCGACGAGATGCGCGCGCACTTCGAGGACATCATTCGCAAGCCGACCGGTGCTCTCCTCGTCACGGGGCCCACGGGCTCGGGTAAGTCGACGACTCTCTACGCGGCGCTGACCGAGATGAACCGGCCGGAGATCAACATCATCACGGTCGAGGACCCGGTCGAGTACCGGTTGGCCGGCCTGAATCAGATCCAGGTCAACCCGAAGGCAGGTCTGACGTTCGCCTCCTCCTTGCGCTCGATCCTCCGTTCCGACCCCGATGTCTTGATGGTCGGCGAGATCCGCGACGTGGAGACCGCCAAGATCTCCATCGAGGCCGCCCTCACCGGCCATTTCGTTCTCTCGACGCTCCACACGAACGACGCTCCGAGCGCGCTCACGCGTCTGAACGAGATGGGTGTCGAGCCCTTCCTCACGGGCTCCGCAGTCACGGCCGTGCTCGCTCAGCGCCTCGTCCGCAAGCTCTGCACCCACTGCTGCGAGATGTACATGGTCACGCTGCAGGAGATGCTCGACGCCCGCTTCACGGCCGAGCAGGCCGCTGCGGCGGACGGTGTCGGCCTCTATCGCAAGCGCGGCTGCCCAAGGTGCAACCAGACTGGCTACAAAGGCCGTGTCGGCATCTACCAGCTCATGATCATGTCGGAGGACCTGAGCCGTCTCGCCTCCCAGCACGCAAGCCGCGAGGACATCGAGCGGGCCGCGCTCGAGGCCGGGATGAAGATGCTCTGGGACGACGGCCTGGCGAAGGTCACGTCAGGGCTGACGTCCCTCGAAGAGCTCGCCCGCGTAGTCGTCTAGTTATCCGGGAAGGTGCTGTCGCACTTTCCCGAAAGGATCCCAACTAGCATCAGCGAGCGCCCGGGTGGGAGGTCGTCCACCTCTGTCCCGTTACCGAGAGCGTGTGGCTCGAGGAATATCCGAGAGGAGGAGTGCATGGTGGCGGGCCGGATGGCTCTCGCGACTCGATGAAGCCGAAAGCCGGTTAGGACTTTCGGCTTAGCTGACTTCGCAACCGAGGTACTCGAGGGCGCGCACTGCCTCGGCGATGAAAACATCCGCTTCCTCGCGGCTCGCGAAGCGATACGGCCCGGGACGCAAGGGCTCTACGCGCAGGCCATTCGCCGGGTAGACGTCGCACTCGATCGCGAAGCCGCCGTTCGCCTGCACGCACCTGAGCGCGACGATTTCGCGTCCGTCCTTGCGCGCGGAGCGGCGGTCGAGCTCGTCTCCCGTCAGCGTGTCGACCGTTGGGGCGGGCTCGCTCACAAGCCAGCCGGCCTATGTGCGAGGGGAGCGAGCCGAAGAGGAGCGACGCTCACCGGTGAGCGTCGGCGGCGGCTTGCGCCACCGCCTGGCGGTCCATGTATCCCGCCACGCGGTAGGCGACCCGTGGGCCTCGCGTGAAGATGAGCGTCGCGGGGGCCTCGCGGACGTCGTACTCGGCTGCAAGCTCAGCTACCTGTCCGTTCTTGGTCACGTTCAGGGCGAGGAAGCCGGCCTTCGCCGCAAGGGCGCCGGCCCGGGTCTCGCGGGCCTGGATCGTGTCGTAGTCGTCGCCGGGCGCGTAGAAGAGGACAACGACGACTGGGTGCTTGCGGAGCGCACCCTGAAGCGGCGGCGCCTGTGAGCTCGGCTGCTTGGCGGGCTTCGAAGGCTTCTGGGTCTTGTCGTTCTGCTTGGCCGCGATTCGCGCCGCCACGGCGTCGGCATCGCTTGTCTCCGGAGTGTTCCGGGTCGTGGCAAAGGCTCCCACGCCTAGGCCGAGAATGGCCAGGATGGCGACGGGAAGAAGTACGCGGAGCCGCAGCTGAGACGCCATGCCTTTCCTATCGGCATTCAGGGCTTTCCGCTTAACAAGAGAGGGCGCGGTCTCCCGCGCCCTCTCGAGCAAAAGGCCGAGCCTGAACTAGCAGGCGCCGGACGTGATGTCGGCCGCAGGGCCGCCCTTCTTGTACGTGTTCTGGCCGACCGTGCTCTGGATGCAGTACGAGGCAGCGGTCGCGCGAACGACGCTCACGTTCTTGATTCCCTGGTCGTACGAGGCCTTGAGGACCGCGGACGTGAGGGCCGAGTACGTGTTGTGGTCGGCGTAGAACGCCTCCACACCCGGGATGGCGGCGCGAACGTCTGCCTGTGCGGCGGACTTCTCGGCGCGTCCCCGGAAGCTGAGATACGACGGGATCGCGATTGCGAGCAGGATCCCGATGATGATGATCACGACAAGGAGCTCGATCAGGGTGAAACCGCCCTGACCGTCCTTTTGCGTGACCCGCTTGCTGAGCCTCTGAATCATGAGCGAACTCCTCCTTTGAACTAAGGCGTGCGGTGGCTCACGCAGCTGTATCGGCCTTTGGAGCGTCGGCTGGGTCCCCTCGAACGGGGGATCTTGCAGGCCCCTTTAGAAGTGGGCGGCGGCTGCCGATGAGTCGGACGAAGGGAGCTCATGGAAGCGTCTCGGCCCGACACTGCCACTTTTTCGATCGACGACCTGCTCGAGCACATGGTCGCGCTCGGCGCGTCCGATTTGCACGTTTCGACAGGCTCCGCGCCGGTGATCAGGCTCAACGGCCGGCTGCAGAGGATCGAAGAGTTTCCGCGGCTGACGCCGGACGACACCCAGCGCCTGCTCTACCGCATCCTCTCGACCGAGCAGCAGAAGCATCTCGAGATCAAGCGGCAGATCGACGTCTCGCATTCGATCCCAGGGCTCGCGCGCTTCCGCGTCAATGTCTATTTCCAGCGCGAGAGCCTGGGTGCCGCCTTCCGCATGATCCCCACGGAGCTGAAGACGCTGGAGGATCTCGGGCTCCCGGCCCAGCTCCACGAGCTGGCCAAGAAGCCGCGCGGGCTCGTCCTGGTGACCGGCCCGACCGGCTCGGGTAAGTCGACCACCCTCGCGGCCGTCATCGACGAGATCAACCGGTCGCGAGACGACCACATCATGACGATCGAGGATCCGATCGAGTTCCTCCACCGCCACAAGGGCTGCCTCGTGAATCAGCGAGAGATCGGCCCCGACGCCACGAGCTTCGGCGAGGCGCTTCGCGGTGCCCTCCGCCAGGACCCGGACGTGATTCTCCTGGGGGAGATGCGCGACCTCGAGACGATCTCGACCGCCCTGACGGCGGCCGAGACCGGCCATCTCGTCTTCGCGACCCTGCATACGCAGGACGCCCCGTCCACGATCGACCGCCTGATCGACGTCTTCCCCGGCGCCCAGCAGGAGCAGGTCCGCGTTCAGATCGCGTCGACCCTCCAGGGAATCGTCACGCAGACCCTGGTGCCGACGGTCGACGGTAAAGGCCGTGTCGCCGCCTGCGAGATCCTTCTGCCCGACGACGCCGTGCGGAACCTGATCCGCCAGGCGAAGGTCGAGCAGATCTACTCCGTCATGCAGACCGGCTCGAACAAGGGGATGCAGACGCTGGAACAGGCTTTCGTGGATCTCGTCAGCCGCGGGATCATCACGCAGGAGACCGCGATGGCCCGCTCGAGCCGGCCCGACCAGCTACTCGGGCTGCTGCAGCGAGCCGGGATCGCCACCGTCGCCGCCAAGGAGGCTCCCCAAGGGGGCCTGCGGGTCGCAGGGGGCTAAATGGCGCGGCAGATCGTGGGACTGAAGATCGGGGCCTCGCAGCTTTCGGCAGCCTGCGTCGAGGTCAACGGCTCGGCGAAGCTGTTGCAGGTCGCTCGCGAGCCGATTCCGCGCGGGATCGTTCTCGGCGGCGAAGTGCGTGACATCGTCGCGCTCGCCAACGAGCTCAAGGCCTTCTTCAAGAAGCACAAACTGCCGAAGCGGGCGGTGCGAGTCGGGATCGCGAACAACCGCATCGGCGTCCGGACGATCGAAGTAACGGGGATCGAAGATCCAAAGCAGCTCGCCAACGCGGTGCGCTTCCGGGCGCAGGAAGCTCTCCCGATTCCCGTCGACCAGGCCGTGCTCGACTTCCAGGTTTTGTCGGAGACGGTCGAGGACGGAGTCAACAAGAAGCGGGTCCTCCTGGTGGTTGCGTACCGCGAGCTCGTCGACTCGTTCGCGATCGCCTGCAAGCAGGCCGGACTTCGTCTCGTCGGCGTCGACCTCGAGGCTTTCGCTCTGCTCCGGGCCCTCACGCCGCCGCTCGAGCTTCCGGGCGAGCGTAGCGCCCTCGTCGCGCTCACCATCGGCGCGGAGCGCACGACGCTCGGCGTGTCGGACGGCAACGCGTGCGAGTTCGCTCGCGTGATCGAGTGGGGCGGAACATCCCTGACTGTCTCGCTGGCCCGCGCGCTCGAGATCGAGCCCGAAGCTGCCGAGATCCTGAAGACGCAGCTCTCCCTCGACGGCGGCACGGTTCCGGACGGGTTGACGCCCGAGCAGGCCGCCAAGGCCCGCGAAGCCCTGCTCGCAGCGCTCCAGGGATTCTCGCGCGAGTTGCTTTCCTCGCTCCAGTTCTACCAGGGCCAGCCGGATTCGCTTGGCATCCGCGAGGTCGTGCTCGCGGGAGGCACCTCGCTCCTCCAAGGCCTTGCACCGGCGCTCTCGAGCCTCGTCGGAGTTTCCGTCCGCGTGGGGGACCCGCTGGTTGGCGTCTCCGTCGGCAAGAAGCTCCGGGGCGGGACGCCAGATCCCTCGCTTGCCGTTCCGATCGGCCTCGGCATGGCGCTCTGAAGGTGAGCTGAGCGATGGTCGACATGCATAAGGAGATCAAGCTCTCCGACCTCTTCAAGCGAGGGTCGAAGGACTCGGGCGACGGCCAGAACGGGGACGAGCCGAAGCCTCCAAAGAAGGTGAAGCCGCCGAAGGAGCCGAAGCGGCGGAAGGAGCCGAAGCAGAAGGCTCCGAAGGCCACTGTGACGGAGCACGAGGCGCCCCCGCCCGCCGACATCCCGCTCATGCGGGCCTTCAACCTGCTCCCCCGCGAGGAAGCTCGCACAGTCAAGGAGGGCGCTTCCAGCCCGCTTCCCCAAGTGCTCGTCGCGCTCGCCGGCGTGCTCGTCTTCGCGGCGCTCGCGGCGCTTTACCTCATGGCCGGCACCGACGTGACGGCGAAGAAGGGCCAGGCAGAGGATCTCCGCGCCGAGCTCGCCGCCTACCAGGCGACCGCGCAGGAGCCGTCCGTGGACGACAAGTCGGCCGCGCTCGCGAATGAGCGCGTCGGTCGGACGAACGCCCTCGCTTCCGCTCTCGGAAAGCGTCTCGCGTGGGACCGCCTGCTTCGTGAGATCGCCCTCGTCATTCCCGACGAGGTCAGTGTCTCGCAGATTCAGGGAAGCTCCCCCGCTGCCGCGACAACGGCGTCCGCCGATGGGTCGACGGTCACGAATCTCACGATCATCGGGACGACGGCAGACCAGGCGAGCGTCGCCGAATTCATGGCCCGCCTTTCGGTGATCCGCCAACTGGTGGCCGTGCAGCTGAAAGAGGCCGGCGAATCGCCGGACGACGCAACGCGTGTCGGGTTCACCATCACCGGGACGCTGAGGCTCGGATCGTGAAGAAGCAAATGCCACTCTGGCCGGTCTTCGCGGGCGCGCTCTTGATCGTCACGCTCGTTGCCTACTTCGTCCTCATCCGGCCGAAGCGCGCCGAGGCCGGACGCCTAGGCGACCAGATCGCGAAGCTGGAGACGGACATCGGCGCCGCAAAGCTAGCCGCCCGTCCGAAGGAAGCCGACTCGAAGCTCAAAGTCGCCGACCTGTTCGAGCTGGCCAAGGCGATGCCCGACCGCGACGACATGCCGGGGATCATCCTCGAGCTGAACGCGACCGCAGCAGCCGCAGGCGTCAAGTTCAAGGCGATCGCACCCCAGAGCACGGTGGTCCAGGAGGGCTACCGCGTGATCCCGATCAGCCTCACCTTCGAGGGCAACTACTACGACCTGACCGACTTCCTCTTCCGGATGCGGAATCTCGTCTCGGTCGACGAGGGGAAGCTTTCCGCCTCCGGCCGCTTCTTCACCCTAGACACCCTCGACATGCACGAGGCGGAGCTCCCGCAGATCGAAGCCCTCCTCGTCGTCTCCGCGTACGTGTACGACCCCAACGCGCACTCGACGACCCCGGCCCCTCTGCCCGTGCCGACGACGACCGGGACGACGACAGGAACGACCACCGCGCCGCCTGGCTCCTCGGCCGCCGGAGGACTTCCCTAGATGGCCAGGCAACCGTCCGAGGCCGCGCTCCGCGCTCAGAAGGATGCGAAGCAGAAGAAGCTTCTCATCATCCTGGTCGTGCCCTTCATTGCGCTGCTCGCCTGGCAGGGGCCGAAGACGCTCAAGGCGCTGCAGGGCGGGTCGCCGCCGCCGCCCGCGTCGGCGGTCCCGGCCACCCCCACGACGTCTGTCCCCACCGGGACACCGACCCTTCCGGGCACCGGCTCAGACCAGGGCGGCGTCCTCCCGGACAGCGACCTTCAGCCCGACTTGCTCGACGGCCAACTCGTCTCCTTCAGCCGCTTCTCCGGCCGCGACCCGTTCGTGCGCGTGAGCCCCTCGAGCTCCCCCCAGTCGGCCGCGGGGGCGACGATCGAGGTGAACGGGACGTCGGAGGACGTACGCGTCAACGATCCGTTCCCCGCCAGCGATCCGACGTTCAGGCTCGTGTCGGTGACGGAGACGGCGGCCGTCATCGGCCTCGTCTCAGGCTCGTTCTCGAACGGGGACGAGACGATCACGATCAACGTCGGCGAGACGCTCGTCCTCGCCGCGGACGACGGCACTCGCTACGCGATCAAGATCGTCAGCGTCGCGAGCTGATCCCTCAGCCGGCTCCGAGCTCTTAGCCCGCTTCAGCGGCCGCAGGCGGCGGCGAAGCCGCCCGCCTGGCTGGAGCCCGCCATCCAGTGCAAGGCAGCACGGCCCAGCCCCGATGGCGCAGCATCCTGCCGCCAGCGGCGGCAGGCGGTGACGAAGCCGGGCTTCGCCTCGTCACTCTCGGCACGGATGCGTGGCCAGGAGCGGGCTAGACGCCCGTCGACTCGTCGAAGGAGGACGTCAAGCGAGCCAAGCGACGGTAGGGGGATGCGCTGTCGCGCACGACTACGGTCACGAGCTTGAGCAGCCGCCCCGTGGTGGATGCCGAGCTGATCTGCTTCCAGGTGATGTAGGTATCGACGCGGTAGGAGCGACCGTCGGCGCCGACCGCGGTCTTTGTCGGCACCGAGGTCGTGCAGGGCGGCGTTCCACACTTCGTCACGTTCACGCGCTGGGACTGGACGACCGCGGCGCCGGCCGAATGGGCCGTTGCGGTCGTTCCGAGGTAACCACGCCCGAGGCTTGGCTGACCCACGACGTTCTCCCGCACCGTCCAGGTCGTCGTCCCGGCGCCCCCGCTGACAAGGATGAGCTCGCTGTCGATCTTGACCAGGTAGGGCGCCGACGAGGGAAAGCCGGTAGCAGACGCGACGGAAATGGTGAGCTGCGACGCGGTCATCGCGCTTGCGAGCGTCGTGGCGGGCGTGGTGTCGGCCCTGTAGGCGCTGTCGCTCGTGTAGGTCGCGTCGACCGCGGCGAGATCCGAGTTGGCCAGGCCGATGGAGTCGTACCGGATCGCCCTGAACTTCTCCATCTCGGCGTCGGCCAGGGCTGCGGCCGTCGTGGTCGTGCTCGCGCGCCGGATCTGCACGATTCCGGCCTGGAAGACCGCAAAGACGGCGAAGATGCCGATCAGCATCACCGTCATCGACGCCAGGAGCTCGATCATGCCGAAGCCGTGCTCACTCCGAGCACGCGCGTCGAGTATGGGTTTGAGCCGCAACACCGCAAATGTCATCGGCACGGCGGCCTTTCCTCTCAAGGCAGGGAGGAGGGATGCCGATTCCATCGCTGGGAATGGCGTCCTACGCATACACGGCGATCAACGCGTCGGGTCTCGAACTCGACGGGGAGGTGAACGCGCCCGACGCGAGCGCGGCCCGCGAGGCACTGCGTCAGCGCGGTCTCGTCGCCCTTTCGCTCGATGAGCAAGCCGCCGCGTCGCAGGGTCTCGGCCTGGCGATCAAGAAAGTCAAGCCGAAGTCGCTCCAGGTCTTCTCCCGCCAATTCGCAACCATGATCGAGGCGGGGCTGAACGTCGTCACCGCGCTCGTCATCCTCGAGGAGCAAACCGAGGATAAAAAGCTCGCGAAGGTCGTCACCGAGCTTCGCGCCGACGTCGAAGGCGGCCTCCTTCTCTCGGAGGCCATGGCACGCCACCCGCGCATCTTCTCGCGCCTCTTCATCTCGATGGTCGAGGCCGGCGAGGCTGCGGGAATCCTCGACGTCGTCCTGGACCGCGTCGCCTTTCAGATCGAGAAGGAGACACGGATCAAGCGCCGGGTGAAGGGGGCGATGATGTACCCGCTGATGGTCATGGGCTTCGCCACGCTCGTGCTGATCGGCATGCTCATGTTCCTCGTCCCGATCTTCGTGGACATCTTCGCCGAGCTCGGCGGTGATCTCCCGCTGCTGACCCAAGTCGTGGTGAACCTCTCGGACATCCTCCGGAGCTACTACTTCATCGTCTTCCCGGTCATGGGGGCAATGATCTATGGCTTCTTCAGGTTGAAGAAAACCGATCGCGGACGCCGCGTCTGGGACGCGTTCCGCATGCGGATTCCGTTCGGCGTGGGCGCGATCGTGGTCAAGGTCGGAATGGCGCGGTTCTCACGCACGCTCTCGACGCTCGTCGCCGCCGGCGTGGACATCATTCGCTCGCTGGAGATCACCGGCTCGACCGCCGGAAACAGCCTGATCGAGGACGCGACCGCGGTCGTGCGCGAGCGCGTGCACCAGGGCGTTCCGATCGCGATCCCGCTCGAGGACGAGAAAGTCTTCCCGCCGATGGTTTCGCAGATGGTGCGCGTCGGCGAGGAGACCGGCGAGCTGGAGAAGATGCTGGCGAAGATCGCCGACTTCTACGAGGACGAGGTCGACAGCTCCATTGCCACGCTCACCTCCGTCATCGAGCCGCTGATGATGATCGGAGTCGGGATGGTCGTGGGCGTGATCATCATCTCGATGTACATGCCCATGTTCAAGCTGCTGACGCTGATCCAGTAGGGACTACGCACTCTTCGTCTTCTCGGCAAAACGGGCACTTTTGAGATTTCACCCAGACGCGCTTCGCTAGTTGGGGCTGCGCACCCATGCAGAGGCTGATCGAGGCCGCTCGGCGGCTCGGGAGCGCGACTTAGATGGGATGGAGGGCGCCGCGGCAGTGGCTAGTCATAGCCCTGCGATGTCGCGTATTCCTCGGCCACGCGCTTCGGCACACAGAAAGCCCAGGCGTCCTCGACAAGAGCACGCATCTCGTCCGCGTCAATCGCGGCGAGACAGACATGGACCCAGTGGTAGCGAAGGTCGGTCTGGCTCGGTAGCGAGAACTTCTCAGGCTCAGACTCGACGAGCGCGTCGCGCCACTCCTTGGGGAACGCGAAGCCCATGACCGTTCCGTCGCGGGAGAAGGACAGATAGACGATCCGGCCGATTCGGAACTTAACGCGGCCGCGCACGAACGCCTCGCTGCTTCGAGGAAGCGTGATCGCAAACGCGCGCACCTCATCGATCGTCACCACGGCTCGTCAGCGATCAGGATAGGAGCCGGCGATTGGCTGTGTCCCGCACCCATCAGAGTGCCTCCTGTCTTTCGTCGAGACGTCAGCAGGTCGCGCAACAGCCCTGGGTGACTTCAGCGTTGGCAATCCTTCGTCGATACAGGGATCGCATTGCAAGTTGCCGCTCACATGGGGCGCAAGCGCCTCGGGTTCCTCGCCTGGCTCGTCCCGCTCGGCGCCTCCGCGCTCGTGGCGGCGTTCGGGACGCGCGACCCAGCCGACTTGCGGTATTTCGCGCACGCCGCGCGGACGCTGTTTTCCTCGCGGTGGGCCGACAGCTTCGCCGATCCCTCGCTGCAGGTCGGGCCGCTTCAGCTCGTCCTCGTCGGCGTTTGCGACCGGATCGGCGGGCTCGGCTTCATGGCCTACGCCTTCGAGATCGCGCTCGCCGCGCTCCTCGTCTTCGTCGTCGGGCGGCTGCTGCAGGGCCGTCCCCACCGCGCCGCCTTCCAGGCGCTCGCCGGGTTGGCGGCCGTCATGCTCGGCATGACCGCCGAGGCTTACAGCTACGGGCACCCGGCCCAGGTCGCCGTCCCGCTCCTTTGGGTACTGGCCGCGCTCGACGCCCGCGAGGGCCGGACGCTCCGGAGCGGAGCCTGGCTAGGACTCTCCGCAGGGCTGGAGCTGTGGGGAGTGCTCGGCGCGCCGGTCTTGCTGCTCGCCCCGGTTTTCCGGCGTGCTCTCGGGGGCTTCGCCGCACAGGTTGTCGTGACCGGCGCGCTCTACCTCCCGTTCGTGCTCGGGGGCGACTTCCGCATGTTCGACTACCGCTGGAAGGTCGAAGGTTGGACGCTCGTGCGCTTCCTCGTCCCGGCCGGAAGCGATTTCCCGTGGGGGCTGCGGCTGGTCCAAGGGGCGGTCGCTCTCATCGTCGGCTGCGCAGTCGCGCTCGTCTTGCGGCGCACGGAGCGCGCGCTCTGGGCCGTCCCGCTCGGGATCGTCGCCGTGCGTGTCCTGCTCGACCCGACCCTCTATTCCTGGTACTGGCTCGGGCTGGAGACGCTCGCGCTCGTGGCCGCCGTCGAACTCGCGACCAGCATTCGGGCCCGCTGGCGGTTGCAGAGTCACGCGACAGCGCCGGCCGCTGCGTCTACCCTCCGGAGGGGATAACGAACGGACCGTTCTCGGGCTTCAGCTTCGGCGATGTCGCGGAGAGGCTCGGCCCAGGCGGATACGAGTTGGTGTACGAGACCGACCGCCTGCAGGTAGGCGTGTACGTCCTCGCAGCGCCGGAGCCCGACACTCAGCAACCGCATGAGTGGGACGAGCTCTACTTCGTGCTGGAGGGCAGCGGGACGCTCGACGTCGAGGGGGAGAAGCACCCGCTCGAGGAGGGTGCGGCAGCCTTCGTCGCCGCTCGCGCGGAGCATCGCTTCGAGGACTACGAGCGAATCGTGCTGCTCGTCGTCTTCGACAAGTAGCAGTGCCTCGCTGCTGCTAGTCTCTTACATATGTATTTGACCTATAGTCGCCCGTGAGGGGCCGTCGCGGTCATCGAGGCCGCAGCCGCGCCTTCGTCCGCCCGGGCCACTGGGCAGTACGGGCCCGTGTCGAGAGGTTCGTCGAGCCGTCTCTTCTCTTGCTCCTCCGCGAGCGTCCGATGCACGGCTACGAGCTGATCGAGCGCCTCCCGGAGATCGCAGGCTCGGAGACCCATGTGGATGTGGGCAACCTCTACCGCGTTCTACGGGCGCTCGAGGAGGAGGGCATCGTCGCTTCGGAGTGGAGCGCCGACCTGCCCGGCCCGGCGAAGCGCACCTACGAGCTCACCGACTCCGGCCGCCGCCTGCTGGACCGTTGGGCGGAGGCTCTACGCCACGCGCAAGGGGTCCTCTCCGGCTTTCTCGAGCGTTACGAGCAGGGCGAAGGGGGGTGAACATGCATCGCCGCCATGGATACCGGCACGGCTGCGGACCGGGCTTCGGCCGCCGCCGCGTGCCCGATCGTGAGGAATGGCTCCGCCATCTCGAGGAGTACCAGAAGGATCTCGAGCAGGAGGTGGCCGACGTGGCCGACCTCGTCCGCCGTCTCAAGGAGGAGAAGAAGGAGACCGCCGAGGTCTAGAGCTCTTAGG
>WNGB01007272.1_pt1 | contig 29688 bp, 41 predicted proteins | sample 5400681 | NCBI WGS metagenome assembly WNGB01 (sample SAMN13153367, study PRJNA577476) | soil metagenome | isolation source: 115 cm soil or saprolite under grassland replicate 2 | place: USA:California | collected 2016-06-15
TCTTTCATCAGCCACGTAAGCAGTACCAGTTTGTTCATCTGTAACCCTTAGCGTTGCAACAGTAACATGATGGCACGACGATCATCTGCGGACTATGCGATCCAGCGCGGGACGCGTTCAGGAAACTTATCGCTGCCCAACTCGCTGCAGAACTGCTTCAGGCGCTGATGCGCACCGCGCCACTCCAGGTCTGCGATCCGCTCCTGGAGGGGAACATCATGTCGAAGCGTCGCCAGGCGGCGATACAGCCGCAGATCCTCCTGTTGACTTCTGAGACTTTCGGCAAGTCGGAGTGCGCGGGCACTTCCCAGGCCCCATTGGTTCGAGTCCTCTGGAATTGCCTCGATGTGTTCGTACCGCGAGAGCACCGTGCTCGCAGACTTTGACCCCCAGCCGGAGAGACCCGGATAGCCGTCAGCCGAGTCGCCAACCAGCGCAAGCCAATCCGGAATCGAGGCCGGTAGAACCCCAAACTTCGCCAGCACCGCCGCTTCGTCATACACGATGTCGCGGCGACGATCCCAACAGACCACCTGGTTGCCCGAAACCAGTTGGGCGACGTCTTTGTCCGGGGAGCAGATGACCACCTGATCAACGCCCGCTTCGCCGCTAAAGCGGAGCGTCGCGGACGCGAGCGCATCGTCGGCCTCGAACTCGACCATCGGCCAGACCACAACCCCCAGGGCTGCAACCGCCTGCTCGGCCAGCGCGAACTGGGCCAGCAACTCTGGGGCTACACCGGCACTGGTCTTGTAGCCTGGGAAGAGCTCATTGCGGAACGACTCGATGACGTGATCGAAGGCACAGGCCACGTGTGTAGCGCCCGACTTCGTGAGGAGCACGAGCAGGCTGTTGAGCAGGCCTAATGTGGCGCCGACTTCGCGTCCGTCGGGAGCCTTTCTGGAAGGCGCTCCAAAGTGGCTGCGGAACAGTTCGTAGGTGCCGTCTACAAGGTGGATCTTCATATAACTCTCACTGACCAAGTCATTGCTCTAGCACAAGCGTAGCGCATCGACGTAGGATTGGTCAAGCTGAATAGAGCATGCGGCGGTCGGCAATGTCGCCCTGTGCAAGACCGCTGTGTCTTAAAAGTGGCGTAGGATGAAGTGCGCACGCAGTATAGCACGCAGGGCGCTGAGATGTTGCTGCCTATGTCGCGAACTGCGGGTACTGCTGGAGAAAGGGTACCCAGACATCCGCGCTGTCAGAGGCAGGCAAGAGCGCGATGTTGAAGGTACTCTGCAATTCCTGGATCGCGCGCTCGAAGCGCCCGCGATCTTTGCGCGTGAATAGGCCAGCCGCCTGCGGCAGTGGGAGTGAGGCGATTGGCCCTTGAGCGATAATGGCATAGAGCTGCTGGGCCAGTTCGCTGCATGCCTCTAGCGGGCGATGGTAGCGCGCATACTCCTGCCGCAGCCGCTGCATGCTCATCAGAACGATGCGCCCACCTCGGATCTTGCCCGTAAATATCTGGTCGGGATAGGTCGCCGCAAGCTGCTGGCGCAGCGCCCAGACCGCAGCCAGCTTCTCGCCCCAGGCATCCGGCCCCTTTCCAGTGAAGACCAGCGCATCCCAGAGCGTCGGCAGCCTGCCTTTCGGGTCGTGGATGACCCCCACCAGGCCAACCGTGAGCACAAAGTCACGTGCCTCTTCCAAGGTATGGACAGTACCAGTGTAGGGCGTCCGCGCTAGCGTTTCCTGTTGTGCCGGAGGATGGGTTGGGTCGAGTGGCTGGCAAAAGGGACAGAAGAAGGTCATGCGCTGCATCGGCCCCTGCCGTACCATCGCGATTGTTCCGCCGCAGCGCAGGCAGACCTGCCCGCTGCGCCCGTAGACATAGCCCAGCTTGCCGGTGGCCTGGCGCAGCGCGGGCGGCAGAAAGACCTGGGTGAAGCTGTGGGTCTCGTAGGCCCGCCGCATCATGTCCTGGCTGGTTGCAATCAGGCAGCTAAACTCGTCATCGCTCAGGCTATTGGCAGGTCGCTCGGGGTGGATACGCGCAGCGAAGAGGATCTCGGATTTCAGGATATTGCCGATGCCCGCCATGATGGTCTGGTTCATCATCGCCTCGCCAATCGTGGCATGGCCCTGCGCGTTGAGGCGGCGGCGTATCTCAGCGCGCTCGGCTGCGCCGAAGTGCTCCGCCAGGAGATCGGGGCCGAGCGCGCTGGTGGGGTGAGTGGCCAGCTCGGAGGCGTGAATAAGCTGGCAGACGGGCGCAGAGAAGAGCACCGCGCAGTGTGTCGCCGTCTCAAGCACCACGCGCGCTTTGCGCGCCTCCTTGCGCCAGGGTTCTCCCTGGGTATAGACATGCCAGGCGCCCCACATCAGCATATGGGTATAGAGCGTCCAGTCATTGGTGAAGTCGATGAACAGGTTTTTGCCATGGGCGCGCACGGCACGAACAGATTGACCGATGAGTTTGTCGCTCCAACCCTCGGCAGCCGCCTTTTTCAGCGGGCTATGAAAGCGCGTGATCTGCTGGCCTTCCAGGGCGTTACGCAGCAGGTCAGCGGTATTGCGAATGGTCGGGCCTTCTGGCATGGAGCTTCCTGTCGTCGCTGCGGCTGTCCATCGTTCATGCTTTCCGGTGTTCAGCAAGCAAGGTCTGTTCCTGCCCTCGTTCGCTGAGCCGCGTGCAGAGGCCCAGCGCGTTCGCCGTCGCCGCGCCAAGCGCCGTATTGTCGAAGATACACCAGGCCGGTACTGCCTGGCTCAAAAGATGCAGCTGCTGGGCGAGTTCCTCCAGATAGGAGGCGCTGTAGGCGGATGCGTACATCTCCGGCGAGCCATGCAGCCGATAGTAGACCAGGCCAGGCCAGCCGCCGGGCGGGGCAGCCTCTGGCACAGGCGCAGGGTCGGCAGCTACTCGCGCGACCTGTGCGTTTATTAGCACCTGCTCAGCCTCCTCGGTAAACCAGCTCGCATGGCGCGGCTCGCAGACAACGCTGCCACGGAAGCGAGCGCGTAGCGCTGTAAAAAACGCCGCGACGATCGTAGCGTCGAAGCGCAGGCTGGGCGGGAGCTGCACCAGCAGCGGGCCGAGCGTTGGCCCAAGCGCCGCTACCTCGGACAGGAAGCGATCCAGCGGCTCCGTAGGTTCACGAAGCCGGTGCGTGTGCGTGATCTCTTTTGGAACCTTGACGGCGAACTGAAACGTAGCTGGAACCGACGCGGCCCAGCGCGCATATGTCTCAGGCCGATGCGGGCGGTAGAACGAGGAGTTGATCTCAGCCGCAGGCAGGCGCTGCGCGTAGCGTTCCAGGTGCGTCCCCTCGGCGGGGAAATGTTCGGCGTACCGGCGCGGGATTGACCAGCCTGCGCAGCCGACATGGACAGATGGCATGATGGAGCCCATAGCCGTATACTCTCTGCTGGCTAGGGAGTCGGCGATTCGGGACGGTAGGGTGCATGAACCGCCTGCCAGATGCGCTGGGCGCTCTTCTTGCCGATACCTGGTACCTTCGACAGCTCCTCGGCTGCGGCGCACATGACTGCAGCGGGCGAGCCAAAGTGCGCCAGCAGCATACGCGCACGGCGCGGGCCAACCCCCGGCAGCCCTTCCACCAGGTAGGCCGCGTACAATTCTTCGATCTGCGGTCGTGGCTCGCGCAGGCTGACCGGCACACCCATGCGCTCCTGGGCGTGGCGCGCCATGATGCGTAGCAGCGCGGCAGTTTCGGCCGCGTCGCTGAGCTGCAACACCGTGATGCCCTCGCGCACGGTCAGAAAGGCCAGCGCACCGCGAATGGCCTCCATATCGATGCTGTGCGGCACCTGGGTGAGATCGCCCTCGATGATCAGCATGGCGCGCGGAAAGAGCACCTTCATACGGGTGGTCTGCCCAAACAGACGGCGGTCAAGGATCGAGGACACAAAGTCGCTGGCAGTCTTGCGCTCGACGGCAACATCGTCGGAGAGCAGATAGTCGGCACTGGGCAGCGCGGCGAAGCTGAGCGTGACATCCGGAAAGGCTGCCAGCAGCGCGGGGATGGGTGATGAGCGCTCGCGGCTATCGACCCGGATAAGCAGCGGTTGCACAGCGGGAGGGAGATGTTCTGGCAGCATATCAGGCGTATCAGAAGCATGCGGAGCGATTATGGTATCGACAAGGCCTGGCATTGGACGCATAGCGACACCTCGGACACGATGAACAAGGACAGCATCACAGGACTGTCCCTGAGAGCGGGAGCAAGAGCCAGGCCATGCCTTGACCTGCGAGTGCGGCATGACCTGTGAAGTGCAGAGGTGGGAGTAGACCGCAGTGCTACACTAGGGGCGAGAGCAATGCATGCCAGGAACGAGTTGTGAGCAGCCGACGCACGATCATCCACCTCGATCTCGATGCCTTCTTCTGCGCGGTCGAGGAGCAGCGTGACCCTTCGCTGCGCGGCAAGCCCTTTGCCGTGGGCGGGCGACCGGAGAGCCGGGGCGTGGTCTCCTCGGCCTCGTACGCCGCGCGACAGTTCGGCGTGCGCTCGGCCATGCCAATGGCCCGGGCAGTGCGGCTCTGCCCAGACCTGCTGGTCGTGCCACCCACCTTCGCGGCCTACCGTGCGGCCTCCCAGCAGGTGATGGAGCAGCTGCACCGGCTGACGCCATTGGTCGAGCAGATCTCGATCGATGAGGCGTTTCTCGATGTGACTGCGCATGGCGAGCCGGGTGATGTTCTGGCTGCCAGACTCCAGGCGACTATCCGCGACGATCTGGCGCTGTCATGCTCCTTCGGCGTGGCGAGCAACAAGCTCGTCGCCAAGGTCGCCACCGATGTGGGCAAGAGCCTGGTGCGTAGCGGGAAGATGCCGCAGGCGATCTGTGTCGTTCCTCCTGGTGATGAGGCGGCTTTTCTTGCACCGCTGCCAAGTACGGCGCTGTGGGGTGTTGGCCCGAAGACCGCCGAGAAGCTGGCGGAACTGGGCATCCATACGATTGGCGACATCGCGGCATGGCCCGCTGCTGACCTGGCGCGACGCTTTGGGCAGCACGGCGACGACCTGGCTCGCCGGTCACGCGGCATCGACGACCGATCCATCGTCACCGAGCGTGCCACCAAATCGATCTCGCAGGAGACCACCTTTGCGCGCGATGTGACTGACCGGGCGAAGCTAGAGCGCACGCTGCGCGAGCAGGCGAGGGAGATCGCGCAGAAGCTGCGCCGCGAAGACCTGATGGGCACGACCGTCAAGCTCAAGATCCGCTGGCCCGATTTCACCACACCCACGCGACAACTGACATTACCGCAGCCGACGGATGAGCCACAGGTGATCGCCGAGGCGGCGCTGCGGCTGTTCCATCAGATCTGGACGGGGGAGAATGCGGTGCGGCTGATCGGCGTGGGTGTGAGTGGCCTGGGTTCGCCCGCGCGCCAGCTCAGCCTGTGGGATGTACCGGTCGCACCGACGCCCGAACAGCTCGCGCGCCAGCAGCGCGTGGAGGCGGCACTGGCCGCAATCCAGGCGCGCTTCGGAGTCGGCATGGTGCGGCGAGGCAGCGAGCTAGGAGAGCCATGAGCGAGCCGACACAAGCCCATGCACCGTACTGCCCGGAGTGCGGCGCGCCCAGGGTGCATGGCCTGCTGGGAGATGCTCGGCGCGCTGCTCGGCCAGGAATATGATGACGCGGAGCTGAGGGCCGAGCACTTCCTCACGCTGGCCTGCTATAACCTGCAGCACCCGGCCCAGTTGAGCGAGGCGGCGCTGGCTGGCTTGCAGGCGGTCTTTGTCGAGCGCCTCGATTACGGCCTTGGCATTGCCGAGATCCGCCGCCGTGTCGGGAAGGCCGCGGCAGGGGCAGCACGGGTGCTCAAGCCGGAATCAGAGCGCCAGCCCATACTGCGCCAGTGGCTGATGACGATCGCGGATGTCTACCTGCCCGATCAGCCACAGGGTGCTGCCGAGCGGGTACGCGCCTGGGCGGCGGTCATCCGGTGCGCGATCACGCCTGCTGGGACGGCTCGATGAGGCGCTGCAAGGCCGGATCAAGCTCAGACGTTCTTGGCAAGGTGATACGGAAGGCGTCTTCCAAAACGGCGCGGATCTCCGCAGCGGTGGTGAGCGTGCGCCGCTCGGTGTCGCCGTGCAGATGATGGATCGTCAGCTGGTTGTTGCGCAGCGCATAGCGGCGATCTGTATCTGGCCGGGCTACCATCAGCCCGGTGGCGAAGTGCGAATGTGGGTGATTGGAGAGATACCAGCTCGACACCTCATAGTCGGGCAGGAACTGCTGCTGGAGATCGAAGCGGTAGAGCGACCTCCACTCCTGTCCCAGCTGCGCCTGCATCAGGTAGCCGTCGCCGTCGGTGATGATGCGGAAGGGTTCATGCGGCGTCGATTGGACATAGTTCGGAAGCAGTGCGAGCGGCGCCGTCAGGGTCAGGCCGCCGAAGCCCACATCGGCAAGATAGGTCTGCCTGTCAAGCTCGACCCGCAGCAGCATATGCCCGCGGGCTGTGACCACATCGTCGGGCACGTTCCAGCGCATGCGTGCCGCCAGACCCGTCATCTGAAAGCCGAGGACACGCAGGACAGCGAGCAGGAGCAGATTCTGCTCAAAGCAGTAGCCACCCCGGCCGCTCTGGACGAGCTTGTGCTGGAGCGAGGCGAGATCCAGGCGCACGGGCTGATGCAGCAGCGGCGTCAGGTTCTCGAACGGGATCGCCGTTGCATGCCGCAGATGGATGGCCTGCAACGTTGCCAGGGTCGGTGTGCGCTCGCCAGTGTAGCCGATGCGCTGAAAATAGGCGTCGAGATCGATGCTGGTCTCGGTAAGCGGGTTCGTCATAATGCGCTCACAGTTTACTGAAAAGAGTTCGGCTGAACCTGCCCATAAGTATACGCGGAATGCGTGTGCGCAGAACCGCCCGGCAGGATGAGCCGATACTGCACCAAAGATCACAGAACCGCTAGCAATTGGGGGATGCAGGCTCCCAGATGCCCAAGCGGCGTGCGCGTATTCCGCAGCGAGCTTAGAGCCTTGTCACGTTTATTGTAACGCTATACGTTACCAATGCTGGTCTGGCTCTGAGTAGAATGTATCGAGCGGCCCATCTACCTGCCCAAAGGTAATAAGGAGCATTCCCATGCACGATACGGTGCCTCAGGGCGCGACCCAAGCGTGGCGGCCAAAGACAGTGGGGTTTGGCTTTTGGAGCGTCGATGCAGCCCGATCGATCGATACCATTGTGGCCGCCGAGATGGCGGGAGTGCGGCAGATCTGGTTGACACAGGCGCCTACCGCTCCCGATTCTCTCACTGTCTTTGCGGCCGCCTTAAATCAGACGCGCCAGATCCGCGTGGGAACGGCGATTACGCCAACCTACCCGCGCCATCCGCTCCTGCTGGCGCAGCAGGCGCTGGCGTTGGAAGGGCTGGCGCCTGGCCGCTTGCGCCTCGGTCTGGGGCCGGCCAGCAAGGATGTGATTGAAGGGCAGTATGGCCTGCCGATGAGCGCGCCCCTGACACACCTGCGCGAATATGTCGGGCTTGTGCGTTCGCTCCTGTGGGAGGGCCAAGCCAGCCACCAGGGGCGTTTCTACACTGTGGCGGCGAGCCTGCCCCACGCGCCCAAGACGCCGCTGCTGCTGTCGGCGCTTGGCCCGGCGGCATTTCGGCTTGCCGGCGCGCTTTCCGATGGCGCGATCAGCTGGATGGCCCCCACGCCCTACCTGCTCGACGTAGCCCTGCCCAACATGCAGGCAGGGGCCGACGAGGCTCGACGACCGCGCCCGCCGCTGATTGCGCATGTCCCGGTAGCGCTGAGCGATGACCCTGCCTCCGTGCGCGCGGCTGCCCAAGGCGCGCTGGATTTCTTCCGCACGCTGCCAGCCTACGTGTCTATGTTCAACGCCGCCGGGCTGTTTGACGGGCCTGACGAGGAAGCCGCCGCGCGGCTGGCTGCAATGCTGATCGTGGCCGGCGATGAGGCGACCGTGGCCGCCCGGCTACGCGATTTATTGGCGACCGAAATCGACGAGTTGCTGGTCACGACGCTGCCAGTAGCCGACGAGGCGGCTGAGCGGCGGCGGCTCATCCGCCTGGTTGGCGAGCTCTAGGTCGCAAAGTCGGGAGCGCGAGGGACGTAGTCCCTCGCAACCTTCTCTTTCGCAGTGCTGGCGGCAAAGCCAGCACTGCGAAAAATCGGAAGCGTTGACAGAATCGCTGCAGCACGGAGACGCCGCTGCCGATCACGTTCGCGCATCGCAGTATATTCTGGTGTGCCCATGCGCGGTTGGTCAATGCGCTCCTCGCGGTCGGCAGTATAGAGCGCCAGCAGCTCCTCGTTCATCGGCTCTCCCAAGCGACTAGAGCGTCCGGCGCGGTGCGGCGGTTGCGGCGTCGCCGGTGTTCGGTGTCCCGCTCGGCTCGATCAGGAGCAGGTGCGTCTCCTCCTCGGCGAAGGGCTGGTGCTCGACGCCGCGCGGCACGACGAACAGCTCGCCCGCGCCCAGCACAACCTCGCGATCGCGCAGCCGAATGGTCAGCCGCCCTTTCAGCACAAGGAAGAAGTCGTCGGTATCTGCGTGCGAGTGCCAGACAAATTCGCCCTGCACCTTGACCACCATGATGTCATAGTCATTGAGCTGTGCCACGGTGCGCGGTGCCCAGTGCTCGCTGAACTGCGCCAGCTTCTCCGCCAGGCTGATTGCGTCGTTCATCATCAGCGTCTCCGATCTTGCGAGAGCGATATCTCCTGGTGCCGCTGGAGCGCAGCAACCAGCAATCTGCGCACACCTGGACGCTCCAGATCGGCCTCCTGCCGAATGGTGACATGCCGCGCCCGCTTCCCGGTTCCCACCAGCAGGTCTTCCGGATCCGGCAGCTCCGTGCCTCTGGCGAACATGAGATTGATATGCGCCTTGTGGAGCGTGATACCGCAGATCAGGCCCTTGTAGGCGTGGTCGAGCCCGTAGCCGATCAGGTGGGCGGGCGGATCAAGCTGCTCAATGGTCTCAGGCATGACCCCACGAATCAGTGTCCGCAGCTTCAGCGCAAGCGCTTGTACCATCGGGCTGTAGGGCGTGAGAAACTGCTCAAGCTCGCTGCTCATGGCACCTCCGTGTTAGTCGTTGTCTGGGCCGAGCGCCTGACCGAAGGAGATCTTGTTTCCCTCTGGGTCGGTGATTTCGGCTTTTCGGTAGCGACCCGGCTGGGTTTCAATCGCTCCAACGGCAACCCCCCCGCGGTTCAGCGACGTGGCGGTCGAGGTCGTCCACCATGAGGGTCAGCAAGGCCTTCCCAGCGCGCTCGCTATCAGCAACGACATAGATCCATGCGTTCTCTATGACCTGCCACACCGCTTCGTGCTCATGGGGAATGAAATCCGGTGGTCGTCCCATCAAGCGCTGGTACCATGCACGTGCGGAGGGGTAATCCGCCACCGCAACGCCAGCGAAGAACCATCTGATGTCCACTGCTTACTCCTGTTCCAAAAACGAGACGAAGCGCCGAGCTGCAACACGTTCCACCGGAAGATTTTCCTCGCTACGAGATGAACCGTTTCCTGCTGACGCGAGTCTGCTGACCTACCGCCGACCGCCCAGCGGAAAGCGATCCCACGGGTTTTGATTGGCGGTGATGCGGTAGCCATCAGGATCGGCAAAGACCATTGCGCGCCCGAAAGGACTATCGTAGGGCTTTTGAAGAATGGTCGCACCGGCCGTTTCCAGTTTGGTGTACAACGCGTCAACGTTCTCACAATCGATCCAGAGTGCGACACCCCATCCGAGATGCAGCGCTTCGTCCAGGTTGACGCGCGCTTCGCTGATGCCGAAGGGAATAGTGGTCGTGTCGAAGAGCACGAACCCTGGCGCCCGAAAGTGTGGGTCTTCGGTGAAGCCGAGCAGATCAATGTAGAAGGCGCGCGAGACAGTCAGATCGCGCACCTGCAAACTCATAAAATCAGGGCCAAGAAGCTTTGCCATGACCGTTCCTTTCTTCATCACTTCCTGCTTGCCTGGTTAGCGCTGGAGGAGAACCTTCGAGGTCGCTACCCGGCGCTCTCGTAGGCGCGCTTGATCCACGCGATCAGCTCGGTGTCGACCTCCGCAACATCAATCACTTTGACTTTGTAGTTGCACATGCCGCCGCTGGGCATCTCAGCCAGTCGTGCCGTCGCGTCCACGCCTTTCATATTCAGGCCAACCTCGACGCGTGTGTTCGTGGCTGGGCCAATCATGGCGAACTGCTTCTTGCGGCGCAGGCTGAGATAGCCTTTCTTGGGCGCAATCTCGAACGCGCCAAGCTGGGCAATTTCCGCCATCAGCCGGTCATGGATAGGGCGCAGGTCTGCCTTTGCGCCAGTATAGAGCGCATTCACCACGTCATCAGGTGTCTCCGCCTGGACAGCATTGGAACCCTCAGCGTCCGTCTTGCGCAAGATCTGGGCGAGCATATTGGCATCGCCATAGCCAAGGCCCAGATCGCGCTGGAACATGGCGCGGATCTCGCTATGCTTCGTGAGCCCGCTCTGCTGGAGTATCGCGCGCAGCTCATCCAGGCTCTTGCCCGTCCTGATCTGAATATTCGTGAGCTGGGTTTGAATGGCTTTATCAACGATACTCATGAGGTATTCTCCTTGTGCTGAAGGACGCAAAACACTGCACGCGGCAGGGGATCGAGGGTGCCCTGGTAGACGGTCTCCTCGATCGATTGCACCTGCAACTGGCCCCCGAAGATCGCCCAGATCTGCTCAGGTGTAAACCTATGTGGCCCCTGCGTTCCCGGCTGGAGCTGGCTGAAGCACTTCAGGAAGAAGAATCCTCCCGGCTTGAGTAGGCCAGCCATCGTGTGGGCATAATCTGGTCGCCGCTCCCGTGGCAGCACATGGAAGCAGCCCCGGTCGAAGATCAGGTCAAACGGTCTGGAAAGCCTGGTGGCAAGCACATCGTCCTGCTGCCAGGCGATGGTCAGCCCCTGTGCCTCGGCCTTCTCGCGTGCAAGCCGGATGGCTGTATCTGAGATGTCCACAGCCGTTACCGCAAAGCCGCGCCGCGCAAGCTGCATGGCCTGTGTATCCGGCCCGGTGCCGAGATCAAGCGCATCACCACTCCGGAGGCCAAGCCGATCCAGTGCCTGCCTGAGGTCGTCATCAAGCTCAGGGTAGAACCAGGGCATGGTCTCGATCGCCTGCTGCTGATACATCGCATCCCAGCTCGGGAACTGCCGCTGCCGATCTGCTGACATGGCTATCCTTTCAGGAGCGCGGTATAGAACGCGTCGAGAGCATCCTGGTTGGCTGCCAGGTGCTGGCCTGATACGATCTTGCCGTCTGCGAATGACCACAGGACGCAAAGCTGCTGGTCAAGGTTCGGACCCGCTGTCCGGTTAGTGCGAATGTGCTGGCACTCCACGACGTACTGCTCATTGACGCCCATGACGAGCTTTTCGACCTGAGGATGAGAGCTCCCCATGACTGAGCCCACTGCATCGAAGAACGCGATGATCGCGTCGATACCGACCTTCGTGCCGCTCAAGGGGTGGTGGCCGGGAAACGTCCAGGTGGCGTTTTCCGCCAGGACATTCTGAAGCGCCGAAAGGTCACGGTTACTATAGGCGGCAAAGAACCGGTCGATCAGGTCAAGATTGGGATGGGCCATCAATATCCTCCCTCACGGACGGTGCGCCTGCTGCTCCCAGCTCAACACGTCACCTTCAAGCACCTGCGCAAGCCCAAGGCGCGTGAGCATATGCATGATTTCAGCGCGATGCTGCATATTGTGGGTGATGACATGGGCGATCGTGCCGCCGTAGCTTTTGGATCGGGGTGGGTCATCCAGGACATCGACATAGGTCGCATCCCAGCAGCCGATCAAGCAGATCCATGATCACTCCTTTGTGCCTGCCAGCCAATCGGATGGGTTGTATTGTACAAGTGTTCTAGCTGGCGGGCAACTTCGGGCTGACTCACAGATCGAGCTGCATACAGATGCGGTGTTCCATAGGTAATCCGGCCTCCGCCTCGCCTTGCCGTACCGCCTGCAATCCCGGACTGATCGTCGCCAGATCCAGCGTGCGAAAGCCCACGCGCGCGTAGTACGGGCCGTTCCAGGGTACGTCATCAAAGGTTGTCAGGGTCAGGGCTGTCGCGCCGCGCGCTCGTGCCCAGTCGGCAACAGTTGCGATCAGGCGACGCCCGCGTATTTGAGCACCTGGAACGCCAGCGCGCTGGTGTGCATCAGCGCCGATAAGCCGAGAATGGTTGCCGCCAGATGCGGAACGATGCCAGCAGTACAACCCAGTGCCGCAATGATGCTTGCGCGTTTGCCCAAGGTCAGGCCCGTCGAAATGGTGTAGACGACGCCCGTGCCAGGAATAAGCACGACGATCAGCGAGGTGAGCAGGAAGTTCAGCGTGATCATGGTATCTGGCTCCTTTTGATACTTCAACAGTGCTGTTTTGTGCGGTTGGGCTGGCGGCTTCGAGCGGGCGCTTTGTCCGGCGCAGATCATCTGCTAGACGCGTGCCCAGGAGCCTGGCAGCCAGCCCAGAGGTGCGAGCAGTCCGGAGGCGCGCATGTCAGTGACCTGATGCACGCGTGTGTGCTCATCATTCGTGGTGAGCTCCCAGCGATCCGCAACGATGAGCGGGCCAAGCGTGGTCACAGAGGCATACATGCGAGTCGGCTCGTACTGCGTAATCCTGGTCTCAGTCGCTACGCGGCGCCTCGCCAGGCGCTCTAGCGCCGCTTTTCCATCAAAGCCCTGCTGGATCAGATAGCAGGCGACAACCGTACCCGTTCGCCCAATGCCGCCCCAGCAGTGCAGATAGACAATGTGGTTGCGTGCGAGTGCTTGATCGATTGCCTGCAGAATACTGGTCATGTGCGCACGCGCTGGCACGCCCATATCGCGGATAGGCCAGCGCTGATGCTCTATCTCGGTCTGCTTGTATGACGCTGCTTCCAGCACATGGGGCCAGTAGGGACGAAGCTGCCCCTCATTAGGCTCCGTGAAGTCAATGAAGCATGTGATGCCAGCCTGGAGTAGACGCTGTACCTTCCGCCGTGCAACTCCCTGGTCGCGCGCGCCCGGATACTCACCAGCCAGAAGCCTACCAGGAAGAACCCAGTAGGACTCTGGGATTGGCCTGACTGGCTGTCTCGGCTGCCGATGGGCTTTATTGCGCATATCTGCTGGCTCTATCATCATGATCTCTTCCACAAAGTATCCATTCAAGTGTGACATTAGATGTCGCACGAGTGTGCTATACTCGTGGATAAGAGCTGCTTCCAATCACTCTTCTACCTGTATAGGAGCACGACAATGTGGCGACGTGGTGATGTGCTGATTGCCCCAACCCCATCCATTCCAGTGGCGGCAAGCATGCGACCTGGAACTGTGCTCGCCTATGGCGAGATCACTGGTCATAGCCACCGTGTGGACAATCCCCACAGCGCCGAGGCCTGGGAGCATGGCGGCGTGCTGTTTCTCAAGGTTACTGCCGACAATGCGACTATTATCCATGAGGAGCACCATCCAATCACGCTACCGCGTGGCCTCTACCGCGTCTGGATGCAGCGCGAGTACACACCCCAGGCAATTCGCCGTATTGCCGACTGAGGTGCTGCATGAAGCTCTTCTCTCGCTACCAAGGCAAGCAGTCGTCAGCGACATATACCGGCGAGCCAGTGACAGCGAAGGTTGGCTCGCTGATTCTGCGCGAATGCACTGCACTCACCAGCTTACCAGAAGGCCTTGATGTCTCGTTTCTCGATATTGCGGGCTGTACCCGGCTCGAGTCCTGGCCCCAGACTGCTGCCGTCCATATCGGTCGACTCAATGCACGCGGCTGTGTGCGGCTACAATCGCTTCGCTGACACAGCTCGCGCAGCTTGATTTGAGCGGCTGTCAACATCAGCAATCTCCCGCCAACCCTGACGGTCACATCCTGGCTTGACCTTGCCAATACCCAGATTAGCTGGTTGCCTGCCTCGGCGCGTGGCGCCCAGATTCGCTGGCGTGGCGTGCCTATCGACGCGCGCATTGCCTTCCAGCCAGAGACGATCACCGCCAGCGAGGTGCTCGACCAGCCGAACGCCGAGCTACGGCGGGTGCTGCTGGAGCGCATGGGCTACGATGCCTTCCTGAGCCAGGCGCGCGCCCAGACCCTGGATACGGATCGGGACAAGGGTGGCGAGCGACGCCTGCTCAAGGTCGACCTGGCAGGCGACGAGCCGCTCGTCTGCGTCTCGGTGCTCTGCCCCTCAACCGGTCGGCAGTATCTCATCCGTGTTCCTCCCTCAATGCGCACTTGCCGTCAGGCAGTTGCCTGGGTCGCCGGGTTCGATAACGCGGACGACTACCGGCCACTAGTTGAGACATAGCCAGCCGCTTCTACTCACAGCCTACGAACAGAATGGTTCTGCGCGATGCGCTATTTCAGGTACGCCGACGAGGAGAGTCCTATCGACGCTGGAACAACCTATATCGAGACGGATGACGGCTGCGCGATCCGGCAGATTACCGTCAGCGGTGATAACGCTATCGCCTCCAATCGCCCCTTTCCTCCCTGGGGCTTGTGCCTGGCGGAAGGACAGGTCAATTATGATGACATCGAAGACGTATTAACAGTGATAGATCAGGATGCGTTCGAAGCCGTCTGGCAAACGCACCTCGTCAAGCATCAGGCACAGTGGCAGACTAGCAAGCAACACTACCCCATTGGGACGCCAATACAGGGCTGGATTGAGATCTTCTTTCCGCAGGGCGTGATTGTCAATCTTGGCGATGGAAGCTTCGGTGTTGCTGATTATGCTGCCACTCGTGCGTCAGCCAGGCCGGAATGGATGTATCCAGGCCACATCGTTATGGCGACCGTGAGTGGCTATGACGAGATCAATCTCTGGCTGGTGCTCACCCAGCCACAGGTTACTGACAGGCACGCTCCCAGGCAAGCTCAGTAAGATATTGCCTCAGGCTTTCTGGAGCCAGATCGGCTCGCCTGGAATACGCTCCAGCAGTCCAGCACCGAATACCTCGTGCAGATGCAGATGAGGCATGTGGATATAGCCGATATGGCAGCCACATGTCTCATTGCTGCACAGGCGCGGACGCAGTGCCGCCTCAAAGCCCGGCTCGTAGATATTCCCAATGGCGGTCTTAATGAAGTGGCAGCGCCGCATGGTGCCATCGCCATCGACCGAGATGACCGTCTCACCAGCGTTGCAGGCCATACCCTCACTGGGATGACGCTGGTTGTTGATGGGAAAGAGCGGGTCAACCGTCGTAAAGCGGCGCAGATCATCCTCGCTGTAGTAGTCGGGCAGGCGCTTGTAGGCGTTGATCCAGACATAGACATGCGCAGGTAGCTCGGCACGGATCGCCTCGATCTCGTCGGCATGCTCCTTCATCCCCACCACGCCCACGCTGAGCCGGACTCCGCGCCGGTCAAGCTCGTGGCATCTCGCCACGAAGCGTGTCCGCTCCACCTGCGATGGATGATAGGTCGCCCAGATACCGATGCGCTCTTTGACGCACTGCTCAACCCAGTCCAGGCGGCAGGAGAGGTTGGTCTGCCGCCACCAATCGCGAGGCGTGCAAAGCTGGCCAGGCCAAGCGCCGCCTGCACCCGCCGTGCCTGGCGCTCCAGCGTCTCAAGATAGAGCGCCTCCATGTCACCTTTGGGGTTGACCGTCGTGAAGAGGTTACAGAAGCCGCAGCGCATCTCACAGAAGGGGATATGCATATAGAGGAAGAGCGCATCGCGTCGCTCCTCAGCCCAGGCAGCACTGAGCGGAACAGGCTGATCGAGCAGGCGGTAGGCTGTCTTATGTGGGTAAGCATAGACATAGGAGCGGTAGGGGCTTTGCTCCAACATTCGCATCAGGTTGGTCATAGCGCTGCCTCCGGCAGGATACACTCGGCATAGGGAACTGTCCAGACAACGGGGTCACCAACGCGATGCCCGACATAGCCATGCTCGCCATAGGCTGTGCCATGGTCGGAGCAGATGATTGCCAGGGTTGGGCCACGCTGCTGAAGCGCTCTGAACAGTGGCGGAAGCTGGCGATCGACATAAGCCAGCGCAGCCGCCTGTGTCTCCGGTGAATCACTGGTCGCGCCCGGCTGAAAGATGCAGTTGGGCTGGTGCAACGCCGAGACGTTGATAAAGAGAAAGATCTTTTGATCAGATGGCACTCGCTCAAGTGCAGCCAGGGCGCAGCGCACCTGGTTCGCGGTTGAGTCAGGATGGGTGACGCCTAGCTCAGGCGCCCAGTGGCTCTCGGCAAACAGGCCTGGCAGCACCTGGCTGAGCGGAGTCTGCTTGTTGAAGAAGCCCACGCCGCCAATACAGATCGTATGGTAGCCCTCGACGGCAAAGCCGCTGACAATATCTGGCGTATCGAAGACAAAGGTCTGCTCAGTGGTGGTCTCGCTCCCGGCGAAGCGCGCCGCAAACAGGCGCGGATGCCGCCCAGGCGCGACAGGCGTTGGCAGGAAGCCTGCAAAGAAGGCATGATGGGCGGCATAGGTGAAACTGCCTGGCGTGTGGCGCGCTTCCCAGCCGGAGGTGGGCAGCAACGCAACCAGGTTGGGCGTGCGACCAGCACGCAGCGCCTCGACCGCAACATCGTAGCGCAGCGTATCTAGAGTGATGAACAGGACATTGTGCGTTCCCACCAGCGTTCGGGCGTCGATCATGCGCGCTTCCTCTAGGGCTCGTCTTGTGCTGGAGAGCTTATCTGCTGACAGGCCGCGATCTCCGCGCTGTAGGTATCTTCACCCTCATGCACCATACCTGGCAGCAGGTCGCCAAAGGCGTTGATCTCAAGCACGGCATGGCGCTGGTAGCCAGGGCTGATCAGCAGGTCGATGCCGGCGTACAGGCTCTGTGGAAAGCAGGCCATGGCCTGGAGGCAGGTCTGGCTGGCTGCCTGCCATGCCTCTGCGCCCATACGTGCCAGCACTGCATCAAAGTTCCCACGCTCATTCAGAAGATGCAGATTGGTCATCGGCCCACGGCTGAGGCGGGCAACCACATGCCGAACGCGGCTGCCGATCACAACCACGCGCAGGTCAAAGGTTCGCTTGTCGATGCCAGCCTTGGGCAGCCACTGCTCTACATGGACGCAGTGACAACATAGTGCGTTGATCAGGGTCGCAATCTGGCGTGTATCGCGGTAGCTGCGTAGGCGGCGTGAGTTATAGAGTTGCACCTCGCCACCCGTCTCCACCATCTCGACAGTGCTGATAGCGAGCTGCTGCCGCTCGCTGACCTGCAGCGCAACCGTGCCGGAGGCGCTTGAGCTATGTGCGAGCTTGACGAAGACACGTGCGCAGCGCTCACGCCGCATTGTTGAGTTCAGCTCCTCATAGCTGCCGACCGGTTGGAGGCTACGTGGCACTGCAACCTGCGTCTCACGCAGGCGGCGATGGCAGATACGCTTGTCGAACATGATGGCGATGTCGTCGGGGTGGTTCATCAGCGTATGCGGCGGGCAGAGCGCACGCTGGCGCTCGATTTCAGACAGCACCTGGCAGTAGCCGAGATACCACTGGCGTGGGTAGAGGATCAGCCCCTTCTCCATAGGAAGCCGCTGCACCTCTGCGCGACTGATATGCGCAAAAGCTGGCGCGTCTGGCACATCCGCCCCGGCGATCAGCAGATCGCGCTCGACATCACTATCCTTCCCTGGCGACTCGATCCGCAGGATGCTTCCAGGCTCGACAATCTCCGGCAGCGTGACACGCCCGGCGATCAGACCGCGGTAGGTGATCAGCCGGGCGGGAGGCAGCCCACGAGCAATCAGCGCCTGCTGGAACAGCTCCACGCGGCGATTGCCTGCATTGCCGACGATGACAAAGGGCGCAGGCATCACTCACCGACCGCGACATAGCGCCATGTCTCGCCATTGTATTCATCTGGCTCTTCTTGCTCGCTCGTATCGACCGTAATCCCAAGCTGCTGAAATTGCGCCACGATTTCATCCGAGCAGAAGTGGTGATGAAGATCGAGCTTTTCCAGCTTTGGGATGAGCGGGCTTGCCAGCAGTGCGGCGGCACCTTCATCGCTGAGTGTTCCGAGCGACAGATCGAGAACGCGGATACGCTCAAGCATGGGAGCCTGTGCAATCGCGACGGCGATCTGATCGGCGATCGCACTATCACGCAGGCCAAGGTAGCGGAGCCTGGAAAAGCACGTGCCGGAAAGCAGCGGCTCAAGGTCGGTAGTCGCGGTGTCACCACCGTAGTCAGGTGTTCCCAGCCAGAGCTCCAGATGCTCAAGCGCTGGCAGATCTGCCGCAATTGCGGCGCGGGCTAGGGCAGCGCCCAGCCCACCGCTCTGGATAATCAGCGACTTCAGATTCTGGTGATGCAGTGCGCCGATCTGCAAGCCCTCGGCACCACGTACAGCGAAGTATTCAAGCCTGGGGTAGGCATCAAAGAAGGGTGAGATGTCTGTCTGCCGAATCCAGGAGATCTCGCACTCCTCGCTGATAATATCGCCGAAGAAGAGCGCGCGCAGGTTCGGCAGGCGATCGCGAGCAACAACCAGCGCCTCAACGATCCTGGCAGATGCACCATCTTCGAACATCTCTTCCCAGGCACCAATAACAAGGCCAGTAATCTGCTCAGCTGCCACAGCATCGAGAAAGCTCGCGAAGCGATCTGTCCACTGCGCGCCTTCGTCATCGTAGGACAGGCTGATCCGGTAAGTCGTATGGTTCGGATCAGGCTTGCTAGGATCCCAGTCTACCACAGGCTCACCAGCCAGGGTGGTTAGATGCTCGTAGATAGACATCACATGCTCCTTCGCAAAACCGATGCGGAAATAATAGCACATAGTTGCGTAGTCGCAGGGGCGTTCTCTTTATGCAGACGTTTGACCGCAAACACGCTATACTCTTCAGAGATAGAATCGCTCGTGGCTGAAGAGTGGTTATGCTAGGCGATAGAGTCAGACTCTATTTTGCTCGCCATCCATGCGGGAGGTTCGTATGAGACCAGTGCTCCACCATTGGTATACAGCCGATGAGGCGGTCGCCGTATTCGGCGGCGATGCTGCATCCGAGCGATGTTGTGACGGTCAGTTCGTCATTCTTCCTGAAGTAGTCCTCTGCCTTGTCACACTAGGGAAGACGACAGAAGGCTCTCACATCTCCAGCCCCTCCCAATTAGTATGGAGACCAGAGCGTCTCGACTACGAGCCATCCGATGAGTATCCCTGGCTTCCCGAGAAGGTGCGGGAGGTTTATGACCGCAGTCAAAGCCAGGTTCGCAAGCTCCGAAATCATCATATCTTCTTGCGCATGCTGTCCGACGAGCGTTTCTTCTATGCCGGCCTTGCTCATCTAGACAGCTACGGCAGAAACGGAACGGTGCTATCTGCCAACTTCTCGCTGAGCGAAAAGCTCCCGCGTGAAATCTGGCTCACGTTTGGCGGCTATCCAGGCTGGCACGTTGAGGTCAATCATAAAAGCTATCGTATTGCTGCTGGCGATCTTGAACTCTTCGAGCGACTGATTAACGAGCTACCCCATCGTGAGTTCTCGCACCTGTGTATGACGCGCTACGAAGAGGATTCCTTCTCTGTTTACACGAACAGCCAACGTGGATGGCTGATGTACCTGCGGCATCCTGCGGATAGTGGTGTATATATTCGCGATATGGGATACGAGGGTGCTCTGCAGGCCGTAGAGCTATTCGAGTGTACCTGTGGGATCGATCTTGAGCTTCTGGCGAACCAGACAGTTCCACGCGAGCAGGCTCTCCAGGCGGCTGTCGAGTTCTTTCAAACTGGTCAGCTCCCTGCGTGTGTTCATTGGGAGCAGGGATGATGCTGCTACGAACAGACGTTACCGCAGCATAGCTCACGCTGGAGGTGTCCACTGTGGGTTCCAAACGACCTCCCAAAGGTGCTGATCGGGATCTTGAAAGTAGCCTGCATAGCCACCCCAGAAGGTCTCCTGCGCCGGCTTGACGATGCGTGCCCCTGCACGGGCCGCCTGCTCCATCACCCCATCAACCTCGGCTCTGGAGGCCACATTATGCCCCAGGGAGAGCTCAGTCGCACTTGGCATTCCGAGTGGGAGCCCAGCATCATGCGCAAGACTTGCGTGCGGCCAGAGCGCCAGCCTGAGTCCTGCCTGCAACTCAAAGAAGGCGACCGCGCCATGCTCGAACTCTGTTCCAACGATGCCGTCCGTCTTCAGCCCAAGCCCGTCACGATAGAACGCGACCGCTCGTTCCAGGTCGTCAACGCCGAGCGTAATGACCGTTATGCGTGGTTGCATGGATCACACCTCCATCTATCAAGCGTCGGACAAGCGTGCTCCGTGTCGGCGCTAGGTATGGGGCACTGCGACGCGCTGCCCGATATAGAGGAGATGACTCGCCATGCCCAGTATGCTCGGATCAGTCGCCGTCTGCACCAGGATGTCCAGCGCAACATCCGTAAAAGTCGAATCTGCTGCGAGCATGGCAGCAACCTCGGCCTGAATCCCACTCGCGATCCCCTCGCTCGCCGCCAGTGTTAGCATCTGCAGGCCGTGCCGCGCAAAGAACGGGCCGATTTCACCCGGCTGCGCGCCATACCCATGCGTAAATCGTCCAGGAACGTCGTTCTCGAAGATGCCATGCTGAAGCAGCCGTTCCAGCCAGCGCGGATCGCTCAGGTGCTGGCGCTCAGAGGGCAGCGCCAGCGTACGCCGCAGCAAAGCAAAGCGCGGCATCAAGGCCACAGCGGCGACGCCACCTGGTCGCAGCACGCGCGCAAGCTCCTGGGCAGCCCGCGCACGATCGGCAGGATCGGGCAGATGATAGAACGGCCCCAGGCACACAACCGCGTCAAAGCTGGCGCCGGGCCAGCGGCTCAGATCGCAGGCATCCGCCTCGACAACTGCCTCTACCTGCTGATTGACGCCTGCGGCTGCGATCTGGGTGCGGGCAATCGCCAGGAGCTCCGGCGAGAGATCGGCAAGCACGACCCGGTAGCCACGCTCCGCCAGCCAGATCGTATAGCGGCCTGGCCCGCCGCCCAGATCCAGGATGCGCCCGGATGGGGGAAGATAGCGCGCCAGCAATTGTTTCGTCAGCGCAAACTCGACCGCGCCATCGTCCGGGTTGGTCAAACGCTGCCACTCGCACTCACCGAAGCTGGCGTAGTAGGCTCGCACGGCATCTTTGTTCACGAACCCCCTCCTATCAGTGGTCTTCGAGGCCCTTGGGATAGCGATCCGCCACCAGGTTGAGCTTGATGTTATGCTCCAGCAGCGCTTTGAGGCCCGCCAACACCAGGGTAAACCCTTGCGTCGAGGCTGTCACCTGCCGCACCAGGGCATCGCCGTCGCCACTGAAGCCAGTCTCGGTGATAGCTACGAACGTGGTGTCATCCGTGTGGGGTGTCAACAGCCACTCCACCGTTGTGAGACCGTTGTAGCCCGGCCATTCGATCTCAATGCGTCGGTTCGGCTGGATCGCCTTTACCATCACCGCTGCCGAGACATCATACATCTCCCACGCCCACTCCACCTGCGCGCCGGGCGTAAGCCTGCCGCTGCTTCTGGTGAACCAGAATTGTGTCGTGATGTCCGGGTTGACAAAGGCTTCGAACACCTCGGCGGCCGGCCTGCGGATCAGCATGCCGGTCTTCATCGCCGGCACCTGCGTGAGCTGAAGATTATCCATTGCGACTCCTTTCAAGGTGTATGCGCCAAGTGCGCCGACTGCTGCCTCCTATCAACGCTGGGGCCTAGGTAGCGCCTTTGGAGGTCTTGGCATGATCTGTCCGAACAAACCACCGATGGCTCCCCCGACCAACCCCGTGATCAGGCCGATCCACAGGTGCGCGATCATCGCCGCCAGATAGTCGCCCACAATAAATGTCGGGAGATTGGCCAGGCCGCTGCGCTGAAACTCGCGCAGGGTCTGAGGTTCTTGCTGGCCCGCTTGGAGTAGCAGTGTTGCCATGGCCGTGTAGGCCAGGAAGATTAGCAGGCCACCCAGCGTACCGCAGCGCAGACCCGCCACAATCCCGGCACGCCTCTGCCGGGTCTGTCGAGCGGCCAGCAAGGCGGCGAGTACGGGGAGCAGCATCCCGGCAGCGGTGGTACCGAAATAGAGCACCTGGGCTGGCCGGTCATGGGCAGGATCGAGCAGATTGAGATTGGCGATGCCAAGCTCAAGTATCCAGGCCGCCCCACAGAGGAGGCCCAGGATGGTTCCCAATCGCAGCGCGATCGGCATGCTGGCAGAATCCAGATGCGGACGCCCAGACGCAATCCAGCCGTAGAGCAGCAGGGCGAGCCCCAGCAGCGCAAGCGCGATCAGCGTCTGCGGCTCTTCCCCAGTGAGCGCGGTAGGATAGGCCAGCAGGTCGGATGCCACTTTCAGCAGAATCAGCCCGACGCCGCTGAGATAGATCACCTGGATAGTGGCTCTGGTGGGCTGCACTTCTCGGTCATGCGTCATCGGCATCCCTCCGATTGTCTGGTGGACTCTGTGTGAGTTTCCCACGAACGAGTTCAACAAGCACAGCGAGCAGGCTGACAAAGGGTAGCAGTGTCGCGCCCGTCAGCACCAGCGTATCGCGCAGCATATGCGGGTTTTCACGCAGGTGCTGCGCTCTGGCCTGCCTGTTCCAGATGCTGCCCACCCGCTCAGCGGGCGCTGTGGTCAGCAGCGTCTGGCAGGCGAGCACGACAACGGGCAGGCAGTTGAGCGCGCTGCCGACTGTGATGAAGGCCAGCACGGTGTTGCGATGGATCAGGTAGTAGACGGCAAACGCGCCGACCAGCAGCGCGATCAGCCCGAACTCAAGCAGACTGAAGATGAGACCGTTGAGTGCATTATGGCGACGTACTATCGCAACCATCGTCCAGATCCGGTCTACCACACAGCTTAGTGCTGCTTGAGCACGCGGAAGCGCAGGTGGGTGAACCAGGGATACTCCATCACCCGGATGCGCTCCAGTTCAATGGGCTCGCTGCCAGGCTGCTCGAACAGCCGTAGACCGCTACCCAGAAGGAGCGGCACTAGGTCAATCTGTAGCTCGTCGACGAGAGCAGCCTGGAGACACTGCTGCACGGTCTGCGCGCCACCGATTACCGTGACATCCTTATCGCCAGCGGCGGCCCTGGCCTGGGCAATCGCCTGATCGATGCCGTCCGTGATGAAGGTAAAGCGCAGCAGGTCGTTCTCGCCTTTCGCCACCATTTCGGGGGCGCGATGGGTCAACACAAAAATCGGCACTTGGAACTCATAGCCGTTGAAGTCGTCCTGAGCCATATCGTAGGCGCGCCTGCCCATCACCACCGCCCCAGTTCTCCGGATCTCCTCCTGGAGCAGATCGGTCTGACGCATGGCATCGAAATCGGGATAGAGACGGGCGACGCTGCCATTGCGATCCTCAATAAAGCCATCCAGCGACATCGTCATTCCTGCCAGGACTGTTCCCATCCGAACCTCCCTTCTCTACACTTCTTCGGCGTCGTGTGTCATCAGCGATCGAAGCGCCAGCGTGTCGCACCGTACGGCTCTGCAGTGGCGACGCCGAAGGCCGTATGGAAGGTGAAGCGGTAGAGCTGCCAGGGAGGCGGCCCGGCGCTCGGCGCGCTGTACGGCGCCGTGAAGGCATCACCCTGCACCTCGGCAGGCCAGCCACCCTCACGATACCGGCGCGCCGCCTCCTCCAGCGTCGGCTGATCAATCACCCTGGCCGCCTCGCCCTCCAGAATCAGGTCGATGCCCTCCAGCCTGCACGAGATGGTGCAGGCCGGGTTGCTTGCCAGATTGCGCGCCTTGCGAGTCGCTGGCCCGCTGGTGAAATACAGATCGCCGTCGAGCCACAGCGCGCCGATCCCGGCGGCGTGCGGGCGACCATCTGGCCGTACCGTTCCTAGGTAGAAGGCGATATCTGGCGTGGGCGAGCCGCCCTGGAGCAGGTCGCGCGGCCTGCTCCAGGGCAGTTCAGCATTGCCATAGCGGTCGAGATTGGTGGTCTCGATCGGTTCGCGATCGGTCATAGGATACCTCCAGTTCATATGCGGGCTGTCTCCGTAGGGCTCAGGCACGGCCGCAAGCTCCTGCTCGCCCCTGCTGATGCTTCAGCCCTTCCGATAGTGCAGCCCAACCACGCCGGAGCCATAGGCTTTGGATTGGACAAGCTGCAGCTTGAGCGTATCCTGCATGCCCGCAAACAGCGGGATGCCGCGCCCCAGAACCACCGGATTGACGTTGAGCCGATACTCATCAATCAAGCCAAGCTGCATAAACGCCTGGGCCGTCCTGGTACTGCCGATCATCAGCAGGTGCTTACCGGGCTGCTGCTTCAGGCGCGCGATCTCCTCGGGGATGTTGTCACGCACAATGCGGGAATTGGCCCATGTGGCCTGTTCCAGCGTGCGCGAAAAAACCAGCTTGGACGCGCTGTTGACCCAGTGGGCATGTTCGATATCGTGTTTGCTGGCGGTTGGGCTTTGCGCAGCGGTGGGCCAGTATCCTTCCATCATCTGATAGGTTACCCGCCCAAACAGCGCGGTGTCTGCTGTGTTCGTCAGTGCGGCGACATCGTCAAAAAGCTGCTCATCTAATTGGATCCAGTCCATCTCGCCATCTGGCCCTGCCACGAAGCCATCCAGCGACATATGCATGAGTAAAATCACATTTCGCATCTGTTGATCTCCTATACTGCGCGCTATACCAGGCTCGCCTGCCGACGCTCTTGTGCTGCCGTCAGGCCGGCCGGTAGGTCAGAATAGCGACACCCGATTTCGTGATCGTGCTCGCAACCAGTTTCATGCGCTGCAGCGCCTCGTCGCCCTCGAACAGGCGCCTGCCCTTGCCGACGACCACGGGGTGAATCATCAATGTCAGCTCATCGAGCAGACCGGCCTGAAGCAGGCGGCGCGCCAGGGTGGGACTCCCGGCGGTGCCGATATTCTTGCCCGGCTGCTGCTTCAGCCGACCAAGGGCGTCGGCAAGGTTGCCCTTGATCAGATTGATCGTCTGATATGTGCCCCACTCGACCGTATCGAGCGTGGTGGAGACGACGTATTTCGGCGTGGTATTGATGTGGCTGGCGTAGGGTTCATCGGTAGATGTGGGCCAGTAGGCTGCCCAATCCTGGTAGGTCACACGTCCAAGCAGGATGGTATCCACCGCGTTGATGTGGTCGGTCATGGCCGCCATCATGTCGTCGTCGAAGATATCGAACTGCCATTCATAGGGCGCTTCGGTGACGCCGTCCAGGGAGATAAAGAGTCCCGAGGTTACTTTTCGCATGACATCGCTCCTGTTGAGCTTCTATTCCGATACGGTTCCAGCAGATAGGGTGCCCCGGTTCGCCCAGCGAGTCCCTCTGCCTTCCACCTGGTGTGGATCGTCCGTCCAGGCTGATCTGGGAAGCTGCGTTGGATTACCGCTGTAGCAACAGCGCGCGCAGCCGCTCGTCACGCAGGAACAGCCCGCCCCAGATCAGCGCACCGATGATCACCGGGAAGACAACCGAAAACAGCGACGAGCCAGCGCGTACCTGGGTGGCAATCGCACCGCCCAGGTAGCCGGTCAGCAAGATTGCGCCAAGCACGGAGGTGCGCGGGATGGAATAGATGGCAAGGCAGATGAGCTCAAGCACGCCCAGGGTGATCACCAGGTTGGCGGGGTAGCCGAGCTGGGTGGTGGCCTCTACAGCGGGCGCGAGGTTCAGCACTTTGATCAGGCTGTCGAAGGCCAGGAACAGAACCGCAAAGGCGCTGAGAGTGCGTCCAGTCCAGATGGTCGTCTTGGTGGTGGGAACGGCCTGGGTTGCAGCAAGCATAGCTTTTCTCCTTGATGTCTCGAAGTCGGGCTGCCCGGCAACTCTGCCAGGAGCATCAGCCAATTTTCTCGCTGACATCTCATAGTCGTTCGGCAGCGACCGAAATCGACATGATCGGCGACCGCATGTGAACAACCCGAGCGTTCATCCTGCTCTCGAAGAGCTACACGACTCGCTGTCGGCGACCCGCTTTTATGCCCTGCTCAGCAGCTCGGGCAGCGATACACGGTAGCAGCGTGTCCCCTGCAATATGACCAGGGTGTCTGTACGTAAGGCGACCAGGCCGCTCGTGAGTGCGTCATTCTGCTCATCCACGAAGGTATAGCGCGCCTGTTCCTGCACATCGCCCTGACGCAGCATGTGGAGGAGATGGTAGGTGTCGCGCGCACGGTAGCCACCGCGCATCAGCACCCGATCGTCAAAGACCGCAAAGCCATCCGAACCCTTGATTGGACACTCCCAGGTGGCGATAACCCGGTTATCGCGCAGATGCACCAGCGGAAACTCGGTATAGTAGCAACACCAGGCATCGCGGTCAGTGGCAACGTTCAGCGCGTAGCAGTCGCACATGCTGTCCAGGCCGCTAGATGGTGTATAGCTGTAGAGCTGCGCCCCAGCACGATCCCAGCAGATCAGGCCGCTTGCGCCAACCGGGTCGTTCCAGCCGTAGTTGCCAAAGATGCCCTCATCGAAATAGCTCGTCCAGATGCGCCCGTCCTTCGTGGTCTGCATGTCCTGGATACCATCGCCCAGCAAAAAGCTGCGCTCCAGGCTGCCGTCGGCTCTGAAGACATGCCCGTTGCGGTCGTAGTCGTCCCGACCACGGTAGCGGCTGCGCGCGCAGACTAGCAGCAACTCGTCGTCGGGCAGCGGCTGGACATGATGGAAGTCCCAGGACTGGTTTGCAATCTCCACCCGGTGCGCGGCGTAGGCATCGCAGCGAAGGACAACGAAGGTGTTCGGCTTGCCCGCTGTGATTTTGGCGAAGCTCGCACCCCCGCGCTGCTCACGGTAGTCTGCCGGGGGAACGATGGCGAGCACATAGAGCGCTGCATCAGGGCCAAGGCTCAGGGAGATAACCTCAAGGCCGTCGAGGTGTGGCTGGAGATCGATCCACGGCTCCAGCCGATAGGGTTGGGCAGACAATTCCGGCATTGATGTGGTACCCTTGTGCGTACAAAACGAGACGGGCGGGTCGCTGAGTGGAAGTATTCTAGCATGCTGCGATTGACCATGCTGCTGCACAGGCAGGCGGAGAAGCAGGAGGCGACGATGTTCAAATCAAAACAGCGCCCAGTTGCTATCCCGCAGTGGGAGCACCAGAAGCTCGCAGGAACACTGGCGCTGCTCTGGGGCAACGCCGAGTTCGAGCGACCGCCGGCGCCATTCGAGTCATTCCTGACCGGGATTGGCCTGCATGATCGTGCCTATGGGCCGCTGGACAATCTGCCAATTGGGGAAATACCAGAGGAAGTGTGGCTGGCGCTCACGCGCAGCGGGTTCGAGATGGCCTGGGCGGATCCAGTCGCGGATCTGATTACCAAAATGCATCTCAAGCGGCTGGCTAGCTATGGCAGGGCGCCCGCTCGCCAGGCGATGGCTGCCGAGATGGCACAGGCAGCCCAGGCGAAGATCGAGCAACATGGCCTCGATGCGACAACCTTTGAGCGGATCGACCACATCACCAATTTGTGCGACCGCATTGCCTTCGATTTCTGCTTTGAGGTGCCTACCGAGGGCGAGGTACGCATCTTTCCCAGAAATGACCGTGATGAGGAGATTACGGTAGGCTATCGCATCCAGGATGGCACAATCCGGGTCGATCCTTGGCCGTTTGGAGTGGAGAGCCACACAGGCTATTTGGTTGGCTATCAGCTTGAGGGCTATCCTACGGTGTTGGAGCCGGTCATGGTGCGGTATCAGCTTGTACAGGGTGCGCGCTAACTGGTGAAGGATAGGGATCGACTATTGTTGTACTATCCTGATGGGCGTGATCCTGACGATGGGTCTCGCATAATTGGTTAGAGCGAGATCAATCCAAGCCGTGTCAGACGGATGGTCAGGGCCTGTGTACTCACTTCAAACTGATTTGCAACGCTCCGAAGAGCATTTTCATCAAATGCATCGATCGGGTAACGCCACAGGATAGCGTGGAGTCGGATTTGACCGCAACGGGCACATCGGTGTTTACTGGGCGGTATGATCAAATACACCCTCCCACCGATGCGCCCGGAGTTGGTAGTATGCCCCAACTCTGCCTGTGACGCAACCGGACGCATTGGCGTCCATTCGCACAAAGAACGCCGGTATATCTGTCACGGCTGCAAAACCACCTTCGCCGACACGACCGGCAGCCTGCTCTATGGCCTGAAACATCCGATCTGGGTGGTGCTGGTTGTCCTGAGCTTGCTGGCCTATGGCTGTCCGATTCCGGCGCTTGTGGCGACCTTTGACCTGGATGAGCGCACCGTGGCCGATTGGCAACACAAGGCCGGGCGGCATGCCCGCCAGGTACAGGAACAGGTTGTCTGTCACGGGCAGGTGGACGTCGGCCAAGTCCAGGCCGACGAGCTGTACACCAAAACACAAGCTGGGCCGGTCTGGGTCGCCACGGCGATGACCGTTTTTTCGCGGCTGTGGCTGTGGGGCGCGATCAGTTGGGATCGGGACACGGCGCTGGTGGAACCGGTGATCCAGCAGGTGCGCGCGGCCGCGCAGATTGGGCAACCGATTCTGTTCGCGGTGGATGGCTTCAAAGCCTACGTGACATGCATCCTGAAGGTGTTTCGCGATCCGGTGCGCACGGGCAAGCGCGGACGTCCGCCGCTGGTGGTCTGGAACGAGCTGCACATTGTGCAAGTCGTGAAGCAGCGGGTCGGGCGACGACTGGTCAGCATCAGCCGCCGCCTGGCGCATGGCAGCCTGACGCAGGCCGAAGCGATCATGCAGGCGACGCAGGTGGAACTGGGCCGCATCAACACCGCGTATATCGAGCGGCTGAATGCGACGTTGCGCACCTGGATGCCGGCCTTGGTGCGCCGCACCCGGACACCGTCGGGTGCGCGTGAGCGCTTGGAAGCGGCCTTGTTCTGGACCGGCTGCGTGTACAATTTTTGTCATGGGCATGCGACCTTGGGAGGGACGCCCGCAATGGCGGCCGACTTGACCGATCATGGCTGGTCGATTGACGAGCTGATTCGCTATCGGTGTCAACGCAAATGACTCCACGCCGTTCTGCGGCGTTACCCTACTCCGCTACTTCAACAATAAGTGGGCAATGATCACTGAGATGGTGCCACTCCGAGTAACGACCTACGGTGACGTGATGCAGCCGGTCAGTCCATGACTGAGGCACGAAGCAATAGTCAATGTGATAGGGCTTGCTCTGGTTCCGCTGGAGATAAAAGGTGGGCTGCGTTTCCGCTCCTTGCGCCTCGTTATAGTGGCTGTGATACGCGCTCACCAACCCGCGTTCGTCCAAGAACCGCACGACGGCTGAGTGATTCCCAATGCGGCGTTCCGCATCCCACTGCGTGTTACTGTTCAGATCACCAACGACTACTGCCTGGCGCTCGGTGAGAAAGCGCTCGTAGAGCTGCACGCCCTGATATACCTGCCCAATGTAGCTGGTTTCCTTTTGCTTCGTTGCCATCGCCCAGATCGCAAGCACGTTGAAGGTCATTGCACCTTGCACGTGGATCGGAAGACAGTAGCGCACGGCTGTAGAAAGCGGTTCGCGCACAGTAAAGGTGGTTCGGTTGAAGGCGAAGATACCAACGCCTTTATACCGCAGATCGCCATGCCACCAGGATTGTGCTGGCTGCCAGACAGTTCCTAGATTAGTAAGCCGATCAAGCGCCTCGCATTCTTGAATGATGGCAATATCAGGCTTGAGCCTGGCCATGTGCTCGGCTTTGGTACGAAATGACCCTTGGCA